>Ga0265760_10000508_pt1 | contig 10899 bp, 7 predicted proteins | sample NZIome_2_FD_200831 | JGI IMG/M metagenome (GOLD analysis project Ga0265760, IMG submission 200831) | Metatranscriptome of rhizosphere microbial communities from Maridalen valley, Oslo, Norway - NZI1 (Metagenome Metatranscriptome) | ecosystem: Host-associated > Plants > Roots > Rhizosphere > Soil...
GACGGATGATCGGCTGGTCCTCATATTTAGTGTCCAGAGTAATGGTCGCTAACGTGATTAATGTACATTATTATGAACGTTATGTCAATCTCTTCTACTCTTGGCTGGTACCTTGGAAAACCGCCGCGCAGATTTCCCAGACTTGCGCGGCCTAACGGGTTTCTTCAATCACGTGGACGGCCAGAACTGTTGTGTCTTCCGTTGCACTTGGCGGCTGTCCGACCGACTGCCGCTACCTTCTTCATAGAGAATTTCAGCGAAGTCCGCGTCCACGAACTCCGCTCCTTTACCTCGACGTTTTCTTCGTTTCACAAAGCTCCCATTTGCGCGCACGCGCGCAGAGCCGGCAGGCGCACAAGTGCGTATGCGGCTTCAACTGATGAGTTGAAAGATGGAGCCAACCCAGCCGACCGGCTGGATTAGACGGCGGCGGGCGGGCTCAACGTCTTCGGGCTGTGTGCAATCGGCGACATGATTTTCTCCGCTGCTACGTTGAGTCTCGGAACTACAGGCAATTGAACGCTTAAGTCCCCAACACATTATCGCTATATCTTAGGGTTCGAGCAAGTCTGGCGCTGCGGGCTAGAGAGCGCGAACCTTTTCGGCTGATGCACGACCTTGAGGCCGTGAAGGATCTCTAGTGCTTTCTGATGGCTACCGGCCACGCTCACTTCTGTTTCTTCCCCTTTGCGCGAATATCTCTAGGCTGGGTGGTGGGCTTGAGGGTCAGTAGCACCACGTCCGCATGAAGTCCCTTAGCAACATCAATTGCATTCGCGATGTCTGCCCAGGGGAGAATGGGATCTGCTTGGACGTATACAACCCACTTCGGGCGAAGCTTGAGCTCATTCTTCAAATCGTCGGCGAACCTGTTCCATGGTGTTGGCTTGGAGTTGACGTACAGCTCGGGAGTCACTCCCAGCCCAGCATCGAGTATCTGAACAACGACAGGGTTGCTAAGCGGGTCAGTCGCCGCCAGGGGGCCAGGTTTCAGAACCTTCACATACAATCCTCTCGCAGGATAGGGCTGCAAAAGGACCATGAAGATGATGATGAGAACAACGAGAACCGGCGCCGCCAAGAGCGCAAACGCAGGGGGTGATGAGAATTGCCTGCGCAAGGGGAGTCGCTGCGCCCATTGAAAATTCTGACCTACCGTCGGGGAGTTTGTGACGACCGCGGACTCTTCGAGTTCCCTGAAGACACCACCTCGCCAATCGAGGATGACAAGGCTTAAACCGACGACAATAAAGGCCACACCCGACCAGAGCAGCACACCTGCGTAGAAGCTGTCGTTATCTCGGGACGTAACGACCCTGAGCCGTGGACGATTCTCATTCAGGCAACTAGCGTCGGCGAGGACGTGTACATCCAGATCATAGAACCCCTTCGCAGCATCGAACCCCTCGAGGTAGCCATCCTGCAGAACCGGCGCGTCCCATTGCGTTTGGACACGCCCATCTCGATACAGAGTCCAAGTGGTCTTGAGAGTGGAATACGACGAGCACATTGGATTGAAGTAGGTACTCTGGTCGAAGTCAATCCAGATTGAATATCCCTGTTCAACATTGATCCGGAACGGCCCCGTTCGAATGTGGCCTGGCGCGAGGGAGACAGGGATATCTACCGGCGCGAAGATGCGTGTATCAATCCATCGTTTCACAATGACAAAACTCACGATGCCCAGTAAAGCTAGACCGAATCCGATTAATGTCCTCGCGCGTAAGAGCTGACGCCGCTGGGGATTCGATTTCTCAGTTGCAGGTTCTGCCTCCCACTGAAATCCCCCTGTAATTGGTCCAGGCGAAGTTAACGACGCTCTTTGCTCGTTGCGTTTCGCGATAGTGTTGTCGACAATCCCGCTTACAAATAACGCTGTGGCAATCGCGCCGAGGAACATCGCGAAGAGGAAGACCGGTGTTCGATTCTCCTGAAAACGCCAGTAGTAGCTTTGCTCGATCCCCAGCCGAGGGTGGCCTCCATCGAAATGACTGTTATCTTCGGGTAACTCGACATCCAGAACGAAGTGGTCTCCGGATGGGACCAAGAAGTGACCGATGCCGCGGCCTTTGCTCAGCATTCCTCCGAGCGACCCCTGGTCGTTGTCCGTCGAGCCGCGCGCCACGACTCTCCCCCTGTCGGACAGAGTCCACGATGCATGAAGCTCGCGATCACCATTTTTACGACAGTAGTCAGACGTATAGCCGGTAAGGCACGAGACACCTTCGTCATCAACCTTGGTCTCGACCTCGACAAAGATCCAGAAACCGGCATCGAGATTTATCTTGAACTCGGGAGAGCGAATGTGCCCCTGTGCAAGGGACACTGGCATGTAGAGTGGAACCCACGTTCGGGTTGCCATCCACCACTCCCAGCCACCGTAAATAGCCGCAGCGATGAGGATCAATGCTACGCCGACTCGGATTCTCAACAGCGTGCGTTTCAGAATGGGCGCTAACAGCATTAGCACTCCCGCGACAGTCAAGAGGCACCCAAGCGCCAATTCATTGGTGGCGTACATCGGGACTCTTAGCGGAGACCAATTTGTTAGAAGAAAGGTGAAGGTATCAAACAGGAGAGACAGGCCAGCGGCCAACAGCGCATATCCGACCCATCTTCTGGGTGGTATCGCCATATTAGCTTAGACCCCACATAGAATCCTCAGGTTCCACGACCCTTTCGGGCAAGGGTACCGAAGTGACCTGCCATCGAAATTGCCCGCCAAAGCTGGCGAGCGAGAACTATTCGTCACAAATCGGCAAGGGGCGCGGCGCACGCTAATCCGTTCGTCAGAACCCCGTTGCTCACCGCTCGCCAGGTAACTTCTTCGTGGTTACGACGAGGTCCAACCTATCCGGCACCTTATCGGCGTCGAAATCAGCCGGAACGCTGTAGCGAGATGAGAAGAAAGGAGGACCCTTCAGATCATTGACGGACTCTTCCCCATATATACGTATGCGTGATTTCCCGAAGACAGAAAAACTAGCTTGCCCGTTGTGGTCAGTGATGGCGACATGGGAGGCGTTGTTACGAGACGAGAAACCTCTCGTGTTTTCGTATGCAACATAAACCCACGCACCGTCAATGGCCTTACCATTGGGCCATGTCACTCGAACTTGCATCTTCCTCTCTTGGAGTCGTGGAACAACAAAATCTGTATTACCGACGTGTTGACCGTCACTGAGATCAATGATTTGGGCGTCGCTGAAATTCGTTGCGGAAGGGTAATAAACAGGTGGATATTGAGAGTCTTGCTGCGGCCCCCAAGGATTAACCATCAACTTGTAGCGGCCACGAGGTATCTCAGCAATACGGAAGTGCCCAGTCGCCTCCGTCCGTTGAAGGCCGGCAACGCGAGGAATTGTGTCTGTTCCGTCTGGATTCAGCAAGAGCAACCAAGTCTGTGCTGGTCTTCCCGTAGCACCCCTGATCGTCCCCTCAACGCTTCCGTCCCAGCTGACCTGGAAGTCTTGCTCGATCAGCTTGCTGTAAACGAAATCTTCTTTCTTAAGTTTCCGAACTGGTGCTGTTTGGGTCTCGGGCAGATCGACCATTAGCGTGTAATCATCTGGAGGCAGGCTATCGATTTCGTAGATTCCGTCTTGGTCTGCGACAGCGACGGTCTGGCCGGAGGGACTTGTCACCGTGATCTTTGCACCGATGAAAGGTGTGTGCGGCGTGGGAGGTGTCAGCCCTTGAGTCCAGGCCTCCGGCTTTCGCACGTACCCTATGATGCGTGCACCACTCGCGGGGAGCGTCTTTTGTAATACCCGCAAATCGACCGCTGCGTCAACGATTGGTCGACTGCGGGCACATGGTCCCGCTTCAACAATCGGAAGGAGCCGCGTCAGCAAACCTTCCGGCCGACGGCCGTCAATGAAATACGTCTCGCCCTCCCAGAAAATTACATGCGTTAACAAGACCACGCGCGGGTTCCACCAGGGCAAACCCCAATATCGATGCTGGACGACGCCGATGGCCCAGTCACCTGCTTGCCATCCAAGACGATCAGTATTTTTGTGGCCTACGTAAATCAAGCGTGCAGTAAAAACGGCATGTCCAGGGAATACTGGTTTAGTGAACAGTGCCCTACCGGAGCAGTCAGGCCCCCAGAGTGATGATTGAAACGCAGTGAATGCTAAGGTGACGGTGATGTCCAGGAGCACGATTATCGCGCACGTCGCAGAAACGGCCCACAGGCGTCTCCTTCGTGATGTTGGTCGCGGTGAGACTACTGGAGACCATCCCCATTCGTTGGTGCCCAACCAAAAGAGCCCAAAGATAACCAACAGCGCTGACCATCCTGCGAGCCTCGGGAGCAGCGAGGCACTCCATTGCGAAGTGACAAAAACGGGACTCACAAGAGCGGCAGCAATCAGGAAGAGGTATATTGCGCGTTTCTTGTTTCGGATCGCGAATAGCGGTACGACAAAAGGCACAAAGAACAGAAGTGTCAAACCAAGTGCGATCCGGAGAAATGGGGAGTAGAAGATGCCATCGCCCTTTTCCCAGGCCAAAAAACCGGCATCCGGATAACCCAAAGAGAACGCCACCAGCGGCGCACAGATAAGAAAAACTAATCCTCCGCGGCGACGGTTCCTTACTGCGAGAAGCGACCCAGCAATGAAGGTAAGACCCAGCAGACAAATTCCTGCGGTCTGGATGAAAGATTTGTACCAGTACGGGTCGGTGGCGCGATCAGGAATCCATCGCTGACCAGATATCGAAAGAGCCAACAGTCCAACAAGAACTCCAAGCGTGACGATGAGCCAGCTGGCCGCTTTTTTGGCGAATGTTGATTTCAGGCTGAAGGGCGATGGTCCCTGCCTGTGAACGTCAATCGACTGCTCGGGAAGCTGAGGTTCCGTCTTCGCCGAAGCGTCCGGCGCATATCTATCGAGCATGCGGTTCAGAACGGGGGCTAAGAGCAGAAGCACTCCCACGACAGTCACCAGATACCCAATCGCCAATTCGTTCTCGGCGTACATCGGGACGTTTAGTGGAGACCAATTTGTTCGGAGAAAGGTGAGGGTATCAAACAGGAGGGACACGCCACCGGCCAAAAGCGCGTATCCGACCCATCTTCTGGGTGGTATCGCCATACTAGACTTAGACTCCACACAAAATCCTCAGGTTCCACGACCCTTTCGGGCAAGGGTACGAAAGTGACCCGTCACTGAAACTACCCGCCACGCCCTCGACCAGCTGATCGCGTCGTTATCCAGGGTTATCGAGCGAGCAGCAGAGATTCGTCTTTCACCCTCGAAATAAGCTAGTTTGCCTGGTATGCACGAAAGGATCGTTCCTATCCCGTTGTCAACAGCGCTTTCGAGTGCGGACTCCAACTGCAATTCTTGCCCATCTAACTCGGATTCTTCGGAAAGGACCCAGCATGTCTGTCCTGCGCCCTTTTGATCTCAATAGTCGGCAAACATTCTCTACTCCCTGGAGTGCCGGTCCCAAAGCTTGAGGCTCGGGTCAACCTTCCACGGAACTGGGGTAGCAAATCGGCCGTCGAACCACCGGAAATGCGCCAACTCCTGCGTGAACTTCTTCCGGCTCTTGTGGGTCGAAAGGAACGTGCAAAACTCTGACGACCACTTGCTGTATGTACTTGATTCAATGAGTGATACTAAGTATTTCTAGAACAGGAAAGCGTCAAGGACGTCGATTTTATTCTGGACGTGATTGCCCTCAGGGCTGAGCCACTCCAACTGAGCGTGTGCTGAAGCAGTTGGGGTACGCCCCGGTCGCAGGGGCGCGAAATTTCCATTTTGAAAAACCAATTCCCAATAGCGCCGAAACCATGCGTATCGAGTTCATGGCGCCGGAGGAGTTCAGGCGGCCAGCCGATTTCCGCGTGGACGTGCAGCAAGGGATTCACGCCCGCGCCTGTACGGGAGGAACCATCGCCCTCGCCGAGTCGGATGAGTATCCACTGGAAGGCACCCTACTGGACGGCTCACCTTGCGCTGCGAAGGTGCGCGTCACTCGGCCCCATGCGCTGGTGATGCTCAAGCTGCTGGCCTTATATGACCGCTACCACAATATCCGCGGCCCCCAGGAAGCGCGGCACGACCGCGAGGAAGCCCAGACCCACGCGGCCGATGTTGTGGCCATCGTCAAGGCGCGGCCGGAGTTGGCTGAATTCAAGCGCGAGTTTGAGGGACAGTTCCGAGCGGACCCGGAATTGGGGAGCCGCGTGAAACGAATTCTGCACGATTTCTTTCGAGACGTGGCCGCGCCCGGTTATCTCGTTTACGAGGAGTATCTGGCAGCGGCATTGCCCGCAGGCCGAGCACCTCAGGTCGAAATTCGAGAGGAAAGCGCGCGCGCGCATCGTATCCTGCAAAGAATCTTGCCGGAACCAGAGCCTCAGGCTAAACGATGAGGAGTGTCAATTTCTTTCCGCCTCCAAACGCAAGAAGCGGAACATTTGCGCCGATGATCATTGCGAGATCTCTCGGTACGACTCGAGAGAGCGGAAAACCGGCTATCATTATCTGCGTATGCATGCAGCACATCTGGCTCGCCTGACCAAATCCTACACCGAGGCGTGCAAGGTCAGGCCCGGCCTCCTCTCACAGGTGAGCGTCGCCAAACCTGAAATGCTGCTGCTAGGTTGTAGGTTCGATTCCTACCGCGCTCACCATCTTTTCAATCACTTGGCAGCTTCGGTGCGGACTCGGCGTCGTGCTCTCGAAGTACACCGCTCTTAGGACAGTCGTCTCCCCAACTCCCGCATTATCGATCTCAACCAAAGGTGCGCTGCGTCGGTTTGCATCCTTGGGTGCCAGATCATGATGTATTTGAATGACCCGAGCGCGGCTGGAGCTTCGAGAATCTTGGTCGTTTTGTTGGACGCTTCGAGTACAGCCATTCGGCGTGGCACAGTCGCAATCATCTCTGTGACAGCGGCGACGCGCATGGCTACAGTGTGTTGAGCCACCACAAGCGGACAGCGCCGTTTCTCACCAATGGCAGCCAAGTGCCTGTCTGGATGGGTCTGGCCGCCGCCAACAATGTCGACGGCAACATGTTCCGCTGCTAGGTATTGCTTGAGGGTAATTGCCCTTGCGAATTTACTCTTCCGAGATACGACGCACACAAAATCGACTTCGAAAATGACCTCCTTGCTCAAGTGAACCGTTGCGGTGTCGTGGTCTGCGTTCAGCATAAGGTCGAGCCTACCTTTCGCCAGTGCCTCGTATTGACCGGAGTGCAGAGGGACAAAGCTGAACTCCACTTTTGTGCGTTTCGGCAAAACAGAAGTGTAGAGGGTCGGCACGAGGATGAATGCAGCGTGGTCGGTAGCCGCGATTCGAAAAGAAGCATCTTCGGTCACGGGATCGAAATCGCCGCCAGCCATTAAGCGGTCAAGACGCGGCAGCATTGTCGCCAGATCTTGCAGAAGGCGCTGCCCTGTAGGCGTCGGCTCGTAGCCGGTTGAAGTCCGAATCAGGAGATCATCGTGAAATGTATCGCGGAGTCTCTGCAGAGCACGGGTGACGGCGGGCTGACTCAGCAGCAGCCGGGATGCGGCACGTGTGATATTCCGCTCTTCGGCAACAGCCGTAAAAACCACGAGAAGGTTTAGGTCAGCCTGGCGTAAATGCTCAAGACGCATAATAGATATAAACATTATGCATTGGAATTATTCTTTGGCAAGAGCGATATTGCTGTCTGTCGGGCTGCCTGACTGAGAGGGCGGGCGGAATAAAAGGAGAAACATTATGAAAAAAGTAGCGATCGTAACAGGGGCGTCGCGTGGAATTGGCCGCGCCGTCGCCAAGCGACTCGCGAAGGACGGCTTAGCCTTGGTAGTGAACTACCTCAGCAACGCCAGCGAGGCTGAAGAAGTCGTGGCCGAAATCAAAGTGATTGGCGGAGAAGCAATTGCGGTCAAAGCAGATGTCGCCAACCAGACTGACGTTGAGCGGCTATTCGAAGAAACCATGAAGAAGTTCGGCAGCATCGACGTGGTCGTCCACAACTCGGGAATCATGCCGCTTTCGCCTATCGGCAAGAGCGACGTAGAACTGTTCGACAAGGTCATTTCTACAAACCTGCGGGGGGCGTTCCTGGTCTTGGCGCAAGCGGCCCAACACATCGCCACCGGTGGCAGGATCATCGCCTTTTCCAGCAGTGTGCTGGCCAAATCTTTTCCTTCTTACGGTCCGTACATTGCGTCGAAGGCCGGCGTCGAGGGACTGGTGCATGTGCTGGCGAATGAACTCCGCGGACGCAATATCACCGTCAACGCGATCGCTCCTGGACCGGTAGCCACCGATCTTTTCTTGAAAGGCAAAAACGAAGATCAGATCGCCGAGTTGAGCAAGTTAGCGCCGCTGGAGCGCCTGGGACAGCCGGCCGACATAGCCAGCGTTGTTTCCTTCCTGGCCGGTCCAGATGGCGGATGGGTGAACTCTCAGGTCCTGCGTGCTAACGGCGGCTTCGCCTAAATCGTGGACGCCTCTGAAGACCGAAAATAATCAAACAAGAGACAAATCGAAAAGGAGAATAGCCATGAAACAGGTAATCGTGATTACGGGAGCGTCGAGCGGCTTTGGCGAGCTGACGGCTCACGAGTTGGCAAAGGCTGGACAGGTCGTGTACGCCAGCATGCGCGAAACCAAGGGACGTAACGCGCCGCAAGTGGAAGCAGCAAAGAAGTTCGCGGTAGAGAACAAGGTCGATCTCCGTACCATCGAATTGGATGTGGCTTCGCCGGAATCTGTGGATGCAGCGATTCAACGTATCGTGATCGAGAACGGGCACCTCGATGTCGTGATTCACAACGCTGGACACATGGTCTTTGGCCCCGCCGAGGCTTTTACGCCGGAGCAGCTTGCAGAGCTTTACGACATCAACGTGCTGAGTGCACAACGTGTGAACCGCGCGGCTTTGCCGGTGCTGCGCCAACAGCGCAAGGGTTTGCTGGTTTGGGTAAGCAGCACCAGCACTCGCGGAGGAACTCCGCCCTACCTGGCTCCGTATTTTGCCGCCAAAGCTGGCATGGATGCCCTCGCAGTCAGCTATGCGGGGGAACTGGCACGATGGAACATCGAAACCACGATTCTTGTTCCCGGCGCGTTCACCTCGGGTACGAATCATTTCGCCCACGCAGGATCACCGGAAGACAAGGCGCGATTGAAAGAGTATGAGTCGGGACCGACTGCTAGTCTGGCAAAGGAGATCATGAAAGGATTTGAACTGACAGCGGCGCCGGACGCGGATGTGTTGGACGTTGCGAAGGCTATCGTGAAGATCGTTGATATGCCCTTCGGTACGCGTCCGTTCCGAGTACATATCGACCCTGCCCAGGATGGGGCCGAGATCGTCAATGGTGTTGCCGACCGTGTCCGTGCGGAACTGCTACGGAATATGCGGCTCGCGGATCTACTCAGGCCATCGTCAGCTAAAGTCCCAGCTCAGAAAGCTTCGTAAAGCCCGAACCGAATGTATCCGGGAGGAGAGAAATAAAACTCGTCACTGAGTCGACCTGAATGGTAAAAACAAGCCGACCTATCGGAAGTTGGCTCCCAAATCAATCAGCGGGAACGCTTACTGGGACAAGAGTGCCAGCGCGATTGATCAGGGCAAGTTTAATCTGCCAGTGGGGCCCGGCATGGCCGAACTGGTACCTGTGAAGTATCCCGCAGATGGCGGTTACACGCCCGGCGACACCTGGGATCTCTACGTCGGTAAAGACAACCGCGTCGTGTACTTTGTCTACCACCGCGGCGGAGCCAAACCGCCGAGCTGCGTCCTCGCAACCTGGGCGGGCTACAAAAAGGCAGGTCCAATTCTGTTCGCAACCGAGCATCGCGGCTTCGCCGATGGCAAGCCGCTGCACATTTTTATTTCTGACGTTTCAGTCTAGCTGACGGGCTCGGACAAGTGGATGCCAGCGCAATAGGTCGCGCAAGGCGAAACCTGTCTCCGATGCTCCCGCGACTGTAAAATGCAGGCATTCCGATGAGGACTGACGTCTACCTGGATATCGGGGACAAGACCTTTGCGTCTGGTCTGCTGCTGGAGTTGATCGCTGTGCTGCGCCGATGCCGCCCGGGCGACCTCGTTGCCTTGCTCGGTGACGACAAAAGCGTTGGCCCTGAGCTGGAAACATGGTGCCGGTTCACCGGAAATTCACTGCTGGACGCCACGGCCGACCAGGGCCGCATGCGCTGGGTCTTCCGTTGCGGTGCGGTTCCGGCCGCTGCTGGGGTATCAGCAGAAGAGAGTCGCCCGGTGGGCTCGCGGCTTTGGCTTTACACGAATTTCGACTGCAACCTGCATTGTGACTACTGCTGCGTGCGTTCTTCGCCGACCGCGCCGCGACGAGAACTCGGGCTGGCACGCGTGCAGCGGATCGCTCGTGAAGCAGCAGAGCTTGGCGTTAAAGAAATCTTCGTGACCGGAGGCGAGCCGTTCTTGCAGGAAGACATCGGCGAGATCCTGATTTCTTGCGCTGCGGCAGCCCCGACCACGGTGCTGACCAACGGGATGCTCTTCACGGGGCGGCGCGCAGAAAGCTTGCGAGCGTTGCCCCGTGATCGGATCGTCCTGCAAATCAGCTTGGACAGCGCTACGCCAGAACTGCACGACCTCCATCGCGGGCCCGGCACATGGGCGCGCACTCGGGAAGGGATTCAGCGCGCTCGTGAACATGGCTTTCGAGTGCGGCTTGCGGCCACCGTTTCGACAGATACTGAGGCTGAGGTGTTCCGTCAATTCCTCGATGAGGAGAAGATTGCGGCAGACGACCGAGTCATCCGCCGGATTGCCTTGCGTGGCTCTGCCAACGATGGTGTCGCAGTGAGTCGAGCCGATTTAGTGCCGGAAGTCACGATTACAGCCGATGGCGTGTACTGGCATCCGGTCGGCGCGGAGGATGCC
>Ga0265760_10000509_pt1 | contig 10879 bp, 7 predicted proteins | sample NZIome_2_FD_200831 | JGI IMG/M metagenome (GOLD analysis project Ga0265760, IMG submission 200831) | Metatranscriptome of rhizosphere microbial communities from Maridalen valley, Oslo, Norway - NZI1 (Metagenome Metatranscriptome) | ecosystem: Host-associated > Plants > Roots > Rhizosphere > Soil...
GCTCCATGCGCTATGCATTGAAACGCAGAACGGCTTCGCATCCGCGAAGAGCGGCAGAAGCGCGGGGGTGACGGTCGACTTTGTGGAGTGATTAGTGGCATGGTGGTGGCGTGGCCGCAGGCGTCATAGTCCATGAGGTTTCCGAGGAAGCAATTTTGGTCGAGGCGCTTAGAGCAAAATGCACGACATCGCGCCCCCCTGTGCCTTCGTTATAGGCGAGCACCCAGAGACTCCCGTCTTCGCTAGGCGAAAGACTCTCCTTCCATGATTCGTTTGATGGAAGGGTTATGACTTGCACTCGATCGTCGGTGTTGATGTGAACAGGACGGTGCGACATCCAGATCGATCCGTCGGGGGCCATCGTGATCAGGATTGGACTAGGCAGCATTGTCCAACTGTTCGCTGGCGGCGCGAGGCGAATAACGTGCGTCGTCCCATCTGGATGAATGTGAATCACTTGCGATATCGTTGTGGCCCAGAACGAACCATCCGCTCCGACCGCTTGAATCGGAAGAGTCGGCCCATACGGCCAATCTACTCCGAGTTGGCTTGGCGCCATCGGCGGCGCTGGAATCCGGGCATGAATGAGGCGCGCAGACACGTGCGGTCGGCTGGTTAGTTCAAACAGCCCTTGATTGGCATTGGCGTATACTCGCCCGTTGGGCGACCCGAAGGCGAAACCGAATGTGCGATCGAGCGTCGTTATCACGCGCGTACGCGGATCGTACGCATAGAACACGGTGCGACCATTCGCCTCCCATTCAAACCAGAGCGTACCATACCGATCAGCCGCGATGAACTTCGACGGTGAGGCGTCCCGATTCCCGAATTTTCGGGACCATTCGAATGCGACGGAACCATTCAGTCGTATAGCCTTAACCGTGCCGGCGCCCTCGTCCTTGATAAACGCCTCCCGATCGAATGCGCCGATCAAAGGCAAAAAGTCACCACAGCCGACCCCGGCTGGCGGTAATACGACCTCAATTCGACCTTGGATGAGGTGGAAGAGTCCCTCACCGGCATCCACGACTGGCGAGCCGTCGCTCAGCAACGCCAACGCAACGGGATTGCTATTGATGCCAAAGCGGCCAAAACGATCGCCGGGTATGCGATCGATGATAGTAGGTGCTATCGCGATGAATGGCTCACACGGCCCGTAATTTTGCGGTTTTCCCAGGCCCCCTGACCGAAGCACGCATGTGCCTTGATCGGTTGGTGCGATTGGTTGGGCGCTGACTCGCGCTACGATGGCAACGAATACGAGCGTGGCGAGCCACACAACAGCAATCCGAAAATGCATCAGCATGCCTTTATCGAACGTCGGCCACGCTCGGTGCGCCGATCGGCGGCTGTGATGCCGAGCGCCTTGCGTGCGAAGATGGGCGTTTTTAAATTACTAAGGGTCATAGGTGGCCGGAACATCGGGTGTTGGCGTCCGTTTACAAGAAATGGTGCCTTCATGCCGGCCGCCGTCATCGAAGGCGATCGCAATGACAAACCGCGTCGCTGCAGGACGGATGTAGCGTTCGGTCACCGGGATGACGCGCCCACCCTTTTCGAGATTCTCTCCGCTAAAGTTAAGACCGTCGTTCGAGTGGAGTCTTTCGTAGCCGCCCGTATAATCCAAGCCACCGCCTTCGTTGCTGTATGTCTGAAAAGTCGGCCCAGCCCAAGATTCGTAGAGAGTGCGGATGAAAAAGTGGTCTCCCGTCATCACGCGGGTTAACGTGTTGCCCCTGAACGGCGAGAATGTGATTGTAAAGGTTTTGGGATAGGCCGGAAAGCCGGGCAGCGCGGGTGCGTTCCCCGTGCAATGCCACGGGTCGCCCAGCAGCGGCGCGAAGACCAGCATCTCACGTCTTATGCCGATATCGGTGGGCAGCGGCACGTTGGGCGCTATCACTAAGACGTGGTGCGGGAGCGGTTGTGCCTTCGCCGTTACCACGAGCGGCGCTTGACGGGCCGGAGCGATGCTAAAACGCGCGACACCCGCATTCTCTCCCGAGACGGTCGCCCATGGGGTGTTGTCCGGGCTAAATGAAGGGCCGCGCGTCCAGCCTTCGTAGCCCGGCAGGTCGATCATCGAAACGTGATCGTCGTTAGAAATACGGATAAGCTTTGAATTACCTTTGACCCAAACGGCGCCGTCGCGCGCGATGGTCAGAGGGAAGGCTTGCGGAATTGCGGTCTTTACGAGTATCGGCGGCGCGAGCACGATCTTATGAACGCTGCCATCCGAATGCACGTGAATCACGTCGGTCCACGTCGACGACCAGAGCGATCCATCGGGTCCGACGGCGCTGACGTCCAGCGCAGCATTCCAGCCCGGCAGCCTAAACGGCGCGTGCACGAAGATACGATGAAAGTGTGGCAAGCTCATCAACTCGAAGAGCCCGCCGGGCATGTTCTGATATACCCGGCCATCGGGCGCCACAATAAGGTCGCCCTGCGCGACGCCCTTTGGAACCTCTTCGACTTGGTGAGCTCGCGGAATGTAAGCGTATACGGTTTTGTCGTCGTACACGTGCGCGAACCAAACCGTTCCGTCGCGGTCTTGAGCGGCGGTTACATTTTCGCCACCCCAGTTGTGGTCCGCGAAATCCACCTGCTTACGAAACGCAATGGTACCGTCGGCACGCACGCCAAGCACCCACTTTGCAACGTGAAGAACGACGCCGCTTTCGTTAAACGGCGCCAGCAACGCGATCCCGTTATTCATCCAATAGTCGTTGCGAGTCTCTTTCCAGAGCATCGTGACGCGGCTCTGCGGGTCGATACGAAACAGAGCGCCGTAGCCGGCGGCCACCATCGCCCCGCCGTCGTTGAGTGCCAAGAGCGGCTTGCGGTTATATCCGACGGCACCGCTGAAGACGGTCTTCCACGGAAAGAGCGCTATCACACCGGCGCGCAGGGTTGTAAATGGCGCGCATGGCTCGTCACGCAGCCTACTGGGATCGCCGAACACACACGGCTGCGGCGTTGGCGGGGCCTGGCTCGCGCCTGGGGCCGCCGAAAGCAACGCCGGTAGGGAGAGCCAACAAAGAATCGTGCGCGTATGCATTTCGCTGCTATTTCGGTATCGGCGTTCCAGGGGCATCCCGTTAGCGATGACGGGGAAGGTTCTTCAGAACGATAGCGTCGCTTTGATCTTCTCGATCGTCGCCCGTTGCGGCACCGTCCCCTGATTCACGAAGGCCTGCACGACTGACCGGCTGATCTTCGCGAGGCGCGCAACCGCCGAAACGCCGGCTGTGCGGATTCGCGCGCGGAGCTCGTCATGGCCCTTGTTCGCATTGCGATAGATCACCGGGTCCGTCGCGTTAAGCAGCTCGGCCGTAAGGTCTTCGCTGGTATCGGTGGGATCGACGATGACCTCTTTGCCCATGTGCTCGATCGTCTCGACGTCGACGGGCCGCGGGATCGTCAAACCTCGCGTGCCGGCGTATGCGTACTCCAGCAGTGAGACGCCGTACGTTACCCAAACGTTGCCGTGAGAATCCGAACAAAGGCCCTGGGCGCCTTGAAGTCCCTTCAGCGCTCCGACTTGCTTGAATGAGAGCGTGTTAATAGCAACTTCGTTTCCCTCGGCCATGTAAATAAGATTCTGGCCGGACGTGTTGGGAGCGATCCAAGAGCCCACCCCCGAAAAGCCTCGAATCGCCGAGGTATTCGCTAATGACGGCGTCGGCAGCTGTTGTTGCGAGGCGTTACAACCGGCAAGCAACAGTGCGGCACCGGCGGCGTGGATACCGAGCCGATTAAGAGCGAAAATCACTGTGCCCTTACCTCCCGAAGCTCAACGCATCGATTGCGACGAAAGTTCGGCGTAAAATAGCGCAGCCGCGCCGTTGATACGCCCTGGGGTGAATCAAGAATCTCATGTGCTACGCCTCCCGAGAAAGGACGACCGTTGAGGCTGTTCGCCGCGGGGTCGGTTAGTTCCAAGCGCAGCAATCAGGCAGCCACCAGTGGCGCCCGCCTCAAGCTTCGCGGTCGTGCGACAATCAGCTTGAACATATATCTTGAGAGAGACGGATCCGCAGTCCTATTCGATTCGCGCCGGAGGATTCCGGGGTTTAGCCCGCGTGCGTTCCCATCACCCGTTTAGCGCGGCGGTCGCCTGCGCTATAGCATTCAATGCTCGGGCAAGCGCCTTCTTAATCGTATCGGGATTGCCGCCCGCGAATGCGATCTCTGGAAAGCTCGTGAAGACGCGATCGATCGTGTGATAGTACGAGTTCTGCAATAACCCGCCGGTTATGAAGAACGCGTTGCGCGAGACTTGCTCGCGCGCGGCGAGGGCTTGCATTGCGGTAGCGTCGCCTTGGGCTTCCGCACGCGCCATCGCGACGTCGGTTGCGTGCGCCGCGGCTAGGTATACTTCGAGCGGCGCACGCAGCTCGCCGAGCGTCATCGCGCCGTTGGTGCGCGTGATCGCGGTGACTTGCAACGGCGTGAGATCCTTGAGCAACTGCGCCGGAATCTCTTCGATTCGCAACGGCTCGACGGTGGCACTAGCCGCTCGCATCGCCTGGATGCCCGTGACTTGGGCCGTGATGACGGCCTGCTTGAGGCCGGGATCGTACGTGCGCAAACCGTCGAGATTATCTTCGGCGGTGTGATGGGCACCGAACGAACCATAATAGCCGTTGCTCGTACTCGGGATCCCGAGCATATACGCAAAGTTCTGATGATCGGATCCGCCGCCCATCGGGTTGAGCAAGGGATCGACGCGCTGATCGCGCGCGCCCAACGTGCCTTTGCCGTCGACCGCCGGCACGACGTCGCAGATCTGCTTCATGAAGGCAAAGAGCCCCGGCGAAGCGCTGACAACAAACGGGTCGCCGGTCGTAAGCTGATCGGTATTGATGTACTGAAAGACGCTGGTGCGCAGCTGCGGCCCGTTCTCGTAGATGTAGGCCGCCGATCCGAAGAGGCCGAGTTCGTGGCCGTCCCAGGATGCAAACTCGATCGTGCGCTTCGGCCGCCAGCCTTGCGCCGCCAGCGCATGGAAGGCGTCGGCGTCTTGCAGCAGGACGGTGGTCCCACTTCCCGGATCGATGGCGCCGAAGGTCATCGCGTCGCGGTGACTACCGATCATCACGATCGAGTCGGGCTGCGCGCTGCCTTTCATGTCGCCGAAGACCAGCCAGATCATCTTGACTTTGCGTTCGAACTTGGTGTGAACGCGCACGATCTCGTTACCGCCGAAGTGCTGCACGAACTCGAACATCGGATGCCACGACTGCGGCACGACTTGACCGGTCAAGCCGGCCAGCAGCGCCCGTGCGGTGCTCTGCGTGATGCTCAGCTCGGGAATCGTGGCGTGCGGAATGTCGTTCCAGCTTTTATGCGGTACTCCGACAACGGGCGCCTTTCCGGCCATCGTGGGATCGCCCGGGGGAAACATCATGAAGCCGCGCGGCGACATCCCGCTCATGCGCTCGGCCATGTTCGTGTTCTTGAAGTTGCCTTTGGGCCACATCGCACCGCCGCCGTAGCCTGTCGTTCCCGGCTCCATGAACTCCAGGATCGCCGCGACTCCGCGTTTGCGCAGCTCGTTATACGCGATGTACGTTGGATCGAGCGAACGAATACCGCCGCCGCCCGGAGCGCTTAGGCGTACGAGCGCCACTGCGCCTTGCAAGCTCACGTGACGCGCGTCGATTTCGGCGAGATCGTCCTTTGACGCGGTGTTGACGTAGACGACCGGACCGGTGACGGTGCCGTCGCCCGATTCCTCGAGGAACGGCTGACCCGCCATCAATTCCCACTTGGTACGGTGGCCCGGCGTGCCTTCCAACAAGTCGAAGTTTAGGCGCCGCGGCGAGAGCAGCGCCAGGCTCTGCTCGAGCGGGCCGGTGAACTCGACTTCATACTCTTGCACGCGCGTTATGAAGCCATCGCGCTCCAAGCGTTCCTTGACATACATCGCGGTGGCAAAATCGGCGGCCGATCCCGCGCGGTGCGGAACCGATGAAAGATGGCGCTCGATATCCATCGCGTTGTCGCTGCTGGGCACGCGCATCATCGTTTTCTCGGCAGCAAGCTCCGCAGCGACGTCCGGTCCGGCGGCCCAACCGATCAGGGCGGCATCGGACGTCTGTGAGCTAGCCGACCCGGGAATCATTGCAGCAACGAATGCGAGGATGGCGGCGGTGGTGAGGGAGCGACGCATCATGTATGGAGCCTCCGTTGCTGTACGAGACGTGCCATCAACAGTGTGATATCGCGGTGCAGCCGGACTCGAGCGACCCGATAGAGCCAGCTCGGGACCGAACCATCGGTTCGCCGGTACGCGAAGAGCAGCGCCTGGAGATAATCCACCTCAGCGGCGATCGAACGATTTACTCCGATACCGTTGGACGCATCCCAAAGGACGTCGATGCACTGTTCCAAGTCGCGTTTTCTGGCTCGCGCATCGATCTGCTCGACGACCTCGCGCACAAACCAGAGGATCGCGGGCGAAAAGGGAATGAGCACGTTGATAATGAGGCGCTCGGTCGTGATGCCGTTGCGCGAGAAAAGGAAGAGCGCGGCCACCGCGATGACCCCCCCGATCGCGCACATTCCGATGATGTAGGAGCCGCGCAGGGAAGCGTCCCAGAAGGCGTTGATTCGGAGTGCCGCGAGATGAGCGATCTCCCTTGGAAACGCTCCCAGGCGCCGGTCGTACCAATTCGAGGCCCGATCGACCAAATCGCCCGGCCCTACTTGGTGCCCGGACTCGACGGCGACCGCATCGAGGGAAGCCGGGAACGGCAGATGGAGGTTGGGGACCTCGGAAAACAAGTAGCGGTCAAAACAATCGGCCAACTGCGCTCCCGCATGACGATTCGTCAGCACGAAATGGTAGATGAGCGAGGATTCAACGACCGCAAATGCGAGGGCCCAAAGCGCCGGCACGAACTGTAGCGACTGGTTGCCGGCCGAGAAAAAGCCGAGCGCGATAGAGCCGACGACGATCAGGCCTTCGAGCCGCCGCGCGAGCGCCACTTTGGCGTAGTGCCGGTCGGCGGCTGCGCGATATCGCAAGGCTTCCGCGTCATTCTGGCGATTGATGCTGAAGTCGGTAGACGCCATCGGCCGCGAGAATTCCGCATCCGAACCGCGAAAGCCTACGACCGACTTTCTGGATCAAAGGAGCCATCCTTGCTGGTTGCGGCGCGCCGATGAATGAGGCCGCAGGGTGAGAAACGGTTCGGGTGAAGATTCGGCCAATGAACCGGACGCTACCGACCGCGGCGCTCGTTGCCGCCTCGCTCTTCTTCTTCGTGCAGGCAGGCGCGCGTGCCGCGCAGCCATACGCCGCTTTTACCGCCGGGGCGCACGCCTCTGCGGGCCTGTTCACGATCTGGCAGAAGGAAGGCGGCACGTACCTCGAGCTGGCGCCCAGTCAACTCGACGTGGATTTCCTGGAGGCCATCGTGCCTGGGAACGGGGTCGGTCAGGCACCCGTCTGGTGGGGCGATACCGATTATCTTCCGACGCAAATCGTCCGCTTCGAGCGTCGCGGCGATGCCATCGTGATGGTCTGGCGTAACTGGTATGCGCAAGCCGGATCGAGCGCGTCGGCAAAGCTCGCCAACGAGTCCGGCTTCCCCGACTCCGTCGTCGGCATCGGCAAAATCGTCGCCGAGAACTCCGCGACCGGAAGCGTGATCTTCGATATTTCCTCGCTCTTGAGCGACAACATCGATCTGCGCAACGTCATCAATGACAGCATTCCTCCCGATAAAGCCTACAAGCTCGATCCGGAACTCTCATATTTCGATGCCGTCAAGGCGTTCCCCGAGAACGACGTGATCACCGTGGCTCAGACCTGGGCAACCGACGCCACGCACGTGATCGACACAGCGCCCGATTCCCGGCGCATTCTGATGCGCGTCGTCTACAACTTCGTGCAGATGCCGAAGGACGATTACCGCGAGCGATTGATGGACGATCGCGTCGGCCTCTACGACGACATCTACATCGACTTCTCCAACGATAACGCAGCGCGGCGCCAACTGCCCTACATCGTGCGCTGGAACTTCGATCCCGGCGCTCCCGGCCGGCCTTTAGCAGCGCGACATCCGATGGTCGTCTACCTGAGCAACACGATTCCACCGGCCTATCGCGGGGCGATCCGCGACGCGTGTTTGGAATGGAATAAAGCCTTTGAAAAGATCGGAATCCTCGATGCAGTGGTCGTGCGCGATCAGCCCAGCGATCCGAACTGGGATCCCGACGACGTCCGCTACAGCGTGATCCGGTGGATGAACGAAACTCGGCCGAGTTTCGGGGCGGACTCGCAGACGCTGTTCAATCCGCTTACTGGCGAAGAGATCCGCACCGGCATCCTGGTCTCGGCGGTCGTCGGCAGCGAGCCGCGCTTTGTGTGGCGCTCCTTGGTCGATCCGGTGCGATACGGACGGACGACCGACCCGATGCCGGCAGCGTTTCTTCACGACTCGATCTTTGCCACGATCCTACACGAGATGGGCCATAACATGGGCATGCAGCATAATTTCATCGGCCACGAAGCCTATAGCGCGGCCGACCTGCAAAACGCCGCGTTCACGCGCGAGCACGGCATTACGTCGACCGCCATGGAGTATGCGCCGCTAAACCTCTGGCCGCAGCCGTATCAACAGGGAGAGTTCTTCCAGACCACCCTTGGCCCGTACGACTACTACGCGATAAAGTTCGGCTACGCAAGCATTCCCGGCGCGCAAACTCCCCAACAAGAGGTTCCGACGTTGCGGCGCTGGGCTTCGGCGTGGTCGAACCCCTGGACGCGCTATGCATCCGATGAAGACGTCGACTATGCAACGGGACACGCCGCCGATCCGCGCGTCGAGCAAGGAGTGTTGACCAACGATCCGCTCTCGTGGTGCGACGTCCAGATGAAAATGGATCGCGACCAGATTGCGTCGGTTAACAAATACTGGCCCGCGAGCGGAAACGCCTACGAGCAAGAACGCGACGTGGTCGGGATGCTATTGCGGCGTTACGACGATTGCGCGACGGCGCCGGCCCATTATCTCGGCGGCCAATATCTCTCCTGGGCTCACGCGGGGGATCCCGACGCGCAACTGCCGATCGTGCCGGTTAGCTTGGCGACCGAACGCCGCGCGATGAGCGTGCTCGACGCGGCGCTCTTTAATCCCAAGGCGCTACCGGTGCCGGCCTCGGTGTTGAATCGGCTGCGGTACTCGGAGTGGTCGGGCTACGGTTATACGAGTTGGGAAGGCTATGGAAATCTTCCGAAGTGGGCCTACGATCCGCCCGACCGCCACGATTTTCCGCTCGTCGAGCAGATCAACCGCGCCCAACTCAGCGCGATCGATTATCTCTTCAAACCGCTGGTGCTGCAGCGCATCGACGAAAACCCCGCCGAATCGACGCAGCCGACGATGACGATCGCTGACTTGTTCAACTGGCTGCATGCCGGGATCTTCGACGATCTGCACGCCTCAACGATTCCGCTCGTCTCGCGCAATCTGCAGCGTGCGTACGTGGGTCGGCTGGCAATCTTGGTTTTGGCGCCTCCTAAAGGAACGCCGGCCGACGCGCAAGCGCTCGCTGCAGCCGAGCTGTTGCAGATCGCACGCGACGCCGCAACCGCAATGAACGGCAACCACGATGCGGTCACTCGCGCGCATTTGACGGCGCTGGTGCATGCAGCAAAGTATCCCAGCGCGCCGAGAACGCCATCGGAATAAACTCGCCGATGCTCTCGCATCGCTTTACGGTGGCGGAACGATTTCCAAGTCGGCGGGAGCAATCGTCGCGAAATTGGCTGCATCCGCACTCGTCCAGGTCGGCGCGCCATACTCGTCGTTGGTGAAGAGGACCTCGTTGCAGCAGCCGGTGTCGTACTCGTACATTCCGTAGGTTTTCATAGCGGTTGCCACGATCTTGGCTTCCCGGCTGAAGCCCGAAATATCGAACGCACTCTTGAGTCGCGCGCGCGAACCAGACGGCATCGGAGTGTCGCTTGCCGGCCCGGCATACGCAGTACCGTCGGTGCAGTTGATACGGCCGGCCGGCGAAACACACTTGGAGTTCGAGAGTGAGCCATACACGGCGTTCCAGCCGAGGGCATGCGAGATGACTCCGGCCGTCAACTCCTCGGGACGCACCGCGAGCAGCGCTAGCGGAATCCCAGTCGAGGTTGAGAGGCCGCCACTCGCGGGCCGCTTGAATGCCCTATTGAGATTGATATGCGTGTCGTTGTACATCGTAAGCCCACTCGACGGCGAGTACGTCGTCTTGAAGCCTTCGTAGTAATGGCAGCTCTGAGCCTGGAGTACGAGCGAGTGCCCGTCGCTGAGCGGCGAGATATAGAAGGACGACTCCCACGGAAACGGCGAGTAGGGAAAAATGTAGTCGACCAGCGGATTAACCTTGACCATTGGCGTCTGATTATTCGCCATGTTGACGAACTCGTAGGTCGGGGTCGTGGCCATGAAGGCACTTCCGCCGCCGCCGTCGATCGTGGCCTGGATATAGGCCGCGCTCTCGCCCACCGGCTGCACGTTGGCGATATCGCTTTCGTAGACGTTGCCGCCCGGATACGGGCAGCCGAGAAATTCGCCGCCCGATGTGGCGGCGCTTTGACAGCAGGTCGAGGGTTGTAGAGAAGAGATCGAGGGCGCACTGCAGCCGGCCGAGATCGCCAGAAGCATCGTGACGACCACGATCGGGCCCAGAGGTCGCAACATCCCTGGGCCCTTAGTCCCAAATTTAGGCCCTCCTGCCTACCAAGCTTAGGTCACGGTAGCGCTAACGGAGCGCCCTGGGTCCCGACGTAGTATGCGGCGTCGGCGCCGGTTTCGCGCCGCACGCGATTGACGACTAGCCCAAGCAGATTGTTAATTCCGAGACCCTCGAC
>Ga0265760_10000511_pt1 | contig 10845 bp, 8 predicted proteins | sample NZIome_2_FD_200831 | JGI IMG/M metagenome (GOLD analysis project Ga0265760, IMG submission 200831) | Metatranscriptome of rhizosphere microbial communities from Maridalen valley, Oslo, Norway - NZI1 (Metagenome Metatranscriptome) | ecosystem: Host-associated > Plants > Roots > Rhizosphere > Soil...
ATATTCGATGGCCACGACCTTCAGGCCAAACCCGAATGCGGACAGATTGACGTTCGCGTTCTGCTTGTCGCCGTCATTGCCTTTTGGTTTCGGTTTGGCGCCGGGATAGATGGGGAGTCCGGCGTCGCGGGCATCCGCATTCTGGTCGACGTGGATTCCGCCGACCGCTGTATTGATGTCGACTTTGCTGTCGCCGTTGTCGCCGTGATCCTTTACGCTGACGCTGCAGGCGGGCAAGAGCGCGAGAGCGGCCAGCAGAGCCGCGATCGGAAGGGTCCAGCTAATTGGTCTGAGAAGACTCATGTTGAGAACCTCCTTGCGCGATTTGCGCAGGACGCTCGATGCCGGCGCCGCGCTGCGCGATCTTGGGGATGGTGACCGGCAGATGTCCCCGGATCGCAATTTCGCCGAACAATGCTTTCACTGCACTGCTTTCGGAAACCGCCGCATTCGAAAAGCTGCACAGATAATTCTGGACAGCAGGAAAGTCCTGCGCCAGATATGGATTTCCCATGGCGAGGACAACCGTTTTCTCGGCAGCGTGATCCAGCACCTTCTGCAATAGGGCGCCACTTGCATCCGACAGGCCCACCGAGTTGGTCACACCAGTTGCAGTGTTCATCACTTTTCCCGGTACCGGGACTTCGTACACCGCGGCAATCACCGCGCGCGCGCTGTCGACGGACTTGAGTACATCGTCTGCCATCACAGCGGCGACGCGGGGATCCACGTAGATTACATTGGCGTCGGGCACGCGCTGGAGGAGATGGCGCTCCAACGTGCGTCCAGCTTCGGTGCGCATGTCGTCGGAAAAGATTATGGCGACCGTGCTGTCGCGCACTTCTTCCACTCTCTGATACGGAAGGCCGGGGGCGGCGGTTCCAGAAGATTTCAAGGGCAGGAGCTTGGCGTTATCGCGGACCAGGGTGATGGCATCGTCGGCGATTTGCTGGCCGAGAGCGAGATTTTCGGGCTTACCCACTAGAGTGGAGAGCGCCTCGATATTCACTAAACGGGTTTTATGGAGCGCCAATGCAGCTTTTGCTTTCAATATTTTGAGGACGCTGGCATCAAGCTGCGCGCGGGGAATCTCATTGCTGCGCACGGCTTCCAGCATGGCCCGGTAGGATGCGTCGAGGTCCACGGGGATCAGCAGGACGTCATTGCCCGCCTTGAAGGCGTCGACTGCGGCCCGGCCAATATGCGCTCCATAGAGGCGAGTGAGGCCGGCCATATCGAGGGCGTCGGTTACGACGAGGCCTTTGAAACCGAGTTGGTTTTTGAGCAGGCCGGTCACGATGGCGGGCGAAGTCGTGGCCACATGGTTGGGGTCGGAATCGAGCGCGGGAACGGAAACATGGGCCACCATTACGGAATCGACGCCGGCTTGGATCGCCTTTTGAAAGGGCGGAAGTTCAACGGCCTTAAGGCGCGGCATATCGCCGGTGACTTGGGCCACACCAAGATGAGAGTCGGTGGCGGTGTCGCCATGGCCGGGGAAGTGCTTGACCGTGGTCATCATTCCGTTAGCATGGGCCCCGCGGATGTACGCGCTGACCAGATCGCCAACCTGCTGCGGATCTTCGCCGAAGGAACGGGTGTTGATAATGGGATTGGCGGGATTCGAATTGACGTCAGCGTCGGGAAAGAAATTCCAGTGCACGCCGATGGCGCGAGCCTCTTGGGCGGTAATGCGGCCGAAGGCCTCGGCGTATTCCAGTTTGCCGGCGGCTCCAAATGCCATGGCATGCGGAAATTCGGTGGCGCCATGCAGGCGCATGGTGACTCCGCGCTCGAAGTCAGCCGCAATCAGCAGGGGCAGCCTGGAGTCCTGCTGCAGGCGGTTGAGCAGTTCGGCAGCTTCATAGGGTTGATTGCGGTAAAGAAAAGGCGGGTCCCAGCGTACGGTCATGGTGAATCCGCCGAGATGGTATTTGCGCATACTGTCGCGAAGCTGCAGATATTCGGGAGCGTTGACGTTCAGAAACTCGGCGCGTACAAAGACGTTGAAAAGCTGGCCGACTTTTTCTTCCGTGGAGAGCTTGTGCAGGGTTTTCTCCGCCCATTTTTCACCCTCGCGATCGAGGTAAATCGGGCTGGGTGGTTGATATTTTTCTTTTGCGAAGGAAGAGACGACGAGGGCGCCCAGGACGGCTAAGAGTACGCCAATATATCGAAGCATGAGCAGACGATAGCACGGCTTGGGATAACCCGGGTTTGATAACCCGAGTTTGATAACCTTGTTAGTCTGGACCAAACGATGGAACAATCCGCCGCGAGAAGAGGTCCGTATGCAAAACCCACGCTTCGCATTGCCCGATCAGGTTGGATCGTCACCGCTGCGGCTTGCCTGGTCTTCCTTGTAAGCATTGCCAGCCCGCCTCGTCTTATGGACGACGTGGATGCGGTTCAGGCGCAGGCTGCCCGCAACATGCTCGCTTCCGGAGACTGGGTCACTGCCCGCCTCGACGGTGTTGCCTATCTCGAAAAGGCGCCGCTCAACTACTGGATGATGGCGGTGGCGTACCGCATCTTCGGCGTGCACGACTGGGCCGCGCGACTGCCTCATGCCCTTGCGGTTGTGCTTTTGTGCTGGATTACTTACCGCTTCGGGCGCTGGGCTTTTGACGAGGCCGCTGGACTTTACGCGGGCGTCGCTCTCAGCACCTGCGTTGGCCTTTTTCTCTTCACTCGAATTTTGATCCCGGACGCGGTCCTCGCTCTCGCCATCACTGGCGCCATCTGGGCATGGCTGCGCCTGCTGGAACCGGATGAGAAACATTTGCGGCGCTGGTCTTTCCTCTTAGGCTGTTGCTTGGGAGCTGGCCTGCTGCTGAAGGGCTTGATCGCCCTGGTCTTTCCGATGATAGCGGCGTTGGCCTACATGGCTTTCACTCGCACTCTGTTCACCTGGGCCGCGTGGCGTCGTCTTCATCTCGAACTCGCGATTCTCGTGGCTTTAGCCATTGCACTGCCTTGGTACGTGCTGGCGACTCTGCGCAATCCGCCTTATTTTGCGTTCTCCCTGCACAGCGGGCCCGGGGAATATCGCGGATTTTTCTGGTTCTACTTTTTCAATGAACACCTGTTGCGTTTTCTGGGCCGGCGATACCCGCGCGATTACGACACCGTTCCCAGATTCTGGTTCTGGATTCTCAACCTGGTTTGGATATTTCCCTGGTCGTTCTATCTGCTCTCGGCGCCGGCACTCGACTATAAGCCGACTTCGCGGGCAGGCAGAACCAGGTTGATGGTGCTCTGCTGGATCGGCGCGGTGATGCTATTTTTCACCTTCTCGACCACGCAAGAATATTATTCGATGCCAATTTATCCCGCGTTGGCGCTGCTGGTGGGATCGGTTCTCAGCCGCGGTGGCCGCTGGGTACGCGTGGGGACTTACGCCCTTCTAGCTACATGTACGCTGCTGTTTGCCGCGCTTTCTATCTTGCTGCTGTCAGTCTGGCGGGTTCCCGCGCCCGGTGATATTTCGCAGGCATTGACCCAACATCCTGAGCTATACACCCATTCTCTGGGTCACATCTGGGACTTGACGCTCAACGCCTTCGCCTACCTGAAATTGCCGCTGGGTCTTGCGGCGCTCGCCTTCGGAGGGTGCGCTTTGGCCCTGGCGTTCTCGCGCAATAACATAAGGAGAACCATCCTGGTCGCCGCCGTCAGCATGATCGTCTTCTTTCAGGCTGCCCGGATCGCACTCGTCCGCTTCGACTCATCCCTCGGTTCCTACCCGCTGGCGGTGCGACTGCAGCAGAGTCCGCCGGGCCAATTGATCGAAGCGGATGCTTACTACGCCTTTTCTTCTGTCTTCTTTTACACGAACCGGACGGCTCTGCTGCTGAACGGTCGCATCAACAATTTGGAATACGGCTCTTACGCCCCTGACGCTCCCAACGTATTCATCGATGACGACAAATTCAAGTCCTTGTGGGCGGGAGAGTCGCGATGTTACCTGCTGGCATACGGCGCGGACATGCCGCATCTGGAGCAACTCATCGGTCAGTCCAACTTGCACATTGTGGCCGAGAACGCGGGGAATTATTTGCTTACAAACCAGCCACTTCTCTTCTCCGTAAGTTTAGGAGAAGCCCCGGCGCAAGTCAGTTCGAAATGGTTCGCGCGACAGCTTTCGGCCCGCTAGCGCGGCCTTCAGGACGACGCCCTTCTCGCTACGAACATTATCCTCGATCCCAGTGCGCGAGTTCACACCGGGCAAGACCAGCCAAAAGCGAACTGGTATAGTATTTTTCAACCACTCCCCTGCCCGCCCGGGTGGCGAAACTGGCAGACGCACGGGACTTAAAATCCCGGGTCTCGAAAGAGACGTACCGGTTCGATTCCGGTCCCGGGCACCATCGTTTCAATCAATTAGAGACTCACGCTGTTGCTGTGCCGAGAGGGCTACCTGGGGTTAGTGCCAGTACTGGTGCCAGTTGAGGAACCAACAGACGCTCGACGGCCTCGGCCTTGTGGGCAGGCGCCAGATGGGCGTAGCGCATCGTCGTCGTAATCGTGCGATGCCCCATCAACTCCTGCACGGTGCGCAGATCAACGCCCGCCATGACTAGTCGGCTGGCAAAAGTATGCCGTAGCGAGTGCCAGATGAAGTTTCTGATCCCCACCTCCTTGCTTGCACCCGTAAACCGTCTGCTCGGAATCCCGCCAGGAAAAACATAATCCGAGGCGGCGCGCTTTCGAAGATCAGTGAGGGTACGGCGCACGCTGTTCATCGGGATATGGCGTACGCCGCGTGCTTGCTTCGCCGATGAAGAAATTCAGAACTGATCCCTTGAAGATTCTAATCCGCCAACTTCCAGAAGCCTGTTTCTGGCCCGCGACACGTTCGGTTCGGCGCTAGCGATCACACGTGCGTCGGAGGCTATCCACACCAAGTAGCTCACAGAATGGCGGCGATCAGGCCGGAAGGAGCTCGACATCCAGTCCCGACTCGCTCAGGCGAACACGTGCCGGAAAGGCCCCGGAAGGCAAGCCGGAAGGGGGCGCAACAAGCCGGTTTAACGGCGGCAAAAGCTGGCCGGGCGGGTGCCGGAATTCGACGATTGCCTCGAGCTCAGTACTCGGGCTGGTGCTCGTCTCGAGGCGCATTGCCAAGTCCTGGCACGCTAGTTCGTAGGCGAAAATCTCGGAAAGGTACTCAACGGAAAGCTCACCTTGGCTGATTTTGCAGGCGATGAATGCGGCGAATGCGTCTTCCTCGCCAAAGAGCTGGTAATTGTCCGGCTTGTGTTGTTCCCAGAGCTCGTCGAGCAATCGGGGAAGCAAGGGCTTGAGCAGGGTGCAGGTCTTGGGAAAGGCCCCGACTATTAACTCAAGGCGGTTCCCACGAGCGAGGGAGCAGTTCATCGCGATGCCAGGCTGACGCGAGATCTGCAGAAGGCGATTCCTTTCGCGTTCGTTCAACTCGTATTGATCGAGCAGACCGGACTCGCCGCGGCGCAAAGCTCGAATCGCCTTCGGCGCGAGAGTCAGATCAACAACGGCCTGCTGGAATCCCTTGAGCGACATCGGACACTGCCTTCTCCATTTCGCTGAATTTGCTGAGGATGGCGCGCGTTCGATCAATCTGTTCGCGGAAGCCGTTTTCGCCCATCATGCCGAACGACGATTCGTGAAACTCGAAGGTGACCCCGCGCAGGTTTTTGGCGCGTGGAACGACGTATTCCAGCATTTCCCAAACGCCTTCGAGAACGGGCCCATTGTGCGAATCGGCGTGGAAGCCCATCATGGGCGCGCCACCGGCGATATGGATCTCCCTGACATTCTTCAGGTCGAGACTGTCTAAGTAATCCGCAGCCGTTAAACCGTGGTTTACCGAGTTGGTGTAAACGTTGTGGAGATCGAGCAGAACACCGCATCCAGAGCGAGCGCAGAGTCGATTCAGGAACTCCTCTTCCGTCAGATCCTGATCTGGATAACGAACGTAGTAGACGCTGTTTTCAAGCAGGAACGGGCAAGAGAGGGAATCGGTAAGGAACCGCACGCGGGGAACCAGGAGATCCAGCATTTCCAGGTCGTAAGCGACCGGCAGAGCGATCGCGGCATTCACTTCGTGCCCTGTGCCGACCCGCGAAAAGGAAAGATGCTCGCTGATCCAGGGCGAATGCAAGCGCGCGGCCCACTCCATCAAGTTGTCCGCAAACTCCTCGTCGAAAATCTCGGCACTACAGATCGACATGCCGATAGAGTGCAACACAATGGGCAGCTCGCTGGCGGCTTGTTCCAGCCATCTACGTTGCCGGGGCACTTGTTGAAAGCGCTCAGGCGAGTTGCGCCCCCGATCGTGCCAAACACGATCAGGTATGACCGCCAGGTAGTCAAGGGTGCGGGTCAGACGGTCAACCATCCGATGAAGGCTTGGATTGAAGAGCGCGCCGACCAGCACCCGGCGAGGTTCGCTGTTCACTTGTCGGCGTCCACGAAGATGGAGTCACCGAAGGAGCCGACGATCCCAACATGGATCCCGGACTTGCAGGTCAGGCATTCTCGCACACCTCCGAGACGATAAACTTCAGGATTGCTATAGACGGCCCGGATTGTGGCTGCGATTTGATCGGGAGTGGCCTTGCTGTCAATGGCCACTTGGACATGCGGGGTACCAGTGGGCCCCGATTTTGAAACTCGGACTTCAGCTTTCATCGGCGTTGTCTCCTTAGCCCGCGCCTGTGCGCGGAAGCTGATTTAGATTTCCTCTTACAAAAGGTCTTCAGACGTTACACCCGGAAACCATCGGCCATCAAGAGAAATGTGAAAGTGTTTTCGTGGCGGAATCCCTTTGGCCATTCAACTGACCGGGGCCAACCGAAACGACTCACCGCACGGCCTCACGCTCGTTGACGCAATCCCCAGTTCAGCCGGAACCTCAGCCGTGTGAGCATCCCTGGCGGCGCTTTTTTGCTTTCTGACGAACTTCGATGAGCTCACGCCGAGCCCAGCTTTCAGCAGCTGTTCCATTATTGGGTTTGAACTGTTGTGGGCGGGTGTTTGAGTTCGGTGACCAGTTGCTGGAACTTTGGGTTGGGGCGGAGATTCTTCAGATTGTCGTCGGCCATCAAGGCGCCGGCGTCTTTATACCCACGATTGAAGGCTTCACGTAGATACTGAAGTGCGTCGTCGGGATGGTCAGCAGCCATTGCCACACAGGCGAACGAATACCACACCTTGAAGCGGTCGCCTTGCCCCTTGGAATTATCTTGCTTTTCGATCACGTCGCGGAACAGCTTGCTTGCCTCGGCATAACGATGGTCAAGTGCCATCGCGGTCCCGAGTTGCTGCAGTGCATTCAGCGTGAAGGGATGTTGCGGACCCATAGTGCGAATCAGGGCTTCGAGAGCCTCCCGAGCGTTTTTTTCTGCTTCTGCATAGCGGCCCTCCCTGATCAGCGTTCTGGCAAGATTGGCTTGGGTCTGCAAGGTGCTGGGGTGCTCAGGTCCAAGAGTGCGAGCCATAGTTTCAAGCGTTTCCCGCCGCAATTTTTCCGCCTCGTGGACATTACCGTCCTCGAACAGAGAGTCAGCCAAGTTGGATTTGGTCATCAATGTGTACGGGTTTTCGGGCCCAAGAACTCGCAACTGAATCGTCAACACCTGGCGGCACAGTTTCTCAGCATCGGCGTGGCGACCTTCATGAAAGAGAACGCCCGCAAGGTTGAACACAGTGAGGACTGTGAAAGGATGATCGGGTCCAAGCACACGCTGCTGGGCGGCCAAAACTTCGCGATACATCTGCTCGCCTTCCGCGAGGCGGCCTTGCGACTGGATGGCCAATGCCAGATTGCTCATCGCTTTCAAAGTGTCAGGGTGATCGGGTCCGGCAACCCTGCGCTCGACATCGACCAACTGGCGAAGCTCTTGCTCAGCCTCGGCATAGCGGCCCTGGTTCCAGAGTGCAGTGCCCAGGGTGCCCATGGACCGCAGCACCGGGGGACTGTCCGGACCCAGTCTGCGAGTTGCGACGTCGATCGTCTCGCGCGCCAATTTCTCCCCCTGGCCGAAATCACCCGGCCCTTCCACGATGAAGGCGAGATTAGCCATGCTCTCGATCGTCAGGGGATCCTCGGGTCCGAGGACCCGCCGCTCGCCGTCCAGCGCCTGGCGCTCCATCTTCTCCGCTTCGACGTAATGTCCTTTGCGATTCAGAATCCAACCCAACTGCGCCATCGATTCCAGCGTCTTTGGGTCGTCCGGTCCCAGAAGGCTCATGCGAGCGTCGAAGGCACGCTTTGCCAGTTCATGAGCGCGCGGGTACAGCCCCAGGTTCGTGTATGTGCTGGCCATGACTTGCATCATCTGCGCTTGAACCTCAGGATCCTTCGCAAGGCCTTTCTGCATATCGTTCGAAGCTTTGTCGAGGATCTCTCGGGCGGTAACGCTGTTGCCGCGTGCTTCGCTCGGATCGGACACCTTGAACATGCCAGTCATGAAATCGGTGATGCGGGTGGCGCGATCTCGTTCGCGGGTGGCACGGTCACGCTCCCGAGTAATCCGCCGCAACTGCAGCGCCTGTAAGACGGAGAAAGCGGCCAACAACAATACAAGTCCGGCGACCACGGCGACGGCAACGCGGTGCCGCCGGGCATATTTCCGCAACCGGTAACCAGCGCTTGCCGGACGTGCCTCGACCGGCTCATGATTCAAATGCCGCCGAATGTCGGCAGCCAGCTCGGAAGGCGCGCCATATCGCCGAGCGCGATCCTTCTCCAGCGCCTTCATCGTGATCCAGTCGAGATCGCCGCGCAGCAGGTTCCCAAGTTGTTTGGGATCGGTGCCGCGCGCCTCGGCGGTCGTGGCCGACGAATCCCGATCGGTGCTGACCTTGGTGCTCGGTCGCGGCGGTTCTTCTTCGCGTAACTTGCGCAGCAATTCGTCGAGCGGTTGCTTTTGCCGCTGCTTCGTCTCAAACGGTTGCAACCCGGCCAGCAGCACGTAGAGAACGACTCCCAGTGAGTACACGTCTGTGCGCGTGTCGATGTCCTGCACGCCATCGCGGAAACCGGGATCGGCCTGCTCCGGACTCATGTACCCGGGCGTTCCCACAAAATGTCCCAGTTGCGTAAAAATGCTCTCGTCCGCGACTTGAGGCGTGGTCGCCTTGGCCAGGCCAAAGTCGATGATCCGCGGCACCGGTTTGCCGTCCACTTCCACCACCAGAATGTTGGCCGGTTTCAGGTCGCGATGGATGATGGCTTTCTGGTGAGCGTGTTGCACGCCTTCGCAGGCCTGGACGAAAAGTTCCAGCCGATCCCGGATCTTGAGTTTTTTCTGATCGCAATACTCAGTAATCGGCAGCCCGGGTACGTACTCCATCACGAAATACGGTTGGCCCTGCGGTGTTGCCCCGGCGTCAAACACTTTGGCGATGGCCGGGTGATCCATGATCGCCAGCAATTGCCGCTCCGATTGGAAGCGTTGCGCCAGCGCCTTGTCGTACATTCCGGCCTTGATCAGTTTGAGGGCGACTTGCCGCCGCACCGGAGAAGTTTGTTCGGCCAACCAGACTTGGCCCATGCCTCCTTCACCAAGCCTGCGCACGAGTTGAAAACGTTCGGCAAAGAGCTGTCCCGCTTGCAGCCCTGCACCAGAAAGGATCCCTTCCAGATTCGCGATCAATCCGTCAGGCGCTCCTGCGGATTGAAGGAAGGTAGCGCGGGAATCATCGCTAGAGGCGAGCAGGACCTCGACTTCTTGCCGCAAGGATTGATCGGACAAACAGGCGCGATCCAGGAATGCGGAACGTTGGGCTGGCTCCAGTTCCTGCGCTTCTTCAAGCACATCACGAACCTGTTGCCAACGCTCCGGTGTCATGGGCAGCTGGTCTCGCTGATCTGGTGATACAGCCAAGCCCGAGCCGAAGCCCAGTGTCTCTTCACCGTCCTTGGCGACAGTTTGAGCACATCCGAGGTTTCTTCGACGGAAAGACCGCCGAAGAATCTCAACTCCACAATGCGGCTCTGTTGCTGGTCAAGTTTAGCCAGTTCGTTGAGAGCGTCGTCGAGAGCGACCATATCCACGCTGCGGCTCTTGAACGCCAACCCATCCAGGGTTACTCGATCGCCTCCATCTCGCTTGGCGGTATTGCGGCCGCGCGCGTACTCGACCAGAATCTGCCGCATCAACTGGGCGCAGATGGCCAGGAAATGAGCGCGGTTCTCGAACTTGGCCGCGCCTTGTTTCTCCAGCCGCAAGTAAGCCTCGTGCACCAGGGCGGTGCTCTGCAGGGTATGGTCCGCGCGTTCTTTCCGCAGATAGTGGTGCGCGACCCGCCGGAGTTCGTCATAAACGAGCGGAACCACGGCGCGCAAGGCCTCCTCTTCGCCGGCGTTCCAGTCGTGCAGCAACTGAGTCACGATTTTGGACTGAACCTGCGACAACGAGCCTCCAGGGCCGCCTTTCGGAGTGCCTGCGTAGCAAGTTAGCCTCACGGATGACCGATGTCAACCATTGAAAATGCATGAATTTTGTCGACCAGCCGCAGCCTCCTCATGAGCTCGACGCGAGGCGCCAGGAATTTCTCACTTAGATTGGCCCACTTCTCGCGGGAATTTCGCTTTATCCCAATGACAGGGCCTTATCGACTGCCTTCGCGAGCCTGTGCACGGCGGCCTTTCTCCGAAGTTGCGCAAAGACGAAACTGAAACAGAGGCAAATCTGACACTAACACCATCGAGGAGGCTTGCTTATGAGTGCCAATGCGATTCCAAGCCCTGATTCGAATATCTATGAGGACAAAACGGAAAAGAGGGCCAGTGAACGATGTCCGCCCCTCACGCTGAAACAGCAGTTTGGAAGGTTGCTGCGCGAAGTGTTCGAAGGA
>Ga0265760_10000514_pt1 | contig 10818 bp, 10 predicted proteins | sample NZIome_2_FD_200831 | JGI IMG/M metagenome (GOLD analysis project Ga0265760, IMG submission 200831) | Metatranscriptome of rhizosphere microbial communities from Maridalen valley, Oslo, Norway - NZI1 (Metagenome Metatranscriptome) | ecosystem: Host-associated > Plants > Roots > Rhizosphere >...
CGTATCGGCTCGCCGAAATGCACCAGGGTGTTGCGGCCGTTGAACAATACGCTCAAGAGTTTTCGAAAACGCCCGACCAAGATCCAATCTTCGGTGAACGGCAGGCGCCACCAGCTGATTTCCTTGTGAGGCGCGCGACCCCAGAAAATCGCCACCGGCACCAGATCCACGTCAAACTGCGGATGCGCCGCCGCCGCGTCGATCAGTTGCACGAGGTAGCGCGGCGCGCGCGCCGCATTGCGCCTGCTGAACAAGCTGGGTCGGCGCGTCAATTCGAAGTGGGCGCGATCCGCGCGCTTGCCGCCCATCATCAAGCGCCGCGTGGGCCGCGGCAGATTGTGCTCCGCGCAGACGCTGTTGAGCACGGCGAAATCGGTGTGGCTCTCACGTTCCAACACATAGCACACGGGACGGGGCCGCGCCGCAATCGCCGCAATCGCCGCATCGGGCTTGATGGTGACGCGCACCCACAGGCCTAAAATCTTGCGAACACTCCAGCGCCACGCCTGGCCCAAGCCGACAAGAGGGTTCATGGCCGCTTAGTGGTTAAGGAGTGGGTGCGCCGCGTTCTTGATCATCGATCGCTTTACGGGTCTTTTCTGCGTTTTCGTCCACCGTCTTCTGAACCGCGCGCGCCTTGTCGATCTGTTGCGTCAGCGGATCGAACACGGTCTTGGGCGGCGGAGGTGGTTCGGACGATGTGCAGCTTGCAATGAACAAAACCGACAGCGCCGTTGTCCAACATTTAACGTAACCCATGATCCACCTAGGTATGCCGGCCCTTCAGGAGCTTGAGTGTACAATACCGGCATGTTCCGTCTTGCATTCCTCGTTTCTCTAGCTCTGCTCGGCGGTCTTGCTCGGGCCGGCGTACCGCCGGTCGACATGGACACGGCGGCGCAGCTCTATCAGCAGGCGGCGATTCGCGAGCAGGTGCGCGCATCGTTAGGTTCGATGCCGGCGCAGATTCGCAAACTCTTCCAGGGCAACACCTCAACCCCGCTGACGGATTCGCAGTTGCAGGCGGTGAATGTGGCCGCGACCCGTGCGTTTCGCATCGATGTATTCGACGCGCCGGCTTTGAGCGCGTTCGCGGCAAATCTCGACGCCGAGACGTTGAAGAAGGCTGAAGCATTTTTGGCAACCGATGCCGGCAAGCAAATGGTCGCCGCCGATCTCGGTTTGGCTTCGCTCAGCGACGCGGACGCCGACAAAGTCATGAACGGCGACATCTCGGCACCCAGCACGCCGCAACGCAATGCCTTGTTCGAGAAACTGGAGCGCGCCGAGCGCTCTTCCGAATCCACCGTGCAGATTCTCCTGACCATGGCTACGGCCGTCGCGGCCGGAACCGCGGTCGGTTCCGGGATGGATCCGGGACCTGTCGAGCAACGTGCCCGCAAATCCGGGGAAGCCAGCCGTCAAACCTGGGAAGAGAACATGCGCGAGCCGATGCGGCGCTACATGGCCTATGGCTACCGCGACTTGAGCGATGCTGACTTGAAGCGCGTGTTGTCATTTCTGCAATCGGCTGAGGGCAAGCGATACATTTCCGCATACCTTGCCTCGTTGGGCGCCGGTTTCTATGCCATGGGCAAGCGCTGCGGCGAGCAGCTTGGGGAAAGCTTCCGCGAATTGGCTATGGCGCAGCTCGCGACTGAACGCGCCGAGTCAGCGCAACCTGCCCCGGCCAAGCCCCACCCTTAAGAGGCTCTGCGCTGGAGCGCGGTCAGGAAATTTCGCAGCAGAATGCAGATCATCTCGATCTGATTTTCCAATCGATGATCGGAGTCGAGTAAGTGCAGCGTCGCCCGATGCTCTCTCGCCCAGCGGATGACATTATCAACCGGCACGACAGCATCATGCCAGCCATGCACGATGGCAGTGGGCACGGCCACGTCTTGCGGCGTATATTTTTCAAGGCCGGGCATGTAGAAGGCAGGCGCCAGCAAAAATAGCGCCGCGGTGTCGAGGCAGCCCGCGGCGGCGGACGCTACATGCCCTCCCATGCTGGAACCCACCAGTGCGATAGGCCCTTCGAGTTTGCGGCCCACGCTCAGGAGTTTATCCACCCGCTGGGCTGGATCGTCCAGCCCGCGGTAATCCACCGATTCCACCCCCAAATTGAGGTCGCGCACTACCGCAGCCATCGCGGTGATTTTGGCCCCCCAGGGGCCGCTTTCCTTGCCATGCGAAAACACCACAGTATTGATGGTTCGACTCAAGAAACGCCCCCTTGCAGCCGCTACAGACGCATGGCATTGGATGAAGAACGCTCGAGTGCGATGCACGAAATGCCATGTGCAATCGACTGGTTACGCGATTGTGCCGATCTCGCCGGCGTTGACCGGCAAAGTCTCGAGTCCTTGGCGGACGGTGCCGTGCACTTCTCGTTGCCGGCCGGCTACCTGCTTTTTGAGGCCGGCACGGACCCGGATGGAGTATATCTGCTGGCCAGCGGCCGGTTAGGCGTCAAGACGCCGTTGAAGGCCGGTCTGACCGCCGAGATTGAGCATGGCGAACTGGTGGGCGAGGCTGGCTGGCTGTTGGAAACGCCGCGCAGCGCCACGGTTGTTGCGCTGCGGGACAGTGAGCTGCTGCTTATCCCGAACGCAGAACTGGACCGCATCGCGGCGCGGTCCACGCACTTTTCCTTGGCACTCGCGCGTCTTTGCGCGCGACGCCTCAGACACAGCAACCGTCAGGAATACAGACCGAAGCGGGCGCACATCTTTGCCCTGGTTCCCAACAGCATCGAGGTCGACGTCGCCGATTTGGCGACGCGCTTGGTCGATGAACTGAGCAAAACGGGCCGCACTGAACTGGTGTGGGATGCGCGCGCCACCACGCATACGGCGACCTGGTTCAACCGCATCGAGGAGGTCAACGACTATGTCGTGTACGTCGCGAATTGGGCTGCCTCAGGTTGGACTCGCCAATGCTGCCGACAAGCGGATGTAATTCTCATGGCGGCGCCGGCCGGCGGCAATGTGATGCCGTGGCCTGCCGGCATCGTCGAGCCGGCCATGGCACGCGGTGCGCGGGTCGAGCTGGCCTTGGTGCATCAGGGGAGCATCGATTCCGGCTCCAGCGGCCCGTGGCTGAAAACTCTCCCCTTCACGCTGCATCATCACATCGTCGAGGCCGCCGACTTCGGCAGGGTCGCGCGCCTGCTGATGCGCCGCGGGGTGGGACTCGTGCTATCGGGCGGCGGTGCGCGCGGCTTTGCGCACTTGGGGATCATCCGTGCCCTGCGCGAATCCAAGGTACCGATCGATTTTCTGGGTGGTGCCAGTATCGGCGCCATCATCGCCGCCGGTGTGGCGATGGGTTGGAGCGATGAAGAGATGCAGCAGCGCTACCGCAGAAGCTTCGTCCACACCAACCCCGTCAACGACTATACCTTTCCATTTCTTGCCCTGACGCGCGGTAAGAAAGTGTCGCGCCTGCTCGAGCGCGAGTATGGCAGCGCGCTCATCGAGGACCTGCGCTACCCCTATTTCTGCGTGAGCGCCAATCTCACCACCGGCCGGTTATTCGAACATCGCTCAGGGGTAGTGGCACAGGCCCTGCGCGCATCCGTGGCCATTCCCGGCGTCATGCCGCCGGTATTTCACGACGACGGGGTGCTGGTGGATGGTGCTGCCATCAACAACTTGCCGGTCGATGTCATGCAGGGCCACGCGCCGGGCTTCGTGATCGGCTGCGATGTCGGCGCCGATCGCAACTTCGGCGAACGTCGTGTCAACATTTTTGAGGTATTGATGCATGCCGGCATGATCAACAGCACGGCGAGCGAACGCGCGCAACGGGAACTGGCGGATGTGTTGATGAAACCGCCGCTCGCGAATATTGATCTTTTGAACTGGCAGGCATTCGATCGCGCGATCCAGGCTGGATATACCTACGCGCGCATCGCTCTGGCTGAGCTGCCGCACATACCGCGCGTCATCCCGCCGGTGGCCGGCAGCGCCAAAGCTAACTCCGCGGCGACCGAACTGGAAAGACGTATCGCGGCGACTATCGCAGCCGGCTGAAAGGATTGCCGCCGGCCGGCGACGCGCGCTGGCCGGCTAGGATTGCGGCGAGCTCCCTACGAGTGCAGCCGGCTCCCTAGGGGTGCAGCTGGCTGGCGATACTCTCCACCCACTCGAGTTCCGCCGGGCTGTACTGCGAAAAATTGAGCCGATTGAGACTTACCGGTTGAACCTTGCTGCCCGCTGCCGAATGCGAAATGCGGAAGCAGTGATACTCGCGCTCGCGGCTCGCCGCAAAACCGATCACGAATTGAACCTCGCCGCACCTCAAGCTCGCGGAAGTTTGCACCCGCTCGTCGCAAATGACGAAAAACGCCTCTTCCATGCGTCGCGTGCCGAAGGCACCCGCTTCGTGCAATCCTTCGAAGAACGCGCGCACCTGCGCTGTCAGGGTGCCTGCAACCTCTGCGCTGTAACCCGCCGCGACCACCCAACGCGTACCCTGTTCGATGCTGCTCAAGAGAAATAGCGCGAGCCGCCGCGCCGACAAATAGCGCCAATCGGCGTTGGCCGTATTGCCAGCGGCCAGGGTCCGCAGGCGCACATTCATGCGTGCCGCCGATCGGACTGCCTGCAGCGTATTGACGCCCAAGCTCGCCAGCCGGATGCGCCGATCCTCGCCAACCAAGCAAGCCGGCCTAAGCCCTGGCCGCAGAATGGGTTCCTCGCGATCCGCCGTGAGCCAAACCGGAGCGCCCTCGTCGTAGCGTGCCAGCATGCCGGCAACCGCGCCGCACGGCGCAAAGGATTCGAAATGCCCGCGCAGCTTGTCGTGCGCAAGCACTCGCGGAAAGTACATCAGCGCGTTTTCATTGGAAAAGTTCCAGTCGCGCAATCCGTACAGCGCATCATCCGCGGTTTGCCAGATTGACGGCGGATCAACGATCAGCAGCGCGCGGCGCTCCTTGCAGTAGCGGGCGGCGACCAACAAAGCGCTCGGCCCCACGTCCCGATCCCGAGACAAAGGCGGCATGCACAGAAAATTGAAATATTCAGCCTGATGCAGAGCGAATACCCCGGTGTGCTCCAGGCTCGAGCCGATCAGGTCGTAATCAGTGAGCGGCGCGCCGTCATCGCCATCCGAATTCGAGCTCACATAGGCGGTGGCAAGTCCGCTGGCCGGATCCAGGGTTCGATCCGGCCGCTGTGTCGGCATCTCACCGGCGAGACGAATCAGCGCGGACTGCGCGATCGCGCTAGGGAAATAGTGTTCATCGGACCGCGATACCGAAAGGCGATGAAAAATCTCCTGATCGTCGACCTGCCCGGTGCCCTGTGCACGCACCCGCTGCACGGTGAGGTTGAAAACCTCGAGCTCATCTGCCCCGATATTGTCGAAGTCGACGCTGGCGCGTAAAAATTCGCGCGTACCCGGCCGAAGTGCTTGCAGCTGCAGCGTCTGCTCGCCGGCTTTCAAAGTCAGCGTCGCGGAGCGCGCACCATTCACCACTCGCACGATGAGGGCTTCGCGTCCGCCGTTGTCGAAGAACTGCTCGACGGCATAACCTAACAGGCTTGGCTGCCATAGGCCGCCGAACACATGCTGGAATTCCGCGAAGCTCTTGATGAATACCGGCCGGTTGACCGGTCCGCGCAATGTACGGCCGACGAAGGCGGTGCGCGCCGTGCCGAGACGCGAGATGGATTGATCGGGGCCGCGTTCTTCTGCGACCTGTAGCGCTTGTTTGCTTGGCGTCACCAGATTCTAGTCATCTTGGCACTATCGCCGACTGTAACACAATGTTTCTACTTCGAGCGCGCGCTTGAGCCCTCATCGCGGCGCCGCTGTTCTTCATCGCGTATCTGCTCCGCTTCCGCTTTCTTGCGCGCGATTTCCTCGAGCATGATCTTCAGCCATTCGCTTGAGGTACTCGTGCCTGTCATTCGCTCGTTTCCTCCTTCGGAGCGACGATGGCTTCGATCGCCTTGACGGTTTCGGGATGATATCCAGGCCGCGCTTTGGCAAACACGCGCTTGGCCACCTCAGTCCCTGCGGGCGTTTTCATCAGCGATTCATACAACGGCTCGATGAGCTTGCGCCGTCCAATGGTTTTCAAATACTCCTCGAGACTCGGAAAGGCGGGCTGATAGTTGTTGGCGATGACCAATTTGAACCAGCTGTGTCCGATCTCCGCGTTTGGGCTCTTGCTCAAGCCGAATGCCTTGTCGAGGTCTGTCAATTGCGCCCCTGTCAAGGGCGGCATGCCGTCGAGAAAATGAAGCCATTGCTGCGCCACCCAATCCGCACCGATTTTTTTTGCCGGGAGCTTGCCGGCGAGCCATGCGTCCCGCGCAGCGTCCGCCGGTTGAAACAAGCCGGTGACCGGCAACACCGCGTCCGCCGGCAGACCGGGCGACAAAATCCACGTGTTAACCGCCGCGCGAGTCATGATGCCCGGGAAACGATCGAGCAGATTCTCCTGTAGGTATGAGATGAACTGTTCGCTGTTGACGCTCTTGAACGCGAAGTGGTCGAAATAGCCACGCAGAAAGGCATCGAAGCGCTCGCGGCCGAATTTGGCGTCGAGGTAATTCAGGAACAATCGGCCCTTCTCGTACGGAATGTTCGTGAGGCCATCGCCCGGATCGCGGTCGCGCAGATCGATGGCCAGGATTTGATCGGCGGGTTTGAGTTTCGCAAGATCGGCCTGCAAGGACTTAAGACCCAGAACCTCTTCCATGGAGGCGCGCGGCTCGCCGTATACCGCGGTCATGATGCGGCTTTCCATGTAGTCGGTGAATCCCTCGTTGAGCCAGAAATCCCGCCAGGTCGCATTGCCCACCAGATTTCCCGCCCAGGAATGCGCCAATTCATGCGCGATCACGGACACCAAGCTCTTGTCGCCCACGATCACGGTGGGCGTAATGAAGGACAGCCGTGGATTCTCCATGCCGCCTTCCGGAAAACTCGGCGGCATCACCAAGATGTCGTACCGCGACCAGCGATAGGGTCCGAACATCTTTTCGTTGGCCTGGATCATCGACTCGGTGTCCGCGAATTCCTTGGCCGCCGCCTTGATCATGGATTTCTCGGCATACACACCCGTCCGCGGTCCGGTCTCCTGATATTCCAGATCGCCCACGGCAAGCGCGATCAAGTACGACGGCACGGCTTGCGGCATGACAAAACTGTATGCAACGCCGAAGGCGGGCTTGGCCTTCGGGTCATTCTCCGCGCTCATGACGGCACGCAGCCGACCCTGCGCATATATCTCCTCGGTATAAATCTTGGCCTTGTAAGTGGCCCGGATCTGAGGGGTGTCCTGCAGCGGAATCCAGGTGCGCGCGCCGATCGGCTCCGATTCGGTATAGAGGAATGGCTTGTGCCGCGAGGTTTGCTTCTCCGTCAGCCATTGCAGCGCGGATGAGGCTTCCGTGGTTTCGTAGTCGATCTTGATGGACTCCGTGCCCCGCTTCGACGGCGGCAGGTCGATCACCAGCGCGCTGCCGAGAATCGGATCCGGTTTTTCCAAATGGAACGGACGGCTGACCCAAATCGTTTGATTCTTGTCGGTGGCACCCAGGACATCAGTGGCCTTTTGGGTGACATCCAGGATCATGAGGCCCTTGGTGTCGAGCACCAATTGCGTCGAGCGCGGATCCAAACGCTTTAATTGCAGTGTGACGGAACCTGCAAGGGTCTTGAATTTGAAATCGACCTTTAGTTCAAGGTCCAAATGCGTGGTTCGAAACTGATCCACATTGGCGTAGGAGTGATAATCGAATGCGGGATCGATCGGCCCTGAATCGGTGGGTGACGCGCCGCAATTGAAGGCTGCGGAAAGGGCGAGCGAGCTCCCCAGAATCCAAGGAGCCTGTCTGTGTATCCGCCGTGGCTGCCCAGGCGTCATGGAATGCCCACTGGCGCCTTGTCACGTCCGTTGAGCAAATCATTAAAGGTCTTTTCGTCCACCAAGAGACCGGACTGGCCATCCCAGTTGGAACCCTCGGGCAGAATGTTCGCAACCAAGACGCTTTGTGCGATGACGCCATCGACGCCGTCGTGACCGCCGGTCACCGGAACCGGTACGGCGCGCGGCGCGTGCGCCAGATCGCCGACGCGCTGCCAATCGATTTCATCGTCGTGCTGTGCGATCTTGCCGCGCTCCTGGGGATGCAGCAATTTTGCGAGCAGGCGCTTGCGATCCTTGGTCCAGTTGCGCGAGTCGTCCTCCATGACGGCGTAGGCCTGTAGATACAAGGTGCCGTCGCGCCAGCCGAACAAATACGGCTGATTGACCACGGTTACTTTCGTGCCGATCGGAATCAGGTCGAAAAACACCGCGATGTCCTCCGGATACAGGCGCATGCAGCCGTGGCTCGAACGCATGCCGACGCCGTAGGGCTTGTTCGTTCCATGGATCAGGTAGCTCGGCCAGCCCAAGCGAAACATGTACTGGCCCAGCGGATTGTCCGGTCCCGCCGGTACTTTCGCAGGCAGCTGCTCGCCATCTTCCTGGTGTTCTTCACGCACCGACTTGGGTACCACCCAAACCGGATCCTTTTGCCGGCTGACGATCTTGGTCGTCCCCTCCGGGGTCTTCCAACCCACTTTGCCGATGCCGATGGGATGGGTGTAGACCGTCTGTGGTTGACCCTTCTTGTGAGGCGGATAATAAAATATTCGCATCGCGGCAACGTTTACCACGACGCCTTCGCGCGGAGCGGCTGGCAGGATGAACTGCGTGGGGACGACGACCTCGCGCCCGACGCCCGGCAGCCAGGGATCGACGCCCGGATTTGCCGTTAATATTTCCTCGTAGCCCACATCGAAGCGCCGTGCAATGTCAGGCAGCGTATCGTCCTTGCCGACGATGGTCTTCTGCACGTAGCCGACGATGTCGCTGCTCTGCTCCACATCGAAAAGATGCGTGGCCTTAGGCTTGGGCAGCGGGGGTGGCGGCGGCGGCAATGCTTTGGCCACGACCGGCGGTTCTTTCGGGACCGGGTGAAACAACGAACAGCCGGCGATGCCGAGCGCGCTCAAGGCCGCGAATAGGCATACGCCAGGAGCCCTGCGAAACACAGTGATGCATAGGGGGAACATGGGTTCTATCTACAACAAAGTCGGGCGGTCAGGCAATTGATTAGATTGAATCGCCCTGGCGGAGGCCTGAGGGAAGTGGCGGGCCAATAGATTGCCAATCGCATCCACGCCCGCAATTGATCCAACCTGGAAGCGGCCGGCCCGAAAATGCTCTTCCATGAGACGGCATACCGCCTCCCACTCGGCGGGACTGACGCGCCTTTGAAAGCCGCGATCCGCGACGATTTCGACAGTGCGGTCCGCCAGTTGAACGTAGATCAGGACACCGTTGTTGCCCTCGGTGTCCCACACGCGCAAATGCGAAAACACTTCCAAAGCGTGGGCGCGTGGCGAGATGTCATTCAAGATGTGGCGCGGCGTCAATGAGGTTTCGATCGCGAAGCGAATCTCACCGGCATGCGTCAGCTCCGCTCGCTTGATTGCCTGCTCGATGGCGTTGAGCGTGGCCGCGGGAAATAACATTCGCGTACGCCAATGTGTCGCCGTTGCGTGCCGAATCAGGCGTCCAATGCGCATCACCAGCTACCCGAGGCGCCGCCGCCGCTGAAGCCCCCACCACCACCGCTGAAGCCGCCGCCGCCGCCGAATCCGCCGCCACCACCGCCACCGAATCCGCCCCCAAAGCCCCCGAGCCCTCCGCCGAAACCGCCGCCGCTTGTCCAGCCCGAGCGCGAGCCTCCGGTAAGCATGGCGAATAGAAATGCCAGCAATCCTGCGCCGAGGCCGATGGGAATCAAGTGGCTCAAGAGCCAAACAATGCCGCCGGCCAAACCGCCCGTTGCTATGGATCCAAACAGCCTGCCGAACATGGCACGCAGTACACCGCTGGCGACGAAGACCACGATCAACAGAACCGGCAGCAGATTTCCCAATCCGCCGCGCCGTTCCCATTTTCTATCCGGCGCGGGCAAGGGCTCACCATTAACGACAGAGATGATCTGGTTGACGCCTGCCTCCACGCCGCCATCGTAGTCGCCCTGTTTGAAGTGCGGGGTAATGGTCTCAGTAATGATCCGATTTGCAATTGCGTCCGGCAGCGCACCTTCCAAGCCTTGTCCCACCTCGATGCGCACGCGGCGGTCGTCCTTCGCCACAAGCAGAATCGCGCCGTCGTCAACGGCTTTGCGCCCGAGCTTCCACGCCTCCGCAACCCGGATGCCGTACTGTTCGATCTCCTCCGGCTGCGTGGTCGGGACGATCAGCACGGCGAGCTGGCTGCCCTTCTTGGCTTCGAGGTCGGCGAGCTTGGCCTCGATGCGCGCGACCGCCCCGCCGGACAGGGTTCCGGTCAAGTCGGTGACCCGCGAGGTGAGCGGCGGCACGGCGACCTCTGCGCCGGCGTGCACAAAACCGCACAGCACTACCAGCCCTGCCCCGAGGCGGGCAGCGCGCATGACAGCAGCCGGTCCGAGTATTTCAGGCTCCTAGTGTGCGGGCACGGCCGGCGGCGGCTGAGTCGCCGGCGCTGGTGGTGGCGCGAAATCCACCGTAGGGGGTTTGGATATCGCCGCTTCGTTCTCCACTGAAAAATTGGCCTTGGTCTTGTAGCCAAACATCATCGCGGTCAGATTCGACGGAAAGGAACGGATCGCCAGATTGTAGGTCTGCACGGACTGAATGTAGCGATTGCGGGCCACGGTAATGCGGTTCTCGGTCCCTTCCAGTTGCGCCTGCAGATCGCGGAAATTCTGATCGGACTTCAATTGCGGATAATTTTCTGTCACCACCAGGAGC
>Ga0265760_10000515_pt1 | contig 10810 bp, 12 predicted proteins | sample NZIome_2_FD_200831 | JGI IMG/M metagenome (GOLD analysis project Ga0265760, IMG submission 200831) | Metatranscriptome of rhizosphere microbial communities from Maridalen valley, Oslo, Norway - NZI1 (Metagenome Metatranscriptome) | ecosystem: Host-associated > Plants > Roots > Rhizosphere >...
ACGGCTTCCGTCGCCATCCTCGATCGCAGCATGGCGCTAACGGAACTTGCGTACCACCGCTGACCGCGGTGTGGCCTTACACCCAGCTCGGTCAAGCGCCCGGCGATCTCACGGAACGACGCCCCGGCGCGGTCCATCCTCGCAGCCTCGGCTAGGGCATCCTGTTCCTTTGGTTCGGGCGCAAGCGCGTCGCCCACCCGAACAAACCCGAATGGCGTCGGGCCGTAGGCCATGCGTTGTTGGCGCTTGTGGGCGAGAGCCGTTGCGGTGCGCTCCCCTATCGCTTCGCGCTCCCATGCGGCGACGACGCCCAGCATATTGACCACCATGCGGCCTGCGGCGGTCGAGGTATCGAGAGTTTCTCCAACCGACACCAGGGCCACGTCATGTTTTGCACACAGGTCGATCAGGTCGGCGAGGTCCCGCACGGATCGCGTAAGGCGGTCAAGTTTCGCGACCACTATGCGCCCGACGACGCCGCGCCGAACGGCATCGAGCGTCTTGGCGATTCCAGGGCGTTTGAGGCTCTTGGCGCTCTCGCCGGCATCGCGGACGGTTTCTGATACTGCCCACCCCATTGCGGCGCAATACGAGGCGATTCTCGCCTCCTGGGCGCTAAGGCTGACGCCCTCCGCCGCTTGTGTTTCGCTGCTAACGCGAACATAGGCGACGGTCTTGCGATCTGCGGCCTTGGCGGCGGCCTTACGGCTTCTCATGCCTTGCCCTCACCATGGCGGACCGCAATGTTGCAGAGGACGCGAAAGTCGCTGCCGCTATAATCGCGGGCGAAGTCAGCAATGCGGCGTTCCTCGGCCGTGGCCCGCTTCAGGATTGCACGACGGAAGGCATCGCGTTTGCGAAGGTTCCCACCCAGGCGGTTCTGGAGCGCGACCTCGGCGGCGGTCCCCCGTCCTGCGATCTTAGCTAGTTGAATTAGTTCGTTCATGCCTCTCCCCTTCGTACAGTTCCGTGCGATACTGTACAATCTTACCTAGGTTCCTAGGTAACAGGTGTTACTTATGTCACAGCAGTATCATCGGTTATGGCAAGCAAGAAGGGCACCGTCAAGGTGGCCTACGACTTCTCCCCGGAAGCAAAGTTCAACCTGACCAGGCTTAAGGCCGAACTGCGGTATAAGGGCATCCCCGCCACCGAAACAGGGCTTCTGGAGGTGCTTGTCGCCGACGCCGAGCCCGACGATCGCCTGATCCGAGCGTATCGGCGATACCTAGGCAAATAGGATTCCTAGATTCTGCCTTTCTAGGCCCTCCGGCGATCTATTGGCGGCGAGCCGACCTTTCTCACCGTCCAGGGGACAAGACGCGCCTCCAGGAGCCGTCAGAGGGCAAGGAACGAGGCTTGGGAATGGGCCGGCACCTGGCCGCGTCGGTGGGAAGGTACACGAAAGGCTCTCTCCCCGCGCACAAGAGGCGAGAAATCGCGCTCCCGCCCCTTCCCGAATTATCGCAAGCCTTCCCGAATTGAACCTTGGAAAGTGTTGCCGCCTTCCGTATGACGGCCACGATTTCGTAATGACGGCCACGATTTCGTAAGTTCCCGAATTGGGAAAGCAGGTGGGAAAGGAGTAGTATGCTATGCGACGGCTTCCCACCATTTCCCACAATGCCCACCTCTTGCCACCTAAGCACCGGAATGGCGGTTCCCCGTACCTTATGAACGACTACAAAATGAACGATCACAATTTCTAACCTCATCATGTAAGGCAAGGTGGGAATGGTATGGTACGCGGCGGTTTCCGTCGCCATCTTCGATCGCAGCATCGCACTGACCGACGGCCGACAAGCCCAATAGCCGTTCAAGGAGGACCTTCCCGCGATGTACCCAAGTGCTTCCTCTCCATCAGATTGGAGGTTTCGTTGGATATTAGCGAAGGCCGAACATCTGCAATGACTGAGGGCCAATGGTATTACGCTAAAGACGGCGAGAGGCACGGTCCCGTTTCAGAGGGGGAGCTTCAAAAGCTTTATATCTCGGAACTCGTAGACGACTCAACAAAGGTATGGAGTCAGGGCTATCCAACGTGGATTCCTCTTCGTAACTCGAACATCGCTTTCATCAAAGCGGCGCCCCCTCCATTGACCGGCGCGGAACTTAACAATACGTGGGTGTGGCTGCTCGTCTTAGTGCCAATAATCACTTCTATCACACAATGGGTTTTTCAAAGCAACGTCGGAACTTCAGGTGAGGCCGCGTTCGGCTGGATCCTAGCCCTCGCTCTCAACACTGCTTTTTCAACAATGGACGAACGAGCGGTCAAAGCCGGCGGTTACCGCCCCACATCCATTTGGCTAGGCGCGCTGCTCGTGCCAGTTTATGCCTTTATGAGGGGAGCAAGAACCGGTCGGGCGCAGCTCTACGGCTGGATGTGGATATTGTCTCTCATAATCAGCGTGATCATTGCTGGAGCCGCTGAGGTTTCTTTAGGCGGTCGGTGAATGGCCGTGCCTCCAAATGGCTCCAAGGAAGCACGAGGCGTGACGTTCAGGAAGCGATGTGTCCCTTGAGGCTGCGGCTGCCCTTAGGAGTTTCGGTTAGTAATCGGATTCGGCAATCCGGGAAAGCGCAAAACGGCGCGGCGCTTCAGCGGTGGCGCAGCTGGCCTTCGGATCCTTAACGGCTCGCGCTCTCAAACTCTCTGACGTTGGAGGCGGCGGCGACTGGAGCGTGATTCGCTCATGGCTCTTTGAAGGAACCGCCAACCGACGGCACATTGTACGATGCTCATCGCGGCAAAACCGTGGGGCGCACACATTCCATCTACGTCCGCACTCCGCCGAAGCCCGGAGACCTGTACGACGCCCTTCTTAAAAAGTTCGAAAACGAACGTCGGCAGCTGAGCGCCTCGGAAGTACGCAGGGTAATTTTACTGGATGTCACCGGCGTCAAGCGTGACGTGCTTGCGATGGATTTTGAGCGGGTGAACGATACGATAGGACAGCGGCTTTTGGGACTGGAGAAGGTCAGCGCGTTGTGGCTCATGAGCCGTGGGTGGTTCGAAGAGGGGCGAGTCGGATATCGCGCCGTCGCGATGTCAAACCCGCGAGCGCGTGTTCCGCTTCCGAGTGGGTTCGTGGAGACTGTTAACGATCACGAATGGCGTTACGACCTGGCCTCCGGGAAGAAGATCGACTGGGACGTTCCCGCTCCGTGGATCGACGACTCTTAGCCAAGTAGGCTTCCTTGGCCGAGTCGGGCTCACCGCGACCTAGCGCGTCTTGTATCGCCGAGGTCAAGGCGAGGCGCTTGCGCACTTCGCATCGAGCCAAATACATCGGCGTCTCGATTCCTGCCGCAAGGGCCTTAGCAGGGTTATTATGGTTACCGACTAGTGCGTATAGGGCGCAAAGCCCATGGTGCCCGTTTTGTTTTGGAGCGCCGCGATCTAGCTGAACTATTAGGCCCGCGATGATCGCGGCCTGCGTCGCCTCAAAAGCCTTACCCTTTCCTGCATATCCCGCAAGGTCCCCAATTCGCCCATAGTCGATACCAAAGCAGTTGGGATCTAGACCCTCTGCCAGGACATAGTCCACAAGGGCCTCATATACCCGTACAGCTGGCCTGGGCGCTTTTACGACCCCTATGGGTAACCATATATCTCGGATTGAATTATAGTTACCGTTTGCGAGGCGGCTTGAGGTGGCGTACTTGACGACGCGAGCAACAGTGTCGGCCCGCAGCAGGTTGCGCCGTGAGGATGCGCTGAGGTCAGGCGACTGTTCCTCAATGCTCCGGAACGCCTCAGCCAGGTGCCCCGGTGCGCTCGCTTTGCCGTGAAGGCGGACAAATTCGCGGGCGAGCCGCACCTGCGCCCTAAACAGTTCGGTGGTACTTCCTATGTAAGGCTCATCCATGAAACGCTGCGCCGAGGCGGATAGCACAGGTCGATTAGGTGTACGCCGCTCGGCCTCCGCGGCTACGCCGGCGGGCTCCACATGGTAGAGATCACTGAGGTCTCCGTTAAGGTCAATGGGGGCCTCTCGCAAAACATGGCCGTAGACGCGACGGCGGTTCCGGCCAAAAAGGCGTACATGCCCTCCGCCTTCCCCTTGCGGAAACGGCGTCACATCCTTGCGGTCGAATGAGCCAAACCGTTCGTCGCTAATGGCGTCGGCGATAATGTATTGAACGAGGCGTTGCGCCTGGCGTTGGGGTAGTCGGTTACGAAGGCACACGACGATCTTTCCGCGCCCCGGTCCACTGCCCGTAATACCAAACGAAGCCCCGTCCAACCCGCGCCTTGCCAAGACATCGCGAAAGATCGGCAGCCGCCGCAGAAATTCTTTATCTACGTCGATGGCTAGAAAGTTGACCTTCCCACCGTCAACTGCAGAAACCGCAATTGAGTCGGTGCCCGCCAGATGCATTTCAAAGTGCCTTAGTCCGATTCTCGTGCGCTTCCCGTAATTGCCATCTGGCCATTGGTACTGAGCGTGTCGAGGGTTGTTGAGAAGCCGGTAAACTCTTGTATCAAAACCTTCCGGGATCGTCGAGCGCACCGCGCCACGGCTCGTGGACGCTCCGCAACTGACACTAGCCTCGCTCGTGTGCCTCAGTGGCCTCGATCGGAACTGATGCACCTCATGCGTCCGCAAGGATTATACGCCTATGGTGTTCCGCAGCTGGTTCAGAAGGTCGATCAGCTCATCGCATCCCTCGTGCGTGATTGCGCGGCGTTCCCAGATGTATGCCCCAATGGTCGAGTTCCAGAGGTCGCGGAGTTGAGCAACGAGATGGTTGCATGGCGTCTCAGGTTCGGGCCGAGCTTTTGGAGTCCGACTCACGCAGTACCCTTCGGCGATGCGACGGGAATGCAACGCTCCAATCCGTTCAGCATCCGTCTTAGCCGTCGGCGCTTCGACCTTCACCATAAGATCAGCCTTACGTGGCCAGTGCGCGTTCCGCATCCATTCGATCAGGTCGTCGCCGTCCCGAATGCCAAAAGCCTCGAATTCATGGGCGCGATCGTCAACGTCGCCGTAGCCTTCGCGCTTATCGGATAAGTCGAGATAGCGTTTTGGCACGGTTTCCCATTCGCCGCGGATCAGGAGCCGGCCGCGCACCAATACGTAGCCGGGGCGGACGGTTGCGCCACAAGCGATCGGGTTTATGCGATCGTACTGCTCGGTCGCTTGTGCGAAGCCGTCTTCGTCACAAAAGGACGTCGGCCGCGACGGGCCGGTGACTCTGGCCGTGGTGTTTGACCGCTTCGATGGAGCCTTGCCCAACAATCGCGCCACCTCGGTCTGAACATCCCTCGCGGTGACTTCCTTACAACCGCCCTTCGGGAAAAGGATTCCGCGGTCGGTAGCGCGTTGCCAGGCCTCGCGTAATTTTTCGGGGTCGCCCCTAAGGGACATCAAGGTCCGGGCAACCGCTTCGTTTGGCAGTCTGTTGCCATTTGGCAACACGCTCTGAATTTCAGCAGCCCAGATTTGTCGGTATGCGTATGTCCTCGATAGCCCAAACTCCCGGAAAGCGTATGCTTCGAATGTCTTACCGTGAGGGGACTGTTCGTACAGGCGCTCGTCGCGAATCGTGCGTAAAGCCTCGCCTACTTCAACGAACGCGGGCAGGCCACGTCTCACCACGGCTTCGAGCTTTTCCAAACGTTCCCGGCGAGTCGGTTTCTCGGCCGGCGCCGTGGCCGTAATGAACGATGCGACGACCCAACTACGCGTCGAACTCGCTCCCCAGGCGATCGTTCGATGCGGCGGGTATGCGGCCGAGCCGTTCCTTCTCATACGCCTCGATGGAGTCAAGCGGAACTCTCACCGAGGCCCCAACGGGGAACGCCGGTAGCACTGTGCCAACCAAACGATACGCGGCCGCCGGGCTGATCGCCCAGCGATCAGCAAGTTGACGTGGCGTTATAAACCTGCGGCCTTCAACAGCGCCCTTGTTCATCAGTTTAGGAATTTCTTCCCCGTGTGTGTGCGTTTCCCTAGTAGAATAATATGAGAGACGCAGCAGTGCTGACTGAACTTGTGCATTCCTTGTGCATGTTGCGCATCTTCTCTAAGCCGCATAGCATGAACCGCGCCCTGCGACATGCTATGAATTTTGCGTTACCGTTACCAAGAGCGCAGGAATGCACAGGAATAACACCGAGATCCCCACGCATGGCAAGAACTAAAACAACAAGACAACGGCGACGCACCCGCGGCGAAGGCACCCTCTACGAGAAGACACGAACTTGGAAAACTGCCGACGGCAAAACGCGATCGAAGACTTATTGGGTAGCAATGGTCTCGGAAGGCTACGTTAGCGAGAACGGCCGACGACAGCGACAGCGCCCTACCTTCTACGGCGAGACAGCCGCCGAGGCGCGAGCGATGCGCGATCGCTATCTAGCAGAAGTCGGCAAAGAAGCTCCGCAGGAACAAGAGGACTCGACTAGCCTGGAGCAGTACGCGCTTCGGTTCCTCGATCATTCCGATGCACATACGAGAGCGACTACCAGCCGCTCATACGAGCAAGTCCTGCGTCTCCACATCGTTCCCTACATCGGTCGGTGCCGCTTGGCAGAACTCTCGCCTGACCGAATCAAGAGTATGTACGAACAGCTTAAGTCTAAGGTCTCGGCGAGCATGTTGGCCAGAGTTCATGTCGTCCTCCGCGCCATGCTGAACCTCGCTGTCGAAGAGCGCGTTATTACGTCGTCCCCTTTGGTCTCAATTAGGAAAGCGGCACCGCGTCACAAGCGACCCAGAGTGGAGGCCTTACAGAACTCGCAGGTTAAGACGCTCCGCAAGGCCGCAAAGGGCCACCGGCTAGAGTCGTTAATCAACTTGGCAGTTGCCACGGGCCTGCGCCAAGGAGAACTATTCGCGCTCCGCTGGTCCGACGTTGACCTTCGGCGGCGTAAACTTTCGGTAGTCCGCTCCGCCCAAGAGATCGATGGCGAGATAACATACGTCGATCCCAAGACTGATTCAAGCCGACGCCGTGTCACGCTCTCAAAGATCGCCGTGGCCGCTATCGAAAAGCGAGCCAAAATTGCAGACAGAGAAGGTCACCGTAGCGAGTTGATCTTCCCGACCGAACGAGGCTACGTTCTTCGAAAATCGAACTTCTTGCGCCGCGTTTGGCAGCCGGTTTGCTTGACTGCCGGGCTGCCGCACCTGAAGTTCCACACGCTCCGCCACACCTGGGCCAGCCTGCTTTTAACCGAGAACGTCCATCCGAAGGTGGTCCAGGAAATGGGCGGGTGGTCAAGCATCCGCATTGTACTCGATACGTATAGCCACCTGATTCCAACGATGCAAGCGCAAGCGGCAAATGCCCTCGACCGGGCGCTCGGCTATCGGACACGAGCTAGAAAAAAGACCGTTTAGGCGGTACATGGCGGTACAAGCCGCCGTCACAGGCAAAATGAAAGCCTCACAAAACATTATATTCTGCAAGGCTTTTAAAGCACTCCGGATGTTGGACTCGAACCAACGACCCGCTGATTAACAGTCAGCTGCTCTACCAACTGAGCTAATCCGGAACGACCTGGGCCCTCGGACAAGGCCGGGGAGGCTGGTTCCACGGGTCGCTCGGGGTCCCTGTCGGCACGTCCCCTCCCAGGCCGACAGGCGAAGCGCTCCTGGATCCGTATTCTACTCGCCGGTCATGCAAAGCTCAACGCCCGCGCCGGAGACGGTTGTGACGCCCCGGCTGATCGGGCGCCGCGTAACCGCGGATCACCTCGGCTACATGCTGGAAGTCGACGGCGACAGCCGCATTGCGCAATGGCTGTTCGGCACTCAGAGCCCGGAGCAGTCGCGCGCACGCCTCGTCCGGTGGATAGCGATGTGGCGAGAAACCGGCCTGGGGTTTTGGATTTTTGAGGATTCCGATCGACGCCTCGTCGGTCACGGCGGCTTGTTCAACTCGCCTCGCCAAGCCGGCGAAGTTGAAGTCGGCTACGTCGTCAAGCCGGCACATTGGGGCACCGGCCTGGCGACGGAGATCACCTTGGCTTCACTCAAGATCGGATTCGAATCCCTCGCTCTCCGGCGAATCATCGGCATCGCGCAATCGGCAAACGCGCCCTCGCGCCGCGTGATGGAAAAGTGCGGAATGATCTTCGAAGCGGAGTTCGCTTCGCCGGACGGCCGCCCGGGCGTCCGCTATGCGATTGCAAAGACGGGGTGGCCCGGTTGACCATCGAGATTCCCAGCGACGTCGACAACGCGACGATTGAGATCGACCGCCGCCACGTCGCGCTGACCAATCTGCGGAAAGTCTATTTTCCGAAGCTTGGCCTGACTAAGGGCGACCTGCTGCGTTACTACCTTGCGGTCGCCGACACTCTACTTCCCCACATTAGCGGCCGCGCGATGGTCATGAAGCGCTATCCGCATGGCGTGACCGGCGATTTCTTCTATATGAAGCGCACGCCGTCGCCGCGACCGCCCTGGATACAAACCTGTCCGATCGAGCATCGCTCCGGCAATACGATCGACTTTCCGTTAATCAACGATCGTCCCTCGCTTCTTTGGCTGATCAATCTCGGCTGCATCGATCTCAATCCCTGGTACTCGCTCTGCGGCGACCCGAATCGCCCGCTCTATCTGCACTTCGATCTCGATCCCGTCGGCGATACGCCGTTCTCCGTCGTGCGCGAGGGTGCGCTCATTGTCCGCGACGTTCTTCGCGGCATCGGGATGACGCCGTATGTAAAAACCACCGGCAGCCACGGGGTGCACATCTACGTCGCGATTCGAGTCGGTCTGACGCAGCACGAGGTTTGGGAAATCTCGAAGGCGATCGGACAGCAGATGGCAGGTGCCCATCCCGACGTTCTTACCGCCGAATATCGCATCGCCAAGCGGCCGGCCGGGCGCGTCCTGGTCGATTACAATCAAAACGCGTTCGGCAAAACGCTGGCCTCCATCTACTCGGTGCGCGCAAACGAAGCGGCGACCGTCTCGACGCCGGTAACGTGGGAGGAGATCGAGGCCGGCTGCGAGCTCAGCGACTTCACGATCTTCAACGTGCCGCAGCGCCTCGGTAAAATCGGCGATCTCTGGAAGCCGCTGCTGAGCAGTCGCGGCCGGTTCGACCTCAATGCCAAGCTTTGAAGGCCTCGCGCTCCGTCCGCCGATCGAGCCGATGGAGACGAGACATGCAGCGCGCATTCCCGAGGGCGCCGCCTGGACGTACGAACCGAAATGGGACGGCTTTAGGTGCGTGGCCTTTCGCGACGGAAAGAACGTCGAGTTGCAATCCAAATCCGGCGAAACCCTAACACGCTACTTTCCGGAGATCGTCTCGGCACTGCTCGACGCGCCCGCACAGCGCTTCGTCGTCGACGGCGAACTGATGATCGCCCAAGGTGAATCCGCCGACTTCGACGCGTTGCTGCAGCGCATCCATCCCGCCGAAACCCGCGTTCGCCGGCTGGCCGCCGAAACGCCGGCTACCTACGTACTCTTTGACTTGCTGGTCGACGGACGCAGCAAACTCTTCGAGCACGCACTACAGGAACGTCGCGCCCGTCTCGAAGAGTTCGTGCTACGCAACTTTGCGAAGAACCCGTCGGTCGCGCTCTCCCCCGCAACCACCGACGTTGAGCTGGCGAAGCGCTGGCTTTCAGGAAGCCTCGCGCGCCTTGACGGCGTAATCGCCAAAGCGAACGTGCCGTATGCGTTCGGCAGCCGGGACGCCGTCGTTAAGATCAAACGCAGCTACACGGCCGACTGCGTGATCGGCGGATTTCGGACGGCAAACGATGGTTCGGTCGCCTCATTGTTGCTCGGTCTCTACGACGACGACGGCCTGCTGCATCACGTCGGATTCGTCGGCTCGATGGGCGCGCAGGAACGCAAGCGCGCGGCCGAGCTGCTCAAACCGATCGTGGAGCCGCCGGGATTTACCGGCGCCGCACCAGGCGGTCCGAGCCGCTGGCGGCGCGCGGAGAATGCGCAGTGGTTTCCGGTCAAACCGAAAGTCGTCGTCGAAGTCTCGTTCGATCACGTGACCGCGCGCCGGTTTCGGCACGCGACGCGCCTGTTACGCTGGCGGGATGATAAGGCGCCCCGTCAGTGCACGATGGACCAGTTGCTCGATCCTACGGAACCGTCAGGTTCGCGGAAAGCTCCACCGTAACCGCCGTCCCAGCGTTGACGACGATCGGCTCGCCGTTGCTCGTAGCGTACACGTATCCGCCCAGATTCTGGGAAGCGGGGCTCTGCACGCTCGAGGGGCCGTTCCCGACGCGCATTTGCCACGCGATAGGACCTGGCGTTACCGTTCCGTACGGCACGCCGGCCATCGGCGAGAGCTGCTGGCGTGACGCGTATTGCGCGCTGGGATTGATCGGCACGACGCGTTTGCTGACGACGGTGGCGCTAATGCTCTTCTTCTCTCCGTTGGACAGATGGATCGACGTCAACATGAAGCCGACCCGCGCCCGATTTGCGCCGTGCGGCTGGCGCACGTCGGTGATATAGCCGACGATCTCGGCTCCCTGCAGCGCGGGAAAGTTCGGGTCGACTATCCGCAGCTTGAACTTGTCGCCGTAGGCGAGTTTCGAGGAATCGAGATGCTCGTCGAGCGTGCACGCGATTCTCGTTCCGGATTTGTACGTTTGCGACGGAACCAACGTCGTCGCGCCGGCGGCGGCTGGGACGATCGATGCCGCGAGAACGACCGCGGCGGCTTTAATTAGCGAAGTGCGGTACACGTAGTTGTTCTCCATTGAAGGCAGTGGCAGAGCGAAGCGCGTCGGCGCGATCCACGCGCTCCCACGGGAGATCGAGGTCGGGACGACCGAAGTGCCCGTAGGCCGCGGTCTGCTTAT
>Ga0265760_10000517_pt1 | contig 10806 bp, 7 predicted proteins | sample NZIome_2_FD_200831 | JGI IMG/M metagenome (GOLD analysis project Ga0265760, IMG submission 200831) | Metatranscriptome of rhizosphere microbial communities from Maridalen valley, Oslo, Norway - NZI1 (Metagenome Metatranscriptome) | ecosystem: Host-associated > Plants > Roots > Rhizosphere > Soil...
AATTGCCAGTCCGATTCCAACTTGTAAGAACGCTCCTCGCAGCACCAGCCGCAAAACATTGAGCCGGTCCGCGCCCAGGGCCATGCGGATTCCAATCTCGCTGGTGCGGCGCTCGACCGAATAAGCGGTCACGCCGTAAAGACCGACCGAGGCCAGCACCAGCGCGAGCAATCCGAATAGGGAAGTCAGCTTCGTGATCATGGCCTGCTGCGTGAAGTTTTCCTTTACCTGTTCGGCAAAGCTTATGAAGTCAATCACCGCGAGGTCGGGATTTACTTGGGCTAACGCGCGTCGTACTTGCGGCTCCAGCCCCCGCACATTGGCCACCGTTCTCAGTTCGATGGCATTCAGGTAGTGGGAGCGATCCTCGAACGCGACAAAGCGCGGATCTTCATAGGCAACCTGCTGCGTCGCGGCGAGAAAATACATTGGGGGAACCTTGCGCGTCGGTTGCCGGTACTGAGTGTCCTCGGTGACGCCGACGATTTCGAAGCTTCCCGCATACTTCTCGTCCAGGTCGCCGAAATGCTTTCCAATCGGGCTTTCGTCCTTGAAGAACTTATTGGCAAAGGTCTGGTTGACCACGGCGACGCGCTGAGAGGTCGGAGTGTCTTGTTCGGTAATGGCGCGGCCGCGCACAACTTTGGTGCCGAGGGTTTCAAAATAGCCGTCGGAAACTCGTACCCATGACGCATCGTTCTGATTTGTATCCGGCGGAGGAGGCGCCTGCCCTTCGATATAAACGGTTTCACTCCAGTTATCTCCTTCCATCGGGCTGTACAGGGAGAAACTCACACGGCTCAGGCCGGGGATCGCGGCCAGCGTGTCTTTGAGTTGCCGGTAGAAGGCAGCGAGTTGGGCGGGTTTATATCCTGCCATCTGCGGATCAATATGCACGATGTAACGGTTGCTGGTGTCGAACCCGAAGTTTTGATGCTGCAGGTTTCTCAGGCTCTGAGTCAACAATCCGGCGGCGCATAACAGCACCAGGGACAACGCTGCCTGGGCCACGACCAGCGATTTTTGGGTCCAGCCAACACTCTGCCCAGTCGACCGGTTGATCCCGCGCAAGGCATCGGCTGGATTTGACGTAGCCGTCATCCACGCGGGTGCAACCCCGAACAGAATTCCAGTCAGCAAGGCTGCCGTAAACGTGAACGCAAGAACTGGCAATGAAGGCGTGGCCTGGATTGCCACGTAGTCCTTTTGAAACGCGAGATGAAGTATGAGCCGCGTCCCGGCAAACGCCAGTCCAATCCCGGCCACGCCGCCTAATAATGCCAGGACGGTGCTTTCGGTCATTACCTGTCCGATCTGTCGCGCCCGGGGCGCACCCAGAGCCGCTCGAATCGAGGTCTGCTGCTTGCGCGATGTCGCGCGCACGAGCATCAGGTTAGCCACGTTGGCACACGCGATTGTCAAGACGAGTCCGGAAATCCACATCAGCAGGCGCAGCCCTGCCTGATATTCGTCGCGCAGCGCGCGCACCCCCGCGCCACCTGGGGAGAGATGCAATGTCTGCTTCGGGATGAGTGCTTGCTCTCCGGGTTCCAACTTGGCCACCGGGCTCCGCAGCCACTGCTGCAACTCCACTTGCATGCGGGCTTCGACGCTCTTTGAATTTGCCCCAGGCGCGATGCGGCCAATCAGGTCGAGCCAGTCTTGCTGTGGAAACTCAAGGATACTGCTCGGTCCGTTAATCAACGGCTCGTCTGCAAGCGGAATCCAGAAGGCAGGTGTGTTCTGCAGGCGATCTCCGAAGAAGCCGGGAGGTGCGATTCCGACCACCGTGACGGGATTGCCATTCATCGAGAAACTTGCCCCAACCACTGACGGGTCTTGCCCATATTTCTGCTGCCAGGTGCGGTAGCTCATGACCGCGACGGGATCGGCGCCCTTGCGATCATCCGGTGGCGTAATCACGCGGCCCACGTACGGACCAATGCCGAACATGGAGAAATAATTTCCCGAGACATACTCGCTGTGTTGCGACTCAGCAGGCTGATTGCTTCCTATGCGGCGAACGCCAATTAATTCGTTTCCCGCCTGGAACGCCGCAAGCTCGGCGAAACCGGGCGTCCCGTCGCGGAAGGTCTTGTATTTGTCGTAGGAGAAAAGTGACCAATTATCCCGCAAGCCGCCGCTTACACAGCAATCCTCGACATCGCCAACCCGCACGAGTTCGCTCGGCTTGGCCACCGGCAAGGACTTGAGCAACACCGCGTGCACAAGAGTAAAGATTGCCGTCGTCGCGCCAATTCCTAACGCGAGCGTCAATACGGCTGTGGCCGTAAAACCGGGCGCACTGGCGAACTGCCTGAGCGCATATCGAATATCTTCCTTAAGCCGCATAATGTTCTTCGCCCTCGGTATGAGTCGGCTTGATCGTGGTATGAGTAAATTTCGTTATTTCGATTCGGTCAAGAACGGATTCCCCCGCACTGTCGCTGTTTGGACGCAGCATCCCATCATTCGTAAGCAAGTCCAAACTCGGATTTTCAGCCGTCAGGAGGGAACAAGCTTCGCGCGGAATACGTATTCTTAGTAGAGGAGGCACTCATGTATTGCAACTATTGCGGAAAGGTGATTCAGGACGACGCCAACGTCTGTGCTTACTGCGGCACGCGAGTGGGCGCAGTGACGGCGCGAAAGCGCCTGGTGCGTCCACGGGTAGACCGCAAGATTGCCGGTGTGTGTGCGGGTTGCGCCGAGTATTTTGACTTGGACGTTACCGTGGTGCGTCTGGTGTGGCTGTTCGTTGCGGTGATGACGGGCGTGGGCCTGCTGGCGTATCCGATTGCCTGGATTGTCATGCCGGAGGAGCCGTTGCGATTACCGGCTCCGGCAGGCGCGGCACAAGCGTCCAATCTATAGCAGTGCGCGCAGAGAGGCAGGTGCGCTCCGCAGAACAACCTTGCAGATTCATGTTTAAATCTGACGATGCCCCAAATCACCAGCGACGATGCCGACATCTTTTATGAAATTCTAGGAAGCGGCCCGCCGGTCGTGTTGCTCCATCCTTTTCCGGCCAATCATGAACTGTGGAAGCCGGCGGCGCAGGCGCTAGTCTCACACTACCGTGTCATTCTCCCCGACTTGCGTGGGCACGGGGACTCGGGCATTGGCGAGGGTCCGGCTACGATGCAGAAACATGCTGCGGATATCGCCCGGGTTTTGGATCATGAAGAAGTAACGCGCGCTGCATTCGTGGGAGTTTCGATCGGCGGCTATGTGTTATTCGAATTCTGGCGGAAGTACCGTGCACGAATGGAGGCGCTGGTGCTGTGCAATACCAAAGCTCAGTCGGATACTTCCGAAGCAAGGGCCTCACGGCTGCAGGCAGCGGCCGAGGTGATGGAGCGCGGGACGGAGCCGTTCTTCGAAAGCATGCTTCCCAAGCTGTTGGGAAAAACGACCTACAACACGCGTCCGGACTTGGTCGGCGGAGCGCTGCGCATGATGCGTAAGATGTCCCCGGAGGATGTCGCTGTGGTGCAGCGGGGCATGGCGGAGCGTCCGGACTCCGTGGAGACGCTGAAGACGATGAACGTGCCGACCCTGATTGTGACTGGCGACGAGGATATTCATACCGGAGCGGCCGAAGCCGAGTTGATGCGGCAACATATTTCGGGCAGTCAGATGAAGATCGTCGCAAGGGCAGGGCATTACTCTCCCTGGGAACAGCCGGAGGAAGTTGGAAAGTTAGTGCGGCAGTTTCTCGATGCGGTCGGTGGTAAGTAGAATTAAGCTATCAGCCGCCAGCTCTCGACTTTCAGCCAACTGCAGGCACCACTCGTACTGGCACTGGCAACCGGGCACGTGGCGAAGACTATTTGTTACAATGCTCGCGGCATGATTGATACTTTCCTGGTTCCAGAAAAAACTGTTGTCAACGCTAAAGGCGATGGTCCGGTGGTGGACGTCAGCGACGCGTCGAACCGTGTTTTTCTTTTGAGTCTGAATATTACCGGCATCGTCGAGCAGGAGTCGTTGGACGTGAGCATTCAGGGATCAGCTGACGGAACGACTTGGGGGCCGAAGCCGGTCACGAACTTTCCCCAGAAGTTTTACCAGGCGCAGCACCCTCTTCTGCTGGACTTGACCGAGCACGCGGACGTCAAGTTCCTGCGCGCTCACTGGGAAGCGAGCCGCTGGGGCCGTGGGAGCGAAACTCCTATGTTCGAATTCAATGTGAGCATCAAGGAAGTACCAAGCGACATTCTGAAGGAAGCTACCGCCGAAGCCAAGGCGATGGTATAGAGGATTGCCGATTCTCGATTCTCGATTGAAAGTCTTCCGCTTTAGCCTTCCGTCTGAGCCCTGACCTTCGCGTTTAGAGTCGCAGTTTTGCCCTCTCTTTTCCGCTATATTTGAGGACGCCATGTCAACCGAGACGAAAGATTCCACTGCCGTAGTTCGTCCGGCGCGGAACATCGCGGGAGCGCTGCGCCTGCCAGGAGACAAGTCGATCTCGCACCGCTATGCCATGCTGGCTGCCATTGCCGAGGGAACGACGCGGCTGGAGAATTTTTCTACCGGAGCAGACTGCGCGAGCACGCTGGGTTGTCTGGCTGCACTGGGAGTGGAGGTGGAGCGAACCGAGAACGCGGTTCTGATTCACGGGCGCGGACTCAAGCTGCAACCATCCAAGATGCCGCTGGACTGCGGCAATTCGGGATCAACCATGCGCATGCTGAGCGGCCTTCTCGCCGGGCAGAGTTTTAGCAGCGAGCTGCTGGGCGACGAATCGCTGTCGCGGCGGCCTATGGCGCGAATTATCGCACCGCTTGAAAAGATGGGCGCGAAAATCGCGGCGGAAAATGGAGGCCGTCCGCCGCTACGGATTATGGGCACACAGCTTAAAGCGATTGACTACAAGATGCCAATCGCCAGCGCGCAGGTAAAGTCGGCCTTGCTGTTTGCGGGCCTGTTCGCGGAAGGAGAAACTCGCGTGGAGGAGCCGGTTCGCACCCGAGATCACGGAGAACTGGCTTTGCGCGCGTTCGGGGCTGAAGTAATCCAGCAGGGCAATCAGGCACGAATAGCGGGTGGACAAAAACTCCATGCTATTGAGGCGGAGATTCCGGGCGACCTTTCGAGTGCTGCATTTTTTCTTTGTGCGGCAGCGTTGTTTCCTGGATCGCGGTTATTGATCAGTGGCTTACTGGTGAATCCCACGCGAGCTCGTCTGCTCGACATATTGATTTTGATGGGAGTCGGCATCTCCATCGCTGAATTAGAGGACAAACACGGAGAGCTGGTTGGGAGTGTAGAAGTAGACGGACGGGATTTGCGAGGAGCATTGATTGCGGGCGCCGATACCGCGGCCCTCATCGACGAGATCCCGGTGCTGGCGGCGATTGCCCCGTACACAGCGACTGGAGTTGAAGTTCGCGACGCCAAAGAGCTGCGGGTAAAGGAGTCTGACCGGATCGCCGCGATTGTAACCAATCTGCGAGCGATGGGAGCGGAGGTCGAGGAACGCGAGGACGGTCTGAAAATTCCCGGCCGACAGAGCTTGCGCGGAGCGGAAATCGATTCCTTTGCCGATCACCGGATCGCGATGGCATTCGCGGTCGCGGCTTTACGCGCCGAAGGCGAGACCATCATTCACCGAGCCGACGCGGCGGTGATTTCCTGTCCGGGGTTCTATGCCGCGCTCGAAGCGTTGTCGCAGAGATAAAAGATGAAAGGCAAAACCTGAGCCTAGATTATGTTGCGGTCGGGCCTCGATCGCAAGACCGGAGACCCGACCCCTCAATCGCATCGTCGAACCAACTTCAGATGTGTTCCGTCTTGCCGTCATACTTCACAGTGCCGTTTTTCTGATTGACCTGGTCGACATCCTGATTGGTGTAGGTGCGCGCCGCCTTCTTCGCTCCGGTCGAGCTTGCCATCAGGTGCGCCGCACTTTCACTGCTCTGCCAGGAGGCGACGCCGACATCGATTGCATGACCTCTGCGCGCGGGCCTGCCTTCGGCCGTGGGCTCGGCGGCTGCCTCCGCTGGGGACGGGCCGAACCAGGTAGGCTGCGTATATGAAGGGGACCAGATGGCCTGGGTATACGCGCCAGCCGGAGGCTGGGACACGATCGAAAGAGTCGCGTTAGTGGCGCCCGCTACGTTTCCAAACGTGGCGTTGCTGGCGCCCACGGCGGAAGCCGAGACCGTTGCCAGAGTGACAGACGGAGTCGTGACCAAAGGCACAAAAGGCGCTGCATACACCCCGTACGCAGGAACCCAGTTGCTGGCCGTGCCCCCGACTACGGTTGCTTGCGCAGCCGCCAATCCAGACAGCAATAAAATCATCCACAAAGTCTTCAGTAAACGCATCGGATCCTCCACAGATCTTAGTATTGAGATGCCGCGTATTGAGATGCCGGGAAACTTTTTCCGCAGACGTCCCATCGCCTTCAGACGAGAGCATCATAACCCGAAAACTGGCTCTGGTAGCGGGTTTTATTAGGATCCAACATAGCGGGCATAGAGACTTCTGGCTATAGTCTTATCGCTGGTACCCTTGATGATGGCCCGGCCGTCGGGGAACAGGGTCAGTTCGTAGGGTTCGTGCCAGAACTTCAGGACGAAGTCGTTGTGGCGCACGGTGCCCAGGGGCTTGAGTTGCTGGCTCAGTTGCGCAAAGTCAACTGGCCGGTGGCGTTCGTGAATTTGTACCGAGTTGCGCCCGCATAATGTAATGTGCGGGCGGCCTTCTCCGGCCAAATGGGGGAACTCGTGTTCTGCGCAGGTTCGGCAACCGGCGCGAGGCTGGTCAGCCGCTACCTCGGCTCGCTCATTCCTCCACACGTCAAACGAAAGCAAGGTCCGCCGCAGCTTGTCGTCAGCGCCGACTAACAGCTTTACCGCCTCGGTTGCGGCGATCGAAGCGGCCAGGTTTACCGCCGAGTTCAAAATGCCCGCCGTCTCGCAGGTTTCAAACATGCCCTGGGGAGGATCAGCGAAAATGCAAGACAGACATGCGGTCTTGCCCGGAAGCACATTCAGCGTGACCCCATAGCTGCCTACGGCTGCCGTATAGATCCACGGGACTGAACTCTTCACGGCGAAATCATTAATGAGGTAGCGGGTTTCAAAGTTGTCGGTGCCATCGAGGATAAGCTGTGCGTCTCCGAGCAGCACTTCGATATTGGCAGGGGTCAGATCGGCGACGTGGGGCTCAATGACGATTGTGGAATTGAAAGCCGCAATTTTTCTAGCGGCAGCGATTGCCTTGGGCAGGGATTCGGCGGCATCGGCTTCGTCAAACAACGATTGCCGCTGCAAGTTGCTGGGCTCGACGTAATCGCGGTCGATGATTCGGATTGTGCCCACACCCGCGCGGGCCAGCAGGGAAGCCAGAACTGAACCGGTGGCGCCGCAGCCAGCAATGGCAATGCGCGAGGCGGTCAGCCGGCGCTGGCCTTCTACCCCGATCCCGCGGAAAAGCATCTGCCGCGAATAGCGCTCGTCCGGTTCCAAAGAGGTCATCAGTTTCACGCCTGCGAACCATTATGATAGTTGCCACGCTGTTTGCACAACGAAGCGGGAGGCATGATCCAGCGAGAACTGCCGGATGCCGAAAAAAGAATGGCCCAACAGCGCTCGATTCCGGGCGCAGAGTACAACACTGCTCTGCGCGGGTTCATCGAACTCAGTAACCACCTATCCGTGACAGAGGAGCCTGTTTGCAACTGACGGGGGCTTTGTTCAAAACCCTGATTGCCCTGACGCTTGCCGCGAAAGCGTCCGCTCTCTCTTCCATGGAGGTGCAAGCAACCCAGGAACAGTCTGTGGAGGCACAATCACCAGCGCTTCTCGTTGAGGACGCCATGGCCCAGTATCAGGGTTTGACGGTCGCAGAAATCGAGTGGCCGAACATTCCCTCCCCGGTCGATCAAAGGCGCTGGGGCGCACTCATTTCGCAAAAAGTGGGCGAACCTCTTGACCGCGAACTGATCCGCGAAAGCATCCACAAACTTCATGAGACCGGGCGCTTTGCGGATATCCGCGTCGAGGGCGAACGAACCGCCGACGGCAAGGTTTCTTTGTCGTTTTTTACCACGCCCAATTACTTTGTGGGGAGAGTTGACGCGCTCGGGGTTCCCAACCGGCCGACCGCCGGCCAAGTGGTGAACGCTTCCAAGTTTCAATTAGGAGATCTGTTCACTCGCGACCAAGTCGAGCGCGCTCTGGCCAATATCAAGCAACTCATGCAGGAAAACGGTTACTACCGTTCCTTGGTCAACGAACAGGAACAAACCTATCCCGAGAGGCAGCAGATCAACATCCTGTTCCAAATTAATGCGGGCCCCCAGGCGCGGGTGGGAAACGTAACCGCCACCGGAAATCCGGGATATTCGCAAGGGCAGATTCAGGACATTGCGAAAATGCATCCCGGCAACGCAGTCTCCGTGCAGCGGGTAAGCACTGCGCTGGATCGACTGCGCAAAAAATACCAGAAGCAAAACCGCCTGCTAGCCCAGGTTTCTGTCTCGCGGAAGTCCTATCGGGAGCAGGCGAACGTGGTGGATTATACCTTCGACGTTGTCCCAGGACCGAAGGTGCAAGTGATTGCGGAAGGCTTCAAGATCCGACGGGGAGTGCTCAAGCAGAACGTACCGATCTTTGAAGAAAACGCTGTAGATGAGGATCTGCTCAACGAAGGCCGCCGCAATCTGGTCAACTATCTTCAAAGCCGCGGTTACTTCGATGCCAAAGTGGGGTTGAAGCAAAATGCGGATGCTGAGGGAAACTCACTGCAAATCGTGTATGTGATCGATCCCGGCGCGCGACACAAGTTGATAAAAGTTGCGTTCACGGGAAATAAATACTTCTTGACCGAACGTTTGCGCGCCCGCATGCAGGTGCACCCGGCCGCGCGTTTCGAATCGCGTGGCCGCTACAGCCAGGGATTGCTCAGTGGTGATCTTCGTGGGCTGGAGGACCTTTACCGGGCGAATGGATTCCAACAGATCAAAATCACCAGCACGGTGGTCGACGACTACGACGGGCACGAGAACGATCTTGGCCTCACAATTTCAGTGGACGAGGGTCCGCAAACCCTGGTGGGTGCGTTTCACATGGAGGGCAATCAGGCGTTCCCGGAAAGCCGACTGGCGAATTTCATCAACACGGCAGCAGGTCAGCCCTTCTCCGAGTTCAACATTGCACAGGACCGTGACAATCTTCTGAACTATTACTTCAACCACGGATTTCCTCGCGCCAGTTTCGAGGCGGCGGCAAAGCCCATGCCCGGTGAAAGCAACCGCATGGACGTCACCTTCAAGATCCACGAAGGAGAACAGGTTTTCGTCGATCAAGTATTTGTCTCGGGTTTGAACTTTACCCAGCCGTTTATCGTGCAACGCGAACTGCAAGTCAAGTCCGGCGACCCGCTCAGCCAGATCGATATGTTGCAAACCCAACAGCGCCTTTATGACCTCAGTATCTTCAGCCAGGTAGGAACCGCGGTGCAAAATCCAAACGGCAATGAGCCCCAGAAGAATGTCTTGGTCGATGTGGAGGAAGCCAAGCGCTACACGTTTAATTACGGCGTGGGTCTGGAATTCCAGACCGGCCAGCCTTCCGCCGTGGGTACAAACCAGGCCAAAGGCCAAACCGGCGTCAGCCCGCGAGTTTCACTCGATATAACTCGTCTGAATTTCCGCGGCCGCGATCACACCATTACCTTCAAGGCCGACGTAGGCAGCCTGCAGCAACGCGGCCTGATCAGCTATACCGCGCCGCGCTGGTTCAACAGTCAGAATTGGAAGTTGTCTCTTACCGCTTTCTACGACAATACCCTGGATGTCACCACATTTACGTCGCAACGTCTGGAAGGATCGGTACAGGCGGAGCAGACCGTCAGCAAAGCCACCACGATGGACTATCGCTTTACCTATCGCCGGGTGAAGGCCAGTGATATAAACATCAGCCCCGCTGAAATCCCGCTACTTTCGCTTCCCGTGCGCGTGGGCGAACCCGGCTTCAGCTACATTCGCAACAAGCGTGACAACAATCTGGAAAGCACCAAGGGCAGCTATACCACGGTTGACGCCGGAGTCGCCTCCAGCTACTTCGGTTCGGAAGCAGATTTCAGCAGCATCCTTACCCAGAATTCGACGTACCACGCCTTCGGTAAGAACCGGCCGACCGACAAGAAATTCGTATTCGCGCGTTCGTTGCGAATCGGAGTCGAAAGCACCTTCGGCAACACGTTGATTGTCCCGCCAGGACAAGCATGTCCGAACCAGGAAACCACGTGTACGATCATTCCGCTGGCGGAGCGTTTTTTCACCGGCGGTGGCAACTCTCATCGAGGATTCGGGTTGAATCAAGCGGGGCCGCGCGACCCCACGACCGGCTTCCCGGTAGGCGGAAGCGCGCTTTTTGTGAATAACGTGGAAATGCGTTTCCCGCCGCCGACGCTGCCTTTCTTTGCGGACAACCTGAGCTTCGCTGTTTTCGAAGATGCCGGGAATATCTTCACCAATGGCCGGAGTATGCTGGACAATCTGCTGCGCTGGCGCCAGAAGGCCCCCCAACTATGTTTGCAGCAAAGCACCGCCAGCCAGTGCGATTACAGCTACGTTTCTCACGCGGTGGGAGTCGGTGTCCGCTACAAGACGCCGATTGGCCCGGTGCGCTTTGATTTCGGGTACAATCTGAATCCGACAGCGTTCCCGAGTTTACAGACAGTCACGGGCCAGACGGCACCGGTTTTCGTGCCGCAGCACACGCCCCATTTCAACGCTTACTTTAGTATTGGACAAAGTTTCTGATGAATCGAAAATTCCCCATTTTTGCT
>Ga0265760_10000518_pt1 | contig 10805 bp, 6 predicted proteins | sample NZIome_2_FD_200831 | JGI IMG/M metagenome (GOLD analysis project Ga0265760, IMG submission 200831) | Metatranscriptome of rhizosphere microbial communities from Maridalen valley, Oslo, Norway - NZI1 (Metagenome Metatranscriptome) | ecosystem: Host-associated > Plants > Roots > Rhizosphere > Soil...
AAGTTCACGCCGGCAGGAGGCACGGTGTGGTTGCATGCCGAGCCTTACATGTGGGAGCGGCGAAGCGCCAGCAATCCGGATAATCTCACGGAACGGCGGCGACAGATGATTTCTCATCCCAATTCCGTGAAGGTGAGCGTATCCGATACCGGACCAGGGATCCCGGCCGAGTACCACATTGAAGTGTTCGACGATTTCTTTCGTCTGCCACAAAGTGAGAATCAGGCGGGAATGGGGCTGGGCCTGGCAATCGCCCGTCGCCTGGTCGGCGGCATGGGCGGCAAGATCTGGGTGGAGAGCGAACCGGGCGCGGGTTGCAAGTTTTCTTTCATTCTTCCGCTTCTGCCGCCTTCGACCGCAACCAACAACCTAGTCAGCTCAGCAGTCAACCCCGGGAAAAACAAATGAAAGCTGCGGCCAACAACATTCTGCTCGTCGACGACGAACCTGGAATGCTGCGCTACATCCGAACCCTGCTCGAAGTGGACAACTACAAAGTCGAGACCGCCAGCACCGGCGAAGAAGCGTTGGAGCGAGTGCAGAAAGGTCTGCGCCCCGACCTGGTCTTGCTCGACCTGCTGATGCCCGGCATCGACGGCCTCGAAACCCTGGAACAACTGCGGAAGCTGCAGCCCGGGGTTAAAGTTGTGATGCTCTCTTGCGTCAGTGACACTCGCAAGGTGGTGCAGGCAATTCGCCTGGGCGCGCACGATTACCTGACCAAACCGTTTCAGAAGAGCGAACTGGACACTGTGATCGACCAGTGTCTGGGTACCAATCAGCAAAATTATCCCGGCGAAGTGGAAGAGGTCGGCGATGAAGTTTTCTTTGTCGCCGCCAGTCCGGTGATGCGCAAGCTTCGTTCCCAGGCTGCTCTGGTAGCGAACGTCGACATTCCGGTGCTGATGCTGGGCGAAAGCGGTACGGGCAAGGAAGTGATGGCGCGGCTCATCCACAAGCTGTCTCCGCGCGCCCATCGAACTTTCCTCAAGGTGAATTGCGCCGCCGTTCCCGCGGACCTGCTGGAGAGCGAACTATTCGGCTACGAGGCCGGAGCCTTCACGGGCGCTAATCATGCCAAGCCGGGCAAGTTCGAACTGTGCAACAAAGGAACGATCCTTCTGGACGAAATCGGCGAGATGCCGCCCAGCCTGCAGGCCAAGTTGCTGCACGTGTTGCAAGATCAGCAATTTTCCCGCCTGGGCAGCCGCTCCATGGTTAAAGTGGACGTGCGCATTCTGGCCGCGACTAACATCAATATTCCTGAAGCACTCGCGAACAAGCGTCTGCGCGAGGATCTTTACTACCGGCTCAACGCTTTCACGCTCTCGGTTCCTCCGTTGCGCGAGCGCAAGGAAGAGATTCCCATCCTGCTCAAGCATTTCATGGCCAACATGTCGGAGCGTTATGCCCGGCCTCCGTTGCCGCTTTCGACCGAGTTGCTGCAAGCCTGCCAGGATTATTCCTGGCCGGGCAATCTTCGCGAGCTGAACAACTTCGTGAAACGCTATCTGGTTCTCGGGGATGAGAAGCTGGCCATCCAGGAACTGAGTCCGAAAACTGACGGTAGCGGAGCCCAGTTCGATCCGACGGCGCATGGTCCGGGCGATTCCGCGGGGGGATTAAAGTCTCTGGCTCGCACTGCCAAGGACGGAGCCGAAGCTGAGGCCATCAGCAAGGCTCTCGACGAAACCAACTGGAACCGCAAGCAGGCGGCCGCGCTGTTGAAGATCAGCTACAAGGCGCTGCTGTATAAGATCCGCCAATACGGCATCGCTCAATCAAAGAGCCACAAGCTTTCTGCTGGCGCGTAGATGGTACTCGCGCTGTTATCGCCCCAATTATGCTCATTGAGGGGTTTTGAGCCGGCCTGTAATCGACACTTGAGCCGTCTCCGGATTATAGTCCGGTGTGCAAACATTCTTCGGCCCAGATGAGAAGCCCGGTTTATTCAGCTTGCTGCACCTTGGTCTTCCATACGTGGCGACGATCCTGGGTTGTATCGCATCGTTCTTGATTATCCTCGTATTTCCGGCAGCGGGTGAGACATCCACGTTAACAGGCCAACTGACTGGAGAACCATTTTGGCTGCCCGAAATCATGGCTGGCCTGCTGTTGGGGTGGTTCGCATATGAAACAGTGCCAAGCAAAACTGCTTTCTTTGGGTGGCTCGTGCCAGGGTGCTTCTTACTTTGGAAAGCATGGTCATGGCAACGCAGTATTGCCGCTTACGACGATTCGACCTTGGATACCTACTTTGGCAGAAATTGCGGCGGGAGCGAGTGCCTTTATCAGCTGTTCTTCACCGTCCCTTTTTATTCCTCGCTTTCATACTCGATAGGCGCATTCTCGAAGTACGTCGAAGCCAGGAGAACGGAAGCACGTGGCAAATGAAAGATCGAATTCTGATCCCGAAATCCACTGAAAACCATAGTTGTTGTAACATCGTCGCGGTTACACTCACTGACCAGCGGTCAAAACGCGTAACGGACTTGGTTTCGTCAGCTATCAATCTCAGCCTCGTGAGCCCACTACAAAAGATCATCCATAACTTCGGGGTTGGCTGTCGTTTAGAGTAAAGGGCCCCCACCTTCAGGATCGATGATGAGTTGTCACCGACATCAGTAATTCCCATGAAGCTTGCTCGGTTACTTTACGAGCTCGATTTCGCTCAGGCGCCAGGTTTTGTCGAAGAACGACGCCTTCGGACTGTACAGGCGCAGAAGCGTGAACCAACCTTTTCCCGGCATGGTCTGAATCCAGTTGCCTTCCTTCGCATCGGCTGGCTTGGACGGACCGAAATAAATCGTTGTCGAACCATCCCCGTTCGCGACGGAAGCAGGTGACGGGTACGTCTGGCTTCCTGCACGCGGGTAGCGCTGCGGCGTCTGCAGCATGGAGCGAGTCTGGTTGTCGTACACAGTGAAGGACCAGAACGCAGCTGCCGGAATGTTCGGCGGTAGCGTCACTTTGTACGTCTTGCCCCCGTCCAGATAATTCTTGTCAGCGTCCATGAAGCCCATGAGGTACTGCGAGCCGACGTTTGGCAGTCGCATGATCATACCGGGCGAATCCATGGTGTAGCCGTAGTAGAAAGCCGTACGCGAGTCGAGAGTTCGCGCCCCGGTCGGCGGCGATGGTTTGAAGAAGCCTTCAGCCGTGATCGCGGGCGGTGGCGTCTCGAAGGTATAGCCGCCCTGCCACAGCATGTTGCCCCACATCGAACCCGGATAATAAGACCAGCCTGGATATTCGGAGGACCGCCAGTTCAGTGCGCGCCCGGCAGCATTGCCCACAGCGGCCGCATCAGTGAGAATCTTGCGCATCCGGGCGTCCGGATTGAACGGTTTACCCTTCACAATGCCAATCGCTGCCAGTTGTCCCGAGAGTTCCTGATTAAATGACGTGGCCGGCTCCATCTGCACGACCTCGTTGACCATCTCGAAAAAAGAGAAATCATTTGGAGGGATCGTGTTAAAAGACTTTCTGCTCCCCTCAACGAACTTTGTTTCCGGTATCGGCGGGTCGCCCGCCAGTCTGATTTTTCCTTCGAGTGCCGTGGCAATGCTGGTGCCGAAAGCTCCGGGCGTGTACGGGTAAATCTTCAGTGACTTTTTGATTAAGGCAACGGCTGGCTTCGGATCATTGTTATCCATGAAGGCGCGAACCGCGTAGAGAACATGCGTGGTTTTCGAGCGGCCAACAAAGAAACCGTTGTCCGGAACCGGGCCGTCATAATCGGGCGGCAACACCAGATACTTGCCACCTTGTCCCCGGTCGGGACCGGGATTACCAATGTCGATAATCCACCCGAACCACATGTCATTGAGCGTGCCGAGCGCTCGCGGTGGCACCTCAACCACCAGGGGTCCCTTGGTTAAATCGAGCACGGCGACGGTATAGATGGTATCGGCGTTGGCGGTGAGAAAGAGCGAGTTCGAGTCCATCAACTCGGAGAAAACAACGACCGTGTTGTCCTCAGCCCCAATGCTGTGGAACCCTTCGCGAATCGCATACGCCGACGCGCCCGAGAAGCTGTTCATGAACGCGTCCACACCGCGAATGTAGTCCAGGTTGTCGTAGACCTTCTGGGCAGTAGCCGCGGTGGGCGCGCCATCCTTGAATTCAAGCGTTCCGATCTGGGTTGGGACGCGGTCCGGCGTCGTGAGTCCCGGCGGAGTTCCGGACTGGGCTTGCGCTGACAGCGTGAACGGGAGAACTACCGCGAATGCGATCAATGCTACGCCGATGCTCACTTGGCCCCAAACCTTAGACACAGATAATCTCCTTAAGATGTCGACGCATACCTTGCCGTCAGCATTGCTAATCAAAGTAGTTGGAGTGGCATCATTGGATAACTGGCAGAACTACCAGCAAAGTCTGAAACAGGCTGTTAGCGTAATCGCCATATCACTCGTTGACCCGGTTCTGAGGAGATCACCGGACGTCGCTTGGCCTCTCGGAATGACAATAGGATGAGATTGTCAGTGCAGGAGCAATGTAGGCAGATTCCAATGCCGCCAGACGCTGACCACCCTTAACAGGAAACAGACGACGGCACCGAGGATGGTCATCAGCTTGGGATTCATCTTCAGACTGAGGCCCAGAACCAGTACGGCTGCTCCCGCGAGCGCTGCGGTCGCATAGACGTCAGCGCGAAGAACGGTTGGAATGCGGGCGAGCAAGACGTCGCGTATGGTGCCGCCGCCAACGCCGGTGACGCCTCCCATCAAAACCGCGATGAATGGATGGATGCCAAAATCGAGCGCCTTGGCCGCTCCCGCAACCGCGAATAATCCCAATCCAGCAGCATCGAAAACGATGATCACCCAGGCGGGAACCTGGCTGACCAGTTGGTAGGAACAAAATACAACCGCGCCCCCGACAAACGCTGTCGTCGCGTATCGCCAATCGCGAATTGAATTCGGAGGGACCGCCCCGATCAGCAGATCGCGAATAATCCCGCCTCCGAGCGCGGTCGCAAACGCCACCACCATCAGGCCCAGCAGATCGAGATTCGCTGCGATTCCTGCGATTGCGCCCTCAACCGCGAACACAAAGGTTCCCAGCAAATCGACGACAAGAAGCATTCTGGCAGAGTCGTACTTGATAGGGCCTCGCAGTGGTTAGCGCCGGCGGCTATGGTAACACTCAGGGATAGTTTGCTGAAGTCAGATTCGAAGCGGCCTACGGATGGGTAAAGGTCCGTTGCCTTATTGAACGACGAGCGTAACCACCGTGGTCCGGGTCGCGTTGCCCGATACTGCATTGACCGTTATCGCATAGGTTCCCGCGGGAGTGCCGGTGGTGGTGGTCGTGGTCGAACTTGAACCGCAAGCGGGCAGAAACATAATAAGCGCGAACAACCCGCCCAGCAGCAATCCCATCAGCAACCGCCTCCGGCGAGATGTTTTGCCACCCAGTCCCACACCGAGCAGCGCCAGCCCTGACACGGGAAGCAAAGTCGCGTAGAGCGGCATCCCTGGTCCGCCTCGATGGAGTAACTCGGTGGTGGTCGTCACCCGAGCGGTGGTGTTGATGATCAACTGCGAACTCTGCGCGCCGGTGTTGAGATTGGGAATGGGATTGTTGTTGCCCGGCAAGCAAGTTCCCCCCGTGGGCAGACCGCTGCCGCAAGCGATGGAGACGCTATCTGGAAATCCGCTATTCGCGCTGGGTGTAACCGTGGCATTGTAGACCGCGGGCACGCCGGCGGGGACCGTGAGAGTAGCCGGGGCTACCGTGATTTTGAAATCATTTACGGCTACGCTCGCGCTGGCCGTGGCTAACTGGGACTGCCCGACAAATGCCGCACCGCTGTTCCCTAGACTTACCGTACCCCCGGGTAGGGTCGGCGCGGCCGGGGTCAGAACGACGGTGATGGTTGCGGTGGCCGCGGCATTGAGCGTACCGATGTTGCACAACACGGTCTGGTTGACGGCGTTGCCACAAGTCCCCGGGCTCGCAGTCGCGGAAACGAAGCTCGCGCCTGCCGCCGGTAAGTTATCGACGAAAGTCACGCCGTTGGTAAACTCGCCGCTGTTCGTAATCGTGTAGGCAAAACTGACCTGACTGCCCATACCTACCACCAGCGGAGTGGCAACGGGCGATGGCATGGTCAAGTTCAGGACAGGCGCGAGCTTGGCCACAAATGCGTCATTCGGTCCGCTGAGATTTCCCTGCGCGGAATTCAACACAGGGAAATTGGTTGACCATGTTTCTCCCGCCAAGTAGCTGGAGCCTTGCTGATCGAGCGCGATGCTGGTACCTATATCCTCGGCATTTCCACCGAAGTAGCTCGAGGTACTGGTTGGGGCGCAAGTAGGAGTTGTGATCGGACTGCAGGTGGCAAGCGTGTCGATGCTGGCATAAAACGCATCGCTCGATCCTCCACCGAAACTCTTCTGAAGAAAATTTCCGACAATCGGGAAGTTTGGGGAGTTCGTCCAGCCGGTAATCCGCGCCGCCGCATTGTTGTCGACGCCGATGCCCGTGCCGACGTCCGTTCCAGCGCCGCCGAGATAGCTAAAGTAATTCAGGGGAAGCGGTACGGTGCAGGCCGTGCCAGTGCAAAGTATTCCTAGTTTCGCGACGAACGCGTCCGTTCCGCCGCCGTTTGACGCCTGCAAGGCCGTGGTCCCAGTGTCGCCGGCGTTGAAATCCGTAGAGGTCGTGGAACCGGTGACATAAGCGTTCGGGCTGGTATCGACAGCGATGCCGTAACCAATATCGTCGCCGGAGCCACCGAGATAAGTCGAAAACAACAATTGGGTTCCGGTCACGCCCGAGGGATTGAACTTGGCCACGATGACGTCATACCCGCCCTTGTTCGTCGCCTGAAAAGCGTTGAGCACGGGCATGTCGATGAAATTTGTACCCCCTGTAAAGTACGCATTCGAGTTGGTATCTACTGCGATGCCGCCGCCGACGACCGTGCCAGTACTGGGGCTGCTGCCGCCGAAGTAGGTCGAATAGAGCACGCTGGCGGAGCCGCTCGCGTTCGGATCCACCTTGGTGAAGAAGAATTGGTTCAAGCCTGGTATTCTCGGCGCCGTTTGAAAGGCGCCAAGCGTGGACGGAAATCCTGTCTCTACGTCGGCCGAAGTGGTTGTCCCGGTTACGTACGCGTTGCTGCCCCCTTGGTCAACTGCCAGGCCCGAGGCGATGTCTATGCCGTGGCCGGAAAGATAAGTGGAATACAACAGGATCCTTCCCGTGGGATCGAGCTTGCTGACAAACACGTGCTTGCCGCCACTAACCGGTGTGGTCTGAAACGCGGCATTGTTGGGCCCGTCCGTCGTGGGGAAATTCCCGGAACTCGCCGTACCCGCAACGATCACATCGAAACCGGTATCCGTCGCGACCCCGGCAGCATAATCGGTGCCATTTCCGCCCAGGTACGTGGCAAACAGCAGAGTCCCGGTGGGATTGAACTTGGCGATGAAAACATTGGCAGTCGCTCCTGCCGCGAGTTCGGGCTGGAATTCTCCTGTCGTCTGAGGGAAGTTGGTCGATGTGGTCGATCCCGCTACGTAGGCGTTAGAGGCCGCATCCACGGCAATCGCTGGACAGCCCGGCGTGAAGGGAAGGCCCGTAATGAAGGAACAACTCTCAGCTCCAGTGCCCCCAAGATACGTCGAGTAGGCTAGAACCGGATCGATGATTAAAGTCTGGCTGCGATCGTAATCGCCGAGTTCAAAACCGACTTCGTCTTTCTTTTGGCCCCGCACTTCAAAGCGGCCTGCCACGATCCGTTCCTCGGCTCCGAACTTCTGATACACGCGCGGAGCTCGCAGTCGCACGTCGCTCCCGGCAACGTCAAGAACGAGATCCCCTCCAGCGACAATTCTTGGATTCTTGGGGCTATGATTCGCGAGATTCTGGAACCTCAGCGCGACCTGCCCGGGATCACTGCCGGGCGCAACTTCGAAGTCATATTCCAGTTGCCCCTGATTGCCGTAGTACACCAGGTCCACGCCGGGATACACGTTGCGGTACCGCACCCGCGCGAACTGCGGAATGTCACGGTGCCATTTTGTGGGATCGTTCCCGATGAAGTAATTGCTTCTTCCCGGAAGTTGCACATCACCTACCGGCTCAGCGCTGGAATTTGCTCCTACCAACTGCATACTCACCGCGGAAGTCTGAGTGTCCGGATGCCGAGCTTTTGATGCGTGCTCCAGAACCAGGACGGCTTCTTGCGCCGTGAGATACAACCCGTAGCCGCTGCCTCGTGCGGCAAATTTCACGCTGGCATCGATCTGTCCCTGGTTCGGCTCAAACATCAGCGGCAGATGGCTAAACGTGGACAGAATTTGCTTCGGGCTTTGGGACGGAGCATGAGTGGACGCGACAAACGGCGTAGGAGTTCGATCGGAAGCGTCGGCAACCTGGAGCTTCGCCATACCGGAACGCATGGTCAAAGCAACGGCTGCGAGCAGCATCAACAGGGTCAAGGCCACGAGGATGCGGCTTGGCGAACAAATCTTTCCCGACCGACGGCAATTCAATCTCACTGAACTCCTCCGATTTCCGCGATGTCTTTTCCCGATTTCAGGGAGAGGAAGAAGAAACGGCGCACAAACAGCACCCCGAGTCGCGCCCGCGAAGCGGCTCCCGTACTTGTCACCAAAAAATAAGAGCAAAAGGTAACTAACTACTTAAACATCTGACGGATAGCCTGTCAAGATGCGTGCCCTTATTCTATGCCTTAAGGATCGTCAGATGCGCCGCAGGCGGCCCGGAGATGCCGTCTGGCAGTGGAAAAGTGCGGGCGCCTATGATTGGGCGCAGCGTCACCATGATGTCGCGAAGGCGCAGATTTTCTGCAAATTGTTTCATGCTGCGCGTCATCGGCAGCGGGTTCCGGACCGCAAGTCTTTCATTCGCCTGCGAGCGCGCTGGTGAGATGCACCAATTTTGTGGCAGTACGATTGCTACTTCGAACGGGCGCATCCCTTCCCCGCCCTCCCCGGTTTACACATTCTCCGTTCATCTTCACCAGCGCGGCAACGGCAGTAACCGAGTCAGTTCCCTCAATCTCTTTAGTCTTGCAAACTCCTGACAAGTAAGTATCTTTGGCCTGAGAGCATGACTCAGTTACATCTCTTCGCTGGTTGAGGATTGAGTTGCGGAGTGAGTTTGTTGGTTTGAAGGGGACATCGAATGCTCGAAAAAACGGAAGGCTCGCCGCCGGACATGTCGGAGGAGCGGCGCGCCATGCGGCGTTTCGATATGAGGCTGCCCGCAATCGTCAAAGTGGCGGACGCCAGCGTTGACGAGTTGTTGACCGAGACCCAAAACGTGAGCGCTCGCGGCGTTTTTCTCTACCTCGACCGGTCGCTCGCCCCCGGCTCCCGTATTCAGGTGACTTTGACTTTTCCGCCGCACGTCACCTTGACCGAACCGCTGCGCGTCCGATTCACCGCGCGCGTTGTGCGTGCCGAATCGCCGTTGCCGGCCTCCCGCGTCGGCATCGCAGCCGTCATTGAGGAGTACGAATTCCTGGGGTCGGCTGCGTCGAGCGGTTGAGGAATTTCGGCTCCAACACAGAATGAGAGAAGTTACTTCGCCGCGGCAAAAATCGTCCACGGATGGGACGGCATATCGAGCAGAAGATCCTTCTGCCAGGAGAACTCCGGATGCGCCTGCAGATGCGCGGCAGCGTTGAAGTTGATGCCGCACGAATGACCGGCTGAAGCTGCAAGTTTCAGCTCTGCAGCCATGGCGGCATCGGTAGCCTTGTTCTGCACGGCCCCGGCAATGCCGTAAGGCGGCTGCCAGGCACCGTCACCCCGAGGGGAAAGATCTACGTGGCCACAGAGCGTCCGCTCACTGGGTTCTTCCTTCTTCGTGAATGTATCGTAGTGATCCCCTTCGAAGCGCTGTGCGGCCGCCAGATCGATCGTTCCCTTGTACTTGGCCATGAGCTGATCCCAGCGCACGTGGCGGGCGTTGGCGCTCAAACTCAGGTCATGCACATCGAAGTCAGTCTCCTCGCGGGCAAGTTTTTCGTCGATGGGAAAATTGGACCCAACGAAATATCCGTCCTTCTTCCGCATCAGGGTGACATTCTTCAGACCTAATTCGAGGCTGGCAATTTCGTTGTTTTTGATATCGGCCAGTAGCCAGTCATTGGCATACCCACCGTTGTTACCTTTTTTGAAGATGCGCGCCGCGTCGTCAATTGACGCAGAATACTGCATGGCCTTGCGGGCGCGAACAAATTCCGGGATGCCGGCGGGATCGTAACCGGAGAATCCGCCGATCGTCGTCTCGCTAATGATGATTCCAGCCGAGTTGATGCCAAAATCATCGCCGCTGTGAATGAATCCCGGGAAACCGTCCATGATGAAGCGGTAGCCCTTGGCGGGAACAACGTCGAAGATAATGGTCCAGCGCTCGCCATCAAGATAGTTGGTCCAGTTGTTGTGGGCTATAACGATCTTGCCGTCTTTGGTGTAGCTCCCGGTAGCCACGAACGCGCTGCAATGCTCGGGGACGCCAACGGAGGCCGATTTAATGCCATGCGCTTTATCGTATTGCTTGACGTAATAGCCCCACTCCATGGCGCCGTTCAAAGCAACTACGTCCCACAAATCCAGCTTCACGCCGTGGGCGTTTGCGCCATCGGCGATGCCCTGCATCTCTTCACGGTACTCGGACTCGATGTGCGGCCACATCATGTTCTTGGCTGCGTCACGGAAGAATTGCCAATCCTTCGCGCTCTCGTGCGTCTGTTCGAGGGTGATGACTTTCAGCGCATCTTCGATCTCCGGCGCGAGCAGGTAGCCGTGCTGGAAGCC
>Ga0265760_10000519_pt1 | contig 10803 bp, 10 predicted proteins | sample NZIome_2_FD_200831 | JGI IMG/M metagenome (GOLD analysis project Ga0265760, IMG submission 200831) | Metatranscriptome of rhizosphere microbial communities from Maridalen valley, Oslo, Norway - NZI1 (Metagenome Metatranscriptome) | ecosystem: Host-associated > Plants > Roots > Rhizosphere >...
CAGCAGCATGGTGCAGGTGGCGCTGGGCGCGGCGCATCAACTGGAAAAAGCGGGGATCAGCGCGGAGGTGGTCGATCCGCGCACCACGTGGCCGCTCGATGAGAAGACGCTGATTGATTCGGCCAAGAAGACGTCTCGCGTGATTGTGCTCGATGAAGGTTACGGCCGCTACGGTGTAGCGTCGGAGATCGCGGCGGTGATCGCCGAGGGAGCGTTCTACGATCTGGATGCTCCGGTGAAACGCATGGGCGCAATGCATGTTCCGATTCCGTTTTCTCCGCCGCTCGAAGACGCAACCGTGCCGACCGAGGAAACCGTATTCGAAGCTGCGAGACAGCTCTGCAGTAAAGGCTGACAAATTCAATCGTAGAGACGTAGCTTGCTACGTCTCTGCGTACAGCGTTTCGAATGGTGGCGGGGGAGACGTTGCAAGCCAGGTCTCTACAGGGGGTTCTTATGGCACTCAAAACTCACGGAACCATGGCGGTCGACTGGGAGAACCGGATCGATTTCGAGCGTCTCCGCCGCGAGCGTCTGCAGAAAGCGAAAGACCTGCTCGCCAAGTCGGAGATGGGAGCGCTGCTCTGCTTCGACATGAACAACGTGCGCTACCTGACGTCGACGCACATCGGCACCTGGGCGCAGGACAAGGCCAATCGCTTCACGCTTCTGCCGCAGAATGACGAGCCCATCCTGTGGGATTTCGGATCCGCCGCCAAACATCATCAGCTGAATTGCCCGTGGCTCGACGGGCGCTCGCGGCCGGGAATTTCGATGTTGCGCGGTGCGATGACGCCGGAGATGGGACGCGCCGAAGATGTCGCGAAGAAAATTCGTATCGAACTCGAAATGCGCGGGCTGCACAAAGAACCCGTCGGCATCGACATCATCGAACTGCCAGTGCTGTTCGCTTTGCAGCGCGAGGGCATCAAAGTGGTGGATGGACAGCAGCTTATGTCCGAAGCCCGCGTGATCAAGACGCAGGATGAAATTTCGCTGCTCAACACTTCGGCCATGATGGTCGACGCCGCCTACGACGAGCTTTATCGCGCCATGAAGCCGGGCCTGCGCGAAAACGAAGCCGTCGGCCTTGTCAGCAAGGTGCTCTACGATCTCGGCTCGGAATATGTCGAGGCGGTGAATGCGATTTCGGGCGAACGCTGCAATCCACATCCGCATGTGTTTTCCGATCGCGTGCTGCGGCCGGGCGACCCCGTCTACTACGACATTCTGCATTCCTACATGGGCTATCGCACGTGCTATTACCGCTGCTTCACGGTGGGCTATGCTTCGCACGCGATGGTGGATGCTTACAAACGTTGCCGCGAATATCTCGATGCCGCGATCGAACTGGTGCGTCCCGGCCGCACCACTGCGGAGATCGCCGCGGTCTGGCCGAAGGCAGAAGAATTCGGCTTCCCCAATGAAGAAGCCTGTTTCGCGCTGCAATATGGCCACGGCATCGGACTCGCCATCTGGGAGAAGCCGGTGATCAGCCGCTTGGTCTCGCTCGAGCATCCGGTCGAGATAAAACCCGGCATGGTGTTTGCTCTGGAAACTTTCTGGCCATCCACCGATGGCTGGAGCGCGGCGCGCATCGAAGAAGAAATCGTGGTGACGCCGACAGGACACGAAGTGATCACGCGGTTTCCGGCGGAGGAACTTCTCGTTGCCGGCGCGCACTATTTCACGGTGAATGGCCCGCTGCCGACCATACGAGAAACCGAAGCTCCCGCCAGCGAACGCGTGATCGAGATGATCGAATCCAGTGCCAAGACCGAGCGCGTAGGAGTCACCGACTGACGGCCTCGCAGCCCTCCCGCAAACAATTATGGCCTTCAGCGTTGTAATGCCCGCCCTCGAGATGGCGCAGGAAACCGGCAAGCTCATCGCCTGGCGTAAACAGGAAGGCGACCGCGTCACCAAGGGCGAGCCGCTCCTGGAGATAGAGACCGACAAAGCCGTTGTGGAACTAGAAGCGCCGGCTGATGGGATTCTGACCGGGATTACAGCGTCCGCCGGAGCGGACATTCCCGTGGGGCAAACGATCGCCTGGATCGTGGCTCCTGGAGAAAGGCCGCCTGCGATCGAACCGGCTGCTTCCGCGCCTGGCGCGCGCGCGGTTTCGCAAAGCAGGAGCGAGCCAGCCGGCGCGATCGTCGCCGCGCCGCCGGCAGTCGCAGCAGCAACGAACGCGAAAATTTCTCCCAAAGCTCGCCGCCTCGCGAAAGAATTGGGTGTGGAGGTTTCAAGCGTGCGCGGATCGGGACCGGGCGGAGAAATTCTCGCTTCCGACGTGCAAGCAGCCGCAGCCGCGCCTGCCTCGAGCCTCGCATCTCCGGAAAAAGAAGCCTCCGGCTTTGAAGTTCCAACCTCCATCGGCCGTCTGATGGCGGAGCGCACCACGCAGAGCTGGACGACTGTGCCTCACTTCTTTGTGAGCCGGGAGATCGAGGCCACAGCGCTGAATGAGTTCCGCAAGCGCATCGTCGTTGAGATCGAGAAAGCGAGCGGCGTGCGGATCACGCATACCGATCTCTTGGTTGCTCTCGCATCCCGCGTGTTGCACCAACATCCGCGGCTGAATGCCAGTTGGAGCGCCCAGGGAATTCGACTGCATGCGCAGGTGAACATGGGCGTGGCAATCGCAGTAAATGACGGGGTGGTCGCCGCCGTGATTCCCAATGCTCACACGGCTGACCTGGCAGAAATTGCCACTCGCCGTCGCGACATAGCCGAACGCGCGCGCGCCGGGAAGTTGCGCCCCGCAGATATTGCCGATGCCACGTTCACCATCAGCAATTTGGGTATGTATCACGTGGACGCGTTCAACGCGATCATCACGCCGCCGCAGGCCGCGATTCTGGCGGTGGGGGCGATCGCCGATCGCGTCGTGGCCGTGGACGGAAAGCCCGCCGTCCGGCCAATCATGACTCTCACTCTATCCTGCGATCATCGTGTCGCCGATGGCGCCCGCGCGGCGACGTTCCTCAACGATCTGGCCATGGCGATCCAGGCGCCTGCGACCGTTCTGGCCTGATCCCATTTTCTGTTCACCATCTCCCGACTGGGAATCCGTGGCATTTGATTCTGCGCTGGTCATCTTGCGAATGCCCGGCCGCGCTGGCAATCGTCCAAATTCCTGCGCGGTGTAACAGATTACTGTCCCAGATTACTGTCCCAACGATCGCGCAAATGATCGTCCCTTTGCTGCTGCCCGATCAGCCTTCCGTCATCTGTATGCGACACCACGCTCGGGCGTAGCCTCCGAACAGCCATGACTTCCATGAACTCTCCTCATCTGCAGGACCGGCGGCAGGAACGGCGGGATGTGCGCTACCCTCTGCACATGCCGGTCATACTCAAGCTGGCCCACAAGGAAATGCAAGCTCGTTCGGAGAACATCAGTCTTCGGGGCATTTTGCTTTCCAGCACTTCTTCGATTCCCCGGGGTTCCACCGTGGAGGTGGCGGTGGGAGTTGCGAACCTGCCCGACCAGGGCGTGCAACTCAGTGCTCGCGGCCAGGTTCTTCGCGTGAAGCCGGAAACTTCCGGGAATTTCGCCGTGGCGATTGCATTCGAGCGTCCTTTCGAGCTTGGTCTCCAAAGTTCCGAGTCAGGCTCGGCTCGGGGCAAAAGTCCCCGACTGCCTCGGGAAAAGAATAGAGTTTTCACTGGCAGAGGCCTGACTCTCGCGCTCGCGTGGCACACGGAGACGTAGGCGCACAAACGTGTCAGAGCGGGCTATGCCGAACGTCGCCCCAAAACTCGCCCCGAACCTCGAAGTTACGCCCGTAATGTGGCCTCCAGGGGCCTTTGCGTGGCACTCTGGAAGCAGTGGACAAGCGTAGCGACTTCATCGATTGGAACGAGGGACGCGATGGTTACGTCCCCAGCCCTAAGCCTGCCAGCAAGGCCAAGGAACGGCAATTTCTACTGCGGATTCGCACGGAAGAACTCCTCGGAAGCCTGCTTGCCGCTGCCGGGACCATTTGGGCCACCTACGTTGCCACCAACGACTACACCAATCTCTTGCACATGCAGATCATGCCTCCCGGTCCGGTGGAGGTTTGTGCATTGGGGATTCTGGTTTGGCTCCATGCAAAATGGCGGCGTTCAATGAAGATCGGTTAACGCAGGTCACGGAAACTCCCACTGTTGTTCTTGATTGACCATTTGCAGGGTGGTTCGGGAGGGGAAACCATTCCTTCCGACTCTAAATCTGGCGGTGGCAAGACAAAGTTCTCACCGAGGACATCTCATTTTGAGCGACCGCAACCTGGATTACCAAGGTAATTACTGACGCACCCATTGGCTGTGTTAAAAAATCACGAATGGTTGCTGGGTCGGCAGGGCTGGTGCGACCCGCACGCAAAGCGTGATCTTCCAGGAGCGGGTTCGGAAAGGGCGATTGGCGCGGCAGAAAAGCGCCCGTCTCGAAGTGCGGAACAGGCCGAATAAAGTTTGACGCTGCCAATTGAGGCGCGGGCGAACTTGGCCCGGTAGCACGGACCCGAAATTCGATTCTTCTGCCTGCGCTTGCCAACAACTTTGGCACTGCCGTTCGAGGAAAACACATGACAAAGAAGATCCTGGTAGTGGATGACTCGAAGACTGCCTTGATGATGGAGCGTGAAATTCTGGAAAGGCGTACGACCTACCAGTGTGTGACCGCAAGCGATGGGCGGGAAGCCGTGGAGAAGGCGCAACAAGAGCGTCCCGACCTGATTTTGATGGATGTGGTGATGCCCCACATGAACGGATTTGAGGCCTGCAAAATGATGCGCCAGCACGCCAGCACACGCGAGATTCCGATTGTGCTGGTCACCACGCGCGGCGAAGAGGCTTACATGGAAGCCGGATTCCAGAGTGGATGCAACGATTACATCACCAAACCGATCGATAGTGCGGAACTGATCGCGCTGCTCGAGAGCTACCTGGGCGAGTAGAGCGGCCGGGCACCTAGGTTGCGCGGTTTGGTTGAAACAAAGCGACAGAGACCTTCATGAACCGTGACAAGCACAAAGCATCTGGGCTCACTGAAGCCGACGCGATGAACGACCTGCGGCTGGGCGCGGCGCGGAAGAGGCTGGCCGAGAGCCGGGGGCAGGAGGATGCGATTGATGGCGTACGTGAGATCGTGGCCAACTTGCTCGGCTCCGAAGAACTTGGCTTGTTCCGAGTGGATCAACGAAGCACAACCCTCCAGGCGTTTTGGTCGTTCGGGATCGACCTCGAGGGATACGACCTGCCGCGCGCTTTGGGCAATGCGGGCCTCGAGCGGGTGATGCGCGGCGAGTGCCATGTGGAACTTGCGGCTGGCGAGCACGCTGGTGAGATGGGCAGGGCGCGAGCGTTTGTTCCGATCCGCGTGGCGAACCAGACGATCGCGATACTGGCCATATTGCGTTTGCTTCCGCAGAAGCTCGACTTTGATGGAGCCGATATGGAATTGTTCAAACTTCTTTCCGACGAAGCCGCTAACGCTTTGTTTGGACCGGGCGCATGTGATGCGGGTGCCGATTCGCAGCCAGTGATCGAGGGACCAGGAATTAGAGCATGAGAGAGAATCCCCCGAAATTTAATCCGGCAGTCCTGCCCGCCGAAGTCATGCAAGGCTTTGAAGGCACGGATGCCAAGGCCGACTCCAAGGCCGGCTCCAAGAAAGAGCCCCGGCATTTCTTGTATCCCGGCCAGGTGTTCGTAACCCGCGAGCCGATCGTCATCTCCACCATTTTGGGATCCTGCGCGGCCGTCTGCCTCTGGGACCGGCACAAGAAGGCGGGAGGAATGAACCACTATCTCCTGCCGGATGGTCAAAGTGACGGCGCGAACCGGCTGCGTTACGGCAATTGCGCCAATCCTGAGTTGCTGAAGCAGGTACTGGCATTGGGATGTGAAATGCGAAATTTGCAGGCCAAGATTTTCGGTGGGTCGAGCGCGTTCGGCGCCGACCCATCCCGGTCGTTGGGGTCGAGAAATGTGCAACTTGCGGAGGACTTTCTTCGGTCCGCAGGCATTCCGGTGCTGGAAAGAGATGTCTCGGGGAAGCGTGGGCGCAGATTGGTGTTTCAGATCGCCGATGGCGTAACCACGATCAAGAATTTCGACCAAGTGTAGTGGTAGTGAGAGATCAGGTCGCAGCCGAGTGGCGCGAACCTACGAATCATCCCAGAGAGGAGGAACGGTGGATTTAGCGGATTTTGATCGTGAAGCAGTCCTCGCCTCGTTCCTCGTCGAGTCCGAAGAGGGCCTGGACGTGATGGAGCAGGCGTTGGTGCAGATGGAATCGAGCCCATCCGATCCAGAACTGCTGCCCACGATTTTCCGCGTGGCCCACAGCATCAAGGGAAACGCGACTTCGTTGCAACTGACGGACCTGGCAGGGTTTGCCCACGTTGTGGAAGACCTGCTGGACGTGTTTCGCGAGCAGCAGGCGTTGCCCAGCGCGGATTTGATTTCGTTGCTGCTGAAGGCTGTGGATGAACTTCGTGCCATGGTCTCAACCGCGCAGGCCGGGCCCCGGGAACTGACCAAGGGGCAACAAAAGATCAGAAAAGAAATCGCGCAGGAAGTCGAAAAGCGGTCGAAAAGAGTGGTCAGCGCCCGGGGCGCGGCTGGGGAATCCGGTTCGGCGAAGGTGGACACTTTGCCGGGCGCCGGTCATCGCACGCTGCGCGCGGATGTCGACAAGCTGGACCACATGTTGAATCTGACCGGAGAGATCGTGATTGCCCAGGGCCGCCTGCGCCAGATGATCGAGCAGCTCGGCACCGAAGAGGGACGCGCCATCCTCGAAATGCATCGCGAGGCCGAGCGCCTCTACATGGACTTGCAGAGTGAAGTGATGAGCATCCGCATGGTCCCGGTCGGCCCGCTGTTCCGGCAGTTTGTGCGTTCCGTGAGAGATCTCGCCAAGAGCCATGGAAAATTAGCTCGGCTTGAAGTGGTGGGAGGGGACACAGAAGTTGATACGACGGTGCTCGAGCACCTGAAAGATCCCCTGCTGCACCTGGTGCGGAATGCGGTGGATCACGGCCTTGAGACACCGGCCGTGCGCGAGAAGCAGGGCAAGAATGCGTGTGGACTGATCCGGCTCACGGCCGCTCACAGTGGTGGAAACATCATCGTGAAGCTACAGGATGACGGGGCGGGGTTCGACCGCGCACGCATTCTGGAGAAAGCAAAACGTCTGGGGCTTGTGTCTGGCTCAGAGGAGCTTCGTGACCAGGACATTTATGGCCTGGTGTTTCAGGCGGGATTTACCACTGCGGAATCGGTGACTGATCTTTCGGGCCGCGGGGTAGGTCTCGATGTGGTCCGGCGCAACATCGACATTTTGCGCGGGATGGTGGAGATTTCGAGCAGCCCCGGCAAAGGCAGCACAATTACGATTCGCTTGCCGTTGACCCTCGCCATTATTGAAGGCTTCTCGGTGAGGGTGGGAACGGAAACCTTCGTCGTCCCACTCGAGCATGTGACCGAGTGCACGGAATTGCCGGCGGAACAGCGCAGCCCGGAAGCCAGCGGCGTTCTTAGCTTGCGGGGCAGTCCGCTTCCCTACGTGCGCTTGCGGCGCCTGTTCAGCGTGTCTGGCGAGGCTCCGAAGCGGGAGAACATTGTGGTGGTCAAGATCAATGAGTTCCATGCGGGAATCGCGGTGGACGAGTTGCTGGGCGGCATGCAGGCGGTGGTGAAGCCGCTGGGCAGGGCCTTTCGAGGGGTATCGGGAATCGCCGGGTCCACGGTTCTCGGGGACGGACGAGTGGGTTTGATTATCGACGTTCCCAGTCTTATGCGTGGAGTCATGCAGTCGAGTCTGCAGGCCCAAACTTATTGACAACAGCAATCTTTGATTCCTTGCAAAATTTTTTACAAGAACAGTTATCAAAAAGGCGGAGAAACAATGAAGACTTGGCAAGATCGGAAAATAGGAACGCGGCTGGGCGTTGTGTTCGGAGCCATTCTGCTGTGCGTGATCGCGGTTGGCGGATTCGGACTGAACTGGCTCGGCCGACTGAATTCCAACATGTCGGTGTCCATGCAGAGGCGTTACGGCACGGTTGAGTTGACGCACCAGACCATCGAACACTCAATCACCAACGCCCGTATCACTCTGCAGTTGTTCGAGACTGCGAGTCCCGAAGAAGAGAAAAAGCTGAACCAGGAGAACGAGGGGATCAGTCGCGAAATCAACGGCCAAATTGCCGAAATTGAAAAGACTCTCAGTTCGTCCCAGGAGCGCGACCAGTTCGAGGTCGTCACCCACGACCGGCAGGCCTATATCTCGGCCAGGGAAAAAGCCAAGAAACTGTTGCTGGACAAGAAACGCGACCAGGCGATCGCGACGTTGAGCGAAGAGGTGATCCCGGCACTCGACAAGTACCGCGCTTCGTGGCAAAAGTTCATTGATCTTCAAACCGCTGCCGTGGCCCAAAGCATGAAGGAGAGTCAGCAAGCATATGTCGCGGGACGGGAGATCGCGTTGTTGCTGCTGGGGGCAATCTTGTTCCTGGCCACCTTCGTGGCGATCAGCGTGACAAGAAGTATTACCCTGCCAATCCAGCAGGCGGTGGAGCAGGCGGAGCGTATCGCTGCCGGCGATTTGACCAAGGAAATAACGGTCACCAACCGTTCCGAAACCGGCCAATTGCAACAGGCCATGCAAGAAATGAGCAGCCGGCTCTCGAGCATTATCCGGGACGTGCGCGAAGGGTCGGCGGCGGTCGCGTCGGCGGCTCAGCAGGTTTCAGCTTCCTCGCAGAGTCTCTCGCAGGGCACGAGTGAGCAAGCGGCTTCTGTGGAGGAGATGAGTTCCAGCCTGGAGGAGATGAACGCGTCTATTACCGAAAACGCCGACAACAGCCGGCAAGTGGAGCAGGCAGCTGCCAAGGGCGCACTCTCGGCAGAAGAGAGCGGCGGCGCAGTCAAGGAGACCGTCGAAGCCATGAAGCAGATCGCGGCCAAGACTTCGGTGATCGAGGAGATCGCCTACCAGACCAACCTGCTTGCGCTGAACGCGGCCATCGAAGCGGCTCGCGCCGGAGACCAAGGCCGGGGTTTTGCAGTGGTCGCAGTCGAGGTGCGAAAGTTGGCCGAGCGCAGCCAGTTGGCGGCGCAGGAGATCGGCGGACTGGCCGGCAAGAGCGTCAGCGTGGCGGAACGTTCGGGGCAGTTGCTCTCTGACCTGGTGCCGTCCATCAAGAAGACCGCCGAACTGGTGCAGGACGTGGCCGCGGCATCCACGGAACAATCCAGCGGAGTAACGCAGATCAACCAGGCGATGGCTCAGGTGGACACGGTCACGCAGCGCAACGCGTCGTCGGCGGAAGAACTTTCAAGCACTGCGGAAGAATTGGCGGCACAGTCAGAACAGCTGCAACAGTTGATGACTTTCTTCCGCGTAGCCGGAGAACAGCCCGCCAATCGCAACGGCGACGGCAGACAGCACGTGGCTATGCCTATAAAACCAGCGTTCAAAAGCGCACCGGCTCAACGGGGCCTGGTTCAGCAGTCTCGTGGCCAGGCGCAGGAAGAAACGAACTTCGCTCCGTTCTAAGCGGAGCTGTCTGGCGCTGTGGTATGCACCAGCTTGACCACGGCACCCGTAGGGCACTTGACGATGCAGAACGGCAGAATTGTGAGGAGTGAAATTATGGGAGCGTCGCAGCAAGCGCCGAGCCAAGCTTCGAACCAAACTTCGAGCTCAGCTTCGAGCCCAGGCAAAAACCAACTTCCCCAGAACGCGGTGCAGTACCTCACTTTTATTACGGCGGGTGAGGAATATGCGATCAGTATTGTGAAGGTGACGGAGATCGTTGAGTACGAGGCGGTCACGACCGTTCCCAACACTCCAGTGTGGATCCGCGGTGTGACCAACCTGCGAGGCCGGGTGGTCCCGGTCGTGGACCTTGCGGTGAAATTTGGATTGCCAGCCAGCGGCATTTCGAAGTTTTCCTGCATCATCATCACCGAGGTGATGTTTGAGGGCGAGAACCTGACCATGGGAGTGTTGGCCGATTCCGTGAGTCAAGTGATTGAACTTTCCGCGGACGAAATTGAACAGACTCCGCCGTTTGGTACGCGAGTGAAGACTGAGTTCCTGCTCGGCATGGGAACACTCGGCAAGAAGTTTTGCCTGATCCTTGACATCGACAAAGTGCTCTCCGCCGATGAAATGTTGGCTGTGACAGAATCGGTTGCCGAAGGAAATTCCGCGGACGAAGCCGGTATTGAGACACCCACCAAAGAGTTGCATTTCAAGACTGGAGCGTAGCTTTGCTCGCTGGAACCGCCGCAGGCAAGGATTCAGGCTCGTCCCGCCGGGTTGAGCGATCCCGCGTCGCCGGCGATGTCGTCCCATCCTCTGCCGGCACAGGCCCCGAACAGCCCCCTCAGCTCTCCGTTAGCCCCGCAGTGTTCCAAAAATTCCAGAAGCTGATCTACTCCGAAACTGGCATTTGGCTGGGAAGCTCTAAAACGGCCCTTTTGTGCGGACGACTTTTTCGACGGCTCCGCGAGCTCGGGATCGCTTCGCTCGAGATTTACTACGAGCGCGTTGCCGGGCCGGAGCAGCACGAGGAACGCGCGCGGATGATCGACGCGATCACCACCAACGAGACGCGTTTTTTCCGCGAACCCCGGCAGTTCGAGTTTTTGATGCAGAAAGTGTTTCCGCGTTGGCGGGCCGACGCCGAACAAGGGGCGCGCTCGAAGCGGGTGCGCATCTGGAGCGCGGGCTGCTCTTCGGGGGAAGAGCCCTACACGCTGGCCATGTTGCTGGAGCGGCATCTTCCATCGGCG
>Ga0265760_10000521_pt1 | contig 10792 bp, 16 predicted proteins | sample NZIome_2_FD_200831 | JGI IMG/M metagenome (GOLD analysis project Ga0265760, IMG submission 200831) | Metatranscriptome of rhizosphere microbial communities from Maridalen valley, Oslo, Norway - NZI1 (Metagenome Metatranscriptome) | ecosystem: Host-associated > Plants > Roots > Rhizosphere >...
GTTCTATCCGGCAGTATTCTTCGCAGCTTATACGGGCTGTCGCCGCGGCGAGACACTTGCAATGCGCTGGCAGGACGTGAGCTTCGAGGAGAGCACCTTAACTATCAGTCGCTCGTTGACCGAGCGTATGGAGTTCAAAGCTCCGAAGAATGACAAGGTCGAAACGATCGCCATGCCGGATTCACTCGCTTCGGTTCTCAAGATACATCGAGCGGCTCAGGCTGAAGCGCGTCTGTTCCTTGGCCCTGCGTACAAGGATCAGGATCTAGTGTTCGCTCACGCAGACGGCTCGCCAATCGACCCGTGGAACTTCGGCAGCGCAGTCCGTGACCTAATCCTTAGAGCGGGCGTCACGCCTATCACGCTTCACGGGTTGCGCGACACCCATGCAAGCCTCATGGCGAAGGCTGGCGTCCCCATCGAAGTGGTTAGCAAGCGCCTTCGACACTCGAACATAGCCGTCACTTGTGCGCGGTATCTCGACGTTTACAAAGACCGGGATGCGGCGGCAGCGACGGCTTTCGAGCAGCTAGTGGGCTGACGGAGGCCCGGGCTATGTGACACGAATGTGACATTTTGGGCCTCGCGGCTCAAAAGCAAACGAAAAACCCTTACCCTGTAAGGAGTTTTTGGTAGCCCCAGCGGGATTCGAATCCGCCCGTGCGTGGCCAAGCGCGGTCGCGGACGGACAAAAGGTTGCGTAAAATATAGGTTTTCGCCCTGGCGTCCAGTCGTCGATGGGCAAGAACGGTTGCCGTCGATGGCAACCGTTTGGCAACCGCGGGTGCGCGCAACCGAATGCGAGGCTTACAGCGCCCTGCGATCTCGGCGGATGGCTCCCCCACGTCATCCATTTGCTTAGCGAGGCGCAGAGGGCAAGGAAACGCCGCGCATGGGCCTTGCAAGCGCCTCGCATCAGCGGACTCGAAACCGCCTGCAGCCCCGTCTAGCGAGCGCGCCGCGTGGCGCATTAGCGGGCTGGTGATCGTCCTGGCCTAGCGAGGCCCAAAACGGTTCCCCTTCTTCGCCGCGCGCTTCGCTTGCGAGTCACTCTAGGCGTGCCCCTCCCCCCCGTTTCGCGTGCGCGCGAGGAAAGCGAGGCGCTGGCGGGGGCGATCCCGCTAGCGTAGCGAGGCGCAAAGACGGTTGCCCTTTTTGGCATGCACGGTCGCTAGAGACTCACCTTCGGCCAGTCCCCAGGGCATTATGCGCGCGGGGGCGGTTCTGTCCGGTTCACCACGCTGGGCGGGCGGGCGCGAGAAGCCGTTGCCCCAAGAGGCCTCGCGCGATTCCAGAGACTCACTTGAGGGCTCGCCACCACCGCTCGTGAGCGCGACAGCCTTGAACCCGTTCGCCCCATGAGATGCCATGGCGCGGAACCACTCGTTTGCACGGGACCCCGATTTAAAATTTCGCGAAAAATCACTGCGCTATAATCGTCGTATGTTTGAACCAGCCGAAGCACAGTTTCGTCGTAGCATGCGCGAGCTGGCGCGTCGTGGCGGCGCGTCAACGAAAAGGCTCGCGGCCACCCAGCGTAACTATTACGCCAGCATTGGGCGCCTCGGCGGTCGCGCATCGGTTGCAGTGCGCAAAGCAAAGATCGCTGCCGAGGTGGAGCTTCAACCTGCCGACGCGCCGACGAGCGACGAACCTGCTCAAGCCTCGTTTTCACCCGCCGGCCCGGAAGCAGCCGAAGGAGCTCCGGGCATTTCGCAGCCTATTGAAACCGGCGACGGCGCCACCCCACCGCTCAGCGAAAACTACGCCAACGCGCTCCGCATCGCAGAGCTTTTGACCGAGCTTCTCGGCAACGCCAGCGACGAGTCCCCGTAAGCAGCAGCCCGGGGAAGCAGCCGAAGCAGCCGCGAAACGGGTCATTTGCGGGGCAACCCCCCCTATGCGCGCGGGGGCGCGCGCGAACGAGTGCCCGCTTTACTGTACGCGACAACGGCTAGGAGGGAAAATGGCAGGGCACTGGGGGCCGTGGGAGTGGACGGTGCTAGCGATGTTCGTGGGCATCTTCGCTTGGGGAGCGCTCGAAAATCGACACGCTCTCAGAGAGATGGCCGCCGAGATTGTTAGCAATCGTCGTCGCGTGCTAAGGTACGCATTCTTCATAGTCGCTTGGCTGTATCTCGCGTGGCGCGATGAAGTAACCACGCTGCTTGTCACCGCTTTGTTGACGTGGGCTCTGTGGCCGTCGATTCGAACACGCTGGCTACAGGGTTCCCCAGACGATGCCGGGTTAATGGATGACGAAGAGCTTGGGCGCTCGCTGCGAGACCTTCTGAAGCATTAACAATCGGATTCGGTAGTGCTTCTAAAAGCCAAATGAACGAGCGGGGAGTAGTCAACCCAAGCCCGGGGCTCTTCGTGGCAGCAGCGATGCTTTTCGTCGGCATTGCAAAGATGCCGTACGCCTACTACGACCTAATGCGCTGGGTGGTTGTGATCGCTTGTGGTTATGCAACGTGGTGGTGCCAGCGAAATAATCGCGTTAGCTGGTTTTGGACGTTCCTGACAGTGGTGGTAGTTTTCAACCCTTTTGCTCACTTCGTGCTGGATCGGCAAAGGTGGGTGCCACTCGACTTCCTCGGCGGCCTAATTGCATACGCTGGCGCTTTTTGGCTTCTAACTCCCGAAATTGCCATTTCGACTGACGCGGCCTCGGAAGCGTCACAGCCCGACTGGATTGGAATCCTCTATGTGTTGAATCTCTTGCTCGCGGCCGACGTCATCTTCTCGTCATTCGACCTGTGCGGACATTGGGCGTTGCTGGCCCTGGTTCCGGCTATCCCCGTCCTGTTTATATGGGGACTGGCGCTCCCGTCATCATTTCTTCGGCCACGCCAAGGCAAAACGTCGATTGAGTCACTACGTGAGGAAATTAACGGCGTGAAACAGCTATGGAACCTAGCGCCACGCGCGCTCATGCTTTGCGCCGTGCTTATGAGCCTGAACGTCCTGAGCTTGAGCGAACGTTATAGCTATTCGACTGACTCGACTGGTGCCACGATCCGTCACGATCGGTTGCTAGGCGGGACCGTCACCGTTGACTGCTCCGACAACGATGAAGGCGAGGGTGAGGACAGACAATGATTGTTCAGCACGCCATTTGCGTAGCATGGCCGCAGAACGGAACCTATAGGGCCCAGGTCTGCGGTGGCGCGAAGTAACGGTGGGCCGATAGTTTTTCTCGGCTGGAAAAGGACGGATGGCGAGCGGTTCCCGGTCGTGGTCAAGCAGGCCGATGGGGTGCGGCTTATTTTCAAAGCATTTGACCGGGAAAAAAATAAGGAAGGGGACCTGCGGCCCCCTCCCTTGCCTAGCTCTTTTTTGCCCTAGCGGGGGATGGCCGCTCCGGTTCTTTGTTTCTATCGAGTGGCCTGGCTAAATTCAAACCGGACGGGCGGCCAAATGCAATTTCGCCCGCATTGCGCGCTGATGCGCTAAGGTAGATTTTGCGATCTACGATAGCATAGCGGAAAGCCCGTTTCATTTTGCTCAACCCCTCCTTTCAGGCTGTCAGTATACCCCTAGCGATTAAGAATCTCCTATGATTCTCGTCGTCCAAGTCCAGGTACATTGTTAGGCCACCCTGTTCTAACCCCGCCAAGGCCTTGAGGGATTCAATGCCTCTTTCAGCGGCCGTCGCAATATCGGCGGCGTAGAGGTCCGGGACCTCCGGCACGTTAGAAAACCCCCTCTCCAAGGCAAGCCTTCTCAGACGCTGCTTGTGGTGTCTTGAGGCTAGATCGAAGCCAAATTGCGGCCAAATCCACGGTCCGTCCCCGTAGGCCACAAGCTCCACTCTTCGGATCGGGGTTGTGTCATAGAACCTGATAGCTCGCGTGTAGTGTTCCCTTGCTAGGCCGTGCTCACGATGACTTTCCTGAATTTGGAGCACGTCGTGGTAGGCAAGCCCTCTTCCATCCTGATACTTTAGAGTACGCTCAAAATCGCCAACCTCATTGTCGTTGCAGTAGAGCGTTCCGCCGACTTTAATAACTTGCTTTCGAACGTCAAGCTCAACAGCAGAATGGTAATCGCCGTAGTCGGTTGGATACTCTAAAGAGTACGCGGCCTCAATTTGCGCGATGGAAGTTCTGCCGACAATACGCTCGATAAGCGGCTTGCCGCGCCAGGGGCGTGCTATAGAGCGCGCCCCGCCTGTTTGTTGCGGCGCGGCTTCTTCTCGGCCTCCATGATCTCGGCCGCTTCGCCCCTGCCGACCCGGCATCCTCACCGGGCCATCTGGCGGGAACCGCGTGCCGCGCATTCGTACGCGATCGCAACTGCTTCTAGCTCGGCCGCAAGAGCGCGGAGCACCGCCGGCTTACTGCGCCGTAGCGCCTCGATCGTTTTCGAGTCTAGGCGTCCAGCATTAGAGACGTGCAGCCGCTCGCCGAAAGGAAGCAACTTCGCTCCCCTCGATCGCACGGTCGCGATAAGGTCCGCCGTCATAGGTCTAGCTCGCCCTGCGTTGCCGGCGCATCGTCTAACGGTGGGATGCGCCCTGCCGCGTAGGCGAAAAGTGCGTCGGCGGTCTGAGCCGCTAGATGCTCCTTCCCCTCTTCGGTGATTCCCGTCTCCCTGTTAGGCGTCTTGTCTGAATAGCGGGAACAAGCATCCGGCTCGATTCCACGGGCTTTTTCGACATTTCCCGATTCTCGTTTTCTTGTTCCTTACCATAGTCGGGAACAAGGGAACAAGGAAGGCCGTAGAGATACCGATCGCCCTTTTTCCCTGTGCCGATGCGCTCGATCTCGCCGGCCGCGACGGCCTCGCGAAGCGCTTCGCGCTGCGCTTTGGTGCGCCCACCAACGCCAGCTTCGATCGTAGGCTCGTCGGTAAAGGGTTGCTCTGGTTCTGCCTCGGCGTGCTGCCGTAGGAAAGTGACGATAGCCTCCCGCGTAGCTTTGCGGTCTGCGTCTGCCTTCGTTCCTGCCTCGCTTATTCGACACGTCGCAGGGTCTATCGCAAGCACGGTCTCCGGCAGGTTTTCACCAAAGCGCTGCTCGCTCGCGAGCGTTCTGCATCGCTCCGATCGCCGCAGAACAAGCACAGTATCAACCGCCGCCGCCCACGCCGTCGAGCCCAAAACCTCATCGACGATCTCGGTGCGCTGGGTCTTGCCCGAGTGATGAAGCATGACAAGCGACGCGTTTGCTAAACGCGCAAGCTCGATGACCGCGTCGGTCGCATTCGAGCCCATTGCGTAGTCGTTGCCGTCTTTGACGCGCAATAGTCGTTGCATTGTATCAACGATAACGAGTACGGGCGCGTGCTTTTCTATCTCGTCCCTCAGCCATGCGATCGCGGCTTCGGGCGCTCTGCCGATGCAGATGAGCAAGTCGTCGCGCTCGGTCACACCCAGCCTTCGGAGAAGGGTTTTCCAGCCATGCGGCGCGCCTTCGAGCGCCAGGTATAATACAGTTCCTTTGCGTGATTCACGGCCAAGAAACGGCTCGCCGCGAGCGACTGCCAAAGCTAGGCTAAGCGCTAGAGTTGACTTGCCGCCTTTCGGACGGCCAGCGAGCACCGCGGTGCCCCCAAGCGGCAATAACCCTTCTACGGCATACTCAACGCCAAGGTCGTCATCTTGCGCGAGAAGCTCGCTCACACGGACGAACGCAGGCCACTTAGCCTGTTCGCGCGTGGCGCGACTCGATGGCTGCGAGGTGGTAGCCTTTTCGCTCGCCATTGGCGATTGTTCGACTCGCGGCGCAGCTTCAACCAGCGCGTCGAGTTCCCCGAGCGTGTGGCCTTCGCCTAGCCAGTCTGCTACGTCACTGCCGTCGTTTCGTCCCGCGAATAGGTCTACGATCCGCACGTCGCACTCAAGGTCGGTGTCAGCGATGCGCTGCGCTCGCGATCGCGCTGCTCGGCGCCCAGCATCGTCACTATCGGCGAGCACGACAGCGCGCGTAACGCCCGAGAGCGATGAAGAGTGCTCCGGCCGCATCGGCGCGTTCGCTCCGCCCTGTATCGTGGTCACGGCCGCAGCGCAGCCGGCACTACGCAACATGGCGCGCAATACATCGCACTTGCCTTCACCCTCGGTCACATAGACTGTTTCGCCAGCTTCGATCGCGGCACGAACCTCGTCCACGCAGTAGAGCGGAAGTTTCATGCCGTTTAGGCCGGGCTTCTTCGCGAAGCCACCTCCGGGCAGCGCCCGATATGGCAGGAATTCTTTGGCACGGCCATCGCGACCAGGCTCGAGACGATCGACTCGCGCGAGCGGGATGCCATTCTCGGAGTAGACGAATGAAGCGACGATGTTCACCGTACGCGGTCCTCTAACCAGCGCGCGGCACCGGCGCGATCGACGGCATGACCGGCCGCGATCACAACGTCGAGCATGCCGCCTCTAGCGCCGCATGCGAGGCAGCGCCACCGATCCGCTACTTCGTTCATCAAGCACGAGGGATGATTGTCCTCGTGCCCGGTGACCGGACACCTAACAATGGCGCTGTGTCCCCATCTACGAATCACTCGTCCCGGGACGGCTAGGGCGTAGACGCGAGCAATCGTGAGGCGTTTCAGAACCGACGGCCTCATCGCAGGAAACCCATTGGAAAGAGAACGGGTGCGGTGACGCGAAGCCTCTTTTTAGGTCCACCGCGCGCCGCACCACCGGCGCGCATTTTCATGCCGTACGGCCGACGCTTTGCGACATTACATTTCCCGATTCGCTTGGAGCGAGCAGCGCGTCAACCTCGCCGCGCGGTATGACGACGCGCCGACCGACATGCACCGTTCGTAGGCGGCCGGTGGCGATGAGGTTCTTCACCGAGGTTCTCGACAGACCGATGGCGTGCGCCGCTTCGTCGATGGAGTATCCGAGCTTTTGAAGCTTGCTATCTGTATGCATTCTGTGAGTTTAATGCCTATCAGCACCTTGCACTACTCCGCGAAATACGATATATTTATTTTTGTGAGGAAGCGGAGCACACGAGGCCCGGGTCGAGTTTCGCGTAGCGAAACGGAGGCAGGTCACTCCGCGCTGGCCGTGATCCTTGAGGAGCAGCTACATCCCGTCATGCGTGCTATCGTAGGGGAAGCCGACCGACGCAGAATCACGCTCGCTCAGTTATCGAGACTTACGGGCCGCGATCCCGACGCGTTGAAGCGTTCGTTTCGGACGAGGCGCCCGCAGCTCGCAACCGTAGAGGCGCTAACGACCGCCTTAAGCCTAAGGCCGATCACGGCGCGGGCGCTGTTGCATGTTCTTTCAGATCGCGACGAATGCGAGTTGATCGCAGAGGTTTGGTACGAAGCGACGGCCCATAGGGCTATCTTCGCGAACCCAGGCTTACTCAGCCAGGCATTGGGCGAAGCACTTGTTGCGCCTTCACTGGCGAAACGGCGTGAAGCTCTAGCGGCCTTTGAGGTTGCTCGCAGTGGCCTGAGCGATGATGACACGCTTCACGATACGGCGCCTGCACCTGCGCTTGTCGCACTTTGCAACGCGCTGGGGTTCGAGCTAAAACCATTCTTGGCACCGGAGGTGACCCTGGAAGCGAGAGTGCTTGAGGCAGCGGCCGCTCTCGATTGGCTTCTTGATTCACTGCCCCTCTCGGAACGCGAGAAAAACAGCCTCGAAAAGCTAATCACCCGATATAAGGTCGATCCGACGCGCCTTGTCTTTCGGGGCGCATTGGCACGCGCAAAGGACGAATTTCGCCGCACAGTCGGCCGTGAATATAGTTACTTGGACGCTTTGGCAATCGGCATCACAGGAGAAAACCAATGAGTATTTACAAACGCAAGAGCGGCCGTTACGCGGTCCTCATTGACCTCGAATCGAGCGCGACCGGCTTGCGCCGCCGCAAGAGTGTCGGGACGTTCCGCACGCGCAAGGATGCCGAAGCCGCGGAACGTAAAGCGCTCGACGCGCGCGATCGCGGAATCGACCTCTCACCAAAGACGGTCACGGTCGAGCAGCTTCTCGAGCGTTTCATCGCGGACCGCCGTGCGAAAGGCCGCGCGCTTCGCACGGTCATGCGGTATGACGAGCTTGCGAAGTTTACGATCGCGCCGCATATCGGCGGCATCGCGCTAGCGAAGCTCTCGCCCGCGCACGTATCGTCCTGGCTCGCGACAATTAAAGAGCGCGGCAGCGTGGAGAAGAAAGCTCTCGCCCCCAAGTCGGTGAGCCATGCCTTCTCGCTTCTCCGCTCCGCGCTGCGCTGGGCGATTCGGCACGATCTTGCATGGCGTAACGTCGCCGATGCCGTCGATGCGCCGACCGCTCCACGATCGCAGGCACGGGCGCTCGATGAGAACGAAGCAGCGCGCTTCTTCGCAGCCGCCGACCCAACGCGCTGGGGGTCGTTCTTCCGGCTCGCGCTTGGCTCCGCGATGAGACGCGGAGAGATTCTTGCGCTGCGCTGGGACGACGTTATGCTCCCCGAGGTCGGGCAAGCAACGCTGACCGTGCGGCGCGCATTCGTCGAAGGCAAGGGCAAGGACTCGCGCATCGTCGAGAAGGGCACAAAGACCGACCGCGTTCGCACGATTCCCCTCGGTGCGCTCGCTATCGAAGCGCTGCGGTCGCAGTGGGCATTGCAGGCTCAGGAGCGCCGCGAAGCGGGCGGAAACTATGCAGACACCGGACACGTCTTTCAAACGCCGCTCGGCGGCCCCGTCGCGCCCTTCTTGGCGACCGAAGCGTTTCGCTCGATGCGCGCCCGCTCGAAGGTGAGGGCAACGCTCCATGATCTACGCCATACCGCCGCGACGTGGATGCTCGCCGCGGGCGTTGACGTTGCTTCCGTCGCGCGTGTTCTCGGTCACGCAACACCGACGACGACACTCAGCATCTACGCTCATGCGATGCCGGCGGCGGAGTCGCGCGCGGTCGCCTCGATCGACGAGCGCCTAGCGCTCGCGAAGCGGGCCTAAATGGCAACCGCTTTTGACGCGGCACGGCAACCGAATGGCAACCGTCGCCCTTTTGCAACCGCAAAAACCCTTATAGCATAAGGGCGAAAAGAATAGCCCCAGCGGGATTCGAACCCGCGTTACCGCCGTGAGAGGGCGGCGTCCTAGGCCTCTAGACGATAGGGCCGCGATGCTCCCGATCCTCGACTCGAACGAGGGTCAACGGATTCAGAGTCCGCCGCTCTACCAGCTAAGCTAATCGGGAATGCCAGCGATCGATTATACTACGCCGGCCTAGGCCTCTCATGCAATCCCGCCTCGCCTGAAGGGTCGTCGGCCGTACGTGTCGGTCTGGCTATGGCAGTTGGGGCAAAGCATTCGCAAGTTCTCGAGGCGGTAATCATCCTTGACCCCGTTGATGTGATCAATTTGAATAGTCAGTCGCTCGCCTAGCCAGTCCCTGAGCCCGCACTCCTCGCAACGATTCTCGAGAAGCCCGGCCCGGATCAGCCGCCTCTTGATGTTGGTTCGGCTATTGCTATTGCTATTTGCCAGGAGCTCCGCCAGCGGGCGTCCCAGAGGCCGAGGCCGAATTTCTCCGCGCCGAACGGCCTTATGCCACGAAGCTCGGCAAAATCCGAACCGTCGCATACAAGCGTAGAACGAATTGCCTTAGTTATAAAAAGCTTGCACACTTGCCCATTCATATCGGTGGCGAGAGGCTGGCTTGATGTTCAGCTTACGGCGCCGGATCGCCATCGACCAAGCGGCGTAAGTGATCCCGAAGTGCTCTCTGCATTGTTCTGCCCGGAAGCCGCGGTCGCAGAGTTGTTGTACCGCAGCCCAGTCATGAAGCTTTCTCATGAGTGCTTTCCGGCGAATCTTGCTTGGGACGGAACTTCAGATTGCGCCCCGAAAAAGTCGGTGTCTGGCTGTGGCAGTTCGGACAAAGCATTCGAAGATTCTCCAGGCGCCAATCATCCTTTATACCGTTGACGTGGTCGATTTGAATCGTCAGCGCGCGTCCTTGCCATTCGTCAATGCCGCAACGGTTGCAGCGCTTAGTTAGAAGGCCGAGCTCCACCAAGCGCCGCCTGATCGAGCCACGAGCCATCTTCCGCTCGAACATCAGCTGGAGGGGAAGCGCTCTCGCACGGGCCCGCGGCTCGCCGCGTTTCACTGCGGCCGTCCACGTGTCGCGCTGAAAGCCAAAAAATGCTATGCATTCCGCGTAGGTGTGTCCAGCGTCGAAATACGCTTGCACCTCGGCCCAATCGTACTTGCGGCGCCGATCACGAAACCGCGTTGCCGCCGCTCTTAACGCGCCGCGTTTGATGGCCTTGACCCAAGCGGTATGGCAAAAGCCGAAGCGTTTCGCGCACTCGACAAAACCGTGCCCCTCGTCATGATAAGCCTGCACCATCGCCCAATCATAAATTAGCTTTGGCATGAAGAAAGCCTATCGCGCCTCTGTGCCAACCGTATGGCATTAAAGAAGTGTTTCCGGCAAGTAGCCGCCTATGGGAACGAGAATAGCCCTCGTGATGCAAGCGATCGTTCTGGTTGGCGGCGAGGGAACCCGGCTTCGGCCGCTGACGTACGGCACGCCCAAACCGATGGTGCCGATCGTCAACGTGCCGTTCTTGGCGCGAACGATGGAGCGCCTTTATGCCGCCGACATTCGGGACGTGATTCTTGCGGCCGGCTATATGCCCCAAGCGATCGTCGACTACTTCGGCGACGGCTCGCGACTCGGGATGAAGGTGACCTACGCGATCGAGGAGACGCCGCTCGGAACCGCCGGCGCGCTCAAGAACGTCGAACAGCACATAACGGGCCCGTTTTTCGTACTCAACGGCGACATCCTCACCAGCCTCGATCTGCCCGCGATGCGGCAGTA
>Ga0265760_10000522_pt1 | contig 10778 bp, 10 predicted proteins | sample NZIome_2_FD_200831 | JGI IMG/M metagenome (GOLD analysis project Ga0265760, IMG submission 200831) | Metatranscriptome of rhizosphere microbial communities from Maridalen valley, Oslo, Norway - NZI1 (Metagenome Metatranscriptome) | ecosystem: Host-associated > Plants > Roots > Rhizosphere >...
AGAGTTCGAGGTGCCGCGCTGGGGTGCCATCAAGATCCTCCGTTGTTCACGAATTATATCTGGCCGGGTACCCATTCAATTCTGACAGCAGACCATACATTTTGTCACCTGTTCCGGAAATTCTTTCACACCCAGCGGACGGACGCGGCTTTTCTCTCCTTGCGATTTGCCCGGTTCTCGGGTAACTTGAACCCCTGGACGACACGGTGGAGCGGCGCTGCCTATGGCTTCGTTTCGCCGGAGCTCGGGAAAGAAATTTAGGCTGCCTGGTGAATGAGTATGAAACGGATTTTTAGTCTGCTGCGACGGTCTCCGAGCACCCAGCTCGGACCTTTGGAGCAGGAACTGCTTTCCGCGCTGTGGATGCGGGGAAGCGCGACGGTTCGCGAGATGATCGATGCCGGCGGCATCAAGCTCGCTTACACAACGGTGATGACAACCCTCGACCGGCTTTACAAAAAGCAATTGCTGAACCGCTCCTCCGAGGGCCGAGCCTTTCGCTACTTCCCGCGATACACGCAGGAAGAACTCGAAAAAGCGGCGGTGGGCGAGGCCGTCCGGCAACTGCTGGGCTCGGGCGAAGCGGCTGCGCTTCCACTGTCGTACCTGGTAGAAGCGGTCAGCGAACATGATGCTGGTCTGCTCGATGACTTGCAGCGCTTGCTGGACGAAAAGCGTCGCGAGCTTCGGAGTGAAACCCAGAATAGGGAGAAGCGTTGATGTTCGCAGCTCGCTGCATCGGGGTTTCGCTCGCCGTGTTCATGCTGCTGTACGTGTCCCTCTCTCTGGCAGTTTCTCGGGGATGGAATCTGATACGACGGTGGTTTCAACCGCGCTCGGCACGTAGCTCGGCTGATTTGTTGTTCATTCTGCGTGTGCTGCCACTGGCGCTGTCTTCCGTGGTGACGCTGGGGTTCACGTTGCCATCTTTCTTGCTGCTGGAACCGCGCTCGACCAATGAAGCGATCGGCAGCGCTCCCCTCGCGTTGGGGTTCTGTTGTTTGATCCTCATCGGGGTCGGAGTTGCTCGGGCGTGGATGGCTCAACTGAGGGCTTCGCGGGCACTGGTGAAATGGCTGGACGGCTCGATGCTGATGGAATCTGGAGTCACGCAGTCTGGCGAGGCTGTCCCTATTTTTCGCACTGGCAAAGATGCCCCGACTCTAACCGTCGCGGGCGTCTGCGCCCCCAAGGTACTGGTCTCTGAGGCCGCCGTTGCCATGCTGAGTCCAGCCGAGCTCCGGACGGCGCTGCGGCATGAGATCGCGCACGCACTCCGCCATGACAACCTGAAGAAACTGGTCTTCCGTTTTTCCGTGTTTCCAGCGATGGCAGGCTTGGAGCACGCCTGGTCGGAGGAGACCGAGATGGCCGCCGACGATGCCGCCGTGTCGAGCTTCCATGATGCGCTCGATCTCGCCGCTGCATTGATCAAGGTTTCAAGACTTGGCGCGATGGAATCTTCCGGCGAGCTGACCATGGCCTTGCTGCACAGCTCGACCGCGCTACGTGCACGAGTACAACGGCTGGTCGCGTGGAAAAAAGAGCGGAAGCCGCAAACCCATCGAAGCTGGTGGTATGCGATACCCGCGGCCGCCGCGGTCGTCGTTTTGGTTGCGACCTATGGCTCGGTGCTCAACCAGATGCACGCCGTGACCGAGTGGCTGGTGCAGTAGAGCGGTCTCTTGGATTTCGATTTTCCAGCAGATTCTCAGTTTGCCGCTTCAGCCCATAAAGGCGTTGTCATCCCAAGCGAAGCGCGGGATCACAACTCGACGGCAGGGAAACCAATGCGTTCTAACGTCGTGTAGCAGATACCTTGGCCGGTTCCGGAGTTGCGCTCGGCATGGTTGTCACACGCCCACTCTGCAGCGCACTTTGAGCTGGCGCTGCGACAGGGGCCGGAGCCGCCGTCGGCGTCAATCCAAGTTGCTTTCGCACTTCAGCATCAAGCTTGATCAGCGTGTCTTTATTTTCTTTGAGGAAGGCGCGCGCGTTTTCTCGGCCCTGTCCGATGCGTTCTCCTTTGTAGCTATACCACGCGCCAGACTTTTCCACGATGTTGTGGACTGCGGCGATGTCGAGTAGGTCGCCTTCTTTCGAGATGCCCTCGCCGTACATAATGTCGAATTCGGCTTCGCGGAACGGGGCGGCCACTTTGTTCTTTACGACTTTGATCTTGGTGCGTGAACCGGTCACTACATCGCCCTCTTTGATCGCGGCAATGCGGCGAATATCAATACGCACCGACGAATAGAACTTCAAGGCGCGGCCGCCAGTCGTGGTTTCGGGGTTACCGAACATCACGCCGATCTTTTCGCGGATCTGGTTAATAAAGATCAAACACGTGCGCGACTTCGACACCGTTCCGGTGAGCTTCCGCAAAGCCTGCGACATCAGCCTGGCCTGCAGGCCCATATGACTGTCGCCCATTTCACCATCCAGTTCAGCTTTAGGTACCAGCGCGGCGACCGAGTCGACGACCAGCACGTCGATCGCGCCCGAGCGCACCAGCGCCTCGGTGATTTCGAGCGCTTGCTCGCCGTAGTCCGGCTGAGAGACCAGCAGGTTGTCGACATCCACACCGAGCTTCTTAGCGTAACCTGGATCAAGCGCGTGTTCAGCGTCCACGAATGCTGCCATGCCGCCCATTTTCTGGGCCTCAGCGATGACCTGAAGCGTGATCGTGGTTTTGCCCGAAGATTCAGGGCCGAAAACTTCGACCACGCGTCCCCGCGGGAAGCCGCCGACGCCCAAAGCTGCGTCGAATGAAATCGCGCCCGTGGGGATCACGGCAATGGGGACGATCGCTTCCTTCGATCCCAAGCGCATGATCGAACCCTTGCCAAACTGCTTTTCGATTTGTGCAAAGGCCAGATCAATCGCTTTTGCTCGTTCGTCGGCCATCATTGGTGGCTCCTTTAGAGATTGGTAAGAATGTTTCAGTGCGAATTATACATCTGAGTCTAAGCGAAGGAAAAGCGAATTCGACAACAATCGGTGGAAAAGTTCCCGAATTGGAGCGGCTGGTCGTCCTGCGCTTCGCAAGGATTTGACATCGATTTGACAAAACCCGCACCTATTTCCCAACCAACGAAACCGATTTTGTAGTAACATTCGCGGCATCAACACTTGCCAAGCGGCAGTGGGGTAATGTGACGCCTCCCGCGCCACCATGTTTCCAACCTCGGAGGTTTGTGTGGAAAATCGGGCCCTGGGTAATTCCTCGACAGATGCACGTGGTTCTCAATCTTCTGGAGCGCACCGCGAAGGCCGCGGTGTCTGGGTTCTCACCGCGTACGGCATTTCTGGATTAGCGCTGTTCGGAATACTTTTTTATTACGTGTCAACCTACGTAACACACTAGCGGCGGAGAGGCCTTTAAACCGTTAGCTAGAGTGCAGTCCAGTAAAGTCACGCGAGCGCATCGGCTGGCATGCCGCTGGGTTAGTGTATCCAAGCTTATCGTCAGTCCTTGCGGTCGTTTCATAACCACACTGGCAGCTCCGCAGCGACACTCGCGAACATGCTACAATGAGCCGCACTTAAACGCTCCTTTCGAGCAGCGCGAAGCCCAGCATTACCCCGCAACCTTTAAAGGGAACCAGCACTCGTGGCCCAGAGTCCAGCGAACGACGCACCTATTACTTACGCCGACGCCGGGGTCGATATCGACCGCGCCAACCGCACTAAGAAGCGGATCAAGTATCTCGCCCATAAAACCTTTACGCGGGGCGTACTCAGCGAGATCGGCGGCTTCGGAGGGTTGTTCGCCGTTGACAAGACAAAATATATCGACCCTGTACTGGTCTCAAGTGTGGATGGGGTCGGCACCAAGCTGAAAGTTGCCTTCGAGATGAAGGTGCATCACACCATCGGCGCGGATCTGGTGAACCACTGCGTCAATGACATCGCGGTGCAGGGTGCAACTCCGCTCTTCTTCATGGACTATCTCGCGACCGGCAAGCTCGAACCCGAGGTCGCGGAAAAAGTGATCGAAGGCCTGGCGGAAGCTTGCAAGCACAACGGTTGTGCCCTAATTGGCGGCGAAACTGCCGAGATGCCAGGGTTCTATCCTGAAGGCGAATACGATCTTGCCGGATTCATCGTCGGCGTGGTCGAACGCGAACGCATCATCACCGGGAAAGCGGTCGAGGTCGGCGATGTAATCTTAGGTTTGCCCTCGAACGGCCTGCACACCAATGGTTATGCGCTCGCCCGCAAGCTGCTGTTTGAAGTTGGCCACTACACGCCCGAGTCCTACGTGAACGAGCTTAAAGGCAAAGTCGGTAACGAGCTGATGAAGACTCACAAGAGCTACTGGCCGGCGGTGAAGCGTCTGCTGGCGGACGGAGAATGCGTTTCGGCGATGGCTCACATCACCGGTGGCGGCATCACCGAAAACCTCCCCCGCGTACTTCCGCGCGGTGTGGCAGCGGTGATCGAGATCAATTCCTGGCCGGTGCCGCCCATCTTCGAACACCTGCAACAACTCGGGAATGTGCCGAGGGAGGAGATGTTACGAACCTTCAATATGGGATTGGGCATGCTGCTGGTAGTTCCGTCCAAGAAGTTCAAGAAGGCCCAGACTTTGCTGGAGCGTGCGGGAGAGAAGGCATTTACGGTGGGGCGGATTGTGAAGGGTGATCGAAAGGTGATGTACACGTAAGAAGCCTTCACCACGGAGACACAGAGTCACAGAGAGAACTTTCTTCTTAAGCTTACTTCTGCTTAAGATCCCTTGGCTGTTCCTACCTCTTCAACAAGTCCACCGGCTCACGCAGGTCGGTCACTCTCAAGTGCTTTGCCAATGCGGGATATTTGCGCGCCACTGCTTCGTACATCGCATAGGCCACGTTGCGGTAGGAGAAGTGACCAGCGGGGCCTGTTCGCAGCTCTGATATATAGACGACTTCGGCGAAATCCATCTTGAACAATGTGCGCTTGCGGAATGCCAGCGGAATCGCGTACTGGGCGTTTTCTTTAGCCTCGGTCCCGGCCCGCTCGGCCAGTTGTTCAACCGCTTCCGCCGTCCGCTTCATTACCGCGTCGTAGCTTCCGCACACTCCGGCCGCATCCACTTCGTCCGGCACGTCGTAGCCGTGCTTGGTGGTGAATTCCTGTCCAATCTGGATGCACCGCCGGTGGCGGTGCATATCGCGGAAGCCGCCTACGTCCATCAGGATGTCGAAGCGGAACTGCTGTCCGGCGCAGAAGGCGCGCAGCATTTCGTCGTGCTTGCCGCGATGGCGCAACCCCAGATCAATAATCTCGCGACGAATGTGTTCTCCAGCACCTTGGATTGCTTGCCTGATCTGTCGGTAGGGATAGTGGCTGTGTTCATAAATCAGAGTCGTCGCGAGCTCCACTTCCAGCGGTTCGTCGTCGATCAGATCAACCGTGGGCGTCGCTGCGATCTGTAAGTTTCCCAACAGCTCGGTTGCAGCTTGGCGCAATTCCCGGCGGGTCTCGATCTCGTACGAATTCGGATCGGCGTACTTCACCAAAGTCGGGGCCATGCGCACTTCTCGCAGCAACTCTTGCGCGGCCCGCTCGCCTAGTTCAGGCGAAACTGCTCGGACCTGCTCCACGAGTTCGTGCAACGCTGCGTGGCTTGCGTTGTACGCCGGAGAGACTGCCGCCCGCTTCAGCAACTCGCCCAGATATCGAACCTCCTTATGAGTGTGCGAGAGCAGGCGCGAGACTTGGGTTTCCAGGGTGCGGGCATTGACGATTTCTCCCAGCGAAGTGTTGGTTGAAAGCGGCAACAGATAGCGGGAAATATCGAAAGCTCGAGCCTTTAGAGTGCGCTCGTAGGCTTCTTGCTTCATCTCCGACGGCTTGGGTGTGATCTCGAGCAAGTAGCGAAACGTGCGCTCCGAAAGCGACTCGTATTCCGCAAATAGTCTTTCGACTGTCTCTCGATACAACGATCGGGCCTGCTCGTCCTCACCGAAGTCTGGGGTGAAGTAGCCGCTCTTCTTGAAATCCTGGTAGCGGGTCGAACGTTCCTGGCCGTCCCAGCGCTGCTCGTCGGCGACGGCAATCGCCGCCAGGATCGACAAGCGTTCGATGGCCAGCGCTATATGCGCTAAATCCGCAATCGACCGGTGTCCGTACTGGAAGTAGAACGTGTTGAGAAATTTCTCGGCCTTCTGTTGGCTGATCTCCTTGAGCGACTCCTTCATGGAAAGCGCCGAACGCGAGTACTTGGCCATGGCATAGGCCTGAACTTCAGGCTCCACGCCATACACGGCGTAAACCTCTGCGGACGGTGCGTCGGTAGACACATGGTTCTCATTCGTTGCGGACGTATCTGTTGCCTCCGGCATGTATGTCGCGACCCCTTGCTTTTGATGAGACTTGAATCTTACTGTCCGATTTCACGATGCGCAATGAGAATGGAACTTAATGAAGCCCAGCAAAATCTGCACGGTACCATTAAGAGTATCCGCTGAAAGGGTTGGAACCTTTTCCTCGCCGATTGAATCATATATAAAGGGCGTACCCAACTTATTGCATGCAGCGCATTTCTCTTAAATATTTATGTTTGTGTTTCTGGCTGGTGGGACTGGCGGTCGCTCAGGCTCCGTTGTTCATGAAACCGGGTGCCGATGCCAGCTCATCGTCATCGATGTCGTCCTTTGGAGGTCCGGCGTCGGACGTCCCGCCCTCGGTTCCCTTCGCCATTTCTTCAGGGGATGACGTCGCGGTTCCATTGGCCGAGCCGGCCGTACTTCCCCGCATGGCTCCCGAACTTGCGCTGCAAGTTTACCGGGGCCGTTCGGTGATACAAGCGCAGCAACTGGCCTCTTATTCGGCCACGACTTTGATCCGGGCTCAACTGCCCGATACTTCGCAGTCTGGCGAATACGAGGTGAAACAGCACTACCTGGCGCCGCGGACGCTCGCTTTCAAAGCGGTGCGATTCACGGGCGATGCCTTCGTGAAAACCAATGTCATCACCCGATTGTTACAGTCTGAGGTGGACCATGTGCAAAAGGACGATCCTGCACTGAACGCGATCAGCCCCTCGAATTACAAACTCTCTTACAAGGGAACGAACGAGTTGCAAGGCCGCACAGTGCACGTCTACCAATTGAAGCCACGCGAGAAGCGAGCGGGCCTGTTCAAGGGCCGGATTTACATCGACGCCTACACCGGCAGCCTGGTGCGAGCCGAGGGCAGGCCGGTCAAGTCGCCTTCGATGTTCATCAAGAAGATCGAATTCGTTCAGGATTACGAGGACATCGGTCCATATACCTTTCCCGCGCACATGCACTCGGAAGCCACAGCTCGCATCGTCGGTCGCGCCGTTGTGGATGTTTATCAGCGGGACTACCAGCCCGTCGCCAATGCCGTAGACAATACCGCAGTGACCGCGGAGCGGGTTCCGGCGCTGTAACCCTGCGCTTTCGTTCTTGCGGTCCCGTCAGAGACCTAAGCGGAGATCAGCACGCTGCCCTTGCTCGTCTGCGGCTATAATTTCCGATTCGATCAATTAAGGAGAAATCATGACCCTTTCAGGTCGGGTCGCGTTCGTCACCGGTGCATCGCAGGGTATTGGTCGGGCCTGTGCTCTCAGGCTGGCGGCATCCGGCGCTACCGTCGCGGTGGCAGCGCGTAACCAGGAGAAGCTGAGCGAACTGGTGCAGCAGATCGAGACAAGTGGCGGAAAGGCTTTCGCGTTCCCGCTTGACGTGGCCGACGAAGAGCAAGTCAAAACCGTGTTCAAGGCGGCGATCGGACAGCTCGGCAAAATCGACATTCTCATCAACAATGCCGGAATCACTCGCGACCAACTCGTGATGCGCATGAAGCGTGCTGATTGGGATTCCGTTCTCAACACCAACCTGACGTCTGCCTATCTTTGCACTCAGCAGGCGATCGGTTCCATGCTCAAGCAGCGCTGGGGTCGAATCATCAACATAACGTCAATCTTCGGTCAGATGGGTCAGGCCGGGCAGGCGAACTATGCGGCGTCGAAAGCCGGTCTCATCGGATTGACCATGGCCATCGCTCGCGAGGTTGCGTCGCGCAATATAACCTGTAACGCAGTAGCGCCGGGCTTCATCGAAACCGCAATGACGTCCGGCTTCACCGACGAGTTCCGACAAAACGCACTGAAGATGGTTCCCCTCGGTCGCGTTGGAACGCCGGAAGACGTGGCAAACGCAGTGGCGTTCCTTGCCTCGGAGGAAGCTTCGTACGTTACGGGTCACGTGCTAAACGTCAACGGGGGCATGCTCATGGGGTAGCGCGGACGATTCCGGGACTTACGCTGGTGCAGGCGGAGTGTTCTGCGCAGGTGGCGCAGGCGCGAGAACTTTTCCAGGAATACGCACAATCACTTGGCGTCAACCTCTGCTTCCAGAATTTCGAACAAGAGCTCGCCGGACTTCCTGGCCACTATGCGCCCCCCGACGGCCGTTTGTTGCTGGCGGAATACGACGGGCAGTTGGCGGGATGTGTAGCCCTGCACAAATGGGACGACGGCATTTGCGAGATGAAGCGCCTATACTTGCGTCCGTCATTCCGCGGAAAAGGGTTGGGCCGCGCGATCGCCGAAAAGATCATTGCGGATGCCAGTAGCATTGGCTATCAACGCATGCGGCTGGATACAATTGAGCCGCTTATGAAAGACGCAGTCGAGATGTACCGGAAACTGGGTTTCCGGGAGATTGCACCGTATCGCCCGAATCCGATTGCAGGGGCAATGTACATGGAATTGCAACTGTAGCGCCCATTTCCGCTGATGCTACGGAGGACTTGCGATGAAATTCTCTTGCTTGGCTTTCATTTTGCTTTTTGCTTTGGGTTCTTTCGCCGCGACTCCCAAGAATGTTTCTTACAAGAGCGGGGACGATACCGTGCAAGCGATTTTCTACGCGCCTGAAGGCAAGGGCCCATTTCCGGGCATTCTGGTCATCCACGAATGGTGGGGACTCAACGACTGGGTCAAGGAACAGGCCTCGAAGCTGTCCGATCTGGGGTACGTCGCGCTAGCTGTCGATCTGTATCGCGGCAAAGTCGCGACCACGCCTGACGAGGCGCACGAAATCATGCGCGGTGTGCCGGACGATCGCGCCGCCCGCGATTTGCACGCAGCTTTCGAGTTCCTCAAATCTCAACCGAATGTGAAGAAAGACCGAATCGCATCCATTGGCTGGTGTATGGGCGGGGGCTATTCGTTCAATGTGGCGCTGCAAGAACCCACGCTTACTGCGGACGTGATCAATTACGGCCACCTGGGAACTGATCCCGAGTTACTCAAGAAAATCAATGCCTCGATTCTGGGAATCTTCGGAGGCCAGGATCGCGGTATCCCAGTGGAAGATGTCAAGAAGTTTGAGCAAACCATGAAACAGCTGGGCAAGAAGGTTGAGATTGTGATCTATCCAGACGCGAGCCATGCCTTTGAAAATCCCAACAACAAAGCCGGGTATCGAGCCGATGACGCCGCGGACGCCTGGAAGCGGACGGTTAAATTCCTTGCCGAGACGTTGGGAAAATAAGCAGTCAGCATTCAGCCCTTGGGCGTCGACTCCAGTGCGCATTGCCGGTGCTCCAACAAAGGTCCGATGGCTGAGTGCTGAATGCTAGGTGCTGGTTTCGTCCTGCACCAGCTGTTGTGCAGCAAAATTTCCACTTGCCAGACGGTACTACTCTGGTTACTATTCACCATCTCGGAGAACCCCGTTGGCTGTTTTCTCTATGAACATCGGCGAGACCATCAGAAACTACCGGCTGGGAAAAGGCATGTCCCAGGGGGACATTGAAAAGCGCACCGGGCTGCTGCGCTGTTATCTTTCGCGGGTGGAGAACGGCCACACCATCCCGTCGCTCGACACACTCTCCAAGATCGCGGGGGCCATGGAGCTTCCGCTCTCGCAGTTCTTCGCCGAATCCGGACACAGCAACGGAGCCAAAGGGTTGCCCCAACTTTCGGATGACGAGGTCCGCTTCCTCAGCCAGATCCGCCGCTACTCCGTAAGCCTCAACGACAGTGATCGCAAGCTGGTTCTGGCCATGGTCAAGAAGATGGCCTCGAATGCGAAGTAGCTAACGGCAAGCCCTCAGCCGTCAGCTTTCAGCTCCCGAATCTCGTCTTCCAATTCCAAATACCAGGATGATTCGAGCGAGCGCAATCCTTGGTTGGAAATCTGGTAGCTGACAGCTGAGAGCTGACAGCTAACAGCTAAGAGCTTAGTTACTTCCGTTCCATCCCTCCTGTGACCAATGGGTACCTCGCCCGCCCGCGGCATACGCCCTATATTGGGAATTGGAGAACTCTCGGTGACTCTCGACGAAGAACTGACTCTTCTTGAAACCCAATTGCGCCGGCTCAAGATTGAGTACGAAGTTTATTTCAGCAACCCCACCAAGAAGCCGCCCACGGACGTCGAGTGGAAGGTGCTGAGCCTGTTGCGCAAATTCAGTGACGGCGGACGGATGAGTTTCCAACAACGCTTCCGCTATAACGAAATGGCGCAGCGTTATGCGATCTACAGTGACCTGTGGCGCAAGAAGGGCCGGATTCGCGAAGAAGGCTACCGGCGTCCTCAAGACGCTCTGCTCTCGGTGCAAGGTGTGCGTCCCACGGGGGAGCATGAACCCGCTCACCATCCGGCATACGGACTCTCTCACGCCTCGGCGCCAGCAGCGACCGCAACCACGACCGCAACTGGGCCCGGCGTAAGTGATGGTCCGCTGACCATCCAATGTTCCGATGCGCGCGCCGAACACGATCAGGTAGAAAAGCTATACAACGCGCTCAC
>Ga0265760_10000523_pt1 | contig 10777 bp, 4 predicted proteins | sample NZIome_2_FD_200831 | JGI IMG/M metagenome (GOLD analysis project Ga0265760, IMG submission 200831) | Metatranscriptome of rhizosphere microbial communities from Maridalen valley, Oslo, Norway - NZI1 (Metagenome Metatranscriptome) | ecosystem: Host-associated > Plants > Roots > Rhizosphere > Soil...
CTGCAGTTTCCCCACGCTGATGACTTTGTATATCCGTGGAACCTTAAACGTGAGGTCATAAAACGCGTGTTCGCCGAATCCATTCAGGTTCGGATACCAGGACGAGCGAGCGCTCACATAGAAGCTTCCCTCTCCCGCTTCTTCGAGAACCCTATCGCCGGCATACTCGACGTTGATGGATTGTTCCTTACCCAGCGGCGGCGCCTGCGGAAGGATCACGTAGAACGAACCATCCTCCTTGCGGCTCTCCTGAATAAAATAAAGATCCTGGCCCTGCTCGTCCGTAACACGCGAGACACGGAGATTGGGCAACAAACCAAACTTCAGCACTCTCTCTCCTGTCACGAGCGACGCGAAAGTGATCGTAGCGGTGCTGAACAAATGCCGGTTCTTGGCAATAACGGTCTCGATCTTGTAGCGATGCGTGGCAAACAGGCGGCGGTCTTCACTGGAACTGGCGGTATGGTTGGTGTATTCCGATTTCAGGTGCGACAGGTACCACACGCCGTCGTCCAAGCTTTCCGGATCGTAGTTGATGAGAGCGACTTCCTCCGATGAATCCATCTGCGGCACGGCACCCACCCGCATCCTCAGGAAAAAACGGAGATCCTTGTGCTTGTTGCCACGGAGATAGGCATTAAAAAATTCCGGGTGCGAAGGGTTGTAGACAGCAGCCAGAATATCGGCGTCCACGTTGTCCATGGTTTCGCCCTGCAACAGATACTGCGTAAAGCCCAGCGGAAATTCCCGGCGCTGACGCATCTTCTCTTTCCAGGAGCGAAAGGCTGCGGATGCGTCGGCCGTCTCTACCCGATCCCCGAGTCCAGGAAGAAACTTCAGGCGAACATCGCCAGTGAACCGGAAAATCGCCTCGCTGAAATCTTCGTTGAACTCGGCCGTGCCGGTACGGCGAGTCAGTTCGCGGGCGTCGAGACTGGTGACAGGCTTTAAATTGAATTCTCCTTCTCCGATGAAGATGGCGCCGGTGACCACTCCATTCACGGGGCTGAGCAGTGTGAGCGTGCCCTTCTGGAAATGGAAGGTGGCCGCGTCCCAGGTCAAGGTGAAATTGTCGAGGCGAAAGCTTTGACCCAGCCCAAGCTCGCGCAGTTGCCGGTAGACCGGATCAGAGTTGGCGAATGCCAGACTCTTTCCGGCGACCGAGATGTTCACCTCTGGTTTGGCGATGACAAGAGTGAATTGCAGCGAAACAGCGGCGTGCAGATCGACTGTCTTGATCAGAGGCTCGAAACCGTCCTGCGTCACGCGCACGGAATACGTTCCGGGTTTCAGCTCAGCCGATGCAAATTTGCCGACTGCGTCCGAGGAAAGCACGAGGGGCTGCGCCAGATCGCCGCCTGTGATCTCGATCCGCGCACCGGCAATGACCGCCCCCGAGGAATCCTGGATGGTTCCGGAGATGGTCTGCGAATGCAGCCACGCCGGCACCAGCAGCCAGAGAATGAATAACGCCACCTTGAACCGCGAAGAGAGGTTCCATCGGGGGGCTTCGGCGGGGCGGAGCATTGATTCGGCAAGTATAGCCCGTGCGCCGAGATGCTCCGCCGTTTCTGGAAATCTATTCGACCTCAAAATCCGCCGAGCGAACGTTGGTCGAGTTTCCTGCCGAATCCATGGCTTTCAGCTCTACCTGATAGGAGCCCGGAGCGAGCGAGGCGACGGGAATCCGGAGCGCGATCGGGATCAAGGGACTGCCCGGTTGCATCGCGGTCGCCATGTTGACCAAGCCCGTCGTCGACTTCTGTTCTTTGGTTTTGGGATCCACAACTTTGAGCTCAAGCCCAACCATGGGGGGAGCGGCGCCGACCAGCAACGGCGCGTAGATTTCCACATACACGCCGGCAACGTCAGTCTTCTTGAAATGGTTCGTCGCCGAGGGCACAATCTGCATGCCTGACGCCACGAGCGGTTTCTTGTCGTCGAGCAGGAGACCGTCCATGCCCGTGGGCGGCGAATCAGCCACGCGATGGGCTTCGTTGGTAAGAGCCAAACCGCTCAAGCTGAACTGCTTGCCGTCATAAGGATCAATCACCACGGGCATTTGCAGCTTTCCGAAACTCTGGCTGCCGGAGTTGAACACAACTTTGAGGTTGTACTGGCCCGAGGCGGCTTCGAACTGATTTTCGTAGTGGAAGGGTCGTTTCTGGAATTCCTCCACTTCTTTTTTGCCGTCGAAATCGAGGTTCACGGTGTCGCTGAAGCGTGCTCCGACCGTGCCATCCGGCTTGTAAGCGATCCCCAGGATGTTGAGTGCGGAATGCTGTTTCCCCTTCACCTTCTCAAACTTGATCGCGTCGGCGGGAATGTCGACGACCAGGTCGATCCGCGCTGTGTTTGGAGAAGTGTAGAAGAACGGAGCTCGCATGGCAGCGGTGACGTTTCCGGCCAGTTCGCCGGCGGCGTGATTCTCCAGATCCTTCTCAATGGGATTTCCTGCCAGCAGATCCTTGGGGCGAACGTTGCAATAGCCGCTGCGGGAACGGACATTGGTCCCGCCGCGTTCTACTTTGACGCGCAATGTATAGCAATTTCCTTCCTGCGATTCAGCCGGTTTGTAGCCGAGAACGTAGTATTGCGCTTGGTCCTTGGCGATTTTCTCCAGGCCGCCAAGCAAGTCGTTGGTGTTGACGATGACGAAGCCGCCGGTTCCATCCGCCAACTGATAAAGCACCTGCTGATTGGTCGTTGCCGACTCAGGGAACTGCGGAACGATCTGTCGCGGCTGGTTGTACAGAGAGGTTGCTCCCAGACCGCCGGCACTCGTGCCACCTGTGCCCCCGGTACCACCGTGTCCACCACCTCCGCCGGTCCCCGTACCTCCGGTGCCCCCGGTACCACCGTGCCCTCCGCCGCCCGTGCCACCGCCGCCGGTGCCGCCGCCGGTACCTGTACCACCACCGCCCGTGCCACCTCCACTGTGCCCTCCGCCACCACCGCCGCCTCCACCTCCACCGCCACCGCCACCGCCGCCTCCGCCATGCTGCGGCGGCTCAGCCCATGCGGCCACAAAAGGCGCAAACCGCAAGAATGGATACGCCGGAGCCGGACTTCCGACGTAGCTCAGCGCGGCCGGTATGATGCGAGCGGACTCCGAAGAGGAATGCCGGAGCATGGAATGCGGCGCCGTCATCGCAGGCACTACCAGGCCCCGAACGTCGATGGGATAGACGGCGACGTTCGCTTTGTTGCAGGTGTCAATCACTGCGGTCAATTCCGATTGCCGGTCCGCCGTCAAAGGAAAGCCGGAGGTCAGCATGACGAGAGTCTTGCGGCCGGGAATACTGCCCAGATTCTTGGCCAGGCTGCGCAGCGCGAGCATGACGGTGTGCGCGCCAAAATCCGCTTCCGGGTTGTTCATCCCTAGCAGGGATGGCACCGGTGGCGCACCCAGCGAGGCAACCTCCGGGGCACCGGCGTTGGGAGAGACGGACGATCCTTTTACGCCGCTCACCACTTGCTTCAAACGCTCCGCATCGGCGGTGAAGTTTTGCGCGATGTGCACGCTGCCCCCGAAATCGATCACCGCCATCAGGCGGTTGGGGCCGGCATTGGCGTCAATGAATTGCGCGGCAGCTTGCCGCGCTCGCACCTGATCGCCCATATCCATGGTGGAGTTGTCGAAGAACAGCACCAGGTAGCGCTTCTGGTTTTTCGCTGGCGAGGCAGAATCCTCCTCGAACGAAAATGTGGTGATGGCTTGCTCTTTTCCGTTTTCCCATACCTTGAAGTCTTTGGCGGTGAGGTCGCGGACGTAGCCACCCTTCTTGTCGGTGACCACGGTATCCACGAGCACCAAGCGAGTCTCTACGTGGATTGCGCTGGCATCGCTGGCGGGCTGCTGCGGCCCCGGCGCCGCGTAGACACTTTCGGTCTGCTGCCACATCAGCCATCCGCTGGCGAAACAGATCACTGCGACCATGAGAACCAGCCGTCGAACTCGCATACTCACCTCCACAGACGTCACGAATATCGATTTACCGAATCTTGCCTAGGAACTCAGCTTCGCGCACTTAGGGAATCTCGACTGCGCCATTTTCAGCCGACATCAGCCGGCCTTCCGTATCCCGCACTACCAGGCGCACCATGTAGCTCCCTGGCTTCACATCAAAACTGGCCTTCAGGGTGATTCCCGAGCCCAGCTTGTTTTGCAGCGTTTCATCTTTCAAACGCATTTGCAGGGTTTTCTCGCTTCCCTGCAGAAAAGTTCCGTTGCGATCGAACAGCGCGGACACCACGGTCAAATCGTTCCAGTTTCGTCCTTCCGCTTTTCGAAAGCGCAATTGCTTTACATCGACATGAGCCAGCACGGTGAGCTTGGCATCGGCCTCGCTGGACTTGAAAAACTGGGTGTGCAGCCCCACCGGAAGATCGTGCAATTCCTCCTGGGAAAACAGCGCGTCGTCGATCTCTTCTTTGGCTTCCTGCGAAGGGTCCGCTACGTGCTTGGGAGCGAAATAGCCCCGCCGCGACTGGATGGTCAGCTTTTCCGGACTCTTCACGGTGACCTTCAAGCCGTGAAAGTTGCCATCGAGCTTCAGGTTCTGCGGCGTAAAGCCCAGCACGTAATAGTATTCCGGCGCGGTACTCACTCGTCGAAGGCCCTCGTCGAGATCGTTGTTGTTTTGGAAAAACGTGCCGCCGGTGGCGTCCGCCAGCACCGCCATCACGTCGGAGTTTGCCGAAGCGGTGGCGGTCTGGTATTGGACTTTAAGCCCGTTAAATTGAGCGCCAATACCTGCGGTTCCGGCAACGGAGGCGTCACCACCAGGAATTATGGTATAGAGCCCGCGCGCGTCCAGCGCATTGATAATAATTTGAGACCGCAGGGCGCGATCGATGACCTCCGTGTAATCCGTTTCCATCTCCGGTGTAAGGAACCCCGGAGACACCAGGACGACGCTCCGTTGGCCGGGCATGAGGGCTGTTCTGCGAACAATGTCCTTCAACACCCCCAAGGCGAGGCGGCTTTCGGCATCGCCAGCCACCAACGCCTGGCTCGCGGCAGAACTCGCCGCTTGCTGTGCTTGCTGGAGAAACCTTTGATCTCCGTTAAACATGCAATACAGCGCCTCCTGCGTGGCCACCCCGAGCGCTTGGGGATCATGCTTGTTCTCGATCAGGTCGCCCATGTAATAGCTGACGTCGGGACACTCCTGTATCCCACTACCGGTAACGGGGCGAGGCTGAAGGCGCAGCAAGGTCGCGTGCAATTGCGCGCGATCATCGGTGAAATCCAGCGTAGTCTGCCCGGAGGTTGAGAAGATGGCGACCCGGTCGGTTGGCAGCAGCGTGGCCAGATGACGGTCGGCAGCGGCGCGCACCTGCGCCAGATCTCCGAACTTCAAATGCACGTCGTCAAAAACGAAGGCAATGAACCGCTCGGGCACGTCGGGTGTCTTTCCCTTGGTTGAAACATCATCAGGAGCTTCTCCGGCGATCGGCTCGCTGCTCTTGCTCGCCAGCGCCACCTGCGCCCCGGGCTGCTCCACGGAGAATTGGCTGATCACCTGGGGCTTGCCCTTGTCGAACAGCTGAAAATCTTCCTTGTGTAGATTTCCGACTGCGTGTCCCTTGGCGTCACGCGCCACCACGCGCACCAGCACCAGCCGGACATTTACTTTGAAAGTGGTGGGCTCGTCGCGCGAGTTCATCTCCGCAGCGTTTGCTTGGGTGACGGGCTGAGTCGCAGCCGGCTGAACAGCGGGGGGCGCCGAAGCCGAGGGTGTTGCCGCCGGGGCTTGTTGTGTTGCCGATTGTGCCCGAGCAACTCCACTGCCGCAGAGAATGCCTCCGCCAAGCAGTGCCAACAACACGAGCGCCTTCACAGCCAAGTCAATACTTCGTCCGCGCCTGCGGGGGCTGCTCGGTTGCTGACGAATCTGAGACGAAATCGACATGCGCCCCCAAAGAAGGCGGTTGAGAAAGTGAATAAGCCTGCAAGCTGGGCGGGGACCCGCTTCTGTGCTGCTGCAGCGTATCCTACACTCTTAATCTCCGGAGGGCCAGACGATATCCCGGTTGGCCCTGATGGTCAGATGACAATCAGACGCGCAGAATCATCACTTCGGTGGCTTTAATCAGGGCGGCAGCAGTCTGGCCCGGTTTCAGATGCATTTCTCGCGCAGAACGGGCAGTAATAATCGACGTGATTTGCTGGCCGCCGATCGAAATCCTGACTTCCGCCATCAGACCGCTAATCCGAACGGAATCGATTCGTCCCACTAGCTGATTCCGCCCGCTGACACGGCGTACTACCTGTTCGCGTTCCTTCTCGGTTCGGCCTCGCGTCCTGAAAAGCAGCCGGTCCAGTTCACTTTGCGGGATGCGGTGATGTCCCCCAACAGTCTGCACGCTGCGAATCTTCTTCCTGTAAATCCACTGTTTGATGGTGGGGAAACTGATGCCCAGCTGTAACGCCGCGTCGCGGAGCTTCAGCAATTCGTCATTCTTGCGCTCGGATTCGCCGTCCCTCGGCATTGGAACGAAATGCTACAGTCAACCCTAAGCTGCGGTCAATCTGCCGAGTTCATGGTCCGATGCCGTAAACCGCCGTTCACTGTTGATATCTGTATCGCCTTAGACAACATAACCGTATGTGATGTACACTTTTCGGTTCTCGGACTCAATCGCCGCTCTGGGAGGATCTCTTGCGCAACGTTGCTCTGTTTCTTGCCGCGATCATTTTCTGTCTTTCCGCGTTCCCGGCGCGGGCGCAAACGGGAGCGAGCCTCTCCGGCGTGGTGACGGACCAAAGCGGCGCAGCCCTTCACGATTTCGCGGTGACAATCAGGAACGTCGACACCGGTGCAACGCGCACGATCGAAACCGACCGCGGAGGGCACTATCAGGCGTCCGGCCTGCGTCCGGGGACCTTCGAGATTCGAGCCGCAAGCCCAGGGTTCGCCGATGAAGCTCGCATGGGAATCAACGTGGCGGTTGGCCAGGACGCCACGGTCGACATCAAAATGCAGCTGAAGGCCCGCGACGCCTGCGCGAGCGGCCGCGAGTTCGCCACCACCGATTGCGCGCTGACCTGGCACGGCATCACGCTGTACGGAGCGTACGACGTCGGCGTCGGCTGGGTCAGCCACGGGTTACCGGAAAACGGCTATAACTATGAAGGCGCCTCTCTGGTGAACCGAAACGGTTTTCAACATCGATTCCTCGTCGCACCGAACAACCTGCAGCAGACGGGTCTTGGCATCAGGGGCAAGGAAGAGATTCTGCCGGGCTGGTCCCTTGTATTCAACGCTTCCACGGGCATCAATCCGCAGTCCGGACTGCTCGCCAACGCATCAAAGACTGACATCATTAACAACGGCCTTCCCAGGGGCAGCTATTCCTACGCGATCGACGGCGCGCGCGCGGGCCAACCCTTCAATGACGAAATCTATGCCGGTATATCGTCCACGCATTTCGGCACGCTGACCTTCGGTCGTCAGCGCTCTCTCGGTACCGATGCCATGCTCCTTTACGACCCGGCCGGCGGCAGCTATGCTTTTTCCTACATCGGGTACAACGGGACGATGGCCGGCGGCGGCGACACCGAAAACAGCCGTTGGGATGACGCCGTGAAGTATCGCATCACTGTTGGCCCCGTCCATTTCGGAGCGATGTATAAATTCGCCGACGGTTCTGCGGGCTGCTACTCGGCCGCAGCAGCTTCGGGCTCGACATGGAGCGCCACCACTTGTACGCCGGAATCGGCGCATAACAACGCCTATGGATTCGATCTCGGCGCGAACTTCGGCAAGTTCTCCGCCGACATTGTCCCCCAACATTACAACCAGGCGATCAGCGTATTGAACCCTTTGCTTGGGCCCCAGAGTTTGGCGGCGCCATATCAGTCGACCACTGACAGCATCGATACAACCCAAATTACCGGAACTAATTTGATCGACCCGAACGACACCGTATATGGCATCGTGACCGACAACTACGGAATTATGGTCGCCGCCAAGTATGCGTGGGACCCGTTCAAGTTTTTTGCCGGCTACGAATACATCTGGCAGAACAATCCGAAGAATCCATTGGGCGTTGGCGCCTCGGACCAGGGTGGTTATAGCATGAGCGGCGTCGAAGACAACAATCTGGATACTGAAAAGTTGGTGAACATCTGGTGGACGGGCGTGAAGTACGCCTACCGCAGCAAAACCGACTTCACATTCTCCTGGTATCAACAGCGGCAAAACGACTTCCGGCTTCCGCCGACCTGCTCGGTCGCAGACGGTTTTCGTGCTTCCTGCGCGGGCACCCTGAATGAGGGGTCGCTCTATGTGGATCATCACTTCACCAAGCGTTTCGACGGCTTCGCCGGAATTGCGTATTCCTGGGTGAGCGGCGGTCTGGCCATCGCCATTCCTCATGGCCCTGGCGTGCCCTATAACTCCAACAACAACTTTGCTCCGACAATCGGTGGTCGTTTCAGCTTCTGACCGTTTCCGAGCCGGGCGTCCGCGGCGGGCGTCCGCGACGGGTTCAGTCGACAGCGCAACAAGGGTTGTGGTTCATCAAAACCTCGCGGCGGGGTCGAAATCGCCACGACTTCCTTCTACCCAACCAACCTCGTTCCTATACTGTCGATCCGCTCCCGTTCGGAAGTCGGCTGGTCTGGTGCGGCCGCACGCCGAGGGTGCCCCGGCGAAGATGTGAAGGCTCGCCACGGAAGACTTGTGATTCGGCGGGGAGTGGCCACGCCCTCAGAGATAATCAGAAAAAAATGGCCCTGGTGAAGTTGAACAGCGCCGGGGGAATAGCGGATCATACGATTGTGGGTCTACAGCTGCGACCTGACTTGGGAAAGAGGTGGCCCAGATGACAACTGATTCGAATACGACACCCCCTGCGGGACCTGAGCCTTCGTTCGGAATTGGAAAGTTACTGTTCGCGGTCTTTTTAGCAGTCCTCTTCCTGCTGCTTGGCCACAGCATGGTTCAACATCGCTTTTTTCAAGGCGGGCGCGTCCACAGGAACGGTTCCGTCGGACAATAGCAAGCGCGGACCAGATATTGGCCGCGGTTCCGAATACTTCTAATCCTAGGCGGCTTGGCGAACTTCATCGAAGTAAAGCTCGAATCCTCTCCGCATCTGCCACGCCGCATACCTGCAGCGATATCTGCATTTTCGTCCCCGTCTCCTATCCGGCCGTTCATCAGAAATTTACCAGTTTGTAACCGTCCTGTAACACGGCGCCGATAGAACCAGAACATCTATTCCAACGGGTATCGAGCCGGCGTCAAGCGGAATTGTGTTCGTCATCCGAACCTGGACGAGGTCCTCAAACAAGTACCACACGAAGGCAAGCAACGAGCTGGATCCTGCAACTGCATTTAGGCGATGCAAGTCGAGTCGACAAATTAAGGAGAGTCTGATGAAATTCGCGTGCATGTCATGCGTGATTCTGTTTCTGGCGACGTCGCTGATGGCGCAAACTGATGCGACGTCCAAACCCAAGAAAACCAAGGCTGCCGCCGTGACCGCGGCAGATGTGCAGGCGTTGAAGGACGCCATTGCCGCGCAGCAAGCCGCGCTGGCGCGGCAGGAGCAACAGATCCGGGAACTGCGGGAGGAACTGCACGGCAAGGATCAAGCAGTGCAGCAGGCCCAGACTGCCGCAGCCGATGCTTCCGGAAAGGCTGACGCAGCCCAGGCGCAGGCAGCCCAGCAACAACAAGCTTTCATGGAAGTGAAGAGCGACGTTGCCGATCTCAAGACCAACGTCACCAATACCGCGCTCAGCCTCCAAGAAACGCAGAAGACCGTGAATACCGCGCAAGACAGCCCCCTGGCACTGCGCTATAAGGGGATCACCATCACTCCCGGCGGATTCCTGGCGGCTGAATTTGTGCGCCGGTCGCGGGCGCTCGCCTCCGACGTCAACACCCCGTTCAATTCCGTAACCATGCCCGGCGCTTCGCAAAGCAACACGTCGGAGTTCTTCGGCTCCGGTCGCCAGTCGCGAATTTCGATGCTGGCCGAGGGCAAGATCAGGGATGCCAAGCTTTCCGGCTACTTCGAAGCTGACTTTTTGTCGGCCGCCATCAGCTCAAACAACAACCAGAGCAACAGCTACTCTCTGCGGCAGCGGCAGGCGTGGGGTCAGGTTGCCTTCGACAACGGTTGGAGTCTCACGGGCGGCCAGATGTGGAGCCTGTTGACGGAGACAAAACACGGCATGGACAACCGCAGCGAAGCTTTACCCATGACCATCGACGCGCAGTATACCGTCGGCTTCAGTTGGGCGCGACAGTACGGACTGCGCCTGGTGAAGAACTTCAACAACAAGGTATGGTTCGGGATGTCGATGGAAAATGCCCAGGCCACGATCACCTCGCACAACAACGCCGCCAATTTCCTGGTAGGCTCGGCCGGCGCCGGCGGCGGCCTCTACAACGGTGGGATCACCACTTGCAGCACCAGCGGCAGCGGCGTCACCACCTGTACTCCAGCCGCCAGCTATTCCTTCAACCCCTCCCCGGATTTCATTGCGAAGCTGGCCTTTGAGCCGGGCTTTGGACACTACGAGGTCTTCGGAGTATTCAGCAGCTTCCGTGACCGCGTGTTTCCCTGCGAAGACTCCTTCGCCGGGTTGCCCTGCGGCTCGGCGACGGCGCTGCCGCCCAATGCTTTGGGGGCTTTCAACTCCACGAAGAACGGCGGGGGCTTCGGAGCCAATGCCCGCTGGTCGTTCGCTGACAAGCACATCGACTTTGGATTGCATGGCTTCGGCGGCAGCGGAGAGGGCCGCTACGGCACC
>Ga0265760_10000525_pt1 | contig 10770 bp, 5 predicted proteins | sample NZIome_2_FD_200831 | JGI IMG/M metagenome (GOLD analysis project Ga0265760, IMG submission 200831) | Metatranscriptome of rhizosphere microbial communities from Maridalen valley, Oslo, Norway - NZI1 (Metagenome Metatranscriptome) | ecosystem: Host-associated > Plants > Roots > Rhizosphere > Soil...
CTATCCGATGCCTTCGCTGGATGACTCGTGCGCGGCGACGCTCTTCGAAAAGCGAGCGCGCGCGGTCGATCCCGCGTTTCCGCGCGCGGACCGTGATGCGACGATCGTAGCGGACATCTGCCGGCGACTCGACGGCATGCCGCTGGCGATCGAGCTGGCCGCGGCGCGCGTGCGGACCTTGGCGCTGCCGCAGCTTTCGCGCAAGCTCGACGAGCGCTTTGCGATTCTCACCGGCGGCAATCGCACGGCGCTGCCGCGCCAGCAGACGATGCAAGCACTCATCGACTGGAGTTACGATCTTCTCACGCCGCGCGAACAACGGTTCTTTCGTAGGCTGGCGGTCTTTGCCGGCGGCTGGGGCCTCGACGCCGCCGCAGCGGTGTGCGGCGATCCCGGTGAGGATGCCTTCGATCTCCTGGCTTCGCTAGTCGACAAGTCGCTCGTGGTCGCGCACGGCGGCGGTGACGAGCGGCGGTATGGGCTGCTGGAGTCGATGCGCGCGTACGCCACGCAGAAGCTTGACGAATCCGGCGAACGCGACGCGGTCGCGCGCCGTCACGTCGCGTATGTGGCGGAACTGATCGATTCGCTTCGCGACCGGTCTCGCACATCGGCCCGAGAAACGCTCAGCCTCGAGATTGAAAACATCAGGGCAGCGCTTTCGTGGTGCGCGAGTAGCGGCGACTCGCTGAACCTCGGAGCGCAAATCTTGGGGAACACCAACGTATTCTATACGCAGCGGCTGTACGGCGAGTATCTCGATCGATCGCGATACTTCCTCGAACACGCCGACCGGATAGATCCGGCCCTACGAGCCGTCATCTGGCTAGGCATCGCTCGCCGGGCCGTGGGAGTCCCCGCCCTCGACGCGGCCGAACGCGCAATCGCACTGCTGGAGCAGGCTGGAGATCGCAGCCCGATCGTCGTTCGCGCGCATCTCAAGCGCGTGAAAGCGCTTGCGGACCAACGTCGCATTCCTGAAGCGCTCGAGGCAAACATGCGCGTGATGCAGATGCGCGACGAAATCTGCCCGCAAGACGACGGCACGCTGGCCAGCATCCACCACCAGCGCGGCTTCCTCCTCGGCCAGATGCGCGACGCCGGTTTCGGACGCAACGAATTTCAGGCGGCTGCGGCCGTTTATAACCGCCTAGGCGACCGCAACGGCGAGGCCTACATGCTGTGTAACATCGGCAACTGTTACTATTTAGAAGGCGACGTCGAAACCGCGATCCGGTTGACCAGCGAGAACCTCGCCGTCTTCCGCGAGCTGCGCAACTGGGACGGCGAAGCGTTCCTGTTGTGCAACCTCGCCGAGTTTAAGATCGTCGGCGGTGACCTGCCCGGTGCGGCGCAAGATATCGCCGCAGCCGTCGACGCGGCCACGCAGCTCGAGAGCGACATGTGGTTAACCGCGACGGCCTTCGCTGCCGCCGGGCTCGCAGCGCATGCCGGCGACCTTCCGGCGGCGGCGCGGCTGTTCGGCTACGTTCGCTCGTGGAAAGCAGAGCGCGATTACTATGAAGCCGGCGACGCCCGCGTTCAAATCGCGATCGAGAATCTACTCGATGCTGGACTAACCCGCGAAGAGCGGGCACTGTTGGAATCCGAAGGAGCGAATCTCTCCGAGGCCGCGGTCACCCATGTCATCCTGAGCCTTTCGACTTCGCTCAAGACAGGCTCCGTCGAACAATAAGGTGTCTTAACGGCACGCTCTGCGGCCCTCTCTACTGTGTGTCGGGAATTCTTGGGTCGAGCGGCTGATGCAAGAAAAACGCCGCAGTTAGCGGGGCTTTAATCGGCACGAACTTGCGCGGTGCTTGATTGAAGTCCAAACAGTCGCCGGCCGGTGACGCCGCGCGCGCGTCCGCGTCGGTTAACTGTGCGAGCCCGAAGGTGTCTTCCGCAAAGCGAAGCACGCTGACCGTTTCATACTGAACGTGCGAAACGTGATCGTGCTTCGCGTACGGAGAAATAACGATCAATCCCACCCGGAAGCCCAAGCCGTCGAAGCCTTTATGGGGCGGAGGAACGGGATCGTAAAAACCGCCCCAATCGTCCCACTGGACGAAGACGGCCGTCGAATCCCAAAACTTGCTCTCGCCAACCGCGTTCACGATCGACGAGACCCACGACGGCCCACCACCGCCGCCGCAGCCGGGATGATCGGAGTTCGGACATTGCGGCGTGATCCACGTAAAGCTGGCGAGGTTTCCGGCTTTGACGTCGCTGAGAAACCGGCTCTGGGGCGTGATCACGTCCTTCTTCCAGTCCGGCCCTCGGAAGATATGTCTGACCGCTTGATATCCGGACCAGAGGCCGCCGAATGGCACACGGTAGCCGTTGGTGTAGAAGCGCCACGGTAAACCGGCGGCATCGAGTTCGTCGCCAAGCGTTTCGTAGTTGAAGCAAGGCCGCTGGTCGCTGCCGTACGTGCGGTTTTTCTTGATGGTCTGAACCATGTCTGTCTTACCGCCGCCGCATCCCCAATAAAAAAACGGCACGTCGACGCTCGACTGTGCCTGAGCCGCGATAATGTATTGGTGCGCAACAAAACTCTCGTCGAGCTGCGAGGCAAACATGTGATCGGCCAGTACGAACTCGTGCGCCATGTCCCAATAGGGCTTGCTTTCTCCGTGCGGCACGTAGGCATACTGGCCGTTCAACGGGCTTCCGTAAACCTGTTCGTTGTTGAAGCCGTTCATCCGGCACCGCGTGCCGGGAAGCGTACCGATTCCGTTGCAGTCCTCAAACATGGCATGCGCCGAGTGGTCCATGTCGTACATCGTCTTGAGCGAAATCGGCTGCAGCGGAACTTTCTTTCCGGACGAGTCTTTGCCCGTCGGCGTGGTATCGGCCCCGGGATAGCCCTCAAACATATCGTTGAAGCTGCGATTCTCCTGAATGACATAGACGATATGACGGATCTTTCCGGTGCCGCTGCGGTCGAGGGATTGCAGAAACGCGTTGTCGCGAACGAAGGCCTCCGGCGCCGGATTCGACGGCGCCGAGCACGCCGAAATCGTAAGCGCCAGGGCGAGGGATACCGCCAACCGCTTTCCCATTGATGGCGAATGCCATGCGCCTGCAAACGTTCCTTCCGGTGCGAAGGAGGGCCCAGTTGCCGCCCCCTGGATATTACAAAAGGCGGCAGGCCAAGCGGAGGTTTGCCCGAGAACAGACGTTGACTTGATCGCCTCCAGACCAACCTAACTAAGGAGCATTTAGTGAAATTCTTGAAATTTGCTGCGCCGCTGGTTGCGGCTCTGGCAATCACCGCTTGTAGTACCGGCGGATCTTCGAACGTGCCCGCTGCCGGCGGCGCGCCCCTGATGGGCCAGTCGGCGCTCACCCAGGCCATCCCGGAGTGGCAAGCAAAGCATCTCGCGCATCCGGCGTGCCCGCAAGTCATCGGCAAGCCGACCTGCCTCGCGCTGATCTCGAACAAGAACGGGATCTCTCCCCTCTCCGGCTGCAACCCGTCGTCAACGTGCGGCTGGACGGCGACCCAACTCGAGACGGCCTACAACCTTACCGGTTCTTTAGGAAAAGGAAAGGGACAGATCGTCGCCGTCATCGAGGCCGGCGATGACCCGGACGCCGCTCAGACGTTCTCGACGTACCGCAGCACGTATAAGCTCGGAAAGGGCACCCTCAAAAAATTCAACCCGGCGGGGCAGCAGAGTAACTATCCTCCGAGTTGCGAGGATTACGGCTGGTGCGTGGAGACCGACCTCGACATCGAGATGGTCTCTGCCGCATGTCCGAAATGCACCGTATATCTCATGGAAGGCGGGGGCAGCAGCGACGACTTCGAGACCATCGAAACCGAAGCCGTCAAGCTAGGCGCAACGATCCTCAGCAACAGCTGGATCTGCTACGGCAGCGGCAACTGCGGCGACCCGAACTTCAGCAACTACTTTGATACGAAGGGGATCGCGTATCTTGCCGCTTCCGGCGACGAGTCGTATAACCACATCGGCGGCCCGTCGGTGCTCGCCAGCGTCATCGCGGTCGGCGGCACGCAGCTTGCCGTAAGCGGCTCAAAGTACTCCGAAACTATCTGGAATGGCGCGGGAGCCGGCTGTGCCGACGCCGCAGAGGTCGGAACCGCCATTCCGAAGCCCTCATGGCAAAAAGATCCCGATTGTGCCAGTCGCACCGACGCCGACGTCTCGTCGGAGGCCGGTGTCTCGCCCGGCGTTGCTGAATACAGCGCCATCTACGGCGGCTGGTTCGGCGTTGGCGGTACCAGCGTAGCCTCACCGTTCACCGCCGGCGTCATCGGCCTCATGGGCAACGCCACTACACTGAACGCCGGTGAGGGCTTCTGGAAACTCAAGAAGAAGGCACTCAAGAAAGACCTTCACGACATCAAGTCGGGTAGCGACGGCTCCTGCGGCGGTGAATATCTCTGCACCGCGGGCGCCAAAGGTTCGCTGGGGTACAAGACCTACTCGGGTCCCGGCGGCTGGGGCAGCCCGAACGGAATCGCAGCCTACTAAAAACCGAACAAAGCTCAATCCATGGAAGGCGGGCGCAAAACGCGTCCGCCTTCTGCTTTTCTCATTGCACCGTTGAACGTCGACGCTTAGAACTGTTTTTGCGATTCGCTGAAACCGAACTCGTGATGCTCCTCGGGCGTAAGCGCAGCTTATCAGGACGGTGTTAGCGCGGGCTGAGAACCCCCACGAGGCTCGCGAGTTTCGCATCGGCGGCGGTTGCCCGAGCTGATAGCTCACCGAAGACCGCATACTGCGCCGCCGTGGGCCGGTCGTAGGCCATCTCGACATCGGCCGCGAGGAACGCTAGGCGGTCGTGCAGCTTGGCCTCGTGGAGCAGGTCGCCTTCGCTCGAGGTGATTTTGAGTTGCACGACGTCGGCGATCGCGCTATCGAGCGCCGCATTCGGACCAACGCGGCTGCGACGCGCCAGCGCCTCGTTGATCTTGCGATCGAGCGTATCGAGTGTAGCGTGGATTCGCTGCTCGAGCGCAAATCGCGCCGCGAGCGCATCGGGCTGCACGTGAATGCGCGGATCGAGTGCGACGTCGAATGACGCGCGCGTGGCGTTGCCGCCGCAGTCGAGCGTCACCGTGTACGTTCCGGGAAGCACGACCGGGCCACTCACTTGGTCTTCTTCACCACCCGCCGCAATCGGCGGTTGAAAGCCGGTGACTTCCGTCGCGTCGGGATAGCGCAGATCCCACTGGAAGCGATTGGCGCCGCCTTGAATGCCGGTCGCCTCGAAATCCGCTTGCCGCTCTCTCGCGGCCGATCCAAAGAGCGGGGCCGCGGGCATCGCCGGCGGTTTGGTTTTGAGATGGAGCGCGAACGTCCGCACCGTTGCGCCTGAAGGGTCGCTAAAGGTGAGCGTGACCGGCGTCTTGCCGTTGTACGATGCGGGGACGTTGAAGAAAACCGTCGCGCCGAACGGCGGGTTCTCACCTGCTCCCGATGGAGGGAAGGCGCTCGCTCCGTATGCATGGGTCAGCCACGCCGTCGGCGGTGCAAAAACTTGTGGCGCGGCGTTGCCTGCAACCGAACCGCTGCTCGAAAGTTGCTCGAGCAGCGCGAGATTGTCGAGCACCCAAAACGCGCGACCGTGCGTTGCCGCGACCACCGCGCCTTGGCGCGTATCGATGGCAAGATCGCGCACCTGCACCTTCGGTAGATTCAGCGCGAGCGGCTGCCACGCGGCCCCGCCGTCGAAGCTAACGTAAACGCTGCTCTTGGTTCCGAGGAAGAGCAGGTTTGCGTCGTTGGGATCCTGTCGAACGACGAACGCAGATTGATCGCTGGGAAGGCCCGCGGTCATCGCGGTCCAGTGAGCGCCGTAATCTTGCGTTTCGTACACGTAGGGACGGAAGTCGTCCCACATATAACGCGACGCCGTAAGGTATGCCGTACCTTTTGCGACGTGCGACGGTTCGATCGAGCTGATCTGCGCCGTCTGCGGCAAATCGGGCGGCGTCACGTTATGCCACTGCGGAGCCTGTGCCGAGCCTGTCGAAGCATGCACGAGGCCGTCGGCCGAGCCCGCCCAGATGACGCTGTTGTCGAGCGGCGAGACGGCCAGCGACGAAATGTCGGGATAGACTTCGGCGCTGGTTTGATCAAGATCGACGGGACCGCCCGTCGGGACCTCCGTGCGAGGATCGTTGCGCGTGAGATCGGGACTGATCGTTTGCCACGTGCCCCCATAATCGTCGCTGCGCAGCACGTATTGCGAACCGACGAGCAGCTGCTTGGGATTCGCGGGCGAGAAGAGCACGGGATGCGTCCAGCCGAAACGATACTTGAGTTCGGCCGACGACGCGCCTTCCTGATAATCCGGCCACGGGCTGACGCTGCGGTACTGCCCGATCGCCGCGTCGTACTGCAGGAAGATCGAAAAGTAGCCGCTGCCGTAGGTTATGTCCGGATCGTCGGGCTGCGGCGCGACGAACGTACTCTCGCCGTACGCCACTCGTTGCCACTCGTCGCCTGAGATCGTGCCGCTCACCGACGCACTGGGGCCTTCAATCGAACCTTCGTCCTGCTGCGCGCCATAGATGTGAAACGGGAAGCGGTCGTCGATGGAGACGTGATAGAACTGGCCCGTCGGCTGATTGTGCTCGCCGCTCCAGGTTTCGCCGCCATCGGTCGAAACCGTCGCGCCGCCGTCGTTGCCCTCGAGCAAGATTTTCGGATTACGCGGATCGATCCAGACGATATGGTTGTCACCGTGCGGCGGACGCAGCGAGCGAAAAGTTTTCCCGCCGTCGCGCGAGACCCAAGCCGCTTGCACGTTGGGTACGTACATCGTGTTCGGATTGGTCGGATCGACGTAGGCGCTCATGTAGTAGAAGGCGCGCTGGCGCAGTTCCATGTCGTCGTTGGTGCGCCGCCAGGTCGCGCCGCCGTCGCCGGAACGAAAGATGCCGCCGGCCTTGGCCTGCACGATCGAGTAGACGACGCGCGGATCCGACGCCGAAACGCCGACGCCGATGCGCCCCAGCACGCCGCTCGGGTACCCTGGGTTGTGCGAAAGATTCGTCCAGTGCGCGCCGCCGTCGGTCGTCTTGTACAGGCCACTGCCCGGCCCGCCGCTGGTAAGCTTCCAGGCCTGACGCTGTGCTTGCCACGTTGCCGCATAAAGCGTTGCCGGATGCTGGGGATCCATCGAAAGCGCGATCACGCCCGTTGCATCGTTGACGAAGAGCACCTTCGTCCACGTCTTGCCGCCATCGCTGGTCTTAAACACGCCGCGGTCGCCGTCGGGCACGAACGCGTGCCCCATCGAAGCAACGTACACGACGCCCGCGTTGCGCGGATCGATCGCGATCGCGCTGGTCGTGTGCGTGTCTCGCAAGCCAGCGTATTGCCACGTCTTGCCGGCATCGGTTGATCTAAAAACACCGTCGCCGGTAATCATGTCGCCGCGAATATCGCTCTCGCCGGTCCCAGCCCAAATCACGTTGGAATTCGAAGGCGCTACCGCGATCGCGCCGATGCTGGTGCTATCGCCCGGGAGCGTGCCGTCGGAAACGTTCACCCACTTGATGCCGTAATCGGTGCTCTTCCAAATGCCGCCGTCGACGGCGCCCATATAGAACAGATTCTGGCCCGGCACGCCGGTAACCGCGACGACACGGCCGACGACGAACGGCCCGACGCTGCGCCACTGAAGCTTCGCGAGAATCGACTGTCCGGCCGCCTGGTCACCAGCGGCGATGCTTGTGGCGGCAAGCGTGAAGATTGTAAGAGTCATCATCGTTCGTGCGCGCATCGTGGTTTCTTTAGCGCAAATTCGGTCGCCCCTCCGCCCAAAGGTGCAAGGATGCAACCAACCAGCCTTAAAAATGCTTCTTCCCTGTCAGAAGCTGTCCCCTGACGGCGACATCGGAGGCAACCACATGGCCAGAGCCAAGTCCGAACCAAAACCTAAAGCGGCACGCGGCATCACGCTTGCCGATCTTCTGGAGCGCGCGAAGAACCTTGAGGGCGCCGCAGCCAAGTTTGCCGGCACACCGGACGAAGACGAAAAGGCCGCCAGACGGTATCGGCTGCGTTACGAGCAGCAAGCCAAAGCGCTCCTGGATGATCTCACTCCCCTGCTCGATAGGTTGTCTCGCGCGGGGATATTTGTGGCTTCCTACATCCCCGACGTTTATGAAAAGCTGGAAGGCGATGCGAGCGACGCAGACAGCGACGACGATTGGCGGACGTATTTGGCGTTTGAAGCCGACTTCGGGCAAAGGCTCGACGCAACGGCCTACGAGTTTACAGGATCGCGCATCGGGGAAGTCTCCGAGCCGCCGCCGCCGCTCGTCCGCGCCGGTCAAGACGAGGATTTCGGCCCGTTTCATCCGGCCGTCTTCCTTCGGATTCCGGTGGTGGGACACGTCGTGCTGGAGGAGGCATGGCAACATGAAGGTGACGACATCCGCGTCATCCATACACGACCGATCCTGGCCGATCGCTCGAACGTGGAGTTCGTAAGCCAGGATTTCAACATCATCGGCTTTCAGCCGACGAGCGTCCCGATGGTGGCCGTGTATGGAACGTTGGAAGCCGGCATCGACCTTCGCGAATACCCCTGGGATATCGAGACGCTGCTGGCGGAGGACATCATCGAACTGCTCGGCTACGATTATCCGGATTCGGAGATTGACTGGCTCGCGCGCATCTTCCAAGCGCGTGGAGCGCGCGAGACGGAAGCCGAACGGGAGAAGGAACAGGACATGGGCGTATACCTGCGCGGAGAATATCGCAAGCTGCCAAAGCTTGAGCTTCCGCGACCGGACGACACCGCAAAGGAATGACATCGAATGCAACAGCGCCCGTGAAGGAACAGGCGAGTGCGCAGGAAAGGACCATCAATGAAACGATCGTGCTTACTTCTGGCCGCCGTTGTTACTGCGACGCTCTTGGCCGCTTGCGGCGGCAGCCATTTCGCGCCCTCGACTTCGAGCAACGCAGCGCTCGCCGCTAAAGCACACTCGTCGAGCAGCAGTTATAAGCTTCTCTACAGCTTTGCAGGAACACCGGACGGCGCAAGCCCGCTCGCGGGCTTGATCGCGGTGCACGGCAAACTCTACGGCACGACGTTGAATGGTTCGAAAAACTACTGTTCGGCAAGCTGCGGCAGCAACGACTGTTATCTCGGCTGCGGAACCGTCTTTTCGGTGGATTCATCCGGAAAAGAGCACGTCGTCTATAATTTCGAGGGCAACTTCAACTCCGCGCAAGACGGCTCGTGGCCGTTTGCCGGCCTCACCGAGTTCAAGGGAACGTTGTACGGCACGACGAGCGGCGGCGGCACCGGCGACGGTACCGTATATACCGTAACGACCTCCGGTAAAGAGAGCGTGCTCTACCGCTTTGCCGGCGGCAGCGATGCGCAAGGCCCCGAAGCCACGATGATCGTCGCCAAGGGAACGCTTTACGGGACGTCAGTCTATGGCGGCGGTTCGGGATGCGGCGGGGCCGGCTGCGGGACGGTCTTTTCGGTCAGCGCCGCAGGCAAAGAGAGCGTACTCTACAGCTTCGCCGGCGGCAGCGACGGCGCGCACATGTACTCCGGCCTAGCGTACCTTCACGGCAAGTTGTATGGTGCGACGCTCGAAGGCGGTTCGGGCTGCGGCAGCACCGGATGCGGGACAATCTTCGAGCTGAGCTTGTCGGGAAAGAAGAAAGTGCTGTACCGCTTTGGCGGCACATCGGACGGCGCATTCCCCAATGGGCTCACCGCCGCCGGCAGCCTCCTGTACGGCACGACGGAGGGCGGCGGCGCACGAAGCTCCGGAACGTTCTTCAGCATCACGAAGTCCGGTAAGCTGCAAACGCTGTACTCGTTCCAAGACATTCCCGACGGCAATCTTCCCGGCGCAAATTTGCTCTATCTCAACGGCAACTTCTACAGTACGACCGTCGGCGGCGGAACGACCGGGGTCGGCACCGTCTATGAGATCAGCAAAACGGGCAGCGAGAGCGTGCTCTACAGCTTCGCCGGCGGCAACGACGGCAATGCTCCGCAAGCGCCGGTGGTCGCGTTTAAGGGCGCGCTCTATGGCACCACTTATAAAGGCGGCGGTACGGGTTGCAGCAGCAACGGCTGCGGCATCGTTTTTAGCGTTACACCCTAGTTCACTTTTTTGCTCGGAGGTGCCAAATGAGTTCACGGTTGAGTTTTCTGACGCTCGCGGCGGCGGTCGCGATCGCGTCAGCGGGTTGCGGTCAGACGACGGGGTTGAGCGAGCCCAGTGGCGTGGCAAACGCGAGCGGCCACGTCACGTCTCGCTCTGTCACCCTTCGACAGGCTCAGGGTGACAAGGCGGGCGGGCGGAGCTGGATGAATCCGGCGGCGAAGAAATCGGATCTGCTCTACCTCGATTCGCAGGCGGGTGACGTGTACGTTTTTTCGTATCCGAAGGGCGAGTTAATGGGTACGCTCACCGGACTCTCTGACCCGCAGGGTGAGTGCGTCGACAAGAAGGGCGATGTGTTCTTCACGAGCTTCGCGGGGGAGCAGATTCTCGAGTATGCGCACGGCGGTACGTCGCCGATCAACACGTTGAGCAACCCCAGCGAATACATGGAAGGGTGCTCGGTGGATCCGAAGACTGGAGACCTCGCGGTGATCGACTTCGAGCCGTCGAGCGGAGGGGGCGGTGCCAGCGTTGCGATCTTCGCTAACGCGTCGGGGAGCCCGACCGTGCTGAGCGACGCGAATCTCTACCTCGGCTATCAAATCGGCTACGACAACAAGAGCAACATTTTCGTCGAC
>Ga0265760_10000526_pt1 | contig 10769 bp, 10 predicted proteins | sample NZIome_2_FD_200831 | JGI IMG/M metagenome (GOLD analysis project Ga0265760, IMG submission 200831) | Metatranscriptome of rhizosphere microbial communities from Maridalen valley, Oslo, Norway - NZI1 (Metagenome Metatranscriptome) | ecosystem: Host-associated > Plants > Roots > Rhizosphere >...
CGAGCGTCCGCAGCGGACCTATCCGCGCGCCATGTTGGTTGCAGTTGCGATTGTGGCTTTGAGCTACATCGTTCCAGTAGCCGCCATGTGGATGACGGGGCTTTCGTCGAGCGCATGGGAAACTGGATTCTGGGCGGATATCGCCGGCCTGCTGGGTGGCCCACTGTTGCGCGTCGGCCTCGCGCTCGGCGGGATGATCAGCGGCTTTGGGATGTTCAACGCGCTGGTGATGAGCTACTCGCGCCTGCCGCTGGCCATGGCTCAGGACGGCATGTTGCCTCGTGCCTTTGGTAAGCTGCATTCGCGCTCGCGCGCGCCGTGGGTGGCGATTGTGGTTTGCGCTGTAGGTTGGGCTCTATGCCTTGGGTTAGGTTTCGAGCGTCTGGTCACGATCGACATTCTTCTTTACGGCGTCAGTCTATCGCTCGAGTTCATCGCGCTGATTGTTTTGCGTGTGCGCGAACCTGGACTGCCTCGCCCGTTCCGCGTTCCCGGAGGGATGCTTGGAGCTATTGCGGTCGGCATTCCTCCTATGCTGCTGCTTGGGTTTTCGGTGGTGCGCAGCGAGACCGAGCAAGTGCTCGGGATGAGTTCCTTCGCGTTCGGAATGCTGCTGATCGTGGCTGGCGTAGTTGCCTACGCCCTTAATTACGCTCTGAAGCCACAGGGCTGGGCGCCAGCGCCGGGAGAGAAGCCCGAAGTAGCGGCCTAAAAAAACGAGGCCACGGATTTCGCGGATATACGCGGATCGGAAACGGTCCGTTTTATCCGTATAATCCGTGGCCTCATGTCTTTGTTGTAGACTTTGAGCGATGAGCAAGCGCAAATCCAAGGGCGCGTACATGATTTCGTCGGTGGCGGAGATGTATGGGATCCATCCTCAGACCTTGCGCTTGTACGAGCGGGAAGGCTTGCTGAAACCTTCGCGGACCGAGGGCAATACTCGTCTCTACACTGACGAAGACTTGCAGCGGCTGGAGTTCATTTTGTCGCTGGCGCGCGATTTGGGGGTGAACATCAGTGGGATGGCGATCATTCTGCAGATGCGCGAGCGCATGGAAGAAATGCAGCGCCAGATTCAGGACTTTGTGAAGTACATCCAGGAAGAAGTGCTGGCGCGAGCGAATGCTGCCAGTGATCCGGCACGCGGCGCCATCGTCCCAGTGCGGCGGGCGATTGTGGCGTCGCCTCAGCCGGCCCGTAAGAAATAATTTGGGGGCTTTGATTCGTCGCGACGGTATCTGGATTCCTCGTGCAAATTCCCTGAGATGTTGTTAATCGCTCTGGCTTGGCTTGATCCCCCACTTCGTTTCGAGATGGCAGTTTAAAAAAAGGGATGACAGTTTAGAAACGGGACGACAGCCTAAAGAGATCATGTCCAAGAGGGCATGTCCAAAGCAGAAAAGCCACCGGGTGATTAGCCGGTGGCCCCTGCGGAGATTCTCCCCTGACAAACTACGCCGCGGGGTGTCGTCGTCTGCCTTCCATGCCCGCCCCTACAACCACTTTAGGATCGATGCCGTATTGGTAGATGGGAGAGCCGGTAGAAGGATTGGTGCAGACTGAAGCTCCGGTGACGAAACTATACGTGTTGTCTGCTCCGTGGATCGTGCCGAGACAAAACGTCCATGCCCCGTCGGACGAAGGGTTCGACCAATATGGTTGCTGTTGCTGCGGGCTGGCAAACTTCAGTTGCAGACTGTCGATCACGGTGCGGGGCAAACCATTCACTAGCAGGGGAGATTGCGGTCCCGGGCTCGTGGGTTGGGTATCTGATCCCTGACCAAAAACCGTATTCAAGACCAGCGTGTAGGCAGACGACGGCGGGGTGTCCGCTTGGAATATGCGCACCAGGATGTTGTACTGCCCATTTGCCTCTGTCTGCAATCCGCTTGCGACTCCCTGGGAAAAAATCCAATCGGTCGCAGGAAGCGGCGACAGGATCTGGTAGAAGCTGTCCTGCAAAGGTGGAAGGTGAGCGCCTCCTGACAGCCAAACGGCGGAGCGAAGCAGTGGATTGGAATCGGAATTGTCCGTGTCAAAATTTCCGTCATTTGTGGCGGCGAGGGAAAAACCCAGGTTGAGAAGGTAATTCATCGTTGTCTCCGTTGTTAGCAGAAGTTGTTTTGGGCCCCCAATAGGTGCGGGGTCGAGTCTTATCCGCGAGCGTTGAAAAGTCAAGGAAAATTCCGCCTGCGTTTATGGGGAAGGCTTGGCGGCGGCGTTCAGAATTTGCAGATGGTAGCGGGGATCGGCGCGAAGGGAAACGAATTCCGGTTCGTTCTTAATGTCGTTCAGGTCCTCGCCGCCCTGTACTGCCGCCAGCAGTGAGTTCAGAGCCTTATTTCTCTGACCGCACAGCTCATAAACCACGGCGGAATCATAAAGAACGGTAGGGTCCTTGCTGTGGGCTGCCTCGACCGGTTCCATCGCCTGCAAGGCGGCACTCTTGTCACCGGACTTAGCCAGATACATCGCCAGGTCTGCCTTCAGGTCTGTCTGCGTGGGGCTTTTGACGACTTCCTCGCGCACCAACTGAATGGCCTGCTGGTAGGCGGCTTTGGCTTTGTCTTTTTTCCCGTTGGACCAGCGGTAGGCGTCGCCCAGATTGCCCCAAGTCTCGAAACTGTTTGCGCTGAGAGCAACGGCTTTCTCGAACGCAGGTACTGATTCGTCATATTTCCCCTGATAGAACAAGATGGTCCCCAGATTTTCGTACGCGTCGGGAATGGGTTTCACTTCGATGGCGTGCTGGAGCGCGGCTATAGCGTCATCATCGCGTCCAAGCATGTGGTAAACGGCGCCGAGGTTGCGCAGGACTTGCACACTGTCGGGCTCGAGGCGCAGTGTTTGCTCCCAGGCCGTGGCCGCAACTTTGTAATTACCGCCCGCGTACGCGTTCATCCCCGACTCCAACGGAAGCTGCCAATCGCCAGGATTCAATTGCCCTCCCCGACTCAACTCTTTTCCCGCCTCGTCTAGCTTGCCATTTCGGTCATACACACGAGCCAGCCAGCGGTGCGGCATCGCGCTTTTCGGGTCTAGATCGGACGCGGTGCGCAGCTCTTTCTCAGCCCCGGCTGAATCACCCGACTCCATCTTCACTAAGCCCAGAGAAATGTGGCCAGCCGCCAAGTACGCGTCGAGGGCAACCGCCTTGTTGGCATTCTCGGAGGCCAGCTTCATCCACTGCGGATCCGGGTTTGCCCGGTTCTTCAGGTAGTACGCCTCGCCTAAAGCGGCATAGCTTGCCGCAGACTGAGGATCAAGCTGCACCGCGCGTTCCGCGAGCTTGATGGCGTTGTCGACATTGCCTTCGCGATCCCAATGGTCCAAGTCTTGCCGGGCACGCCGGTAAAGTGCGTAAGCATTGTCTTCGACTGGCGCCTCTTGGTTATCAGCCTGCTGAACCGGTTGCGACTTTCTCTGCCAGCGCCAACCTGCAATCCCCGCCAAAAGCAACAGCAGCAATAAGCCGGTAGCCAGCCAAATCTGCCGCTTCGAAAAGCGCCGCGGCCGGAAACCCGGTCCAGCCATATCGATCGTGGCATCGCTGGGCTGCCAGGTCAGCGGTCCGCTCACCAAGCCCACTGCGCCTCGCCGCAGTTCGCTGGCAACCTCCGCCATGGTCTGAATCCGCTTCTCGGTCTTTTTTTCCAGCATTCGCGAGATCAACGACACCAGGGGCTTGGGAACATCCGGCCGCAGTTGAGTTAGATCCCGCGGTGGATTGAAGTGAAGGTTGTGCAGCACCGCCATGGAGTTCGGGCCCGCGAAAGGCAAATGGCCGCTGAACATTTCGAACATCACGATGCCGAACGAGAAGATGTCGGTGCGCGCGTCCACCCGTTCTCCGCGCGCCTGCTCCGGCGACATATAAGCCACCGTTCCCGTAACCGCGCCGGGTTGCGTCAAGGTGAACTGGTGGGTCAGTTCCGCGTCACTCTCACCGTCGGCGGTTACCATGGTGGGATCGAACTTGGCCAAGCCGAAATCGAGCACCTTGACCAGCCCGTCCTCGGTCACCATGATGTTTCCCGGCTTGAGGTCGCGATGAATGATTCCGGCGGCGTGCGCCTTCGTGAGCGCATCCGAGATCTGCACGCAATAGCGGATCGCCTCACTCAAGGCGAGCCGGCGCTTCTTAAGCACCGACGCCAGCGTCGCCCCACGCACGTACTCCATTACGATGAAGTCAGTGTTGCCCTCGGAGTTGACCTCGTAAATGGTGATGATGTTGGGATGATTCAAAGCCGAAGCCGCCATGGCTTCGCGCTGAAAGCGGGCTCGGGCGTTCTGGCTCAGGGGACGGTCGGTGGGCAGAACTTTGATGGCCACATCGCGATCCAGCCGGGTATCATGCGCGCGGTAAACCACGCCCATTCCACCCGCCCCAAGATCCGCGACAACGTCGTAATGCGAGAGCCTTCGGCCAATCACGGCTTGTGCCTCGATCATACGCCTAGCGAGATTTTACACTCAAGCGAGCCCCACCCAATCTAGTCCAACATGTTAGTGTCGAACTTGGAACTACCCAGGTGAACTCTTCAACCCAGCGCTCGACCGCCTCGGCAATCGTTCGCCAGATGTGTCCCCGATGTCGTACCGGCAAGATTTTCCGCAAGTCGATTTTCGCGGGATTTCCCGGCATGCACGAACTCTGTCCGAATTGCGGTCTGAGGTTTGAACGCGAACAAGGCTATTTCTTGGGAGCCATGTATATCAGCTATGGCCTGGCTTTACTCACCATCGTCGGGCTCGGACTTCTGCTTTGGGCAGTCACTTCTTGGTCGCTGCAGAGAATTACGGTGTGGGCGATTCTGTTATTCCTGCCACTGGCGCCTCCGCTGACGCTCTTTTCGCGGGTGCTGTGGATTTATTTGGATCGGACAATCGATCCGGAGTAGGACCTAAGCCGAGCATTTGCAAAAAGTCATCCTGAGCGGAGCCGACCGTCCGCGACGCGGAGGGTCGGCGGAGTTGAAGGACCCCGCGGCTGATTGTGCCACGATTAAATCAGAAGGGCATTCTAACCAGCGTACGACGCCTGCGCTCAGACTAAAATGTTCCGCCCTACTCGTAAACGGAACTGCCCAGCCCGGCTTTACGGGCCGATTCCTGCATGTCTTCCAGTTGCTTTTTCTGTTGGTCCAGTTGCTCTTGCATCCGCTTCGCTTCGTCCTGCTTTTCAACCTGGCGTTGGTTGTACTGCACGCAGTTGGCGACGCAATTCCCCGGAGCAAAATGGATGGAGGAATTCAAAGCATCAATTTGGCTTTGCAGGGACGCGACGGAATTCTTTTGCGCTTCAATCTTCGCTTTCCATTGTTCGGCTGCGTGGGTATCGTTGGACGCGGGCGCGGTGTCCGCCGTGTCGTGCTGGCTGGTGCTGACCGTAGTTTGGGAGACGCTTTCCGCGGCCTGCGGAATATTCTCGTTCGTGATCACCTTGGGCGTGGCGTGCGCGTTCTTGGCCTGCTTCTGACGCTGCTCGCGGGCCACGTCGCCCAGCGATTGTCCATAGCTAGCGCCCACAAGCAACAAGAGTGTCCCGACTACAGCGATGATTTTGTGCGCCTGACGCATGGAAACTCCTCAATCCTGATTTCTGATATGAGCAGATCAATCTCCATGCTACCGAGGGTACCTTCTGGTGACGAGTTACGGTCGTGCCGGGACTTAAGGCTCTCAAACCGTTACGGAAACATCGCCAAAATCCCCAGCCAACCCTACCTGTGCAAGTGGTACCATCCTTCGGACACCATGAAAAAACCACTCTTCTTCCCTGTTTTGACCACGCTGGCTCTGGCTTGCGCCCTCATCTCCAGCGCTCAATCCCAAACAGAATCCGCACCCTCCATCGTGCTGCATGCCGCGCGTCTGCTTGACATCGAAAGCGGACGCATCTCGAAACCCGGCGAAGTACTGGTGCAAGGTGAACGTATTGTCGAGTCAGGCCAAAAGGTGGCCCACCCCGCCGGCGCGGAAATCATCGATCTTGGCGACAGCACTTTGCTGCCCGGATTGATCGATGCCCACGTGCATCTGTTTCTGCATCCCGGAGCCGAAGACTTGCAGACGGTGGAAGAATCCGTGCCCCAACGAACGATCGTTGCCACTCTCGCGGCTCGCGCCGACCTGATGGCAGGCTTCACCGCTGAACGCGACATGGGCACCGAAGGCGCTGGTTCGGCCGACACCGCAGTGCGCAACGCCATCGATCAGGGCCTGGTGCCGGGACCTCGTCTGCGCATCAGCGGCAATGCCATCGACATTCTCGGCGGACATGAGGACGCCAATCACTTCAACCCCGCGCAACACGTGCTGTCGAACGCCACTTATGCGAACAACCGTGCTGAACTTGTGAGCGTGATTCGCGAGCAGCTCAAAGAGGGCGCCGATTTCATCAAGATTTATGAGACTGGGCCAGACACGGTTCGCGATGGCCACTTTTCCACGACTTACCAGTACACGGAGGCCGAACTCACCACCGCTGTGCTGGAAGCCGATCGCACCGGCAAGCATGTTGCGGTTCACGCCACGGGCGAACCCGGCACGCATTATGCGGCGCGGGCCGGCGTGGTATCGATCGATCATGCCAATCAACTCAGCAACGAAACCATGCAGCTCATGCATGAAAAACAGATCTTCGCCGTGCCGACTTTTACCATCTTCGAATACTTCTCAGAACATAACGACTCGGCGGAGCAGCGAGCGCATGATCGCCAGATGCTCGATCTGCATGCAATCGAATTTCGCAAGCAGCTCGCGGCAGGCGTGCCCATGGCCGTCGGATCAGACGTCGGTCCGTTCCCCCACGGCACCCAGGCACGCGAGTTCGAACTGATGGTGAAATTCGGTATGAGCCCGCTAGCCACGCTGCAAGCCGACTTGCTGAACGGAGCCAAATTGCTGGGCTGGCAAGGACAGATTGGCGAACTCAAGCCTGGCTACTTCGCCGATGTCATCGCCGTCCCCGGAGATCCGACACAAGACATCACCGTACTGCAGAAAGTAAGCTTCGTAATGAAGGGCGGCGTGGTGTACCGGAAATGACCGGATAGAACGCCAACCGCGCTTTCTTTCCAACTACGTAAGCTAACGGCCCATGGAGCAGGCCAACCGCCCGCCGCGATGCGCTGGCGTGACCCCGGTAACCTTGCTCAAAGATCATATCGTCAACAGAATGGTTGGTAAGGAGTCGCTGTGTTTTGTGCAGAGTCTGCTGTTGATTCGCCAGATCACTCGCACCTCTTCTTTGGAGAAGGCGCAGCCACAGTTTTTGCTCCGGCCGGACTCGCAGAGCCCGAAACAAAGGTGCCCGAATGAAGCGCATTATCATCTGCCTGTGCACGGTACTAACGGTGATGCTACCTTTGTCCTCCGCGCTTTCGGAAACGTCACCCGACGGCGGTGCCGATCAGAAAGTGATCGGACTGGTCCAGCGTGCGGAGGATTTATGCCAAACCGACCGTAGCAAGGAAGCGGAACCGCTCTTGAGCCAAGCGGCAGGGCTGAAACCGGACTTTCCCGAGATCTACCGCGTCTGGGGATGCGCCTATGAACAAGAGGGCCAATTATCCCAGGCCGAGGAAAAATACAAGAAGTGGGCTGAACTCAAACCAGAGTCCTACAAGCCGTTTGAGGCGCTGGGTCATATTGCCTATAAGCAAGGCCATTACTCGGAGTCCAATGATTATCTGGCGGAAGCCAAGCGCCTGAATCCCTACCGTACCTATATCGTCAGTTATCGCTGCCATAACTTCGTGCTGATGGAAAAGTGGCAGGAAGCCGTAGCGGAGTGCACCGAGGCCCTTGCGCTCAATCCCAAGGACGCCTACGCCCACGGCGAGCGCGCCAAGGCCGAACGGGCCCTGGGCGAAAATGAAAAGGCGAGCCAGGATACCAGCGCCGCAGGCAGATACGGGGACAGGTTCGGCGGGGCGAGATTCATGAACCGCAAGATTTTCCCCGCCTTCTTCGGTCTTATTGCGTTGGCGTTTCTCTTCACCGGCTTCGCGGTTGTAATCCGGCAGAAGCCGTTACTGTTTTCATCGAGGTGGATGTTCGCCCTCATACTAGTGTGTTTTGCCCCGCAGTTTGTTTTGCCGTTTCAGATGGTTGGCCTTCCCGGCGATCAACTGGGAGGGTTCAAGATGATAACTTGGCTGGTGCCCTTGATGTTTGTGATCCTACTGGTATTTCTCTGGATACAGATGCAGGGCTACATGGTAATGGGGATAGTCGATAAATCGTTCAGGAAGGCGCTTCTTTCGGTGCTAGACGAGTTGCACCTGGAACGCGAGGAGGAGCTTTCCATCATTCGCATACCCCAGGCGAACCTCGACATTGCAGTCGCTGTTCAGTCACGGATGGGCGTGGGGCAGCTAAAAAACAAGAGCGACACCGGTCAAGAGGTATTTCAGCAGATTATCGCAGGATTGAAGAGGCGGTTCGCCCAGGGAGAATTGGAAATAAACAATACCACTTCCGTGTTCTACGTCATCCTCGGCATTCTTATGCTCATATTCTGCGGCTTATTCGCTGCACTGCCCATTTTGTGAGATAGGTGGAGCAGTTCTAGCCCGAGCGGCCAAGGACCTCACCCAAAATCAGCAGCTCAATTTCCCTGCGCGATTGGCGAATTTCCTGAATCTCGTAACGCAGTCGTTTGATCTCCAACTCTTTTTGCTGGAGGTACGCTTGATGGTTCTGCAGAAACTGGGCCAGAAATTCGTTCTCTCCGCGCATCAGACGGGTGACCGGCGGCTCCACTTCAACCAGGCCGCCTGGTTCGCCGACAAAATCCTCGGCATCTTCCGCGCTGTCGTTCCCCAACAAGCCGAGAAATTCCAATCCGAAACAATAGCCGTTACGATCGCGGACGGATGCGGCCACCCGCAGCCGGTTGGAAGTTTGAAATTCTACTTCCATCAGATCACCCGGTTGCAGCGGCACTCCGCCGTAGAGCGCCATGCCACCCCGGCTGATCTCAGTCGTCAACCCGGGCACGGTTATTTCCGAAGTGTCATTCGCGGTGATAATGCGGACAGGCAGTTTTACCTGATGTCGCAGCCAACGGCGAGTGTTTGCGGTCATCACCATTGCTATTTCAGTGCGTGCACCCGAAGAAAGTAGAGCGCGCAGCCCAAACAGAGAATTCCCAGAGCGGCCGCGCCGATTCCAAATTTATAGAGCCGGCTGCGAGGCCGATTGCCGTAGCTCGAGGCCGCCCTCAGCTTCTCCATCCACTTTTGTTCAGCCGCGTCCTGATTCACGGTATGCGCATTCAAAGATGACTGAATGGCCGCTCCCAAGCGGCGGCGATCGTCCACGGGAAGCGAAACGAAGCGAAAGGGCTGCTGCGTGCTGGTGACCGGGCTCAGCATTTCCGCCGCCCCCAGCACCGCGCCAGTGTGCATAAGGAACATCAGCTTCACCTGCGAGCCCTGATCGATGGGATCAGGCAGCCAAAGCAATCCGCCATTCACCGAGAGCACTTGCAGTTGTCCGGAAGTTCGTTGACCATCCTGGAATCGAAGCACCGCCGGAGTAAAGTCTGCCAGATGCACTCGGGGTGCGCGCAGTTGAGCGTGCAGTTGGGAGAGGCCGTCCATAAGTTCCATCACAGTATGTTACGCACTCAACCGAAGCGGCAGATTACGAAAGATGCTGTACGAATTCCATCCGGCGAAGTCGCTCTTGCAGGCCCTGCTTTCGTAATGTGCACGGACTCCAGCGGCGTGACATAGTTGAAATCGTAATGGCCGATGTCCCCCAAGCAAGACGAAAAGTCCGTGCTCCTCGCGCCAACCTGTGGGGAACAGTTTCCACGACAATCCAACTGGAGAACGGCCGGCAACTCTGGGCCAAGACGCTTCGGATTTCGATTACCGGAGGGTTGCTCGAACTGGCCAAGTGCCTCGACGAGGGAGTTCCCGTCAGCCTGACCGTGCATCTGGGCTCGCGCGCGGTGCGCGGCAAAGCGGCCATGCTATTTCCGATGTCGGCTACGGAGGGATATTTACAGCCCTTTCGGTTTACCGATCTTCGTGAAGAAGAATCTGTCGCTCTGCAAATAGAAATCGGACAACTGCTTCGGCAGGCCAAGCCCTTCGCGCCCGGTCGCCGCGGCAACTTCAGAGCGCGCAACTCTCTCGAATCATCCTAGGCCAGCAGCAAAATTGAGCTTCTAATCTTCGGAATCGCGGGACTCCGAGTTCGACGCCATTTTTCACCCGACCTGGTGTTTTCCGCTGAATTCTTGCGTATTGCGAGCCTTAGTACGCTACCTGAGAATCAAAACACCTGACGCGGTCTACAAACGGGCTTCGGAGAACTCAGCCCGTGCACTGGGTTCAGCGTCGCCACTCTCATGAGCTGACTTCGGCCCGGAATACGCTCCGACCGGCAGGCAGCGTAGCTGTCGCACTTCCGGCCACCGTTTAGGACAAGAGCGTGGCAGGATATTGGGTATGGGGAAAGAAAATCCACTTCTGGTGCTGGCGTCGGGAGATGATCCGCAGTTCGCCATGCTGAACCAGCTACCACACACAATCTGTGGGGAGGTTGCCGCGTGTGCCCAAGCCGCGAAGGATGCGACGGTGATCTTGCTGTGGTCGGGGACGCGGGAGTTGCTGCGCGAATTGTTTGGGATTTGCGGGAAGGCGCGTTGGGTACACTCCCGGGCCGCGGGCCTGGACAACCTGTTGTTTCCGGAACTCGTGGAAAGTCAAATCCTGCTGACCAACGGACGCGGCGTGTTCAGC
>Ga0265760_10000529_pt1 | contig 10738 bp, 4 predicted proteins | sample NZIome_2_FD_200831 | JGI IMG/M metagenome (GOLD analysis project Ga0265760, IMG submission 200831) | Metatranscriptome of rhizosphere microbial communities from Maridalen valley, Oslo, Norway - NZI1 (Metagenome Metatranscriptome) | ecosystem: Host-associated > Plants > Roots > Rhizosphere > Soil...
GCGGTGGTCGTGGCGAGATATTGCGCATCGGGCAGGCTGCTCAGGAACGCGGCGGCGCCGCTCGAACTGAAGAATGCCGCGGTGCGCGCCTTTTGCAGCGACACATCCGCGCCGAACACCGGTGCATCGCGGGTGCGCACCATGCCCAGTACCGCTCCGTTGGTATCCACCACCGCGATGGTCACGCTGGCGGTGAGGCCGGCGGGGATGCGAATCTGTGCGCGCGTCTCGCTCGCGACGCCGAGCGCCGAGCTGAGCACTTGCAGAACCTCGGTTTGACTCAACAGGCCATCGGTCCCGGCGATGGGCGGGAATCGGGGCGTATTGGTGTTGTCGACGAACACATAGGCATCAAGGCTCGCCGGAAAAGTCTGTCCGCCATCGGCTCGAATGCCGGAACCCGGTTGGCCGAAGGCGGCCCCAGCGTGCACATTGCCATCGCCATAACCCGGGACCACGACGAAGTTGGCGGGCACAAGTGAGGCGGGCGATGCATTGGCTGGATTGCTCAGCAGATCGCTCTCTTGCACATCGGAGAATCGCAGCGTGAGTCCATTGACCGTGATCTGGTCCGCGCGCCGATCGGTCGGCGCTGCATAGTTGAAGGTTGCGGCGTAGGCGATGGCCTCGTCCGAGCCGACCACGATGTTAGTGATGTTCTTATCCAGGCTGTAGACCCCGTCGGCGATCGCGCCGATGCCCCCGACCACGGTTCCACCCTTATAAAGTGGAAAGCCGCCCGGGTCGGCCGCCAGCCCGAGCGGTGAAGGTTGAGGGCCGGCAACGGCGCCGCTGCCGGCGCTGCGCAGCACGAAGTCCGAGCAGGCGAGCTGGCTGAATTGCACGCCGAATAGCGGTCCCGAGGGCTGATTGGTCACACCGGGATTGAAGTTCTCCTGGATGATCTGACTCGCGGTACGGGTCGAGAAAGCATTGCCTTCGGAGGAGAGGTACGCTCCGGTCACGGCCTTGGCGATGGCCGCTTCCTGATCGAGGTTGAATGACCCGAGCGCCGGCGGCAGCGGCAACTGGATTCCTTCGAGGCCGCTGCTTAAGACCGCCTGCCCCGCGGCGGTGAACTCCGAGCCGATGATGAGCGTGCGCGCGGCGGGCGCACCCATGCGATACACCGCGAGTACATTGCCGACACGGTCGACCACCGCGATGGTGGCGTTGACCTGTCGCGCGTTAGCTTCCGCCACCCCTTGGGCGATGATCTGCTGCACGTCGCCCACCGTCAGAAAAGTGGCAGCGTTCGCGCAATTACCCGTGCACTCGACCCCCGCGGGGGAGGGGCTCGTACCGACGGAACTCACAGCCGAGTTCCCGCCCGAGCACGCGGCGACCATCGACGCGATGGCGATTGACCAGAATCCCTTGCCGATCTTCATTGTTATTTTGCCCCACGGCTTGCCTCGATTATGGACGTGGGGTGATAGGCATGGCAACTCACACACTGCACGGTCACATGATCGACGGCAGGACGGTCGTTGTGACACTCCAGGCACTTGCCGACGTCGGGAATCATGACGTCGGAACTCTGCTTCGACGCGTGTGCCGCGTGACAGGACAGGCAGGCCTTGTCGCCGCTGAGCTCTTTTTGTACCAAATGATCCTTGTGGCGGAAGCGCACGGAGGGAAAGTAATCGTACGTAAGACGCACCGGCAGCACCTGGAAACGATTGTGAATATCGCTCGCGGCGGTGTCGGTCACGACGTGGCAGCTCACGCAGCCGCTGCCATTGGGCGCGAACTGATGTTCGATTTCGACCACCGCACGCTTGTTCGCGCACACGTACGGGGGGCCGGAACACGGCGCAATCACCGGCTCTTCGGGTTTCTCCCGGTCCGGTAGCCGCAGAACGAGGTCGCGGTGCTTCGGGATCAGCGTGGGGTCGCCGCTCACGACTCGTGCGAAGAAATCCTCGATCACGAACATCGCCTCGCAGGGCTTGCCGTGCGGTAGCTCCGGTGCGCGTGCGTCGAAGGCGAGCTGGTGGCAACCTCCTGTGGCGCAGGTGCGTGCCATCGTCACCGGCACGAAATGCTCGCCGTCGGGCTCGGGGGTGTGGCAGTCAGCACAGACGAGCGCAGGCGTCACTTGCGAGGCATCGAGATGCTGCGCATGGGAAAATTTCAAGTTTGATTGCTCGTGGGCACCGGTGATGAGCTCGCGGCTTAAGACCCAAGCGGCGAGCGAGGACCGCAGCTCCGCGTCGGATGCGGCGCACTGATCGGCGTTTGCGACCGCGGCGCTCCCGAGCTCCGATGCGGGTGGCTTGAGTAGCGACACCTTGAAGGCGGGGTGCGCGCCGCCTTCGGCGAATCCTCGAACCGGGTCGACCTTGAGCGAGCCGAAGCGCACGTGGGGATCTGCATGACAGGCGAGGCACAGTGAGTCGTCGCGAATGGCGAGCAACGAGGCGCCGCCGTCGTGATCCAGATGGCACTGGGCGCAGCGCGGCGGCGAATCGAGGCGCGTGAGACGCAAATCCTTGGCATCCACATGATCGAGCACGCTCTGGTGGCACTGTTTGCAGGCCGGATCCTGAACGTGAATGAACAATTGCTCGTGGCAGGCATTGCAGGCCTTGCCGGCAATATCTTTATGCGCAGGGATCGGGTGCGTCGCGATCACGTGCTGATGCGCGGGAATGAGTGGGCCGGGCGACCAGAGGGCATCATCCGGCAGGCCGGCCGGCGTCGCCATGCCCTGCCGGTGCAGGAACACCATGCCGAGTGGAATCGCCAGGGCGATGAGCAGCGTCAGCACGGCGAGCAGCCAAGCGCCGCCGCGCTTGGATAGCCAGGTCTGCGCAAGATCGGTGCGGAAAGCGCGTTCAAATTCGCTGGCGTCGGTGCTGCTGCTCAACTGCACTTCGATGGCGACGTCGAATCCTGCCGGCGCGCCGATGATCCGCAGTCGATTCCCGCCGATCTCGATCCGATCGCCGACGCTCAAGGTCGCGAGCTTGACGTCCCGGTCGTTAACTCGGACGCGCCGCCCGCGTTGCGCGCTGATTCTCAAGGTCGAGCCCGCCGCGGCGATGACTGCGTGTCGCGCGGCCACCTCGCGACCGAGCAGCTGGATCGTCCGATCCGCCGCGCTGCCGATCGTGATCAGCTCGACCTGCGCGGCGGCGTCCTGCGCTTCGGTGACGCCCTCCGCTCCGGTTCGAAGGTTTCGAATCAGCGCGTTCATCGCTACCAGTAAAGAAACGTGCTGAGGATGTGTGCGATCAGCGCGACGATGAGCGCGATTGTGAGCGGAACATGGAAGTACAGCCAGGCCTTCAACCAAGCGTGCAGGCGAATGTCGCGGCGGATGCGGCGCAATACCGCTTGGCGCCGGCACAGGAGCAGAACCAAAGCCTCTAAGTTCGCGGTTTGAACGCGCTTGTCGGCGCGGGTCACGCGAGTCGAGACGTAATCAATCACAGCCTGCTGATCTCGGTTGGGCGTGAGGCGTCCACCGCCGGAGCTCTGCTCGGTCTCTTCGAGAAGCAGGGAACGATCGCGCCCCAGCAGTTGATCGAGTACTCCTCCGCCGATGGCGGTGCGCTCGATGCTGCTCTTCACCGCCGTATTGACGGTGGCGTGACATCGATGCGCGATCTCGCGGCCTTCGCGGTCGAGCGCATACAGCTCCGCGAAGAGCTGCGCGCGCGGTCCGCCGGCCCGATTCTCCGACAGTTGCCGCGGGAAGTTGATATACGCGTAAATACCGAACAGGCCGGTGAGAACCACGGCGCAGGTCAATACATACGCCAGAGTATGGACGTTCCAGCCGAACTTCGCGGCGCAATGCAAGGTCGCGATCACGACCAGCGCAAGGCCGAGGTACACATGCGCGGATGTCCAGGCCGCCGTGCTACCGCTGCTTGAGCCGTACTGGCGCTTGCGCACCCCGAGCCAGGCCAGCCAGAGAATGAGGAGGGCGGCCGCGCTGCCCAGAACATAACCCTGCCAAGTCCCACCCCCGGCGGGGCGCATTCCGCGTTGCGTCGAATAGAGCGCGCCGCTCGCGACAATGAGGCCAAGCGCCAGCCACAAATAGCGCCCGTTTCGGTAGCGCAGGATCCCTTCATGGATCATCTGCGCCGCTCCTCGATCAGCTCGACAAATTTGTCGGGACCGATGCGGATGGCGGCACCCGTGGGACAGGCCTTGACGCAAGCCGGGCCGTTCTCCACTCCGATGCAGGCGTCGCACTTGACTGCCTTTTTACCCTTGTCCTTCGCGGCCTGGGTTGGATGGTAGGCAGGTTCCTCGCCAAGCCCGGGTCCGATGCCTGCGAGCAGCCAGGCCCACAAGGGCGGCTTCTTCGGTGCCTCGTATTCCATACGAATCACCCCGTAGGGACAATTCGATTGGCAGTTGCCGCAACCGATACAGGTGTCGTCGATGAACACCTCTCCGGTCAAAGACCGGTGCAATGCATTCGGCGGGCAGTCCTTCATGCAGTGAGGCTGCTCGCAGTGACGGCACGCCAGCGGAATGTGCACATGCGCGAAGCTGGCGCCGGCTTTGCGGTCGAGCCGCTTGATGCCATCGTGAGTTTCGGCGCAGGCCGTCTCGCAATTGTCGCATCCCGTGCACAGTGTCTCGTCGATAATGAGCACATCGGTCGCCTCACCGAGGCCCTCTTCCATCATGAAACTCATCAGCGAGCCGCTCTCGGGCCGCACCTGCATGCGCGCGATGTCGGTCAGGCGATGACTCACTGCTGTCTGCAGGGCATCTCTTCGCGATTCATCCTGCTGCACGAGCTGCAAGAATGCAGGCCGCTTCAGCTCGATAAGCTCCGAGGCGATCGTCGTCGTCGCCGTCTCGCGGCGGGTCGGATCGCCCATCAATGCCATCTCGCCCGCCAACTGACCGGACGCGATCTGCGCGACCAGGACTTGTTCAGTGTCGCGCTTGCGGGTCAGCGTCAAGCCTCCCGAACGGACGATGTAGAGCCCATCGCCGGTGTCGCCCTCGCAAAATACGACCTCGCCGGCCTTGTAGCGGCGCACCTTTAGGTCAGCGGCAATATTGCGCAGCTCCGCGAGCGCGGCACGGGGTGCGAAATGCCGCTGCAGTTCGCGCACGATGAAGATCCAGTCGATGCCCTTGCGCACGTCCTCATTCGAGTTCATGAGTTTCACCATGGTCCGGCGCGGCGTCTCGACGAGAATGCACGCCGCTCCGGCGATGGCCCGCTCGATGCGCGGCCGGCCCGACAGCAAACTCATCTCACCGAAGAATTCGCCTTGGTGCAGTTGCGCAGGAACCCCAAAATCGGCTTGCGGCTCGAGCAGTACCTCGCCGCTTACAATGGTGAAGAAGGATGTACCGAACTCGCCCGGGTTGTAGATCACCTCTCCCTCGCGCAGGATGCGGGTCGTGCGCGGGCGCTTGCCGGAGGCGGCGTTCTGCGCGGCGAGCGCGTCGACCTTGCGCCGCGCCTCGCGAGCTTCGCTTTCGCCTGCATAAGCGACGAGCACTTCACTCTCGATCACGAGCTCGCGAAAGGCCAGCGCATTCAGCGCGCGGAACATGGGAATCTTTTCTTTGAATCTCGCCAACACGGCATCAGCGTCGAGCTCGAAGGGCAGGCCGCGCAATTGCGATTCGAGCAACGGATAGTCAGCCGGCTTGATGGCATTGCCGTGAATGAACTCAACGACGTCGTAGCCCTGATTCATCGCCTGTTTGATCAAAGGATATCCCGCGAGCGATCCCACGATGAAGATGCCGGGGACGTTGCTCTCGTAGCGCGCGGTCAGTTCGGGTATGGCATCGGGGCGAGCATTGGGAAACTGAATACCGATGGATTCGACGAAGCGGCGCGGCGGGTCCGCCCCCAGACGGGCTATGATGCGATGACACTCGAGCGATGTCTCGCCGGCGGCCGTGTCGAGAATCGCCACCAGCGGCGGCGACTGACCGGGACGCGCGACGATCTGTTTGATCCGCGCCTCGTACAGGCAATCGAGGCGGCTATCGCCATTGTTGATCGCGGCCAGCACATCGCTTAAGTTTTTGTCCTTTGCGCGGCTGAATTCCTTGCCGCGATTGATGATCCAGACGTCGTTCTGTTCGCTTAAGGCAACGGCGTTTTCGATGGCTGCATCGCCCGCGCCGACCACCAGGATGCTCTCATTGAGGTATTCCTTGGGGTCATCGAGCTGATATTGCACGCCGCTCGAATCCTCGCCGGGAACACCGATCTTGCGCGGATTGCCCTCGAGCCCGATTGCCAACACGACGGCCTCGGCATGCAGCTGCTCGCGGGCGGTTTCGATGAGAAAATCGCCGCGCCGTCCGCTAATCTTGCGAACCTCGGAGTTGAAGCGGACATTCACGCCCAGTCGCGTGTAGTCCGTTTGCCAAGCCGTGAGAATCTCTTCGCGTTTCCCTGCCGTGAATCGCAGATCACTGCGCAGGTCCAGAAATCCGGGTTCGGCCATGACGAGCTTGCCTTTCTGGTAGCGCTGGATCGTCTTGGCATGCGCCGGAGATCCTTCGAGTAGAAGGTAACTCGGGGCGCTGTTTTTTTGCGTGCGGTCGATCTGCGCCGCTCGCGCGGACGCGCTGAGGCCGGCAGGGCCTGCACCGACGATCACTAGTCCGTATGTCTCGACCAGACGCCGCCCTCCCTGTCCTGGCAGGATGCCGCAAAATTCAGGCCCTTACAAACGTGACCGGCTCGGATTGGGTGGCCAGGATTGTGCCTTGGTGAGCTACGGAAGCGACGGCGTGAGCGCTGTAAGTGATTGATCAATAAGCTCCCATAAACTTAGTCAGTGGCTGGAAATCCGCGTGTCGGGGGTGGCCAAGCGAGCTGAAGTTGGAGTGAGGGAAAGCGGTCGCTTTTATCGCTGTTCTTTATTGTTAGGATCTGCGGCGCAATCGAACGCCGTCAGGATACGGGATTTCGAGGCGCGAGGAATAGCGAAGTTGCCAAACGTCCGCCGCCGCATGACTCGGAGGAGCGCATCATGATGATCACCTTGCCTGTCACGGCCCACTTCGTCGTGTCCTATGACGACACCCTCGCGGCGAACGCGACTCATGCATCCGGCGCGGATCTGGCGCAATCGGTATTGGACTATTGCGAATACGACTATGCGCGACTGAGCGCGCTTTTTGGAAATCTCATGCTGCAGCCTCAAAACCTGCCCATCGCTGTCAATGTGGTTGCTGGGAGCGGCGGGGCGTCCAACGATGGACTGGGCGCTGTCGCGGGCGGCTATGCCCCGACGATCAACGCGACGGTCGCCGCCAACGACTCGTTTCTGGAGCCGGGTGGACTCGAGCCGCTGATAGTCGCAGAGTTAGCCGAAATATTCATGGCCGCTCAGGGTCCTGGCTGGAATCCTGGCTGGAGCGACGGTGAATCGCTGTCCCGCGTCTGCGGTCAGATCTTGTATCCGGAAAATGCTGCCCTTTTCGCCACCGGATCGTCCTGGTACAGCCCGACAACTTTTGCAAATCCCGGGGACTGGATAGATGCCGTGGAACAAACGGACCAAGACTTGGTTTCGGTCGGCTGCGGCTCCCTGTTCTTCAATTACCTGGCCTATCAGTTCAACTACACCTGGCCGGCGATCGTCGCCGCGGCGCCCGTCATGAACCAAACGCTGGCGGAGGCCGCGAGCACATTGGGTGTCGCAGGCGGTGGCTATGCCGCCTTCCTGAAGTTGCTGCAAACCAGTTTTCCGTCCGGCAATCTCCATTCCGCCAGCACCTCCTTCCTACAACAATTCGACGATGTCTTCCCGCTCGGCCCTGCTCCCGCGCAACTGCCCAGTCTTTTTATGCGCCACAATACTGCAGACACCGGGACGTCCCATTCTCCGCCGCTGTCCAACAGCCCCGACATCATCATGAAGAACGCCGTCGTCGCCAATCCGCAGGCGACTTATTCGACACCGGCCTCGATCGCCAGCGCCAATGAGAGTGATGCCGCCGTGCTCGCGGGGCAGACCAATTATCTTTACTTGCGCGTTTGGAACGGCGGCGCCGCGGCAGCCCAGAATGCCTTTGCCACGGTCTACTATTCACCGCCCGCGACTCTGGTTACGCCCTCGATGTGGACGCTCATTGGAGACAGCTACTTCGCGACCGTCCCCACCGCGAGTGCGGTCCAGGTAAGCGCCATTGGCATCCCGTGGCCGGCAGATCAGATCCCGGCCGCCGGGCACTATTGCTTCGTAGCCACCGTGGGCAACAACTACCAGCCGGCCCCCAACCCCGAGACGCTCGCGAACTTCGCGACGTTCCAGGACTATTACAATTACATCCTCGGAAACAACAACATCACGTGGCGCAACTTCAACGTCGTCAATTTTGCGGCGGGCCAGATTCAACGACCGTTCGGTCCCCTTGTTCCGCTGCCGTTCCTGCTGAGCGGCGCTTGGACCGGCGAGGAGAACTTTCAGTTCGAGACCGTCGCCGCCCTACCCAAGGGATCGGTGCTAGCCCTGCAGGCCGCCGATTGGATCGGCCGAAGTCTTACCCCCACGCGCACGTATATGACGGCAGTGCGAGATCTCGCGACAGATCCTGCCAATACCGCGCGCCTGCGAATCGCTTTGCCGGCTGATGCCGTCCACGCGCTTGGCGAAATCAAGTTACCCGCACGAACCGCGGCGGCCAGCCATCTGCTGGTATCCATCCCGCGCTCGCAGCACGACAAACCTTACGAAATTGCCATCCTTCAGCGCTACAAGGGTCAGCAATTAGGCCCAACCAATTGCCGGTTGGTACCCCAAAGATAGAACCCGATTATTCAGGGCTATCAAACCGGTAAGAGCAACGTCATTTTTTTTTTACAACCTCCCGAGCGTCGGATGACGGCGACTCACTCTAGCGCCAAATGGTTATATGAAGTTCCTATCATCGGGAGCAGGTAATCGGTATTGGCGAACGAATCAGGCAACCCGTAGGCTCGCTCTCGCCAGCAATGGGGGAGACATGAAGAGAAAGTATGGGTTGGTGGTCGCCATTGGGCTATGGCCCTGGGCGGGGGCAGCTTCGGCCGCTGATACACCTTCGGCCTCCAGCGAGGATCAGGGCACGCTTGCGGAGATTGTCGTAACGGCGCAGAAGCGCGCCGAGAACCTGCAGAACGTGCCAATCGCGATTTCCACCGTCTCGGGCAGTCAGCTCGCCGCGATGGCGGCGAACAATATTACGGCCATCGCAGACATGACCCCCGGACTGCAAATGGCCACCGCGCAGGGATCGCTGGCCCCGCACATCCGCGGCGTCGGTTCGGAGATTCCGAACGTCGAGAATTCCGTGGCGCTGTATCTCGACGGCGTTTATGTGGCTTCACCTTCCGCCGCATTGCTCTCGCTCAACAATGTCCAGCAGATTGAGACGCTAAAGGGTCCTCAAGGCACGCTCTTTGGACGCAACGCGACCGGTGGCGCGCTGCTGGTCGAGACGCGCGATCCAACCGAGAGTCTCGGCAGCAACTTCGATGTGAGCTATGGAAACTTCCAGACTACGATGGTCAATGGCTACATTACGGGCGGATTGTTTCCCGGTCTCGCGGCAGATCTCGCGGTGCACGTCAGCCATCAGGGCGAGGGCTATGGCCGCAATCTCGACACTGGCTCAGATATCTACCAAACAAATCTAGACCTCGCTCTGCGCTCCAAATGGGTCTGGGCGCCGACGGACGCCGATACCGTTCATCTGATCTTCGATTTCGAGCGCCGCTACGGCAGTTCAGCTACGCCAGATTACATTCCAAGAGGAACGTACCCTTCCGTCGCGGAGTATCCGCCGGTGACAACACCGGTGCCGCATCCATATGACATCAATACATTCCTCGACCCATCGGACAGCCTGGACACAGGTGGGGTGAGCGTACGGCTCGATCATCTGATGGATTGGGCCAAGCTGGTCTCCATCAGCGCGTATCGCCAGCAGAGCTTCGATGTCCAATTTGATATCACTCTGACACCGGCTACGTCCATCCAACAGCCGGTTCCGTTTCCACCTTTCTCCCTGATTATCCCGCTGCCAACGGTGAACGCGCTCGTCAATGACAAGCAGATCTCGCAAGAGTTTCAGCTGGTGTCGCCGGACAACTACGCCCTACATTGGCTGACCTGGGTGGCGGGCCTGTACTATTTCCATGATCTCGTGGTGGAGGTGAACAGCTTCGCCGAAGTGAGCACGAACTCATATTCTGGCTTCGGTGAGACGCACATCGAGTTCCTGCCTGGCAGCCGCTTGACGCTCGGCCTGCGCTACACGGACGAGGATAAAACGTTGTCAGTGACATCAGGATACATCGGTGCGGTGACCCCGACGCCGACCACGTGGTTCTCTCAGTTGACCTACCGCCTTGGGATCGATCACACGTTCGACAACGGAGTGCTGATATACGCCTCCAAGAATCTGGGATTCAAGAGTGGCGGCTATAATTCAACCCAACCGAGTCTGCCGAACTTCGATCCCGAAATTCTGAAGGCCTATGAGGTGGGCGCGAAGAGCGAATTCCTCGACCGCAAGTTGCGCCTGAACGGCGCCGCTTTCTACTATGATTACACCGGTATTCAGTTGAACAAGTTGACGACGAACAACCAAGTGCAATTTTACAACGGTCCGCCGGCGACCTCGTACGGCGCTGATCTCGACCTTCAGGCGCAAGTAACCCAGGCACTCAGAGTGGATCTGGGCGCCAGTTATATCCACGCTCGATTCACCTCTTCCACTCCGACTGTCCAATACA
>Ga0265760_10000530_pt1 | contig 10736 bp, 16 predicted proteins | sample NZIome_2_FD_200831 | JGI IMG/M metagenome (GOLD analysis project Ga0265760, IMG submission 200831) | Metatranscriptome of rhizosphere microbial communities from Maridalen valley, Oslo, Norway - NZI1 (Metagenome Metatranscriptome) | ecosystem: Host-associated > Plants > Roots > Rhizosphere >...
GACTCACCGGCCACCATCCGCTACTTGAGTTTGGCTCTTTACGGTCAATTCGTATTTCCGGTTCATTACAACCGCCCCAACTAATTCGAACTGCCTTCTTGCTCAAATTCTCCAGGGTCACGGTAAAAGCGCGGCAGGTCAACGTCTGCGCAGCTTCGCCGGTACAACTTGGCCCGAGCGGCAGCGTACTGTTGCGATCTTCCACCAGCGTGAGGCGGAACTTGTCCGCGTCTGGCAGGAGTTGCGGTGCGTCGCTGGCGGTTAGCAAAGGGCAACAAAATAAATACAGGTAGATTGGCGCGAGGCGGATCAATTTGAACCGGAGATGTGCCAAGGTCACGATTCCATCATACGCGAGGCCCTTGTCGTACCTGTCGTAACCAGGCGTTTACACTCATTGACCCCTGGGAGCCGGGAATCCTAGTCAATGAGTGTAATGGCGATGTTTCAACAACTGTGGTCTTAGGGGCGTTTGTGGCATACTCAATCGGGCGGTGGACGGATGGAGTTATCTACTTCGAGCCTATACCTTGCCGCGCCGATCGTTGTGGCTGGCCTCGCAACCTTGTGGGCAGTGTGGCCGGAAAAGTACGTGGCGTGGATTCAAGCAATGAAGCGGAAGATGCCGCCAGCGATGCGGGCTGGTGCTGATGGAGTTCAGGCGATATTTCCGCTCTCATCCGCGAAGCCTTGGTACCCGAAGCTCCTGCGTGTAATAGGTATTTTGATCTGGGTACTACTGCTGTCGTTTGCCTACACGTTCTACAAGCACTGAAATCCGTTCAACTAGTCGCTATCAAGCGATTACACACATTGAGGTTTGGGGCCCCCGGCCTCGGTCAATGACTGTAGTCGGGATATTTCAACAGTTAGCGTCTACGTAGCATCGGTTCTGCCACTGGAGTCAGCTACCTCCGAGTGGCCCAAAAGAAGTGAGAGTGCTGCGAGGAACGCAACCGCCAGTCCAACAGCGTCGATGTGCTTGATTGCTACAGCCCAGTGCGGCCCCAGCGTACGAAGTGGGGACAGCAGACCACCCAAGAACCACCCCACCATGAAAAAGCGCTCCGGCCCTGTCGTGCCTCGAATGAGCCAGAATCCTATCCAGCAAACGAAACCGTAGTAGAAAAGGTTCACGGCCATCAGCAGCCAACCGTGCAGCAGAAAACTGACGTTAAACATCCATCCAGATTGTGTGTGGCCCCAGCGCAGAATGTTGTTTGCGAAGACAAGTGCGGTGATGCCGAGTGCCACTGCGGTTCTCACGCGAGTTGTGAGTAGTCGTGTTGGATGCGATTCCATCAAACCTTACGTTTCCTTTGACCCCATTATGCGCCAGAGCCATATCTGTTGAGAACAGGCGATTTCACTCAAAGCCCCATTTGTTACTTGCCTCTAAACTCTTTCCACATGCTCCAGACTTCTTTCCAGAATCGCTGCGGCACGCTGGAAAGTATCAGGAGCGCAATCAAAATTATGCCTATTGCCCAATCTCTCATGCGAAGAATATACGCCTGTGATCGAGGGTCGGTTTAGGTGCCGAAGCATTCTGACAAGGGTCAACTGTTGAAATCAGGCGATTACGCTCATTGAGGATTCGTGGGCTGGCCAGAACAGGCCCAATGAGTGAGATTGGCGATGTTACAACAGTAGCGACAAAAACTAGGGTCGAATGTCTCAGGCCAGCTGCTTTGGCGTTCAGCGGGTTTTCGGAATAGACTGACCACGATCGGCCACAACAGCTTCCCAACCCTCTATGCTGTGCTCGACTCGAGCACGGAAATGCCAGGGAGATGATTATGAAAGTAAGAGCATTGAGCTGCGTTTCGGTGATCACACTGCTGACAGCGCCGGCCATTTCAGGTCAGTTGTCCGCGAAAGAACCCATCGCACAAAATGCGGTCTTTATCACCTTCGATGCGCCAGGTGCATCCTTGACCTTTCCCACGGGCATAAACTCGGAGGGGGTGATCATGGGCAACGCCCTCTTGGACTCCAACGACAACCTTGGCCGCATATTCCGCGGCTTCGTGCGTGCTCGTGACGGTACTTTCACAACCTTCGATGCTCCCAATGTAGGCCAGGATGGAACATGGCCCGTTAGCATCAACTCGGCCGGCGAAATCACAGGGTATTCTTACGATGCGAACAACATGACGCATGGCTTTCTCCGCAAGCCGGACGGAGTAATAACTGTCCTCGATGGCCCGGGAGCGCTGGAAACCTTCGCTGTGGGAATAAATGAGACAGGGACAATCACCGGGTGGGTCGAGGTAAACCCAGATGGTTCAGGTCACGCGTTCCTCCGCTCTCCCGATGGCGAGTACACGCTGTTCGATGTTCCCCCGGAGGTCGGGACTAACACCGCTCCGAGTGGTATTAATGCAGCGGGCGCGGTTACAGGCTCATTCACGGACCGAAATTTCAATTACGCGGGCTTCGTGCGCACTGCCGATGGCACGTTCAGTTATTTCTATGCGCCGGATGGAGGACAAATCGCTTCGGGATTAAGCATCGACTCAGGAGGCGATGTCACGGGCTGGTACTGGGACCGAAACGGGGAACATGGCTTTGTGCGCACGGCCGATGGCACCTTTAGCGCCCTTAATGCTCCTCGCAACATCGGCTGTGTTCCGACTTCTATCAATCCCGCAGGCGATATCACCGGCAACTGTATTATCAATCAAGTGTTCGGTGCGTTTTGGGGTGCGTTTGTCCAAGAGCGCAACGGGCGATTCTTCAGGCTCGATGTGCCAAGTACGATCCAAACCGTTGGCCCCAGTGGTATCAACAGCGCGGGGGAAATCACGGGAACATACTACCTAGCTCCAGGATCAGGATACCCTCATGCTTTCCTGCGAACCTGGAGGCGGAGGAAGCACTAGATAATGTTTAGCAAATCGGAAGCTGATCCTCCCACGCTTGTCTGGCGAGCCAGTGGCGGGTAACACGACACTTCTAGCGAGGCAATGTAAACTTCCGGCGAGCCTTGGGGTAAACACCAGCCAGTAGCGTGAACACGACCATCGACGCATGGATAATGTTGATCGCAGTTCTCCCCACAACGCGATCGTAAACGGTACTGTTGTAAACAGGCGATTCCACTCAAAACCCCCTGCCGCGACAGCAGTAGCAGTTTTGTTATGGCCTCTTAGACTCAGTCCTCGTAGCTCTCCTCACCCTCACAAGTCATCAGCCGCGTGCAGCAGCGCCGCCACCGTTGCCGAAAAAACCGATCGAGCTTCCTCTGCATCCTCGGGCCGGATGGTCTTCTCAATCAAAAGCATCGCCGAACCATGCACCGTCATCCACAACGCCGTAAGCACGCGCTCGTGATCGTCGGGCGATCCGCCTAGCTTCTGTGTTAGCTTTCGGCGCATCGCATCTTTCGCCGGCTGGCCAACAACCTTGACCCCGCCGCGCTTGGCGCGGGGCGAGTAATAGAGCTCGTAATTGTGCTGATAAAACAACTCGTACTCCCGGGGATGGTTCAGAGCGAAGTCCAGATACCGCTCGCAACCTTCTTCCGCAGAGCCGGCTGCATCCAGAGTGGCCGCGAGCTCCATCCGGATGCGCTGCATCAGCCCCCGCAGAATGTCGTCCCGGTCGCGAAAGCGCCGGTACACCGCCGGCGTGTTCGTCCCCGCCGCCCGCGCCACCGTCCGCATCGTCAGTGCCTTCTCCCCGCCCTTTTTCCACAGCTTCTGCGCTGCATCCAGTATCTTTCCTTCCAGGTCAGGGTCCGGTCGTCGCGGCACGTGCTTTCCTCCCAGGAAAAACACCCTCGAATGATTATGTATACATCGTAAATATAACGATGTACAGAGAATAGATGCCGCCGGTTCCCTCCGTGTTACCAAAGTTTGCTCCTCCAGAAATTATGTTGACATCGTAAACATAACGCTGTATAAATTATAAAGATTCGGGCCCCTTCTGCGGTCTTTCAGGAGTTGATGATCAAGATGTATTCATGGGAAAACCCTGAGGATAGACTCTCTATCGCTCAGATGAATTCAGAACTTCAGCACGCCCAGCTGGAACTGCTAAGCGCCCATTGCGCAACTCATCAGCTGCGGTTGCGGTTTTCGGCGGATGATTTGGCGCGGTTTGGGCAGCGTGATATTTTGCGCAAGTCGGTACAGTCGGCGGCGGCGTTGAGTGAGTATTACTCCTCCATCGAAAAGAAAATTCCCGCCGTCGAGGCTGCTTCCGAGGCTTTGACTCAGGTCACGGAAGAGCAGATCGTTGAAGCGGTGAAGCGGGTTTCCACCTATTTTCGGGAACAGCGCGAACACTACCTGGCCTCCGCTGTGCCCCTCAGCAATCACGAAAAAGCCCTCATGTGGCCGTATTTTTCGGCGGCAATGCTTGATCGCGTGCGGGTTGTCGAACTCAAGGGAGCACGCGTGCCGAATCCGTCTTTTTATGAGGAGTACAGGGCCATGGGATTCGTGAACCTGCCCGAGGTCACGCACATGCACTCCCTGACTTTTCTCGACGTCGTGGTATTCAACGAGAAAATCACCGAGCGCTCCCTGTTTCACGGGCTGGTGCATGCTGTCCAGTTTGAAATCCTGGGACTGGAGCGTTATAGCGAAATCTTCGTGCGCGGCTTCGTACAGACCAAGATTCATTTTTCGGTGCCGCTGGAAGCGCACGCCTTTGCTCTGGAGTCAAAGTTTGCCGGCACGCCCACCAGCCGGTTTTCCGTTGAAGACCAGGTTCGCCTCTGGGTCGATCAGGACCGCTATTAAGCGAATTGCATTCTGAAACATTCCGAAGGAAACACTCTTCGGATGCGCGGGCCTCCCCCGTCGCGGTTTCCGGGGCGGCGCAAGCCGTCCCGGAAACCCAAACAATTGTTCCACCCCCAACGCTGCAAGGGGACGGCGCAAGCCGTCCCCTCTTTCTCTTTGTCAGATGTTGAATCGTGAGCCCGCGCCACCAGCTCGTTTCCTTTCAATGCCTTAGATCGCTTGCGACATCTTCCCGATCGCTTGCGTCTTTTTTCTCCCTACCTCCGTATGTAATGAATAGTATGAACGCGACCGCTTTCTATTTCGAAAGCTCGATGGCACAAGAAAGCACCGAGATCGCTCGTGGGCTTCGGCGTCGAGACCCTGCCTTGCTCGACCGCCTGATCGAGCAATACCAGCATCGCCTGCTCCGCTACCTCGTCTACTTGACGGGGCGCCGCGAACTCGCGGAAGACCTGTTCCAGGAAACCTGGATCCGCGTGCTGGAACGCGGTCACCAGTTCAACGACAAATACGCATTCAGCACTTGGCTTTTCACCGTTGCACGCAACCTGGCCATCGATCATATGCGCCGCAAACAGCCCGCCAGCCTCGACGGTTTGATGAATAATAAAGATAAAGAGGGCGCCGCGCCCTTCGACCCGCCAGAGACCGGACGCGCCTCGGCTTTCGATCTGACTCTGCAGCGTGAGCAGAACGAATACATCGCCGCTGGCATGCAACATCTCGCCGCGGAATATCGCGAAGCGCTGGTGCTCCGCTTTCAGGAAGGCATGTCGCTCGAAGAGATCGCGAGCGTAGCGCACGTGCCTTTGGGAACTGTGAAATCCAGAATCTACCGCGGTCTGAGCGCGCTCGAACCGTGGTTGAAAGGAGCGCCGCAGTGAGCAACACCAACAACAACGACGCGCATGAACGGGCACGACGCCTGATCGCATCAGCCGCTCCCGAAACGCTCTCGGCCGCCGATCGCTTTTCTGATCGTCTTTCCGACGGATCATCGTCGAACGCATGGCTGGCAGCGCACCTCGAAACCTGTGCCCCATGCCGCGCTTTCGCCGAGAACGCCGCCGAGACGGTTCACCGCTTGCGCGCGATCCCGGTCGCCGCAGGCCGCAGCCTGGTCTCGACCACGCAGAGCAGAGTGCGCCGCCGCGCCCTGGAATTGCAGCGCCAACGAGAACGCATGTGGCTGGTTGCGGTCAGTTGTACGGCCGTGACCCTGTGCGCGCTGCTCAGCACAGTCGCTTTGTGGCTTGGTTTTGAATGGCTGGGCACGCGAGCGCAGTTGGCTTCCTCAGTCTGGCAACTAGGGTTCCTGGTTTTCTGTGTGGTGCCGGCCCTGGTGGCGGCAATCGCGCTGCTGGCCAAGGATAGCCATAAGCATCTGGCGGATCACTCTGGTTCTTACCAGGGTTAATCGAACCAATAGCAAGAAGTACGCACTCAGGAGACTTATGAGCAACGGCAATCCAACTCCCACGCGAACCAAAGACGAGATCCGCATCCTTGCGCCCTGGGCCTACTGCTTATACGCAGCGGTCCTCGTGACTGTCGCCGTGGCCTTTGTGATCCTCGTGCGCACGGATCGCCATGCGCCTCCGGTTGCGATCCGCTGGCTGCTGGGACTCCTCGCGGGAGCAGTGCTCGGCTGCTGGGCCGTGCTGATCGGCTACATCAACCAGGACGCCGGCCGCCGCAGAATGAGCCGCCTGCTGTGGACCCTCATTGCCATCTTCGTCCCCAACGGCCTCGGGATCGTCCTCTATTTTGTCTTGCGCAAGCCGCGCATCGCGCACTGTCCGCAATGCGACGCCGAAATCGAGCCCGGCTTCAGTTACTGTCCCCGCTGCCGCACGCGCCTGCGCCCCATCTGCCCCCACTGCCAGCGCAGCACAGACCACGACGACAAATTCTGCCCCTACTGCGGAGGTGATCTGGCCCCTGTCACCGCGCCCGCTGCGCCGGCCAGCCAGCAGCCTTTGTCATCCTGAGCGAAGCATGCGGATTCGCTTCATGAATCCGCATGCGTAGTCGAAGGAACCCTGCAAGCTCATCCAATCTCCTGGTGACCTCAAAGCGTTCTGCGGATGTCCCAACTCCGTCTGCTTTAGAGACTCCTCCTCCGCGCAAGCCTCAATCCGATCAACGAAGCCGGGCGATTCTCCGCGGAGCAGATGCCATGCTTCCTTGTACGCATCGTATTTTGACCCGGCCATAGCTGGATAGAGGCCGACGGTCGACATGCCACGGACTACTTTTTCGGGAAGGATATACCAGACGTCTTCAGGAATTACGTAGGCGGCTACGAAGTCGAAGGAATCTTTCTCGTAGACATGGTGTTGGGTTCTGATGGTGCAGTGATAGCAGCGGTGTTTGCTTATAGATGGTGACTTCACCTGGACGCGGAAAATTCGCGTGCTCTTGTGGTGCACGAGGAAGTCGTATCCTGACGGCTCTCCCCAGGGCCTGGCCGGGCGCAGTCCTTCTTCGATGGCCCGCAATGCGAAGCACATCTCCGCCCAGGCTCCTCGATCTTTGGAATTCTTGATGTTCATGCCACGGGGTTTTTTCACACGCTTGCCCTTTCTTCCCTGCTTGGTTGCCGATTTGTCGAAATGTGCCCAAACTAAAAACGCGGCCAGTGGTGGCCGCGCTATTTTTGGAACATAGTCCACGTTCGCATGCGGGTGGGACGAAGTAAAGTCTACGAAAGTAGACTCTACGAAAGTAGATATAGCGTTCACCACAGGCAACTCTTGACCAAGCCTTCCGGAAAGAGTATTTTTCGACCAAAATCAGATGCTGGTCCTTCGGTGCGGAAGGATGATCACGGCGCAGGAGGAACCATGGACTTCGATCTGAGCAAGGTAAAAATAGGCAAAGACGCGGTTGCCGACATGGCAACCCAGAAAACCATACAACTCTTAAGCGATCTCAACCTCGTTCTGGGCATGTTGCCGGACGCAGGATACGAAGTCGGCGAAATGGAAGTCGAACTCGGCATCGCACCCAAGGTGACGGTAAGCTTGAAACTGGGGCGCGCACCCAACGAAGCGCGGCTCAAGTCGATTCTGGAGAAGATGAACAACGCCATGCTGTCTGCGATCGTCACCGCGCTGATTCAAGCCAGCAAACTGCGGGACGCGGTGAGCGTGGAGACGCTGGAACTGAAAGACGTGAAGGTGATTCTCACTGCGGTACCCAACGTTTCCCTGCAATGGAAGCAGAAGGTAGCGGCGAACAAGTTGGCCGCGTGAGATTGGGTCTGCTGGAAATCCCGGACGGCAGGGGACAGTGGAATCCCACCCTTCGAGAAGCGAAGGGTGGGGCACTCGGTAATTGGGATCTTAGAAATGAGCTATCAGAAAGCCGCGTGGCGTGAGGATTGCGATTCCCTCATACCCGGTCAGCCTTAGAAGGTGGCCATCGCCGGAGACAATCACGTCGGCCTCGGCGGCGACGGCACATTCGAGAATCCGATTGTCATCCGGATCTTCTTTTACTGCGTTCACACGACGCCGTGGCAGCACTCGCTCGCCCAGGCCCCACAATAACGGCAGGTAACGATCCAGTCGCTCTTCGTTCCATCCGAACTTGTCGAGTAACACTCTGCGCGTTTCGCTCTCGATCTCAGCCGAGTAATAAAACTCGCAACGGCCGCTTTCCACGGCCTCGAACACGCGGCGAGGCAACCCGGCGAAGACCAGCGAAGACACGATCACGTTCGTGTCCACAACAATGCGCATTTATTTCTTGGGGGCTTTCCTGGAGCCCCGGCGGGATTCGTGGACCAATCGCTCCACGTCTCCTTCGCGAAGACCGCGCTCTTCGGCGCGCTGGCGACCATAGGCATTGACTTCATCCCACCACGCCCGCCGGTCGTAGTGACGGAGCGCCTCCCGAACCAGCTCGCTCATGGTGCGGCTCTCCCGCTTGGCGATGGATTGGGCGCGCTTCAGCATTTCAGGCGGCAAGGTTACGGATAGGGTGCGAGTGCTTCTCATGCTAAGTATTGTAAAGCATGATTTAGCGTGATTCAAGAAATAGAACCTTACCGGGACACGGCCGTGGCACCCGTCAGGGCCGCTCGCACGGACCCTCGCTAATACCAGGGACGAGCGGCGCTTAAGCGCCGCTCTCGGTCTTCTCCAATTGGCAGGGGCGTAGTAGACTGTCGCGCTATGCTGATCATCGGGACAAAGGTCTTTTTCTGGGGGTCCGAGACCACCGCCGAAATGCTGCGCTGCGGAACCTGCGGGACCCAGGCCCAGTTCATTCAAAAAACCGGAATGAGATTCCTCGTATTCTTCTTCATCATTCCGACCATTCCTCTTAGTGGGAAGATGCATGTGCTGGAGTGTCCCCAGTGCAAGACCCGCTACGCCCGGAAGTAGGAGACTGCGATGTGCAGCGGAGCCGTTCCTATGCCGCGGGAGCGGCCCCTAAGCGCGGCGTTAAAGCACGAGATCGGGAAGGTCACGAGACCACTCCTGCCGCACCAGCGCCGTGGCCGCACCGAAGATTCGAGCTGTCAGCATCCTCGCAGACCAAAAGCAGGAAGAGGAGGTGCTCCAACCGGCCGTGGATTGTTTCGCGCGAAACCTCTCGGCGCCCTGAGATAACGAGGCGGACGTGAGCGTCGTTTGCTGCTGGTGAATTGACAGAGGCGCCTGTGAGGAGTGAATGGCCACCGTGTGTGGTGCGGGGTTGGGTAGCGTGTTTACGGCATACGGGTCGTACCAGGTCGGATCGACGTCCTGTTGGCCATAGGACGGAAGCACCATGGTTGTGAGTATCGCACCAAACACCATTGCCATGAATGCCAGTATTCTGCGGGACCGGATGTCTCTTGATCGGTTCATTTAAATCACCTCTCTGTTGGATTGATTTCAACCGACGTTAGCGGCAAGCGGCAGAAATCATGGACCGAATAATGCGCCCACTTGCAGTAAGTGTCCATGGAGAGAGCTGAAGCTATATGAAGCCATCTGAAGAATGGTTCGAAGCGTCTCCGCGCGCAACTTTCTGGCGCTATTCGCGCGGCGGGGACTTTCGAGTGCCTCGGGGATTTTCTGGATCCAGGCCGGCGGCAGCCATAATGGCGCGACCGAACTCTTCCGGGGAAACAGCAAATGCTTCGCCCACTGCCGCATTGCTGGCATCTTCCTCGGCAGCGGGCGCGACGAAGCGATAGCCCCGTCCGACCACAGTCTGCAGGTACTGAGGCTCGTCAACATCGTCTGCCAGGGCGCGGCGAACCTTGCGGATGGCGGTATTAATTCCCTGTTCGACGTCGACGAAGACGTCTTTGCTCCACAATTCGTTGGAGATTTGCTCGCGGGTGACCAGTTGCCCCCTCTTTTCGACCAAGAACATGAGCAACTGCAGCGGCAGGCCCTCGAGCCGAACCGGGACGCCACGGCGGCAGAGCTGAAAACGACCGTAATCCAATTGGAAGTCGTCGAAGCGAACCTTTTTCTCCGGCATTAGCTCGACTCCTACGTCACCTGACCACGCCCACTACAGCGGTTTCACTGCGGACACACGGTCGGACGAGTTTCGTGCAATCAGGAATTCTGTTCCGACGGGCTCACAGTGTCAAGCCCACTCAAAAACAAAGCGGGGCGGCCTGCGCCGCCCCGCTTCAAGTCAAAAGCAGCGGGCGAGGGCGCCCGCTCTACACAACCTTTACGTTCCTTCGCTCCAGCCTGCCAGATACTCTTCCTGGTCCGGAGTGAGGCGGTCGATCTTGATTCCCATGGACTCGAGCTTCAGTTTGGCTACGCGCTTGTCGAGTTCGTCGGGAACTTTGTAGACCCTTTTCTCGAGCGTCTTGAAGTTCTTGACCATGTACTCGACTGAAAGCGCCTGGTCGGCGAAGCTCATGTCCATTACCGAGGCGGGATGTCCCTCGGCGGCGGCCAGGTTGATCAGGCGGCCTTCGCCTAGAAGGTTGATCTTGCGGCCATCCTTCAA
>Ga0265760_10000531_pt1 | contig 10726 bp, 9 predicted proteins | sample NZIome_2_FD_200831 | JGI IMG/M metagenome (GOLD analysis project Ga0265760, IMG submission 200831) | Metatranscriptome of rhizosphere microbial communities from Maridalen valley, Oslo, Norway - NZI1 (Metagenome Metatranscriptome) | ecosystem: Host-associated > Plants > Roots > Rhizosphere > Soil...
GGACGTTGAGGCGCGAATCGCGTACGCGGCCCGTCTCGATAACGTCAAGACTTCCATGTTGCAGGACTTCGAGCATCGCCGGTCACTCGAGATCGACCCGATCTTGGGAGCGGTCTGCGAGTTGGGCGAGCGCTACGGTATCGAAACGCCCGAAGTGCGAAAAGCGTATGCGGCGCTGCAGCGGCTGACTCCGGCGCGGATATGATCGCCCAGGATTTGCCACACGTAGATATTGGCGATCTCAGCGGCGTCGGGCCGAAGAGCGCGGCGCTGTTTCACGAACTCGGCATCGATACGGCCGAAGCGTTGCTGGATTACCTCCCGTTTCGCTACGACGACTTGCGCTTTCCGACGCCGGCCGCGCGATTGGGTGAAGCAGGGGGTGAGGAGAACGCGGTCGGGCACGTTAGTGCCGTCAAGGAACGCCGCGTGCGCGGTTTAGAGATCGTGGAGCTGCAGCTCCGCGACGACGACGGCGGTCTGTTCACCGCAAAATGGATCGGACGCAATCGTTACGTCGTCGGACGCTTTCGCGAAGGAATGCGGCTGATGGTGCGCGGGCGCGTCGATCGGATCTTCTCTGGACCGGTGGTGAGCGTTGCGCACTACGAAGTGCTCGGCGAGAACCAATCGTATCGGGGTGAACTCGTCCCCGTCTATCGCGCGAGCAAGGAGCTTGCCACCCGCAAGATCGCGATGGTCGTGAAAAAGAACCTCGCGGATCTGCTCGAGCTTGTTCCCACGGACCCGTTACCGCCGGCTTTGGCCGCGCAACGAGGCTACGGCCCGATCCGCGAAGCCTATCGCGCGATGCACGCGCCACAGACACCGCAGGAATCGGAGCGCGCCCACGAGCGCTTTGTTTTCGCGGAGTTTCTCGCATTGTCGACGGGCGCGCAACTGCGGCGCGCCGAGCGCGAGAGCGATCACGACGCGCCGGTCTTCGAGGTTCCTGCAAACCTGTTGGAACGCATCGAGGCGACGCTCCCCTTTGCGTTGACCGCCGCGCAGCGTCGGGTGATCCAGGAAATTTGGAACGATTTAGGGCGTGACGTTCCGATGAACCGGCTTTTGCAGGGCGACGTCGGCAGCGGTAAGACGCTGGTTGCCGCCGCGGCGGTTCTGGCGGCAGCCGCAAACGGTTTGCAATCGGCCGTGATGGCGCCCACCGAGCTGCTGGCGTGGCAGCACGCGAGCAAGCTCGCACCCTTGCTGCAACCGTTTGGACTCGGCGTGGAGGCGATCTTCGGCAGCCAGAGCGCACGGTCGCGCCGGGCGGCACTCGAGAAACTCTCCAGCGGCGAGGCGTCGTTGGCCGTTGGCACGCACGCGTTGCTTACCGAAGGCGTCGACTTTGGGCGGCTCGGTCTGGTCGTCATTGACGAACAGCATCGTTTTGGCGTCGAGCAACGGGCGCGACTTCGCGGCAAAGGGTCGTCGCCACACACGCTGCACATGACGGCCACGCCGATTCCGCGAACGCTGGCGCAGTCGGCCTACGCGGATCTCGACATCTCGCTCATCGACGAACTGCCGCCCAATCGCACTCCGATCGAAACGTTTGCGGTTCGCACGAGCCGCTTGAGCCGGGTCTACGACTTCGTTCGAAAGAACGTCGCCGCCGGGCGCCAGGCCTATATCGTCGCGCCAGCCATCGAGGAAGGGGAGAACGAGCTGACGAGCGCCATCGCGGAAGAAGGGCGGCTGCGCCGCGACGTCTTTGCGGACCTGCGGGTGGGGTTGCTCCACGGGCGTCTGGCGTCGCGCGAGAAGGAGCAGATTATGGCGACCTTCGTTCGTGGAGAGCTCGACGTGCTGGTTTCGACGACGGTCGTTGAAGTAGGCGTGGACGTCGCGAATGCAACCGTGATGGTCGTTCTCGACGCGCATCGCTACGGGCTCGCGCAGCTCCACCAGTTACGTGGGCGCGTCGGTCGAGGAGCCGCGAAGTCGTTTTGCATCTTCGTCTATCCCGACGACGTGGGTAACGAGCGGCTCGAGATCTTGATCCGCTCGACCGACGGTTTCGAGATCGCCGACGAGGATTTGCGGCTGCGAGGTCCGGGCCAGCTTTCGGGAACGATCCAATCGGGGGCGGCGGACCTGCGCTTCGGTGACTTGGTACGCGACATTGACGTCTATCGCTCCGCGAAAGCGGCTGCCGCGCAGATCGTCGCTGACGATCCGGCGCTGGCACGTCCAGAACACGCGGGGCTTCGAGCCCTGCTTGCGGCCCAGCCCAGCACGCGCGCGCTGCTGCTTTCGTCGTGAGGGTTCACGGGCCGCGGCGCGAATAGCGCCGCCAATGTATAAGCCCTGCATCTTCATTGCGGTCGCGACGGCCGTACTCTTTTCCTCGTGGGGAGCGGTAGCGGGCGCAGCCTCACCCGATGTGGCGCGCGCGACCCTCGGAAATGGGTTGCGGGTGATCGTCGTCCGCAACACGTTGGCGCCGGTCGTTACGACGGTTCTGAACTACGAAGCCGGCTCCGACGAGCAGTGGATTCCCGGCCTCGCCCACGCGACGGAACACATGATGTTTCGCGGAAGCGCCACGCTGTCGTCCTCTCAACTTATGGATGCGGTCGGAATTACCGGCGGCGACTTCGATGCCGACACGACGTCAACGGTCACGCAGTATTACTTTACGGTTCCGTCGGCCTACCTCGACATCGCGCTGCGGGCCGAACGGTCGCGTGCAACCGGACTGCTGATGTCGCAGAAGCTGTGGGGCCAGGAGCGCGGGGCGATCACGCAAGAAGTGCAGCAGGATCAAAGCGATGCGTTCTATCGGCTCTTCGTAAAGATGCAAGGCCGCCTCATTGGCGGCACGCCGTACGCGAAGAACACCCTGGGCACCGTCTCCGATTTTGCCAACAAGGTGAACAGCACGCAGTTGCTGCGCTTTTACCATGACTGGTATCACCCCAACAATGCGGTGTACATTATTACGGGCAACGTCGATCCCGCGCAGACGATCGCCGAGGTGCGCCGGCTCTTCGGCGATATTCCGGCAGCCAAACTTCCCGCGCGCGACCCGGTACGTCTGCAGCCGCTGCGAGCCGCCACCTTTCACGATAAGTCGGACCAGGCATATACGGCGGTCGCGTTGGGCTATCGTTTCCCGGGCTACGACAGTCCCGACTATGCGGCCGGTCAAATCTTGGGTGACGTGCTCTCGAGCGCGCGCAGCAATCTGGGCGGCATGGCGTATACGGGGCAAGCCTTGGGCGCTGGTTTTGACGCCGAAGCCTTCCCGAAAGTAGGGCTCGGCATTGCGTTTGCCGCCGTTCCGGTGAGCGTGCCGCCAGCGACCGCGGAGCGCGAAGTGCGCGGGATCCTCGACGGCTACAAGCGCACCGGTGTTCCAGACGAGCTCGTCGAGGCTGCCAAACTGCGCGAGATTTCGCAGCTCGAGTTCAATGCGAACTCGATCGAGGGCCTGGCTCTGGAGTGGAGCCAAGCCGTCGCCGTGCAAGGCCTCTCGTCGCCCGACGACATGGTCGAACAGTATCAGCGAGTCACCGCCTCCGACGTCAACCGAGTGTTGCGGAGCTACGTCGACAACCAGCGCGCGGTCGTCGTCTACGCCGTTCCGCAAAACGCCGGTGCGCCCAGGGCGAGCGGTCAGATGGCCAAAGAAAACAACGAGATTCCGCCAAGCTCGCACGAGCCGCTACCGAGCTGGGCTCAGCACGTTCTCGACAACCTGCAGGTGCCGCAGCAGACGATATCTCCCAGCGATATGACGCTGCCCAACGGCATTCGCCTGATCGTGCAGCCGGAAAGTATCTCTCACACCGTCGTGGTTGCCGGCGAGATCGAAAACAACGAGGACCTTCAAGTGCCGCCGGGGCAGGATGGGGTTGACGACGTGACGTCGGGCCTTCTGCCCTTCGGAACGACGACCTACGACCGCATCGCGTTCCAAACCGAGCTCGACAAGATTGCCGCGTCGACCGAGGCCGGAACGAGCTTCGGCCTCGACGTCCTGTCGTCGCAGTTCGACCGCGGAATGCAGCTGCTCGCCGACGAGGAGCTTCACCCCGCCTTCCGGCCGGCGGATTTTGCGGTCGTGCAACAGCAGACCGGTGGTGAGCTTGCTGGAGAGATGACCACCCCGCAGCATCTGGCAGACGTCGCGTTAAATAAAGCCCTCTATCCGCCCGGCGATCCCGAGCAACGCTTCGCGACGCCGAAGAGCGTCGGTGCATTGACGCTTGCCGACGTCAAGAGCTGGTTCGCAACGGCCTATCGTCCCGACCTCACGACCATCGTCGTCATCGGCGATACGACGCCGGAGGCGGCAAAAGCGATCGTTGAAAAATATTTCGGCACGTGGAGTGCGACGGGGCCGAAACCCAACGTCGACCTTCCCGCAGTTCCGCCGAACACGGCAAGCCAGGTCGAGGTTCCGGCAACCGGACGCGTGCAATCCTCCGTGCGTCTGATGGAAACGGTGGATCTGGTTCGCAAGGACCCCGCGTGGCCGGTCCTTCAGCTCGCCAATAGCGTCCTGACCGGCGGATTCTACTCGTCGCTGCTCTTTCACGATCTGCGTGAAGTCCACGGTTACGCGTATTCGATCGAGAGCCGCTTCGCCGCGAATAAAAGTCGCGGAACGTTTTCTTTGGAATACGGCTGCGATCCGCAAAACGTCGTGCCGGCCGAGTCGCAAATAACGGCCGTCTTGGGGCGTCTGCAGCGCGAGCCGATCGAGCCGGATCGGCTGCTGCGCGCCAAAGCCTTGCTGATGGGCGAGGTTCCCATCCGCGAGGCAAGTTACGACGGCGTTACCGGACAGCTACTCAACTATGCGTCGCTCGATCTGCCACTCGATCAGAACGTTATCGACGCCCGAGCGCAGCTCGATGCGACGCAGGAGAGCGTTCGAGCCGCCTTGGCCAAATACGTTCGGCCGCGCGGCTTCGTGCGTGTCGTTACGGGGCCGGGGCCCCGTTAGTGGCAGGTCGTTAGCCCGTGGAAGCGATCCGCGGAATCGGCTTCGATCTAGACCATACGCTTGCGATCGACAATCACCTCGAGCGCGTCTGCTTTCTGCGACTGCTGCAAAGCGTCGCGTCGCGAGGCGGTCGAAGCCTGGGTACGCTCGCCGATGAAATCGACGCCATCGATCGTCTGCTGGCACGTCAGCGCAGCGGCGAGTTCTCGATTGACGACGCAGTGCGCCTTTTCGTTGCGGAGCACGGTTTGACCAGCGGCGATTGGTTTGTCGAGTCATTCCGCAAGATGGCGGTGGAGAGCGTCGAGGAGTTCGTGGTTCCGCTCCCGGGAGTCGAGCAGACAATGGAAGCTCTGCAAAAGCGCGGAATCCTGGTAGCCGTGCTGACCAATGGTTGGGATCCCTTGCAGAAGCGTAAAGCGGAGCAGGCAGGCTTCCGCGGGCCGGTTCTCGTCTGCAGCGAGATCGGCGAGCGCAAGCCCGCGACGATCGCCTTCGAGCGCCTTTTGCACGCCCTGGGCACGGAGCCGCAACAAACCTGCTACGTCGGAGACGACCCGCGCGACGACATCGCCGGAGCGCAGCACGCCGGGCTACAGGGGGTATGGGTCGACTGGGAAGGTCGTGAGTACCCCGGCGATTTGCCGGCGCCCGCCCATACGGTCCACAACCTCGTGGATCTGCTGACGATCGTTCCGCAGTGCGTGCGCGCGTCGTGATCGGCCGCGGAGTTCTCGCGGGCATCGCCTGCCTGGTCGTTTGCACCGGGATGGCCGCCCCCGCGGACTATCAAGCGAAGCTCGTCGATCTCGAGCGGCGCTATACCATGTGGAGTTTGCAGGAGAGTCCGTCGGCCGCCACCGATGCCGGCATTCACACGTACGACTCGCTGCTCGCAGACTATTCGCCGGCAACGCAAGCTGGGGAAATGACGAAGTTGCGCCAGTATCGCAACGAGTTGGCCGCCCTCGAGCCTCCACCCGGCGCCACCGCCCACGAGCGCGTCGATTATCTGCTGATCCGCTCGAACATCGAGGCCGACTGGTGGGGACGAACGGTTTTGCGCGGACTGCAGCGCAATCCTAGCGTGTACGAAGGCGAGTGCAGCAACGGCATCTTCTCGATCGTCAAGCGCCAGTATGCCACCGATGAAGTTCGCGTGCGCGCGGCAATCGCGCGGCTGCGCGCGTGTCCCCGCGTGCTCGAGCAGGGACGAGCGAATCTCACCCAGCCCGTTGCGGAGTTCGCGCAGATTGCGTCGGAGGATATTCGCGACGGCGACTCGCTCTACACGACGACGCTCGACGACATCGCGCGGGACACGTCGCCCACCACCCGCGTCGAACTCGCGCAGGCACAGGAAGTCGCACTGAAGGCCCTGCATGCCTACCGAGGCTGGCTCGACGCGAACATGAACCGCTTCGCTGCGGGCGGCTTTGCGGTGGGGCGCAAGCAGTACGATTGGTATCTCCGGCGAGTCTTGTTGCTGCCGTTCAACTCCGCGCAGGTTGCCGAAATCGGCCGGTTGGAGCTGGCGAGAGATCGCGCGTTGGAAACCTGGGAAGCCAGCCGCGACGCGCACGAGCCACCGGCCTCGCCGCCGCCGGCCTTCGCTTCGAAGGAAGCGTTCCTAGGCTACTACGAGCGCAGCCTTGCGCGGTTGATTTCGTTCATCAACACGCGCGAGATCGTCGATATCCCGCCGTATATCGGTCCGTTTCACATCGTCGAAGTTCCCAAGGCGCTGGCGGCGACCTATCCCGGCGGCTTCATGAATCCGCCGCAGATGTTTTCCAGCGACTCACAGGGGTTCTATTTCGTTCCGGATTTTAGTTCGGCGAATCAAAGCTTTTTCGTCGCGCAGGCGCGCCAGTCGGTTCTTCCGCTGCTCGGCCACGAAGGGATTCCCGGGCATTTCATGCAGTTCACCTACGCCTATCACAATCCCGACTTCGTCCGCCACGTCCAAGGCGACGGCGTATTCGCGGAAGGCTGGGCCTTTTACGGTGAAGAGATGCTGATGCGCGAAGGTCTGTACGAAGACGATCCGGGGGCTCGCCGGCAGGTGATTCACCTGATGCGCCACCGCGCGACTCGAATCGGAGTCGACGTCGGCTTGGCGACCGGCGCGATGACGTTGCCGCAAGCGATTGCATACTTTGAAAAGAACGCCGGCATCGATGCGGAGACGGCCCGCGGCGAGGCAACCCGTTTCGCGATGGGTCCCGGGCAAGCCATCGATTATCTCGTCGGGAAGACGCAGATCGAAACGCTTTTAGGGCTCGTGCGCGACCGCGAGGACGCCGCGTTTTCGCTGCGGCATTTTCACGATCAGCTGCTGTCGTACGGCACGGTTCCGTATTCTACGATTCGCTACGAGTGGCTGGGTGACGACTCGTGGCTTGCGCCCTCGCTGCAGCCGCTCGCGCCGCAGGAGTTTTAGAGTAGCGTGCCGCGGATTACCGGTGGATCGCTCGGAAGCCGAAAGCTTCGCTCGCCGAAGGGCACGCACGTTCGCCCCACGCCGGGGCGCGTCAAGGAATCGCTCTTTTCGATTTTGATGAATCGTCTCGACGGCGCCGCCGTCTTGGATCTCTTCGCGGGCACCGGCGCGATCGGTTTTGAAGCGGCGTCGCGAGGGGCCGCGCGCGTCGTCGCGGTGGAAGGCCAGCGCGACGTTGCCAACGCGATCGAAGAAGCGGTCAAGCAGCTGGGCATCGCGGACGTGGTGACGGTCTTTCCGGCACCCGCGGAACGCGCGCTCTACCGCCTCGAGGGGCCGTTCGACATCGTCTATCTCGACCCGCCCTACGCCGACCCCGTGCCGTTGCAGCTCTTTGGGCTGATGCTGGAGCGCAAATTGCTCGCTCCGGAAGCGATCGTGGTGTACGAACACGCCGCCAAGCGAATCCTGCCGCAGATACCCGGGTATCGCTCGGTGCGCGAAGAAGTCTACGGCGATGTCGGCCTCGCCTTCCTAACGCCGGAATCTTGACGAACGGCAAGCTTGAGCGCGTGACGCGCGCCGTGTACCCGGGATCGTTCGATCCGCCTACGAATGGTCACTTGGACGTGATCGAGCGCGCCGCCGGATGTTTCGGCGAGCTTATCGTGGCCATCGTCGTAAACCCGCAGAAGCGTGCGCCGATGTTCTCGCTGGAAGAACGGGTTGCGATGCTCAAGGCCAGCGTCGTGCGCGTTGCCGGCGTGCGCGTCGAGCACTTTCGCGGCCTTCTCGCCGACTACGTGAAAGCGGCTGAAGCCGACGTCATCGTGAAGGGCCTTCGGGTCGTCTCGGATTTCGAGAGTGAGATGTCGGCTGCGATGATGAACCGGTCGCTTTCGGACGTCGATACGCTCTTTTTGATGGCGGATCACGAGTACTCGTTCGTCAGCTCCAGCCTCGTCAAAGAGGTGTTCTTTCTCGGCGGCGACGTCGCCGCATTGGTACCCGAACCGGTTCTTCGCGTGATGGCGGAGAAACGCAGCAGCTTGCAACGGAGGTAATAATGTCGGTTTATCGTGTGCTGGACAAACTTGAGGCCTACGTTCACGAAGGAACGTGGTTGCCGGCTGGTTATCGGATCCTTTCGGAGGAGCGGCTGATCGAACTCCTCGAGAAGATTAGGGCCTCCTTGCCCGAGGAAGTCGGGCGGGCCAAAGCAATTGCCAGATCTCACGATAGCATGATGCGAGCGGCGCAAGAGAAGGCACAGGCAATCGTCGATGAAGCCGCAAGCAAGCACGAAGAACTGGTCGAGGATAACGAAATCGTTAAGCGCGCTCGCACGACGGCCGACGTTTTGCTGCGCGAGGCCGAGGAAAAGGCGCGCAAGGTTCGCGACGGAGCCGATCGCTACTCCAATGACGTGCTGGTCGAGATGGAGACTCGGCTGTTTGGCGCGCTCGGGGCGGTCCGCAAAGGGCGGCAAGTGCTCGAAGGTCAGCGCCAGGGCGCGGAGCGCCCGCTCGAGGAAGCCGCGGCGAAGAGCAAGCGCGCGGCCTTCGACTTGCAATCCGCCGTCGACGAGACCGCCGCTTTGGAATCGGTGCAGCCAACGACCGTCTGAGGAGGCCGCGTTGCGGGCATAAGCTAGGGCATGAAACAGCTTGCAACCATGCTCGCGCTCGCCGGGATGCTAACGGCGCCGGCCCTGAGCGCTCAACTCGGCGGCATCTCCGGTACGGTCGTCGATGCAAAGACCGGCCAGCCGATGGCGCACGCGACGCTCTATTATTATCGCAGCCCGTATCTCGAGAACGGACCGAACCACATCGCCACGCTTCAGACGAACGGCCGCGGTTTCTTCAGCGACATTACGCTAAACCCGGGTCGGTATATCGTCATGGCACGATTCCCCGGTAAGGTCGAAGGCTGCGCCGTCGACGACGTGATGGGCGGCGAGGTTACGCGCATGCGGATCGAGATTGGTCACGATGCCATCATGTGCACCGGCCCGCGCGTCCATTCCGCGCTCGTGGATCCGAACGCTACGGCGGACGTCTACCACATCTAGACTGGCGGCGCTGCGACGTTGGCGGCAAAGGCTTCCAGTTTCGGGCGATCAATCGCGCGCACGCGTCCTCGGTCGAGTTCGAGGGCGCCTGCGTTTTTGAGGCGTAACAATGCCCGCGCCGCCATATCGCGCACCGTGCCGGCCGCCGCTGCGATCTGCGCCTGAGAGAGGTTCTCGACTCCCGGCAGGCCAGGCGCCATTGTGACCGACGCGCGCGCGTATCCTAACAAGAACTTGGCAACGCGCTGCAGCACGTGGGCGAAAGCGAGATCGGCGATTGTGTCGATCGAGCGCCGCCGAGCTTGCGACGAGGCGATCAAAAATCCCAGCGCGAGCTCCGCGTCGCTGCGGGCGGCGTGAACGACGGCTTCGCTGGGAAGCGTCACGATTGTCGCGTCCGTCAAGGCTTCGGCACGCGTCGTCGCGCCGCCGCCGTCGAAGGTGCCGCTCTCGTTGAGCGTGTCGTGCGTCAAGCGTTCGCCGATCGTATGCGTCTTGCCGTCGGGCGAGAGTAAGGTGTAGATGACCTTGCCGCCCTTGACGATCCCCAGATACGGCCACACCTCGCCTTCGTCGAAGATCGTCTCGCCGGCTTTATAGGTGCGCTCGCTCATCTGACCGGCCAGCTCCTTGATCGTGCTGGCCTTGGCCGAGGTAAACGCGGCGACATAGGTTAGGAAGGCTTCGCCGTCGGCGTTTTCATCGATTCGTTCGAGCCGGACGGTCCACCGGTTGGCGCCGAGGTTGCGCGCGTCCCACGAAAAGCGCCCGGGACGCAGTTGCGCCATCTCATTGCGAAGTGCCCGAGGGTCCGTCTCTTCGGTGATCTCCAAGGCGCTTCCGATCGGAAGCTTGTCGAAAGTCTCGAGTATCAGCGCCGTCCTCGTCGCAGGAACGAGCGATCGGGCATCGAGCGTGATCGCGGCAGGTCGGTTCATGGGCATACGCCGCCGGTCTTAGGGACGCTCCGCGACGGCGCCTGCCGGGACGCGCGCAACCGTTGCGGAATAGTCGCGGTCCTTATGAGCAATTCTATGCAGGACAGCGATATCGTCATTCTTGCCGGGGCCCGCACGCCGTTCGGCAACCTCGGCGGCGAACTGGCGAGCCTCACGGCCACCGACCTGGCCGTCGCGGCGGCCGAAGCCGCGATTGGGCGCAGCGGGGTGCGCAAGGACCAGATCGACGAAGTGGTTTTCGGCAACGTCATTCAGAGTAGCGCCGATGCGATCTACCTCGCGCGCCA
>Ga0265760_10000533_pt1 | contig 10714 bp, 9 predicted proteins | sample NZIome_2_FD_200831 | JGI IMG/M metagenome (GOLD analysis project Ga0265760, IMG submission 200831) | Metatranscriptome of rhizosphere microbial communities from Maridalen valley, Oslo, Norway - NZI1 (Metagenome Metatranscriptome) | ecosystem: Host-associated > Plants > Roots > Rhizosphere > Soil...
CAAACACGAAAGCGGCGATTGGAGTGCTGTCGAGCAGTCAAAATTGGAAGCGTGGCTCGAATCCTCAACTTCCCATCGGATTGCGTATATCCGAATCGTGTCGGCCTGGGAACGGTCGGGGCGCTTAAGCGCGCTCGGCGCGGGCGTGCCCTCGGGAGCGATTCCGGAGCGCAATACGTGGAATTTCTCCCCTCCTCCAAGCGCGCCATCTTCACTGTCTCCCAGTGGGCATTTGGAGAGCGCGCCTGATCCTGAGGGGAACTCCGCCACGTTTCGATCAAATGCTACCTGGCTGCGCGCCGCTTCCCAAGGCCGCGCGCGCCTTCGCATTGCTGCTGCACTGTTGATATTGGGTTCCACCGCGGCCGTCGTCTGGTACTTCTCCTGGCACGGTGCAAGTTCCTATCGCACTTCAATTGGCGCACTCTCAACGATTCCGCTCGCAGATGGCTCGAAGGTCACACTCAATACCAACAGTCAAATCAACGTCGTCTTTAATAACAAGGTTCGCAGCGTCAAGCTCGACAGGGGGGAAGCATTTTTCGAGGTGTCCAAGGACCCAACTCGCCCCTTTGTAGTTGACATCGCTGACAAGCGGGTCGTAGCGGTAGGCACGCGGTTCTCTATTCGCCGCGACGAAAATGACATGCGTGTATATGTGGAAGAAGGGCGTGTGCAGATCAAGCGGCTTGGGATTACTGCCGAGGCCACGGAGACCCAGTTGCCTGCGGGATCAGAGGCGAGGACTGCGAAGAATTCGCTTCTCGTCGATCAGCCCACGCCCGCGCAAGTGGAGCAGCTCTTAAGTTGGCGCACGGGCTATATCAGGTTTCGTGACGCGAGGCTCGCCGATGCCGTTGTTGAGTTCAATCGATATACGCTTCATAAGATCGTCATCGAGGATCCCGCCATTGCCGATATTCACATCGGTGGCAACTTCCGAACGGACGATGCAGACGGCTTCCTCGGTCTGCTACAGAGCGGCTTCCCAGTAAAGGTCGATAGACGCGGCGAGCTTATAATCTTGACCCGGCGCTAGTCGACGTTTACCTCGCAATCTCGGATGCGACTCATGGTGTACGCGAGTATCGTGAAACGAGGCGCCATCGCGGGACTGATTTGCTTCGCCTGCGCAATTACGGCCCTCGCTCAAGGCAGCGAAGTGCCAAGGCAATCAATCAATCTGCCGGCTGCGGATCTCGTCTCGTCGCTGGATCTGCTCGGGCTGCAATCAGGCATCGAGTTCATCTACGACGCGGACCAACTCAAAGGGATACGCGTACCGGCGGTGATCGGACTTCTCACACCCAAGCAAGCGCTCGCGCAGCTTCTTCAGGGAAACAATCTTGGAATGGTAGAGCAGGCCGGAGGAGCCATTTTGATCGCGAAATTACCTCGCGACAAGCCATCCAATTCTCAGAACCAGCATCAACTCGACAACGGACCTCGGGAAATTGCTGATAGTGGAGTGTCTGCTAAACGCCGTTCGGTCTCCAAAAGAGACGATGATCTTGACGAGATCGTTGTGACAGGGACCAATATACGCGGCGAGAATCCCGTGGGTGCGGCGCTGATTGTCTACACACATCAGGACATTGAACAATCGGGCAGCGCAACCCTGGCGCAATTCGCGAGGCAGATTCCTGAGAATTTTGCTGGCCTCGATACGATATCGAACGTTAACTCAAATTTAGGGATACTCCCGCAAGGCGCTTCGAGCAATATCTTTCAGGGTGCGGCCTTCGATTTGAATGGGCTTGGCGTCGGATCGACGCTAACTTTGCTGAATGGACACCGCATCGCGCCGGGAGGTTTCGACGGCTCTTTTGTGGACATCTCGCAGATTCCATTGAGCGTTATTGATCATCTGGAGGTACTGGACGATGGTGCATCGGCGATCTACGGATCGGACGCCGTCGCCGGAGTCGTCAATATCGTGACTCGCAGGGACTTTACGGGTGCCGAGACGGGGCTACGATACGGTACGTCGACTGAAGGAGGCGCTGGGGAGTACACGGCGTCGCAATTGCTTGGCCAATCCTGGGTTAGTGGCAATGTGCTTCTGGATTACGAATACGATAGCCAAGACGGTCTCGATGCCTCTCAGCGACACTGGATTCCGAATCAGCTTGGACCCTACTCGCTTATTCCACAGAATCGACGCAGCAGCGCCTTTGCCGCGATTAAGCAAGATATCGGGAATGACACATCGCTTACCGGAAATGTGCTGTACGGAGATCGTGACTTCGAATACCACTCGGTGGAGGGCGCAAGTGGGGCATTGCAGTCCTCGACCGGCCACGTGGTCGAAACCGCGTCGATCGTGAGTCTCGATCGGCAACTCGCTGCCGATTGGACTGTTAGCCTTACAGGTAATTATTCCGAAATTCGACAGTTAAGCGGCACTGACACGTATGCACTTCGGAGTGCTGTCACTGGCAATTTCATCACCAACGCTTTCGTGACGGACTCCAAGATTAGTGAAGCGGACGCCCTCTCGAGCGGTTCAATCGCCAAGCTGCCGGCCGGCGCCGCTAAAGTCTCTCTCGGTGGCAGCTATCGCACCGAGACCTTCGAGAGTTCCGAATCCAGCGGTGCCACGGCCACTTCGACCGCCCTGCAGCGGGATGTCGCGAGCGGATATGGTGAACTGCTCGTTCCCATATTTGGCGAGGCTTTCGCGCTGCCCGGAGTTCGGCGCTTGGAATTATCGGCAGCCTACCGCTACGATCACTACACGCAGTTTGGATCGACCTCCAATCCGAAGATAGGTTGGCTGTGGCAACCGTTGACCGGACTTAAATTGCGTGGGACCTACGGAACCTCATACCAGGCTCCGTTTCTCTCGCAGCTGGGATCTCCTATCACATCGAGCACGTTGCTCATTCCAGACAGCAACTCACCAAACGGTCGCGCCGATATATTGGAGATAAGCGGCGGCAATCCGGCGCTTCTATCGGAACGATCGAGGTCGATAACAGCGGGGCTGGACGTGGAGCCCGCAATTATTCCGGGTCTTATCGCAACAGCAACATATTCTCACGTCGCTATCACCAACCGGATTCAATCGCAGAACATCCAATCACCCGCGATTCTCTCACAACCTCTGCTTGGTCCGTTCTTGAGCCTGAATCCTGGCGTGTCTGCCGTTCAGCCCTATTTCAACAGTCCCGGGTTCCAGGGAGACAGTGCCGGCTTGGGGCCGTCCGGCGTAGTGGCCATATTCGACAATCGGTTAGCCAACATTCATTCGACGATCGAGTCGGGCATTCACTTTTCTGCGCAGTACGCAGTGCCAACGAGTTATGGTCAGTTTACGTACGCCGTTTCCGGCTCGCATCTCCTGAGCGAACGCATCGAACCCGCGGCATTGGGTCCTTGGTTTGACGTGGCCAACACGATTGGAGAGCCCACGCGATGGAAGCTACGAGGCAACGTCGGCTGGGCGGCCAATGGATTTGCATCTCGGATTAGCATCAACTACGTCAATGCCTATCAAAATACCCTTTTTGCCCCCTATGAGACCATAGGTTCGTGGACTACCACCGACATCTATGCAAGTTACGACACCGGTGCCGCCGAATCGGCTCTCTTACGCAGTCTCAAGATTGCTCTGAGTGTTCAGAATGTGACGGGACAGAGGCCGCCCGCCGTCCAAATACCTGTTGGAGATCTTCTTCCCGGCCGAAACGCGATCCCTTTCGACGGTACCAATGCGTCACCGGTGGGTCGGGTCGTGTCGCTGCAGTTCACAAAGTCCTGGTAGCTCCGTAGAAATCTCCAGGAATCCGATTCTGGAGATCCCAAGAACAATGCGGCGTTCCTCGCCTCACAGAGATTGATTCCTACGAATGGCCCCTGTGGTCGGCAGGTCAGTTGTCAACATGCGGCCATTGGACCCAGTGGTGCGATGACTCCAGCCGCACCGTCAAGTATTCACGGGACTTTCGCAGCGATTGCAGCGAGGCACCACGACGCAGGCGATGCGCCAGCGCACAGCAAGCGGCGCGGGCGACGTCATATTGATGTGATCGGGAATCGCTATCGAACAGCACCATCAGCTAGCGCTTTGCGGGCTTTGAATGCCGCGACGCAGATCGGCAAGTCCCAGAACATTCTCGGGATCGTTCCGCCAGTGACGCCGCGCCTCGTATTGCCATAGTCTTTCCAGAAGCGCTCGCAATATCCGGGCTCATTGTTTTGATCAGCTTTGCATTTAGCTATCTCCACATCGCGCAGTGGCTTGATCCTGGCTTCCCGCTCCGCCTCACACTTAGCTTCAAGCGCCGCGACGTCGCTCGCTTGATCCGCAATGACGAAGGCTGGGTTCCCCCAGACGACGAGCATGGCTGCGATAGCAAGCCTTCGGCGAATCCAGGAAACCCGAGATATGTGCAGCCGCATCCTTATCCTCCCGATCCAAAGTAACCCCTTCGGCAAGGTTCTGGTGACGACATCGGTCGATTCCGGGCACAGACACCTAGGAGAATAGCACTACCGATCGCGTCAATTGAATCCGCGCCACCAATCCCTCTGCAAGACCGGATTTCCGCGCAGTTCCTCGCTTGTGCGAAATTCGCCGATAAATCGCCCAAAAGTGTCACCATCCGTCTCTTGAATCCTTTGTTTCGCGATTGATACCGCAAAACCCGAGCGATTGATGTATTTTGACCGCGGTGGTGACACTGCAAAATCCACCTAAGATAAGCCCCAGAGCCATCATGTGCGTTCCACAGGACAACTTCAGGAATCGAATCTCGGAGGCTGATCGTCTCCATGCGCCGGCGCAGCCGAATGACATGCCGCGCGTGCAACGGACTCGCCTTCCTGGCCTGTGTCTGACGCGCATCGACCGGGATGAAGCCCGCTCGTGTAAGCCCAGTTAGCACCCGATCCGTGGGTATAAACGTGTACTTTGCCGACGTACGCTCGTGCGCCGACGGAGCGAATACCGCCGGCACCCGTTCGCGCAGAGTATCGAGTGATAGTCCTGCGCTGAACGCGTTGCCGTAAGTGACAGTTGAGAAACGTGAAAAATTATCCATGATGGATTCCTCGAGATGCTCTTGGGCGGGATTGCCCGTATCTCGAAGAACACGTCGCGCACAGCTGTCAATTGAGGGGCGATGCGTCGTGGAATATATGGAGGGGACCCGCGCTTCGCGGGGAGGTCGCCGTTTATGCCGCGAAAGCGCGTCGACGCTCAATTGATCAGCGCGCACGACGTGTTAGGATAAACACGACAGAAATCCCGCCCTCTACTCTCTTCAGTTTGACCCCGCCATAACGCGAGACTTCGTCCCGTCGCTCGAGAATGCGGACCCAGCAGCCAGCGAACGCTGGCAAAATCATCGCGCAGGGCGCCTTTGATGACGCCTGCGGGTGTCGCCGCGCCGTCAGTTTAGAGCGGCAGTGTCCGTCGGTGTCCTACCCGCGCGACCAGGACGCGATCACCCCGGCGGCGCCGCCCCGGGGCGGCACGCAGCGCAGCCGTAAGCGATCGAATATGGCTTGTTGAAGCAGGTCAAGAGTCCTGAAAGGACGGAGGCATTCAAATGATTACCTTCGCCCGGCTCCGTCGCGAGCAGGTCCCGCATCTCTTTGAGCGTGCCCTTGTCTTTCTTCAGAAACGCCCAGGTTCCGTTCAAATATGTATTCCAGTCCAGCTTCGACGTGGCAGCCTGCGACGGATTTTTGGAACTCGCGACCATCAGCGCCGCCTCTTCATATTTGCCAGACAACGCCAAGGATTGGGCGATGTGGAATATGACGTCCCGACGCTCCGCCTCGTGCTCGAAATGGGCATGGATGAGGTAATCCTCGGCCGCCTCCACCGCCTGGGCGTGGCATCCGTGCTTGTCTTCCAATTGACGCCATGTAGCGGGCGTCACCCCGATCTGATCGAACTGATCAAATGTCAGTTTAGAGTTGGCGATCTTGTCCTCGCGAGACAGTTCGCAAACACCGCCCGGCGCCTCGGCCCTGGCCAAGCCCGAACCCAAGGCCGCCAAAGCCCCAAGCAGGCACATCAACTCCGTTTTCGTGTCGAACCGCCTCAAAACAGCCCGGCATCGTCGCGCGGGATAGCTTCGGAATTCCCGGGACGTCATACAAAATTCGTCGGCAAAGCACACAGTCCGAACGAGGAACCAGCTCTTTTTCGCCACGGCTTCGAAGGGCATTCTGCTTCCATGGATGTTTTATCAGGTGGTACTGCCATTAGACACCTTCCAGTGGATCTATATCTTTCACAACCCGCCGCAACAATACCGCATCCGCCGGGTGTCCATTCACACCTCCGCGCGGCACGACTGAATCAGCTGACCTACTGGGCCAAAGACAAATATTCGCGCGCCGGTTCTGTTTCCAGCCAGTTAGTGAATGTGGCCGCGCCGGGTCCAGCAGATCCTAAGCTCGCAGGCTCGTGCATACGACTACGGCGAATCAGCGCCATCCTCTACTCGATTGCCCTGAGCAGCTTCATACTAGGAGTCACGTTCGCCTTCGTACTCCCGCCCGTTGGCCCGTAACGGGGGGTATTGCCCGATCAGTGTCCGGGCGTCGCATCCTTGCCATGATCGGAGAGCTGGGCGTCGATCCACGCGTGTAGCGCAGTGATAAGTTTTGGATCGCTTGTCCGGTATTCGAGTTCTGCACCGTCGGCTACATCTTGGTACGAAACCGCAATCTGCCCCGGCTTTGCGACTTTTAGTTCAGCGAGGCCTGGCATTGCATCGCCGTGAATATGCGAAGGCCCCGAATAGTCGCCTTTTTCGAACCGTTCCCGCATATCCCGTAAGTGAGCGCGCACCATTTGAATCTGCTGCGTATCCGCCGGATCTCGCACGATGAGTCGCAGTGTGCCGCCATCGTCAGTTTTGGCGAAGACATGCAGGGTCGCCATATGACTAAAAGGCATCACGTCTGCGCCGCGTTTTGCCACTTCGTCCTGCCGACTAGAGTCCTGCGCGAGGCCTGCGAAGGAGAATGGAAGAGTTAGGCTGACTAAGGCCGTTGCGCGTAGCAAATAACTGCTCATGGGATGGTCCTACATTGAGGGATGGCCCCGTTGACCCATGCTGATCCCACTCTTGACGGATTCGTATGATTTAAATCATACGAGCAGACGAATAGTGTCGTTTTTACGCTCGATTTGACCGGCGCGCTCCATGTTTCCAAGAGTTCTGTACAAGGTTTCGTGTGTAACTCCCAAATCGCGCGCGAGGTCTTTGAGCGTGCCGCTGACCTTGACGTGGCCGGTCGCGTTCGAAGCTTCGGAGAGCAGAAAATGACGAATCCTTTCTGCGGCGCTCTTTAAACTGAGCCGCTCTACTCGAGTCCTCACTGCGCGCAGCTGTCGCGAAAGCAGAGAAATCCACTGACGTGCAAATTCCGGATCAGCGGCGATTAGATTCGTCAGATCCGTTGCGGATACTCTCAAGACCGTCGCGGCCTCTATTGCAACCGCATTACAGTGGTAGCGGACGCTGTCGATCGAAGCTTCAGCGAAGAATTCCCCAGCCCGGGCTTGATGCAGCACAATCTCCTCGCCGGCGCGCCCCCTGCGAATCAATCGCACGCATCCACTGGCCAAATGGTAAACCCACCGCGTGGGACTACCTGCCGTGAATATTGTCGCGCCGGCAGCGTAGATACGGCGACTTGCATGTGGACGCAAGGCGGCTGGGAAAGCAGGCAACTTGAGATTTTGCATGGTCGCCTCTGGAAGAGAGCTCACAACTCAGTATGCCCGCCTTTACACCTTAGATCACGATGATACGCGATGCGCTCCAGGGCAAATTCAGTCTGTGCTATGGAAGGAGCGGAGCGTCAAATCCATTCGCCATCAAGATCTTCTGTCCTGCGGGAGAAAGGATAATCATGGCAAGGCGCGCTGCTTCAGGATGTGCGCTGTTGAGCATCGTCATACCGTAACTCGCGGTAATAGCCAGCTCAGAGGGCAGCTCAATCGTAGAAATGCCAGTAAGTGCTTTTTCGGTCTGATGACCGTTGGTGCAGTACGAGAGAATGACGTCAATCTGCTTCTCGGTGATCAACGATGCGAGGGCGTTGCTGACGCCTGGCGACGGGGAAACCATTCCTGCGCCGCTGCCAAGCCTAATTGCTTTCTGCTCAAGTCATCCTCCCTGCAGACCATGTGGTAGCCGACCGCTGCTGGCCGCCGACATAAGCCAGGCCGGTCAGCCTCCGGTCACGAGGAATGAGGGTATACTTCAGCCTCGGCCAGCGTCAGGGAATCGAATCGCAACCCGCCAACGACTCAATCGAGTTGGACGGGTCCGAAGGGGGACTTATGAAGAAGTTCGGTCGCTCGCTTGTTGCAGTTCTGCTGATGGGCCTTTGCGCCTGCTGCTCAACGCCGTCCATGAAACCGCTGGAAGGCGTGGCGGTGAGTAAAGTCATTGATCAGATCAAACAGGATCTTGCAAACTCCAGCGTCGCCGATTTTAAGGTCGGTGACGGAACCCTGCTAGCCTGTGGTGACGATCCCAAACAGCCGCTCGTCTTGATGCGAGCCCCAGATCCCCCAACAGTAACACTCAAACTGTCCACAGCCCGCGTCATCGACGTCACGGGCGACGCTGGGGTGTCGAAACTCCCCGTTTTCGGCGTGCTCTTTTCCGCTGATGCCAGCTACGAGGCTAAGCGCTCGGTGACCGTCGAGCAGGACCTCACTTTTGCCATCATAAGGCCGACGACCAAAGTGGGAGACCCTCTGCTCGTTGCGGTGCCGCCGGAAAAGTACTCGGAGCTCGGCAACGCCATCAACGAGGCGGAACTTGGGATTCTCGGTGCAAACCACGAGGTTCGCCCATGCCTGCAGCCCACAAAGCTGTCGGTAAACGTCCTGGTCGATGTCACCAAGACCGTTGCCGCTAATGGCACGGTCAGTTTTCTATTGCTGTATTCGGTAACCGCGAAGACATCAGTCGCGAACGAACTCAAGAATCAGATTCAGGTCGATCTCGCTTACGACAAGAATACGCCGGCCGCCTTTAGGTGACCCTTGGCGCAATCGGTTGGCGTTTGGTCGCCGTGGCAGGACTCTCGTGCATGCTCCTGCCTTGGACCGCCCGGGCAGCGAGCGGACTCTTCAATCTGGCGCTCCTGGAACAGCACCGCGACCACATCGATGCCGTTCAGCACGCAATGGAGCAAGCGCTGCCCCGGCTGACGCGAGGCACAGCCCTCGCCAACCACTGGGCGATCAATTCATCGACTGCCGCGTCGGAAGATCTGCGCATCGTATTGTTCCGCTCCGATGCCATCACGAACGCCAACGAAGTGACACGCGCGTATACCGACAGCTGTGAGACGTCGATCCCATTCAAACTCATCATCTGCGACGCGCATATCTTTGAAGGACTCCTGCATCACTGGGGCTTCGATCGCACCACGAATCTCGGGGGTCGCGACTGGCCCGTCGACAAAGATGTGCCGGTTCGCACCACAACCGCTGCAGAGCAGGCGGCTACGCTGTTGCAGCTCGTGAGCTGGGTATTGGGGCACGAAATCGGACATCTGAGCGTCAAGAGCACGGAGCGAACCGTAGATGTCAACTCGCTGCTGTCGGAGGTGCCCGGGCGACGCTTGACGCAGACGACTGAGGTGCTGGCGGATCAGCACGTGTTTCACGGCTCGGGGCTCGCGCAGTCAGAGCGCGACGAGCTGACGGGGCTTCTGATCGCGGCCCTCAACGCGGAGCTTCACCTCAAGTACTGTCCAACGCGTGACATCGTTCAACTTTGTACGAAGATTCCGGCCGGTGTCGGGATCATTTTCGATTACAACAGCCCGAAGAAGCTCGACATCGACGCCTCGGAACCGCACCCCGAGTTCCTGCTGCGACTCATTCGGTTACTCGAGCTTTCCCGACCCCCGGAGCAGTGTGAGTCGGATGGGATATGCATTCTGCTAAAGGAAGTGCTCGACCGCGTCCAGGCGGTGAATCGGCAGTAACACAGGCAGTGCCATCGCTCCGCGGAACCGCAGCCTCTAACGACTGCGGTCCCCGCTCGATGTCGTTAAATAAGTCCACGTTCGACCATAAATGGAGAGCTCAACATTTTTTGCGGAATCGGGACTACTCTAAAATGTGAAGTGAGTCGCCGGAATCCACCAATTCGCCCGCCTGCTCGCACTTGAGAACTCCACATATTTAGCTCGATTACGCGGCTCAGTCATAGGGGCCGTATTTGATCGATGCGTTGCGAAAACCGCCACCGGGCGAATTCGGCCATTTCCGGTCTATCGCCACTATCTATAAAGCGCGAGGCTGATGCAAGGTGCCGGCGCTAATCGGTACGGCTAGGTCTGCTCAACGCCACCCTGATCAGTGGCGCGCCGTGAGCGTTCATCCGGCGGAAACTCATTGCGCTAAGCCGCTGCGCTGAAGTACAACGAGATCAGCGAAATACTATCGATAAACCCGTGGCAAACAATGTTCATCCAAAGGTTTCGCCTATTAACAAGATACAGGATTCCAAGTAAAAGTCCGACCTCAGTAGTCCCGATGGCACCCGCCAAACCCTGATAGCCGTGACCGACACCAAAAAGCAGACTGCTCAGCAGTAAGGCTGAAATCCATCCTGTCCGACTATTGCCTAACAGATCGGCAATTCTATTCATAAAGTACCCGCGAAAAATCATCTCCTCTCCGAAAGCAGCCAGCGTCCAAGCAACCGACAGCCAA
>Ga0265760_10000535_pt1 | contig 10706 bp, 8 predicted proteins | sample NZIome_2_FD_200831 | JGI IMG/M metagenome (GOLD analysis project Ga0265760, IMG submission 200831) | Metatranscriptome of rhizosphere microbial communities from Maridalen valley, Oslo, Norway - NZI1 (Metagenome Metatranscriptome) | ecosystem: Host-associated > Plants > Roots > Rhizosphere > Soil...
GCCGCCCCCCCACAGCATAGATGAGGACCGATTTCTTCTTCTGCGGCAGCATCCACGAACTGCCGTGGTCGCGGTCATGGGCCGCTGCACGTGGTGCGGCGTCATCAAGGCCGTGTCACGCTGCAGCCAAAGCGCCGGCAACCCGGTCGCGCTACCGCCTTGCGGCAACCCTCCGGGCACGCCGTTGGCAGACTGCAGTCGCGTGCAGCCGGCGAGCAATGCCACTACGGCAAATAGCAAGCCTATCGGTGCGAGCGTTTTCATCAACGTTTCTCCGTCTATTCGAGCTTACATCCCAATGCTGACGGTCAAAACCGTTCCGGAGTCCTGACCGTAGTTCTTGAAGGGCTTGCCGCCTTGAGGATAGTGCCAGAACTCGATGCCTTTTTCAGTGCCACCATCGGAGCACCAAGTATTTGTGCCGACGACGACCTTGCCTTGGCTATCGTTCATCGGCGTGTTCTTCTTCCCAACGATGAACGGATTAACAATGTCGGTGTAATTGTTGTAGCAGGTGTCGGTGAAGGTGACTTCACTTCCGACTGGCGAAAGCGTCGAGCCCGTCAACGTCGAGGGATACGCGCCGGTGTCGTATGTTCCGCCGGCTTCTTGATCGCCCAGTGCGATGTACTTGCCGTCCCACATCGTGCCTCCGGGAAAATCGATCGTTCCGCTGAACGACAGCGACGAAATACTCTTGGCACCGGCCAGCAGCGCGCAATACACGCGGCCGCCGGACGAGCTTTCGCCGACGCCGATAAGGTTGCCGCTGTGGTCGTAGCCCATCGTCCACACGTACGTGCACGCGGCACCGCTGTAGTTCGTGCCTTTTTTCGGGTTGCCACCCGCAAAAACCGTGACTGCACCCGGGTCAAAGCTCGTGACGGCAACGTCATCCTTGGAATCGACCGAGCAGCCAATCGGCGTGCCGCCCGATAGTTCGTAGGTGTTGAGCACCTTGGTGCCGCCGTGCGCATATTCGACCACGTCTTCCGGGTCGAGGTTCACGATGTAGACGTCGCCCTTTCCATCAACGCAGCCGCCAGATGCGCCGGCATCCGAAAGCGTTCCCACCAGCTTGCCGTTCGAGTAATCGTAGACAGCAACTCCGCTGGGCGCCCCAACATAGATGAGGACTGAGTTCTTCTTCTGCGGCAGCATCCACGAACTGCCGTGACCGGGGTGTACGGTTTGCTGCACGTAGTGCGCCATCAACTCCGGCGCGTTCCCGCGCTGCGCCAAGGCCCCCGGCTCCCCGTTTGAAGACTGCATTCCTGCACAGCCCGCAATTAACGCTACCGTGACTGACAGAAAAACTTCCCGCAAAAGTGTCTTCATAAATCGCCTCTCCTTTGTTACGAGACTTACGTTCCGAGACTTACGGCGATACCGTATTCCCCGCAGACTTCACTAGAGTGCTTCCTGAACGGATCGCCGCCTTTGGGGTAGTGCCAGTAACAGAGCCCGAGGCCGCTGCCGTCATTGCAACTCGAGCCGACGACGACCCTCCCTTGCCGGTCATTAATCGGGGTGTTCTTCTTTCCGACGATAAATGGATTAGCCGTGTCGGCATCACCGCTTCCGGGGCAGGTTAGAATCGTTTCGCCGTGAGATGTCAGCGTCGAGCCGGAAAGGCTCGCCTGAATCATGCCGGTGTTGAAAGTTCCGCCGGCTTTCTGGTCGCCCAGCGCGATGTACTTGCCATCCCACATCGAGCCTCCCGGGAAGTCGATCGTTCCACTGAATGAGAGAGACGTGATGCTCGTTCCACCGGAAAGCAGCCCCTCGTAACAGCGCGTGCCGGACGAGGTCTCCCCTACGCCGATGAGGTTAGCGTGGTTGTCGTAGCCCATCGTCCATACGTACGTGCAGGCGCCGTTGTAGGTGGTGCCTTTGCTCGGGTCGCCACCGGCGAAAACCGTGGCTTCACCCGGATCGAAGCTGGTGACGGCGACGTCACCCTTGGCATCGACCGAACAGCCGATCGGCGTGCCGCCCGACTCGTAGGTGTTGAGGACCTTGCTGCCGCCGTGCGCGTACTCGACCGCGTTACCTGCGTCGAAGTTCGTGACGTAGACGTCGCCCTTCGCATCGACACACAAGCCGTAGGGCCCGTCAAACCCCGTGAGGGTTCCCACCAGTTTGCCGCTCGAGTAATCGTACACGTAAACGTCGTTGGTTTGATCGCTTCCGGCGTAGATCAGAGGCGACTTGTCGCCCTTCTTCTGCGGCAGCATCCACGAACTGCCGTGATCGGTGTGCACGGGCCGCTGCACGTAGTGCGGCACGGCCAAGGCCGCATCGCGCTGCAACCAGAGCGGGATCGTGTTGCCGTTTTGTGGCAAGCCCCCGGAAACACCGCTCGAAGATTGCGATGCCGCACAGCCCACGAGCAACGCAGCGGCCGCAAAAACAAGGCCCCCCACGAACTTGAAACGCAAACGCTTCATTGCGACGATTCCTTTCACACAAAACATAAGCGTGTTATGGCGCGATGCTTACGGCTTGCCCGTAGGGCTCGGCGGAGCCGCCAAGGCTCTTGTAGGGCAATCCCCCTTTAGGGTAATGCCAGAAGCCCACTTCGCCGTGGCCTCCGTCTGGGCACCACAAATTGGCACCGATAACGGCCTTGGCTTGCTTTCCTTTGAATAGTGTGTTCGTCTTCCCGACGAGGAACGGGTTAACGATGTCAGTGTAGTCGTTGTAGCAATTGTCGTTCAAGACCGTCCCGCTGACATAGGTGAGAGTCGTGCCGTTGAGGGTGACCCGATCGAGACCGGTTTGGAAAGTGCCATCCGCCTCTTGGTCACCGAGCACATAATACTTGCCGTCCCATTCCGTGCCGCCCGGGAAGTCGATCGTAATGCCGCTCGTCGTAAGCGTCGTGATGCTCTTTGACCCGACCAGAAGGCCGCAGTACGCCCTACCGCCGGACGAGGTCTCGCCGACGCCGACGAGATTGCCTTTATCGTCGTAGCTCATTGTCCACACGTACGTGCACGAGCCGCCGGTGTAGGTGGTGCCTTCGCTCGGGTTGCCACCGGCAAAAACCGTGACTTCACCCGGATCGAAGCTGGTGACGGCGACGTCACCCTTGGAATCGATCGCACAGCCAATCGGCGTACCGCCTGAGTCGTAGGTGTTGATCGGCTCGGCGCCACCGCGCGCGTATTCAACCACATTACCTGCGTCGAAGTTCGCGATGTAGACGTCGCCTTTTCCGTCGACGCACTCGCCGTACGGCCCGTCGAAGCCGGTTAGCGTGCCGACCAACTTTCCGCTCTTGTAGTTGTAGACGTAAACGTCGTTCGTGGAGTCGTCTCCAACATAAAGCAGGCTCTTGCTCGCCTTAGCATTGAGCGACATCGACGATCTGTTGCGATCGGGATGCGCCGCTCGCTGCACATAGTGCGGCATCGTCAACGCAATGGCACGTTCAGTTTTGCCGCCCTGAGCGGAGGGTGACACGCCCGGACTGCTCTGCGCTCCCCCACCGCATCCCGTGAAGAACGCAGCCGCTGCAAATAATAAGGCTCCGTGTAAACCGAGACTCGAACTTTTCATGGCTGCCTTCCTTTCGATTAAACAGTATCGTGCTATTCAGTGATGCTGACGGCCGAGCCGTAGGGGTCGGACAGCGCACTAAGGTTCCTGTAAGGCAATCCGCCCGCCGGATAGCGCCAGTAATCCACTTTACCCGAGCCCCCATCTGGGCACCACAAGTTGGGGCCGACAACCGCGTTGCCTTGCTTCCCGTAAAATAGTGTGTTCGTCTTGCCGGCGATGAACGGATTCACGACATCAACGTCGTCGTTGTAGCAATCATCGCTGAGCGTGGTCTGGCTGACATAGCAGAGAGTCGTGCCCTTAAGGGTGGCCCGAACGAGGCCGCACTGGAAATCACTGCCTTGATCCATGATTGCGAAATACTTCCCGTCCCATGTCGTGCCGCCGGGGAAGTTGATTGTGATGCCGCTCGTCGAGAGCAACGTCATACTCTTTTTACCGGCCAGAAGGCCGCAGATATATTGAGTGCCGGATGACGTCTCGCCGCCGCCGACGAGATTGCCCTTGTCGTCGTAGCCCATTGCCCAAAAGTATGTGCACGAACTTTCGGTGTAGGTCGTGCCTTTGTTGGGGTTGCCTCTTGCATAGATCGTGCCTTCGCCGGGATCAAAGCTGGTGACGGCGACGTCACCCTTGGAATCGACCGAGCAGCCTATCGGTCTGCCGCCGGGGCTAAAGGTCTGAACTGGCGTGGTGCCGCGGTGCGCGTATTCGACCGCGCTACCCGCGTCGAAGTTGGCGATGTAGATGTCGCCCTTGCCGTCGACGCACTCGCCGTACGGCCCGTCAAACCCGGTTAGCGTGCCGACCGATTTCCCGCTCCTGTAGTCGTAGACGTAGACATCGTTCGTCGAGTCGTCTCCAACATAAAGCAGCGCGTTGCTGTACTTAGCTTCGGGCGACATCGACGATCGGTTGCGATCGGGATGCACCGGCCGCTGCACGTAGTGCGCCATCGTGAGCGCAACCCCACGCTCCGCCACGAAGGGTTGTCGAAGGGCGCCGGATTGTCCACCGCACCCCGAGAGGAACACAGCCGCAGCAAAACAGGCGGCCGACGATACGGTCGCCGTACGCGGCGGAATGCCTGATGCTGAATGGAAACCTCTCATTTCGTCCTCCGACGAACTGAGCTACGCGGCGCCCCCCAAGCGAACCCTCGCGGTTAGGTCCCGGCTAGGTCCCATGCGCGCTCCATCCCAGAACCGCGGTGAGGCCGCGAATCTGTTCGCGCTGCGAACTTCCCGGGCGGACGTGCTGAGCGATCAGGAGGCTTTTGAGCCGGTAGAACGGCGGCGCGTTTTTTCCGAGGATTTCCAGCGCGCTTCCGGCCGCCCGATACGCCGCGCTCTCATTTCCCAGGCGCTCGAAGATCCGCGCTTCGACGCGACGGCTCCACGCGGCGATGCGCGCATCCCGGTCGCCGGTCTCATCCCTCACCCGATCGCAGATGGCGCGCGCTTCGTCGTGCCGCCCTGCCAACGCTAGGGCCTCGGCCTCGCTCAGGTGCGAATGCCACCAAGTCTGCGAACCGCTTGCCGACTCCGCCCGCGTTTCGCGGGCTAAGCGAACGGCGTCGTCATAGGCGCCTTTGTCGAAAGCGACGCAGCTGAGCATGCTCAGGGCCGGCGCGTTGCGGCGACCGATTGCATATTGAAGCTCTAGCGACTCTTGCGCCAACCGCTGCGCGTCGTCAAGTCGCCGCTCGATGCGCGCGAGGCCGCCCAACTGAAGCAACGCATGCGAGACTTCGTCCAAGAGGCCGTGTGCGACGGCGAAACGATGGAACGCGCTGCACGCCTCACGGGCCCGCGCCGGTCCCGCACTGCTGTCACATGCCAGCATGGCGTCAATCTTCAGGTACGCCATGCGCACCGCCGGCGATACGAATACGCCTTCCAAGGCCGCCGGGTTCTTCGCGTGCGTCGTGGCGGCGGCGTTGAAATCGCCTCGTTCGAAGTAGCAGAACGCGAGGCTCGATAGCGCCGAACTCAGTGTGTCGCGCGCGAGCGGCGAGCGCGACGCAGCCGCGTGGGACTCGATCTGCACGATCGAGTGCTCCAAGGAAGTTGACGCTTCGGACTCCCGCCCCGTCTCGTACAGCAGCGTCGCTTTGGCGAGCAGCGCTCGAGCCAGGCCGAGCCCGCGTTCGTCGCCGTTGAGCGCGAACGCGCGTTGAAGCTCGCGTTCGGCGGCACCGACGTCGCCGTCGCCAAGGAAAAGCTCGGCCAGGACGGCGTGCCCCCAAATTCGTTCCGCACCCGTCATCGTCGCGACGACCGGCGCGAAGTAACCGACGGCTGCATTTGCGTGGCCGGACCCGGCAAGCGAAATCGCCGTCTGTAGCCGCGTACCGAACGACGCGCCTTCTATCGCATCTCCGGAGATCGAGCGCGCCATGTCTGCGCGGATTTCTTCGGCGACGATTCGCCGCGCTAGCGCAAGATCGCGGTAGAACTGGCTTCGAGAGAGTCCGAGATCTCCGGCTACAACCTTGTGAGGCTGGCCCTGGAGATCGCACCGGCTCACGATCGCATGAAGCCGTTCGCCGTTTTCGTGCCCGGCCCGGAGGCGATCCACCGCTTGAAGCGCCGCGGCCTGCGATGGCTCGGCTTCACCCGCTACGCCGCCATGCGGCAGCGCGTTACGCAAAATTCCGGCGATGTCTACGAGGGGCGCGGACGTTCGGCTCGGCCGGCGGCCCTTAACGCTCATAGCAAAAGTATTCCCCAGTTTGCTTTTTCTGCCTCCGGCCGCCATTGATCGGCCGAGAGGTGCAGCTATTTGGCAATTCGCGTGGCCCAGCTATACGTGGCAGGATTGCAAACGAAGCAGCGCGCATTCGCGTCAGCGATCAACGCCGGCACTAAAGTATCCCACTCGCTCGCCGGAGCGCTGTTCTAAAGCAGTGGCGGCTTGCAGGCGCCTTTTGCGACTTCGCAGATGGCCATCCACTCCGGGCTCGTGCCGGCAGCAAACGGCGAGCCCTTCACGGCGGTCAGCGCCCCGTTGCTTCCGATTTTATACGCAGAGATATTTGCCGAGCTGAAATTCAAGGCGTAGCCAAACTTACTGGTTGAGTCGACGGTGAAGCCAGTTGGATCGACGCCTGCCAGCCACGGTGACCCTGGTGCTGACGTCAACGCGCCGGTCTTTGCGTTAATCGTGAAGCCGAAAACGTTGCCCACGGTTTGGTCGGGCGTATAGGCAAACTTGCCCGAAGGCGCGATGGATATGCCGCCGGGAGCCCCACTGCCGGCGAACGGCGATCCCGTCACCGCCGTTAAGGCGCCGGTGCTCGCGTTGATTTTGAAACCAAAAACGCCCCCCGAAGTAGCGTCGGGGACGTAAAGAAACCCACCCTTCGGGTCGACTTCCGCACCGGTTATCCCGGACCCAATGGCGTACGGCGACCCTTTGACCGTCGTTAGGGTCCCGGTTTTCCCGTCGATCTTATACGCGGAGATGTCGCCGGAAGTGTTGTTGGCGACGTACACGAACTTGCCGCCGGGATCGACGCCTATGGCAATGGGGTTGCTATCCGCCGTAAACGGCGAACCCCTTACCGGCGTCAACGTGCCGCTTGTGGCGTTGACCGAAAAGCCCGAGACGTTGCCCGATCCATAGTTGGCAACGTAGAGGAACTTGCCAACCGGGTCGACGGCGGCGGCGATCGGACTGCTGCCGGCGCTAAACGGCGAGCCCCTTACGGCGGTTAGCGCTCCGGTGCTCGCGTCGATGGAATACGCGTCGACAGTCGTGGATCCGTCGTCGGGCGCATACGCGAACTTGCCCGTCGGATCGATCGCGACGGCAACGGCACCCGCGTCCGCCGAGAACGGCGACCCCTTCACTTCCTTCAACGCACCGCTGCTCGCGTCGATCGAGTAACCTGAGATGTTGTTGGACGCGTAGTTCGCCACGTACGCGTACTGCTTGACGTTTGCGCCGGCGTTCGCCGACTCTCCGGTCGAACCGTAACCCGTCATCGGCTCTCCGGCCGGCGGGACCGTCCCCGAGGTCGCGTGTCCCGAACAGGCGACAAGCAGCGCAACAATGCCGCCGACGACGACCGCTCGAAGCGGAGTGGCTAAAGTTGCGAAAAGTGATTTGCGCGAATTCGAGACTAGCATCATTTCCCCCTCATGGATGTTGTCCAGAGCACACTAACGATTCGGTGTCGAGCGCGCACGTCCCCGCGGGCGAGCAGCTACTCGCCGCTCGCGAGACTGACCACAGCACCGAACGGTTGCCGCAAGCCGGTGACGGTTCGCTTTGGGAAACCGCCTGCTGGGTACTTGTACAACAGCGCGAGGCGAGCGCTGTAGTTTGGCGCCACGAGCGTGTTGCGCTCGATCCAGAACTCAACGACATCCCCGTAACCGGTAAGCGTGGTAACGCCGACGATTTTTCCGCCTGCGCCCGTCGTCCTGAAGATTGCCGAGGCACCTGGCTTGCGCTGGTAGGTTTGGTCGCCGACTGCTACGTACTTGCCGTCCCACTGTACCTGCCCTGGGAAATAAATCGTTCCGCCGGTTAGCGTAATATTGCGCAATCTGGCGCTGCCTTTTGCAAGCTCCTCAAATAAGAAACCGCCGCTCTCGTGGCTCGTTCCGTCGACGAACAGGTTGCCTTTATCGTCGTAGCCGCAAAAATAGCCGTACAGCCCCAGCGGACCCATATAGAAGGTTGGCTTGCCTTTTGCGCCCGTGAAAATCGCGATGCTGCCCTGATTGGATTCCCTGCGCCGGTAGTAGTTGGCGACCGCAAGATTTCCCGTGGTGGGGTCGACCGCGCAACTCACCGGTACTTCGCCTGGATCGTCCAAGACCGCGATGGCCTTGGTACCGCCGTGCGCGTACTCTTTTATCTTACCTGAGCCTTGCTCCGAAACCCAGATGTCGCCCGCCTTATCGACGCATAAGCCTGCCGGGCTACGAAAGTCCGTCAGCGCGCCTTCCAACGTCCCCTGCGGATATGAGTACGCGTACACCTCGTTGGTGCCGCGATCGGAAATGTAGAACAGATCTTGATTCGTCGCGTCGGCGGCCATCCACGATCGCTCGGGGTTGCTCACGCCGGCGCTCGGAAGCACCGGGCTAGCTTCCGGCGATGCCCCGTTCGAGCACGCTGATAAGAGGGAGAGTGCGCCCAAACCGGCCGCCACGGTCAAGGCTGCTACGGAACGTCGCATAGTGCAGTCTCACGAACATTCCGCGTTTGGTAACAATAATCCCTTATCAGCCGCGGCGCTGGCCTGTATCCGTGACCGCCCGTTAGCGAACCAAAATACTGGTGGAGCAGTTCAGCCGCGTCTTTCTGCCATCGATCGTTCGCACGGGCGCGGCGTCGGTCGCTCCCGCGGCGTACACCGCTACGAATGCCGGATTATCTTGACACCGTTCGAGACATACGTTCTTCCGCGCGCGTCGACGGCGACGCCGTTGGGGCCGTAGAGCCCCGATGTATCCACTCGCGCCGGCGGTGCGTTGCCGTTGGCACCCGGCGCAAAGACCGAGAGGGTGTACGCGTCCCAGTTTGCGACGTACGTGTATCCCGACGCATCCACGGCGATGCCCTCGGGCTCGCCGAGCTTCGTGAGGGAGCCGGAAATCAGTCGCTCCGGGGTCGCATTTCCCTTTGCGTTCGCTCTGTAGACGATGATGCTGTCCGAGTTGGTAACGTAGATGTTCTCGCTCGGGTCGAGCGAGACGCCCCACGGACCGCTCAGCAGCGTCCCGCTTCCGCTGATGACGCGGACCGGGCGTACGTCACCGTTGGAGTTCGGAGCGTATTCGGTGATACGATTCCCCGCGTTATTCACGACAAAGAGATCGTCTTCGCCGTCCAACGCAATACCCGTCGGTCCGCGCAGTTTTCGTTTGCAAGCCCGCGATGGTGCGAACCGGTGCAATGTTGCCTTCCCAGCCCGCGGCATACACCGTGACGCTATCGCTCAAAAAACAGGATCGAGCCGGGATACTTTGCGGCCGTCCCGTTCCCGACGCGGCCTGACATTCTGCTGTCCTACGGGTCCGGGGTAGACGCCGCTTTGCGATCCCCCGCACGCCGAAAGCAATGCAGCGGCAACGCCTGCATGTAAGGCGTATCGCGTAAAACTCACGCTGCTCATCTGCTTCTCCTCCTCGTCGCATCGCCACCGCGACCCAGTTCTGCGCCAATGATACGCCAAGAAAGTAACTCAGGTCTACATCCTGCGGCGTCCTGCCACGGTCCGAACAAATCGCCGGCGCGATGGAAGCGGGCGACGCTGGGCGAAATCAAACCTACTGCGGATTCGTTGCTGCTTACATGGGGGGATATAGATGAGGATTCCGGCTTTACCCAGCTTTGTGCTTGGCATTTGCGCGAGCGCGGCCGTACTCGGCGGGTGCTCGCTTGGCACGGCCGGCGGCGGCTCGCAAGGGTCGTTGCCCTACATGCAAAGCGCCAACGCGCTGCGTGCGCTCGGCGGAACGGGGGCCGGCAAGATCACGCATATCGTCTACATCGTTCAGGAAAACCGCAGCTTCAACAATCTGTTTTACGGCTACCCAGGGGCCTATACCGTCAAGGAAGGCAAAGACTCCAAGAACCGGACGATCAAACTCACGCCGTCGCCGCTCGGCGCGGATTACGATATCGATCACTCGGTGCAGGCGATGTTCGCGGCGTGCAACGGTACGGGCACGCTGCCCGGTACCAACTGCCGGATGAACGGATTCAATAACGAGTGGTCCGACGGGAATTCTGCATACCCGCAGTACGTCTACGTGCCGCACGATCAATCCAAGCCGTACTTCGACATGGCGCACGAAGGCGCGCTTGCCGATCGCATGTTCCAGTCGCAGCTCGACGAAAGCTTCGTGGCGCATCAATATGTCATTGCCGCGCAAGCAGCCTGGAGCGCCGACTTGCCCGACGGCTATTGGGGTTGCGAGGATCACAAGCAAGCCGAGGTTGCGCTGATCACCAAAGATCGCGTCGTCACCGGGCATCAGAAGGCCTGTTACGATTATACAACGCTGGGCGACGAGCTCGACAAGGCGAAGCTTTCGTGGCGCTTCTACGCCAGCCAGTACGGTAGCGGCTCGAGCGGCGACGGCGGAACCTGGTCGAGCTATCAGGCCATCAACCAC
>Ga0265760_10000537_pt1 | contig 10687 bp, 7 predicted proteins | sample NZIome_2_FD_200831 | JGI IMG/M metagenome (GOLD analysis project Ga0265760, IMG submission 200831) | Metatranscriptome of rhizosphere microbial communities from Maridalen valley, Oslo, Norway - NZI1 (Metagenome Metatranscriptome) | ecosystem: Host-associated > Plants > Roots > Rhizosphere > Soil...
ATTCCACACCTCATTCTGGTTTTGCGCCACCGCCGCCTGCTCGCGCACGCTCGGATGCACAATCACCTTAGCTTCTCCAAATTGCGAGCTCGCTCCCGTCCACCGCCCATGCTCTACGCAAAACACATCCAGCGGCAGTGGTTCCGACCCAACCGGCACAATCCTGTCCTTGCCTATTATCCGATCCTGCTTTCCCCCGCTCACCAACTCGCCCGCCAACAGCAAAAGCGGCCGCTTGCTGCGGTTGATCAAAACAAGCTGGTTGACGCTCGCGCCATTGTTGTACTGCGGCACGGCCACCGGCCGCCCGTCTCGCGTCCGGGCCAAACCAGCCGCCCCCTGCTCGCTGACAATCACCTCTCCGCTCGAAAGCCCTTCATCCAAAGTCAAAAATGGCGAAGTGTCCTGCGTGGAAGGACTTACGACCGGAAAGATCGTGATGTTTTCGTAAGCCACCGGATCCAATAGACGCCAATTTCCTTCCGGTTTTCCCGGCACTGGATTTGGTGCCGCCCCAATAAGCGCCAATCCACCCAACGCGCTCATCCCAAACAAGCTAGCTAAAATGGTCCCCAGAATAGATCGATCCATAAACCCTCCTTCGCGCGCCCCTTCCGGGACGCACCTCGGGCTTAGAACGACTATCCTTGATTTTCTTGCAGAATAAATTTCAGGGAAGGCTTGCAGAATCCGACCGCGCGAGAGGTTGTTCCGCCGTGCTCCCGCTTTAGCTCATGAGCTTCAGTTCAATTGAGTCGCTTCGTTTGACCGTCTCTCCAGCGCACGCTTCCATGCACTGCATGCGCTGCTAAGGTCCTCATCACCGTAATATCGTCGAATGGCCAATGCTGCCAAGTGCGTCGCTCGCTGGATCAGCTTCAATTCAAATACCGTAGGTGTTCGCGGAACGCAGCAGTACATCTCGAAGGACCCCAACACGTCTTCGTCACGCAAAGGAATTTCCGCGGACCAGTACAGATGCAGCCCAAACTGCAGCGCCCCGCTGGCAATCGTTTTAAAATCACGCTCTGTGTCATCAGGCAGCAGCATGACTGACACGATGTTTCCTATCTGCAGATCGATGGCGGTGCACAAGCTGTTCAGAACCTCGGCAAGCGGCGCCCCCGTCGAGATCAGGTCCAGGATCCTTTTTTCTCCCAGCAAATCAGTCTGTTTCTTGCCGGTGCCGTGGTCGTACAACGGCAAATGCCTTGTGGTCCATTTGGTTCGGGGTCCGCTTTCTCTCATACTCCTGTTCTCCTGATTGTGTCTCCAAGCCCACCCTGAGTTCCTTACAACTTGCCGTTTGCTTGCTTCGCAGACTTGCCCATTTCGTGTTGTTCGGTTTGAATCGACACTTGCCGTTTAGGCCCATCCGACACGAGCCTTATTCGTTTGCCCTTCATCGCATACAATGCGGCATCCGCCGAATACAGCAGCGGTCCAACGGATTCCGCATCCCCGGGATAGGCCGCCACTCCCACGCTCACCGAAAGCATTGGTTCTTCCACATCCTTTGCGAGAAGCTCACAGATTCGCTCGCCCACCAGCGCCGCATCGGCCGCTCCCGTTTCCGGCAGCACCAGCGCAAATTCATCTCCGCCTTGTCTTGCAGCTGTGTCGATGGATCTGCAGCAGCATCGCAATACGCTGGTTAGACGGCAAAGTGCACGGTCTCCCACCAGGTGGCCATACTTGTCATTGATATTTTTGAACTGGTCCACATCGAGCAGCATCAGCGCGAATTCGCGCCCTGTGCGTTTTGAGCGGCTGATTTCCGTGTGCAGCACCTCGAAAAGACGTCTGTGATTGGCCAATCCGGTCAGCGAATCGCTCTCCGCCTGCTCTCGGAGTCGCACTTCCCGCGCCTGTTGCTCCGTTACGTCTCCCACGATTATCTCGTAGCCGTCGAATATTCTGTTTCCTGTGTAAACCGCGCGCCCGCTCATTCGCACCTTTACCGTCGCGCCGTCTTTCCGCAGGCACTCCATCTCGAAGCCTTCGATCTCAGCACCCTCACTCAGGCACTCACTCCAGCGTTCGCGCACCTCACCATCTCGAATCACATCCCTCGCAAAATCTGTTTTCAGGAATTCCTCTCTGGACGTATACCCCAGCATGCTCAGAAACGCTGCATTGGCATAACCGAATTTCCCCTTCGCATCCACGCGGCAGATTCCGTAAGTAGGGTTTTCAACAAGTGCGCGATAGCGCGCCTCCACACTTGCGCTGGTTTTTTCCGCCTGCGCCAGCTCTTCACGCAGCTTCTTTTCTTCGAGCGCTCGTCGAGCGGCCATTGGCAAGTGCTCCATATGTTCGGGTTCGATAAAATCGAAAGCGCCATTTGCGGCCAGTGCCGCCCTGGACTCTCTTCGCAAACTGGTTGTGACGAAGACTAAAGGTACGCTCCGCACCATTTGGCGAAGAGCCTCCAATGCCTCGGATCCGCTCCAGTTGGGGCTTGGATATTCCGCCACAATCAGGTCAAACGGTTCTTTGCGCAGTTGTTCGACACATTGCCCCAGGGTCAAGACGATATCCGCGTGAACCGCGAATTCCGCCCTCTTCAATTCCTGCAAACAAGAATCGATCTCATCAGCATCGCGGTGAACAAACAGAACACGCAGGGACTGCCACCTATTTATAGCTGCACGCCGGCTGGCACCGTCGTGATCATTTAGCCTGGGTTGGCTTCCGGACAGGGGAAACATAAACGATACCCTTCGAACCACACTTGAGCCGCCCTGCGGAGGGGACCTCGGCATAAGTGATTGGCACACCCAAACCTTAGTAGGAATTAATCTCCGGGTCTGTCCCCTTTTAGACAGTACCTCCTCTGCTCACTTTGCTAAATTTCGAAACGTTCTAACCGGTCCGAGCACCACCTCTTATCCGGCCAAGTGCTCGCTTTGACCCTGATCTCAATGAAGAAGGCCACCATGTCCACTAATTGCCCTCTGTGCCAAAGTCACCGAATCAATCGGTCCAGGCGCCGCGGATTTCTCGAATCCCGTATTCTCGCAGTTCTCTTCGTTCGTCCATTCCGTTGTTTGAAGTGCGATCATCGCTTTTTCCGCTGGTCTCTCAACGCTAACCCCGGCCCGGTGCGGTCCCAGACTCTACCCCTTTCATAGCGCGGCTCACGCTATTGAAGCCAGAACAGATCACTTAGCGCCACCGAATTAATCGCCCGAATACCGACTGTTCACTTTTGCACACTCTGGCGGCAGAGTCCTTGATATTGTGGATCTGTACTCTACGCAGCCTCGAAAAGGCTGCCTCTCCTGGCCCTCATGAAGAAAAAAAGCTCCAACGCCGGAAATACCGATCCCTTCGATCCGCAAGCTTTCCTTGACACCGCCGGAGTATCAAGAAAAGTCGCTGAATTTCGGCGAGGTGAATCCATCTTCAGTCAGGGAGACGGCGCCAACACCGTCATGTACATTCAGAGGGGCGGCGTAAAGCTCTCCGTTGTGAATGGCTCGGGCAAGGAAGCTGTTGTCGCGATGTTTGGTCCGACAGACTTTTTTGGAGAAGGCTGCATGGCAGGCCAAGCTCTCCGCATGGCCACCGCGACCGCCATTGCTCCCACCACCCTTCTAGTCGTCAACAAAAACGAAATGCTTCGGGTGCTCCACGAAGAGCACGAGTTATCCGATCGTTTTATCGGCTATATGCTCGCCCACAACATTCGCGTGGAAGAAGACTTGGTCGATCAACTCTTTAACTCCAGCGAGAAGCGTCTGGCCCGAACTCTCCTCCTGCTCGCCCGCTATGGTGAACAAGATCGGCCGGACCGGAGCCTCCCCCAAGTCTCACAGGAAACCTTGGCCGAAATGATCGGCACCACGCGTTCCCGCGTCAATTTCTTCATGAACAAATTCAGAAAACTCGGCTTCATCGAATACAACGGCAAAATAAAAGTCAACAAGTCTCTGTTAACAGTAGTTCTCCACGAATAGGCCAAACGCTATGCCAACTGTCAGCACTCCTCGTCATCGACCTGTTCGTATTCGTTCCTCCGTGAACTCTGTGTCCTCTGTGTTAAAATCCTAGTTCTGCACAGCCTCCCAAACATATTCTTTCGCAAGTTATTTTTCTTCCACTCTTGTGGAAACCCACCGGGGCACACCCTTACTGAGAAGTCCACCTATCGCGCCGGATCTATCTTAGAACTGACTACGATTTAGGCGGACTCAACTCATACTCATGCGGCGGTTCCGCGCCAAGCAAATAGCGCACGAAGTAATCCCACCGCCGCCGCGTCATATAAAGCGTCGCACTCCCATAGCCGTGATGCTGGTTGGGCAAAAGCAAAAGATCAAAGTCCTTGTTCGCCTTCACGAGTTCGTCCACCACCAGCAGCGTGTTATACGGCGGCACGTTATCATCCAGGGTCCCATGTGCGAGCAGCAGATGTCCCTTCAAGTTTTTGGCCAGGTGTTGGTTAGCCTGATCATCGTAATTGCTGGTGCCATCCGCATTCTTAACGAGCAGCCCCTGATAACGTTCGCCCCAATCATCTTCATATTCGCGATTGTCATGGTTGCCGGATTCCGAAATTCCCACTTTGAAGAAATCCGGATAGCGGAACATAGCATCGGCAGTTGCGTACCCACCGCCCGAGTGGCCGAAAATCCCCGCGCGCTCGATATCGATCCACGGATATTTTTGCGCCAGCTCCTTCATGCCCGCGATCTGGTCCGGCAAAGTGTTGTCGCCCATATTTCCATAATAGAAGTCATGGAATTTCTTCGACCGCAAGGGATTGCCCATGCCCTCGATTTCCACCACGACGAAACCGAGCTCGGCGAGAGACTGCGCATCGCCGCGCCCCGGCGCGAAACCCCAATAACCCACGCTGCCGCCCTGCGGCCCCGGGTAAATCCGGTTCACGATCGGATATTTTTTTGCCGAATCGAGGCTTGTCGGCTTGTACATCAATCCATAAAGGTCGGTAACTCCGTCGCGCGCTTTCACGGTGACAGGAACCGGCGGCTGCCATCCTGCCGCAAGAAGCTTCGAGATATCTGTCTTCGTGACCGTCGAGATTAATTTCCCCGCATCGTCGCGCACCACGGCCACGGCGGCCACGTCAGGCTTGGAGTAGCTGTCGAAAAAATATCGTCCCGAGGTCGAGAAGCTAACTTCGTGGTTTCCGCTTTCTGGCGTCAATGAAGCGAGATTCTTGCCGTCGAATCCGATGCGGTAGAGATGAGCAAAGTAAGGGTTCTCGCCTTTCTCGCGTCCCAGCCCGACAAAATAAAGCACGCGATTTTTTTCATCCACGCGCAGCAACTGCGTGACCACCCAATCGCCGGAAGTGATCTGGTTTTTCAGCTTGCCCGTCGCGAGATCGTAAAGATACAAGTGGCCCCAATTATCGCGCTCGGAAAACCAAATGACCTCGTTGGAACCCGGCAGGTAACGCCAGTTCACTCGGCCCCAGCCTGATTCGTACTGTGTAGCGGCCGTTTCTTCAAGAACGTCGTGCACGGTACCAGTTGCCGCATCAGCCACACGCAGTTGTTCGCGCTTATGGTTGCGAGAGGTCGAAACGAATGCCAGATGCGTTGCGTCCGGACTCCACTCCACATCGTCCCAGTCGCTGCCCCGGCATTCCACGTCGTCGCACAGCGTCGTCCGGTGCTGATCGGGCGGAAGCTGCAAACGGACTACTTTGTGCGCATCCAGATCAATCACCACACGCTGAATAGTAGTGACGACGTCATCGCCCGGCAGCGGATACTTCCACGCCTGAAGCACCGGATGCCCAACTTTCGTTTCGACAAGATACATCTCGCCGACGCCGCGTTGGTCTTGCTGAAACGTCGCGATTTTCTTGGAATCTGGCGACCACAAAAGAACCGGCCGGTCGCTGTGAATCCATCCGGCGTTATCGGTCGCGTAGCCGAAGTCCTTCACGCCGTCGGTTGTGAGCTGCGTTTCTTTGTTGGTGGCCAAATCACGCAGCCAGAGATTGTAATCGCGAATAAATGCCGCGCTCTTGCCATCAGGCGAAATCTCCTCTTCAGGACGCTCCGCCGCGGCCTTCGTGGGCTTGGGTTCAGCACTACATTTGCTCCCTTGCAAATCGCACGTCCACTGCTGGCCCTTCACCTGAAACGAAATTGATTTGCCGTCCGCAGAAAACTCAAACGCCATAAACGGCAGATGCGCCGCGTTGTAGGAAGCTCCGGCTGCCGAGGAGAGCGCAGCAGCAATTTTGGCGTGGTCAAACGCCGGCTGCCGCGTGCCATGAGCAGCGTCAAAGAGTACGAATTCGCTCCCGTCGGGCCCCGTGTCACGAAACAAATAGCGATCATCGGGCAGCCATTTGCCACGTACATCATGAAAAACCAGCGGCCGCACGTTGTAAATCATGAATTTTTCAGCGTGCTTGTAATCCTCAGCGGTAAGAACCCGCCGCCCCCCGGAATCGGCTTGTTGCGCGGACAACGGAATCGCCACGCAGCATATTAATGCCGCCAGCAAAGCAAATCGAAACAGGAGATAAGTCGTAGTCACTCGCAATCGCATTCGATCCCTCGTTGATCTCGGTCCATAACCACAACTCCACCGACAGTTTGGACGCGGTAGCATCGCCTTTGCATGCCGCAGAAGTCAAGTAATGTGCGCTTGTGGTAGCACAGGCACTCCTGCCTGTACGGTTTTGCAGTCCTCAGCAAATGCCGAGCAATCGACACAAAGCCAAGATCGGCAGAGCCGTAGACAAACCAAATCCTATTCGCCCAGGTTTTTAGAAAGGGGTATGCAACGAAACGGAGCCAGCAGAAGCAGCCAAAAGATAATTCTCAAAACCACGCAAACTAACGGTCAGTCCCGCCCAAATTAGTACGAGGCTTGCTCCTTCCGCTCTTAGAAGCCTCGCTCTCCTGTTTCTCGTACTCGGCGATTTCTTCGTCGCTGTATGAATACGAGTCCCGCGAAGCAAACATCGAGTTAGAACGTCCCGCCTGCTTCTTTTTCTTGCGGATCGCACCAAACTCGTGCCGCACCTGGCGTATCGGTCCTTCAATAGCCTTCACTTCCACAAGTAGATCGCTAACCTTCTCGAGAAAATCGTGCAGATGGAAAGGCCGTACCACGTACTGAGCGCGGGCCAATTCGAGCGCCGCAACGTACTGGCTGCCGGTCATTTCCGGCACCAGATAAAGGGCACGGATGCGCCCTCCCTCTTCATAGGAGACGCCGGCCAATTCGCGAAGTGTGATGAAAATCGGGGTGTCAGTGCCGGCCAAAGCAATGTTGGCGATGACCAAAGACCATTCGCCGGACTTAAGCTCAGTAAGCAGCTGCTTAGGGTCCTGAACCAAGCGGACCCGCCAGCCTTCCGAATCCAGGATTTGACGCAGCGCACCCTGGTTGTTGTCGTCGTCATCCAGGATAAGAATGCCGACCTGCTGCGGCTGCACGGGAGTAGGCGTCGCCATCAAATAAGTATAGCGCTGGGCCTAATCACCCCAGCCAGACAAGCAAGGGCCTGCCGCGTATCGGCCAATGCCGGACCAAATCAGTCCTAAAGGTGCGGCGGAGCTTCCGGAACCGGAGAAGTCGGCGTTTGCCCCTTCTTCGATGTTGCCCGCGATAGCGCGAGATGAACTGCAGCAGGGTTGGAGATATCGGGGATAGTCACGGCTTTGACGAGAACAAAGAGGAGCTTTCCGTGCCCTGTGATGCTTGCAGAGACGGCAAACGGAATCTTGCCAGCGGCTTTTGAAGGGTCAAACTTCAATGCAAACGATATGGGGGTTGCTCTCGCGCCAATCGGGATTCTTTCCTCGGCAACAACGGCACCGGGATCGTCGGAGTCATGGCTAGTATCTCTAAGTTGCACAATCAGAACGGCATCCGCAGGCAAGGAGGGGGCAGTCCCAAAGGTTGCCGTTCCATTGATTGATCCGGCGGTGGGCGCGGCTGGCGGGTACGAGCTCTGCAGGTGGCACTCCTCGGCCAGCATCGTTGGATGCGAGGCATCGGCATTGTCTACGAGGAAGCCCTCCTCGCCAGTGCTCGACCAGACTACCAACCCCGCGGCGTATTTGGTGTCGGAGCCTGCACCGGAGTCGGTTTCAACCTGCTTCATATTGTAAATGTGCCCGTTCAGGGTCAGCCGAGCCGCCTTGGTCTCCAGCAGAATCACAATTCTAGCGCCACCAGCGCATAGATATTCGCGTCGCGGCAAAGCGTAGCGAAGCGAAGAGCGGGATGAGGAATGAGATGGCGGAGCAGGAGTTTGCTGCGCAGGCGGTGCCGTCGGTGCTTGATCCGTCGAAGATTGCTGTGCTCTTAACGAAGGATGCAGCAGTGTGAGCGACACTGAGGTGGCGATGGCTATGACCACAGCAGCCACGCGAAATGAAGGCATGAACATACTGACCATCCTAGCGCAGAAACCTGGCAGCGAGACTCTTATTGACCAATCACAAGGTCATATCCGTCCAGCACCTTGAGCTGGCTGGTACCGTCCCAGAACATCTTGTAAATCCCCAGTGGCCTTGCCGACGACTCGCGGCCAGTGAAATAAATCTGAAGGCCGTCGCGAGACCACTCAGCGAAAGAACTCGTCAAGTTTGGTGGACTCAAAAGGACCCGACGCTTGGATTTAATCTCATAGAGGAAAACCGCCTGCCCCGCCGGCGTCCCGGTAATTTTAGCGGCGTCTTTATTCGTAGCTTGGGCATTCTTCAAGTAAGTCGCTGCAGCTGCTGGCACCAATTCGGCCGAAACCAGTAGCAAGTCGGGGTTGAGAGGATGAACGCGCACGGTATTCGCGCTGGACAGTCCGAATTGATCCTTGCCGTACAGATCTACGCTAGCAAGAGTTTGCTTCACAGTTCCGTCGTCCCCAATCCAAGAGAGGCTTTGCAGGTCCCCGGCTAGAAGCGTTTGCGCATCCGCCCAACCGTGGAAGTTGACAGCTTCGCCTGGATAGACGAGAGCCGCCTTTTCCGGCGCATCAGCTGGCATGGTCCAGACCTGCCACTTGGAACCATCAAATTTCAGGAATGCGACGCGCGTATCGTCCGGCGACCAAAACGCTTGCTGCACGGGGCCCCTCAGCAACTCGGTGGACTTGCCCGTAACCCAGTCATAAACGGAAATCGTGCGCTCGGCCGTTCTTTCTGCGCCCTTTTCCTCGGTCGTGTACAGCAAGCGCTTTCCATCATGCGAAAGCGCCGGCTGGTCGCCGCCCTTTCCCGGGACCACGCGGGCGACGCTGCCGCGCTTGACGATCAGCTTGCCGGTACCATTGATATACGCCAGAGCCACGGGTGCTTTGAAGTGCGTGATCGTCGGAGGCGCAGGCTTGTCTTTGGCGTCATCATCGTCGTCGGTAGGCTGATTGTTGATCTTAGGGAAGAGCTCCGTGGCTACCCTCGCACAGCCTTGCATTGCACCGATCTGGGCGTGCTCCACCGATGCAGTGAAGGCGAATTTGGTGGCTGAAGCCGGATCGGTGCAAGCTTCCCGGGTTATATGTACGGAAACCGGGGCGCCCGTCTGCGAGTCCTTGGCGTGGTAAGTCCATGAATCCGTAGCACCTTCGCGAGCCACGTCGACTGGTTCCAGAGGGATCGGGGGATAACCGTTCCGGTCAATTCGCTCCGGCCCTCGTAAGCCAATGCGCAGACTCCAGGATTGGTCGTTGCCTTGAACCAGAAGCAGGATGGGGTAATGGGTGGACTGAGGTGAGGGAGGCCCGGCTGCTGGTTTCTTGGCTTGGGCTGCTGGAGGAGGAGGCGGGGCGGACGCCTTCTGGGGAGCCTGTTGCGGCGGAGGCTGCTGCAGAGGTTGGAGTTGCGGCGCTTGCGGTTCTTGACCAGGACATATATAGGCCGAGAAAAGCACCGCGGACGCACCTAGAAGCAACCGTGCTAGTGGGGACTGTTGCACGCGGATCCTCCCGAACAAGCAGGATACCCTCTGGCATAGAAGCGCACAATGCGCACGAATGTTCGGAAACGGCGGGGCGAACCAGGAGGTTAAGTCACTAATTTTATGACGAATAAAAAGCGAAAACTACTTGACATGGCGAACAAAAAGCGAAATACTTGGTCGTGCTTCGAGGTGGGCTATGTCTCCAGTTCTTTCCTACACGGCTCGGACCGTTGGTATCCGCCGCCGCCGCGCAAGACAATCCACAGCAACTCTCTTTCCTGTTAGCCCCTATGCGACAAGCCCAACACCAAGGGCCGGTGATTCGCCAGGCAGCAGCCACAATGTCGGCGACAAAGTGGACGTTGCAGCGAGCCCCGGCTTAGGCGGCAGCACTTCGGGTTACACCACGGCGGATTGCCCCCCGCCGACCTCGCAAGAGGCGGTCCCACACGGCGTAGAAAGCCGCGCGGGTCACCGGACCCAGGACGCAGCCGTACCGCTGGTGGGCATTGCCCGCCTCGCAGCATGCTCTCCGCCTGCGGAGAGCCACCGCAAATCCGCCGAGCGACCGGAGTATTTCCTGCTGCCGGTGAAGTCCATCCTGAACCGCTGCGACTCAGCGCGCGTCCCGTTCGACTGGACGATCAATCCATATCGAGGTTGCGAGTTCGGCTGCCTCTACTGCTACGCCCGCTATACGCACGAGTACATGGAGCTGGACGGCGGCGAATTCGAGCGCAAAATCTTCGTGAAAAAAGACGCGGCCCCGTTGCTGGCCTACGAC
>Ga0265760_10000538_pt1 | contig 10683 bp, 5 predicted proteins | sample NZIome_2_FD_200831 | JGI IMG/M metagenome (GOLD analysis project Ga0265760, IMG submission 200831) | Metatranscriptome of rhizosphere microbial communities from Maridalen valley, Oslo, Norway - NZI1 (Metagenome Metatranscriptome) | ecosystem: Host-associated > Plants > Roots > Rhizosphere > Soil...
CGACGTCAATGGCACGGCCGTGATTCGAAGCAACGCGACGGTCGACGGCAGTCTCGGCGCTGGGCCGATCACCGCTACCTCCACTAGTTCTGGCGGTACCGGGGTATTTGCCAACGCCGGTTCCAGCACCTCCAGCAACGGGGTGATCGCCTATGGTGCCACCGGCGTAGCAGGTTACACGACAGTTGCTGGCAGTATCGCACTGTACGGCAATGCGGGAAACAGCACTGCCAGCAACGGAGTGGTCGGCTATGGTGCCACTGGCGTTGCGGGCAACAGCACCATTACCGGCAGCTACGGAACATACGGTAGCGGTTCCACCGGGGTGTTGGGCAACAGCACCGGCACTGGCGCAAATGTGGGAGTGTTGGGATTGGGCGGTACCGGCGTCCAGGGAGTTGGCAACACTTGGGGAGTTCTAGGGCAATCAAGTAGTACTAGCGGCAGCGGCGGAGGCTTTAGCAACTCCACTACTGGAGACGCTCTGTTCACCTACAATCAGAGCGGCGGCTACGCGGCGTTTTTCGACGGCAATGTCGACGTCGATGGCAACCTTTCCAAAGCTGGGGGGTCGTTCAAAATCGATCACCCTCTCGATCCGGCAAACAAGTACCTCTATCACTCCTTTGTCGAATCGCCCGACATGATGAACATTTACAACGGCAATGCGACTACCGACGCGTCAGGTAGCGCAGTGGTTACCTTGCCCGCATGGTTTGAGACTTTGAACCGTGATTTCCGCTATCAACTCACGGTCATGGGCCAGTTCGCGCAGGCTATCGTGGCTAGCAAAGTTGCCAACCACCAATTCACCATCAAAACGGATAAACCCAACGTGGAAGTCTCCTGGCAAGTGACCGGCATTCGCCAGGATGCGTGGGCTAACGCTCACCGCATTCCGGTGGAGGTAGCGAAAGCTCCGGCCGATCGCGGACTTTACTTGCATCCCGAACTTTTCGGCGCCACAGAACAGAAGTCGATCGCGCTGGCGCACCACCCGATGATGCAGAAGATGATGAAACAGCAAGCGGCTACACCGCAAGCGCCTGAGCCGCCCGCGGCTAGACGGCAAGCGCCTAAACCGCAAGCGGCCAAATAACAACCGCAATTCAGCGACGATAGGCCCCACCCTTCGGAAAACCTTCAAAGGGTGGGGACTTTCAGCATGGTCCCTTTCCGAGCCCGCGACCCCTGATTTTTTCGGCACCCTGTCGCCTTTTGCTATCCGTTTCCGATTTCTTGAGTAGAGGCAGGAACTCTGGGTGGTTTGCCCGAGGGCTCAAGGCTAAATCCACGAGATCTCCAACCTTGGAAACCGAGGAGGACGTGCTTATGGCTTCGCATTCGACTTCCATCTCTGAATTGAATGTCAACATCAACCGGAATGTCGTTAGGCAGGAAAGGGCAACTGAAAGCTGTACGCCACTCACCCTGAAACAGAGGCTCGAGAAGCTGCTGTGCGAAATATTCGAAGGATACGAAGAATACCTTGGGGTCACTCCGGATTAGCACCCCTGCCTTCAGCCAGCTAGGGCCGAGGGAAAATTTCTTGCTTAGTCAGCTCGGACGGGCGAAGTTCTTTTCTCGAGAGTGCTCCTCTGCCGTGCCAAAATCGAAACTTCTCCGCTGGCGAATGACCGGGGAACCGCAAGTTATGAGCGGCACCCATCTGGTCCTGAAATTGTGGCGCTATGCCGACTTCCCTTACCGATCTGCCCGGCGGCATTGGTTCTGTCTGGCCGACTACATTACAGGTCGTGAAGCACGATAAAGCTGCCCGGCAAACGCTCCCAAACCCAGGCAAACCACACCCAAGTGGACCAGCCCGCCAAGATACGGGATGAACCCAACGATGGTGAGGATCAAAAGGCCCACCAGGAGTCCCAGCAACCAATCGCTCTTCGTGGCTCCGGATGGCTTCAGAAGTGTCTTCCCCAGGAAGGCTCCAACCCAAATTTTCGCCAGATAGATCGCAGCCAAATACAGCGAAAGCAACATTAGGGAGAGGGGAAAGCCAACGAGCGTGATGGCTACCACGACGATGGCCACCGGCACGCCCGCCAGGACCCCAACCCCCAGTCCAAGACTAAGCCAGCCCGAGCCCACCAGTTGAGTCGTGCCCCGGAAGAAGCCGGGAAACACTAGCATGCCGAGCCATCCCACGAGTATGGCGCCAGCGAACCAGACAGCTTGGTGAAAGTAGAATCTGGGACGCGTGAAGCTGCTCTCCCTTACCCTCACCTGGATGTCACGTTTGCCCCCAATGGTCGCGCCGTCGGCGATGTGCACCTCCGTCAACTGGCGCACGCGAGCGCTCAGGTTGCCGCCGACCCGTGCCGTGTTCGTCAGCGTTAGGCTGCGACCGATCATTGTCAGATCGCGGCCGATACTGCCGCTCACATCGGCACTGCCACTAGTCACGATGTTCACGCTGCGCTTCACCTCGCCCTCGAGGCTGACGTCGCCGACGGCAACCACGATACCCTCACCCACACGGCCACGGTCATCAATATGCAAGGATTGCACCACGCCGTAGATGCTGTGGCCCAATTGCCCTTCCAGGTCGAGCGTGCGGGAAAAGGTGTAGATGTGGCCTTCCACGGTTCCGCTGACCTCGGTCCTCTGGGCGAAGCTGATTAGGTCGCCCTTCACCGTGCCGCGCACCTCCACGGTCCGGCCAAAAGTGATCAAGTCTCCATTCACCACGCCATCCACGCGCACCACGCTCGCGGCGGCCGCAAGAGTGTCGTCCACAGTCTCGTTCGCGGCTACGGTGACGAACTCACCGTGGCGCCGTTCCAGGGCAAAGCCGGGCAACGACAACGCGAGCAACACGATCAGCAGGCGCAAGTCAGGGTAGTGTGGCCGCCCTCGGCGTCCAAGTAACAGTACGCCGCCGCCCAACAGTAGCAGCAAACAAATCCAGCCCACGACAGCAGCATAATCGGCTAGCATGGCAGTACCTCCGTGTGCAACGTAGTAAAAAAATTGGAAGATCAGGTTCGTGCGGCCGCTTACGCTGAAGGGATTGAACGATTCCAGCGCTGCCGGAATATCCAGCTCATTGAACCAACCGGAAACGATCGAACCTAGCGCCAGCACCACGGCCAGGATCGCTAGATCGCCCCGCCCCCAGGACCAGCGCAGAGGGGAGAATCCCGCCGGGCTGGCTGCTTCTTCCGGAAGCTCGTTGAGACTTTCGCTCAGTACGCGGTTCTCCGCGCGCAATGCGTCCACCAGCGCCCTGCAGCGTTGGCACGTGGTCAGGTGGTCTCGCAGGCGCTGCGCCTCGTCCGCCGCCAGTTCGCCGTCCACGGCGAGGGCGCAGGTCTGTTCCGAATAACATTCCATGATCACTTGCTCCTATGGGGCAGTCTCCGGCGCAGCTCCTTTTTTGCCCGAAATATCAGCGCCGCCACGTAGTTCCTTTCCAGATCCAACTGCTGCGCGATTTCGTCATAGCTCAGTTCGCTGTAATAGCGCAGAACCAGCGGCACGCGATAATTCTCCGGGAGGCGTGCGATGGCTTCCCGCACCTTCGCCCTCTCTTCCGTGTTGATGACAGCACCCAGTGGCGATGGTTCCGAACTGGCCGCCTCGATGACCGCGGCTCCGTCTTCAACGTCCGCAATCGTCCGCCGCCCACGCTGCCGGCGCCGCAAAGCGTCAATGCATTGATTGCCAGTCACCCGTAGCAGCCATCTGGGGAACGGTATCGAACGGTCGTAGCTCTCGATGGAGCGCTGCAGCTTGAGGAAGACTTCGCTGGTGGCATCTTCTGCACTCTCCCGTGAGTCCAGCATGTAACGGCACAGTCCGAATACGCGCCGGACATAACGGCGATAGATCTCGCCGAGGGCCTCGGCATCGTGACCCCGTGCACGCTCGATGACGCTGTCCAAATCCATCCCCTCCATCTGCCTGGTTCCGCCCTCGCGGGGCTGCGGTTCTTTCGCCATGTTCCTCTTGGCATCCATAAAGCAGTACGCTGCAGATCGAAGGATGTTACACGCATTTTAGGGGACGAGGTGAACCCAAGGCTGGGACGCATAACTTACTTCGGGAGTAGCAGGTCACGGATTCTGGCTGTGTCACAAGCTATCAGGAAGTTATGAATGGGCGGAGCAGATCCGGGGTCGTGTTGGGTCAGCTTACTGTAGTGCGAGATCGCCGCGAAATCAGGCAGTAGATGCGCTGGGAGGATTTTCGATTGACGAAGGTGGAATCTTCTTGCTCTTTCTTATCCACTCGGCGGCTCGTTGTTCGGCTTCGAGCAATTCCTCCATGGTCATGAATTGCTTGAGATGGTTTTTGGCCTGGGTGATTTGTTCACCGGTAATCAGGAACCACATGTAGGCGTGCACCGGGTCCTTCGGTACAACCCGGCGAGCCGCCCAGAGTTGTGCCAAGGCGATTTGCGCGGCAGGCAATCCCTGCTCAGCGGTTTTTCACAGATGGCCAGCGTCGCCTTATCGTGGCGAGCGCCATGGGGAGGATTTGCAAACAGGATGCGACCAGCGATTGCGCCATACTGGCTCGGCTTGGCGTCATGAACAGCAGTACCACACGGCTGGCGTTATTACTTCCGGTTTGTTCGACCATCCATCCAGCATCGTCGCATCTTCCGTGCTGCGCAGGCTATAATTGCGCGCACCGATGACGCTTACCTCTGGCACGAAACTCGGTCCCTACGAAATCCTCTCTCCCCTTGGCGCGGGCGGCATGGGAGAAGTGTATCGAGCGCGCGACCCGAGGCTCGATCGCGAAGTGGCGATTAAGGTCCTGCCTGCAAGCCTCTCCTCCGACGCTTCTCTGAAGCAGCGGTTGGAGCGCGAAGCCAAAGCAATTTCCAAACTTTCGCATCCTCACATCTGCACACTGCATGACATTGGTCATCAGGACGGCGTGGATTTCCTGGTCATGGAATACCTGGAAGGCGAAACGCTCGAACAGCGCCTCATCAAGGGTCCGTTGCCGCCGGGGCAGACGCTGCGCTACGCAGCGCAGATTGCCGATGCATTGGCCAAAGCGCACAAGCTTGGAATTACCCATCGAGATCTCAAGCCCGCGAACGTCATGTTGACCAAGAGCGGCGCCAAGCTAATGGACTTTGGTTTGGCGAAGCAGTCGGGACCGGCGCCGCTCGCGGCCGCTCTCACCGAAATGACCCTGGAACAGGCGAAGCTGACCAGCGAGGGCATGATCGTCGGTACTTTTCAGTACATGGCGCCCGAGCAGTTGGAAGGGAAAGAGGCAGATGCGCGCACCGATATCTTTGCCTTCGGCGAATTGATCCACGAGATGGTGACAGGAAAGCCGCCGTTTTCCGGTAAAAGCCGAGCAAGCTTGATCGCGGCTATTTTAACGACAGATCCGACGCCCATCACGCAATTGGAGCCCATCACGCCGGTGGCGCTGGAGCACGTGGTAAAAAAATGTCTGGCGAAGGATCCAGACGAGCGTTGGCAGAGTGCAAGCGACCTGGCCAGCGAACTGAATTGGATTCTTGCATCTGGATCGCAGAGTGGCGTCGTTGTACCCGTAGCCAGTCGACGAAAACCGCGACACCTTGCAATCTGGATTGGGGCGGGACTCGCGTTGGCACTGGTAGCAGCTTACCTCGGCTGGCAGATCGGATTCGGCGAACACAGCACCACCCCGGTGCATCTGACGGTCACGCTTCCCCCCGCCAGGGCGCTGCCCAACACCTCGACGAAACCGATCACAATTTCCCCGGATGGTTCGGCGGTTGTGTATGCTGCCTACGGCGAAGACCGGAAGACGCAGCTTTATCTTCGCAGGCTGGGCAGCTTTGAGAGCACGCCCCTCGTGGGCACGGAGGGAGCGCGAGGTCCATTCTTTTCGCCGAACGGAGAATGGCTAGGATTCGTGTCCGAAGATGATAATAAACTCAAGAAAGTCCTATTGCGGGGCGGGAGCGCCGTGGTCGTTGCGGACAACGCCATCCTCGGAGGTACTTGGGCGGACGACGACACCATCTACTATGTCAAAGGGTTTACTTCTGGTGTGTATGCGGTTCCGGCCGGAGGAGGCCAACAGCCCCGGCAGGTGACGAAGCCAGGATCGAGTCCGGATGACCGCGCCCACGTGTGGCCCAGCGCGCTGCCTGGAAACAGCGGCCTGATCTTCACAGTTTGGACCGGGCGGACGTTCAACGACGCACGAATCGAAGGCCTCTCCTTCGCCTCCGGAAAACGGAAAGTATTGGTCGAGGGTGGTACCGGTGGAACCTACATTCCCGGCGGTCACCTTGCCTATACGCGCAATGGCGTGCTCTTCGTCGTGGGCTTCGATCCTAAACGGATGGAGGTAAAAGGCACGCCGGAGCCCGTGGTCGAAGGAGTAATGACAGGCGCATCGAACGGCGATGCGGTTTTCGCAGTCTCAAACACTGGTACGCTAGCTTTCCAACCCGGGACGCTGAGGTCGTACCCCCGCAACCTTGTCTGGATGGATCGCAGCGGCAGCGCCACGGATATCACTCCCGAAGTGAGGCCCTATGCTAATCCAGCAGTCTCGCCCGACGGCAAACGCATCGCGCTGACTTTGGAGGGCAGCACATTCGATATCTGGGTGTATGACCTGGAGCGAGCTACGCTTACCAAAGTGAGCTTTGGAGGAGACGATTACTTCGCGCGTTGGTCACCGGATGGAAAGATGCTGGGCTATAGTTCCACAAAATCTGGGCACATGCAGCTGTATGTGAAGCACGGCATCCTCCAAGGTGAAGAAACCATGGTGACCGATGGTCCTGAGATGAAAGCACTCTATGATTGGACGCGGGACGGACGTGAGATCATTTTTGGCCGACAGAACAAAGATACAGGATGGGACGTGTATGCGGCAGCTGTCGAAGGCGATCACAAGGTGCGACCGCTGGTCGTGGCGCCGTTCGAGCAAGGCCGGGCGCGTGTTTCACCCGACGGAAAATGGCTGGCTTACACCTCGGACGAATCGGGACGGGGAGAGGTGTTCGTGCAAGCCATGAACGACCCCAGTACCCGTGCGCAGATCTCGTCGGAAGGCGGCAAGGACCCGCGATGGTCGCACACTAGCGACGAATTACTCTTTCTCTCCAAGAGTCGGCTCATGTCGGTAAAGTTTGCGCCCGGAGCCGAACTCAATCCTGGCAAGCCGGTCATGTTGTTTGAGGATAAGGCAAATTGGCTAGGGTACGACGTTGCGCCGGATGAACGCCTGGTGGTTGCGCGCGATGCGAGCGACAAGGATCCCGGGACCCAGATCAATATTGTGCTGCATTGGTTCGACGAGTTGAAACAAGAACAACGCAAGTAGTCGCCGCTTTTGGATAGAACGTGCTCTCGTGCGGATTTGTGGCCTCCCCACCGTACATCCGTAATGGTTGGGTGATTAGCTAGGCAGAACCCCCTCGACGAGAACGCAGCTTTCGTATTCGTCGTTGCTGCTAAGGCGTCACCCGGAAGTTGAAGTTGCTAGTCAGCGTGCCGCCGGGCGTTACTACCTTGACTGGGCCGGTGGTGGCGCCTGTGGGGACGGTGGTTGTGATCTCGGATTTCGAGACGATGGTGAACGTCGCCGCCGTGCCGTTAAACGTGACGCTGGTCGCTCCAGTCAGATCAGTCCCCAGAATCTTGACGACCGCTCCCACCTTGCCGGAGCTTGTCTGTGTTTCGACGAACGACCCCAGACCCACTGAGAGGCTGTAGATAGTGCCATTGCCAGCCTGCGTTGTTCCATAAAACTTCCCATTGGTGTCCTGGGTCAGCCCCGTTTCAGGGTTTTCCCCGTCCGTGCCGCCGGTGAAGTTATACAGCGTGGTCAGCGCGCCACCAGGGGTGATTTTGAAGATCGTGCCACAGCCGCCGTCAGGGATGCAGTTGGCCCCGCCTAAGACCGTTGTCCCATAGAAGCTCCTATCGGTGGCCTGGACCAGAGCCGCTGTGACGTCGTAGCCGTCCGCGCAATTGCTTTGGGAGCAAAGGCTGTAAAGCGTGGTCAGCGTGCCACTCGGGGTGATTTTGAAGACTGTGCCCGAGTCCGTGCCCCCGCCATCCTCGGTTGTGCCGTACAAGTTCCCATCGCTGGCCTCGACCAGCCCCGCTTCGGGATTTCCCCCGTTGGTGTAGTCGAAGCTGTGCACTATGGTCAGCGTGCCACTCGGGGTGATTTTGAACACCGTCCCATAGCCGTCAGCTCCGCCTACGAACGTTGTCCCGTACAAGTTTCCGTTGGTGGCCTGGACCAGCGCCGAGAAGGGGGATTTTCCATCCGTACAAGCGCTTTTGGAGCAAAAGCTGTAGAGCGTCGTCAGCGTGCCACTCGGGGTGATTTTGAAGACTGTGCCAGCGCCGTTGGCCCCGCCTTGGACCGTTGTCCCGTACAAGTCCCCGTTGCTGGCCTGGACCAGCGCCGTGTAGGGGAGGTAGCCGTCCGTGACGTCGAAGCTGTGCAGCGTGGTCAGCACGCCACCCGGGGTAATTTTGAACACCGTCCCATCGCCGCTGGCCCCGCCACCGGTCGTTGTCCCATAGAGGCTCCCATTGGTGGCCTGAACCAGCGTCGCGTAGGGATACGCACCGTCGGAGCAACCGCTCTGCGCGCAAAAGCTGTAAACCGTGGTCAGCGTGCCGCTCGGGGTGATTTTGAAGACTGTACCAGCGCCGTTGGCCCCGCCACCATACGTTGTCCCGTACAATTTCCCGTTGGTGGCCTGGACCAGCCCCCCTTGGGGATCGTCACCGTCCGTGGCGTCAAAACTGTGCAGGGTGGTGAAAGTCTGCGCAGGTAAGGGAATCGCCGTCGTTGCGCACAGGAGAACCAGAGCATAGGCCCCGCTTCTCCAATTGAGTTTATCCAAACAGGCAATGCGAAATGGGTGCATGGCGTTCCTTTCTGCACCTTGAAGAGAATCAGCGCAGCAGACCTGCGGAAGTGTGCTCTCCCAGAATCAGTCTGTCAAGATGAAGCATTTGGCATCCGATGCAGCCGCGCGAAAATCGCGTCTCACAGCTAGGTCGATGAGCGCTATGGCCTTCCATGAGAAGTCCGGTCGCCTACCGCCGCGGAGGTTGAACGGTTTGATTTCCGGTGTTTTTGTGGCCTAGGGTTCTAACTGCAAACAGGGGGTTGGCGTAGAGATTCTTTTCATGGTTCGTTGTGACCGGAGTCCGGTCATGCTGACCTGTTAACGACACTTATCGCGCAACCACCCTTCGGCGCGATGCGAAGAAAAAAGCCGCCCAGAGTCGGGCGGCCTGTATTCTTAATCACGAACGGCTTAAAGTGTCACTTCGTCACCCGGAACACCACGTTGCTCTTCAGCGGGTTCTTGTTTGTCTTCACCTCGACCGTGCCGGTGGTCGCCCCTGACGGTACGTTGGTCTTGATTTCCGATTTCGAAATGACCGCAAACTTTGCCGCCGTGCCGTTAAAGGTGACGCTGGTCGCGCCTGTCAGATCTGTTCCCAGGATTCTAACGGCCGCTCCCAGTTTGCCGGAGTTAGGTAGCGTTTCCACAAACGGCCCCAGACCCACGGACAGGCTGAAGACCGTGCCACAGCCATATGGGCATTCAGTGCTGGAGCCGCCAGCGTAGGTTGCCCCGTAAAATTTCCCATTCGTCGCCTGAATGAGCCCGGCGTAGGGATAGGAGCCGTCCGTGCTATCAAAGTTGTGCAGCGTCGTAAATGTGCCACTTGGGGTGATTTTGAAGACTGTGCCAAAGTTAGGGTACTTCCCGCCATAGGACGCGGTACCGTAGAAATTCCCGTCAGTGCCCTGAACCAGATTTGAAACCGGGTTGTCGCCGTCCGTTTGTTCGAAGCTATGCAACCTCGTCACCTTGCCGCTTGGGGTCATCTTATAGACCGTACCGTAAGCACCGTACTGGGAGGCGCCCCCGAGATCCGTTTGACCGTAGAAGTTCCCATCAGCGCCCAGGATCAGCCCACCGAATGGGTAGGCCCCATCCGTATCGTTGAACTGGTGGACGACGGTAAATTCTCCATCCGTCGTGATGGTAAAGACGGTACCGTAGCTGCCAGCATTCCCGAGATCCGATGCCGTCCCGTAAAGCTTCCCATTCGGGGCTTGGAGCATCGTAGCCAGAGGATTGCCACCATCGGGTATACCGTTGAAGTTGTGCAGCGTCGTGTATTCTCCCTTCGGGGTTATCTTGAAAATCGTGCCACAGCCCGGGTCGCATTGACCGGCGGCCGGACCGCCACTCGATGCCGTCCCATAGAAATTGCCGTCGCTGGCCAGGACCAGGCCGCCCTGTGGACCGTAGCCCGTGTTTGCGCTAAAGCTGTACAGTGTAGTCAGCCCGCCTTTTGGGGTGAACTTGAAGACCGTCCCCAGATCGTAAGCCCCGCCAGTGGTCGTTACACCGTAAAAGTCCCCGTTGGCGGCTTGGACTAACCCCGCGAAGGGCTGGGAGCCGTTGGTCCCGTCGAAGTTAAACGTGGTCACCTTGCCAATTGAGGTGATTTCAAAGATCGTGCCACAGCCCAAGTCGCAGGCAGTGTTTCCGCCGTTCTGTGTTGTCCCGTAGAAATTGCCATCGTTGCCCTGAACCAGAGTCGCCCAAGGAAAGGCGGCGTCTGTATTGTCAAAGCTCTTCAGTGATTTAAAAGTCTGTGCAGGCAGGGTAACCGTTGTTGTTGCCCACAGTACAAAGAG
>Ga0265760_10000539_pt1 | contig 10681 bp, 11 predicted proteins | sample NZIome_2_FD_200831 | JGI IMG/M metagenome (GOLD analysis project Ga0265760, IMG submission 200831) | Metatranscriptome of rhizosphere microbial communities from Maridalen valley, Oslo, Norway - NZI1 (Metagenome Metatranscriptome) | ecosystem: Host-associated > Plants > Roots > Rhizosphere >...
GCTGACCTTCGTTGGAATCACGTCGGATTGGCTCTTTCGCCCTCAGGACGTGGCGATAGCGGCCACCCGCTTCACCCTGCGCGGCTTCGACGCGCAGTATTTCGAGCTACGATCGCACCACGGACACGACGCGTTCTTGGCCGAGCCGGCCGCGTTACGAGCACTCTTAGAACCACTTATCAGCACGCCCGTTACGGCGGACCTCAGGAGTAGTCGATGTTGAATGGAAAATCGCACCGCTCTCCGGCGCTCGGATTTTCGACGCGAGCCATTTGGAGCGGTCAGGACGCGTGTGCCGCAACCGGGGCGACGATCGTTCCCGTCTATCAAACCGCGACGTTTACCTTGCCGGAAATCGGCGTGACGAAAGGCTTCGACTATTCGCGAACCGTCAATCCGACGCGTTCGGCGATGGAACGCCAACTCGCCGCGCTCGAAGGCGCTGCCTTCGCTTCGGGCTTTGCTTCAGGCATGGCCGCAGTCGCCGGCGCGACTTCGCTGCTCTCCAACGGCGACCACATCATCGCCACGCGCGACATCTACGGCGGCACGCATCGCCTCTTTACGACGGTGCTCTCGCGCTACGGAATCGACGTAACGTTCGTCGATACCAGCGATGCTCGCGCGACCTGGGCGGCAGCACGGCCGAATACGCGGCTGTTGTGGCTCGAGACGCCCAGCAACCCGCTGCTGCGGCTGTGCGATATCGAAGCGCTCGCGCGCCTGCGGCCGGCGGGAGTGCTGATCGTCGCCGATAATACCTTTGCGTCGCCGTTTCTGCAGCAGCCGCTCACGCTGGGTGCCGACATCGTCGTCCATTCGACGACGAAATACATCGGCGGCCACAGCGACGTCGTCGGCGGTGCGGTGATCACCAACGATCGCGAGATCGCCGAACAAGTCGCCTACCATCAGAACTGCGTCGGCGCAATCCCCGGCCCGTGGGACGCCTATCTGACGATGCGCGGCGCGAAGACGCTCGGCTTGCGCATGCGCGCGCATTCAAAGAACGGGCAGGCGATTGCGGAGTTTCTCGCTGGGCGCGACGATGTCGCCGAGGTGTTCTACCCGGGCCTCGCGACGCATCCGCAGCACGAGCTTGCGAAGCGGCAAATGAGCGGTTTTGGCGGCATCGTCTCGTTCCGTCCGAAGGGCGGCCCCGAGCGCGCCCGCGCGATTGCAACTTCGACCTCCGTCTTCGCCCTGGCGGTCTCGCTGGGCGGCGTCGAGTCCCTGATCTGCAGTCCGGCACGGATGACGCACGCCTCGCTAACGCCCCAGCAACGTGCCGAACTCGATATTACCGACGATCTTCTGCGCCTCTCGGTCGGCATCGAAGAGGTCGAGGACCTCGTTGCGGACCTGGGTGGCGCACTCAACTCGGTTCCCGAGTTAGCGCGTCTTAGAACCGCATCGTAAGAATCTTCAACTGGGAGTTGACGACCGCCACCGGCCGGGCGCGCGAAGACTCCAAATAGATGTATTGCCGGTCGTCGGGTCCGATGCCGCCGAACTCCCACTCGGTTACACGTGCGTCGGGATACTTGGATTCGGCGATTGCATCGCGCGCCGTCTGCGTCAGCCGTGCGAAGGCGATCGCCTTTGGGTCAAAGGTTTCGCCATCGACCGTCGCCGCGGTGATTGGACCGCCGCCCATCGACATCAATTTAACCGGCGTTGGCCCTGAAAGCGTACCGTCGGGCGCAACCAGATAGTGGTCCACGTTGATATGGTTTTTGGGCTCCTGCACGTCGACCATCAGGCCGGTCATCCGGTCCGCGCTCAGGGAAGTCACGCGCATCGGGCGTCCGGAATGCTCCGCAATCGCATCCAACGCGCGCAAGACCGCTTGGCCATCGGTTAAGAACGGATCGATCGGGCCGCCGCCGAGATTCGGCGCCGCCAGGTTCGGATCGCCCGAGCCGTAGGACCCGCGAGCGGAAGAGGAGCCCGAACAGGCACCCAGCGCCAGTGCAAGCGTAAGCACTATCAAGGCGTTTTTCATATAGTAGAGTCGGTTCCGCGGTCGGCATGCTTTCCCCGCCGGCCAGGTTAGGCGAGCACTTCCAGTGGCCTTGCATTCGGCAAAGGCCTGTGGTAGATTGGCCTACACATGTTCGTTCTGCATTCGTACGCGTACTATTATTATTACGGCTACTTCGATCGAAGCCGGCCAGGTACGCCATTGCTTTAACGAACGAGTTCGTAAAAATGCAAAGCCGCCTCGCCGATGCGAGGCGGCTCTTTTTATTGTAGGAGCATCATGAAGGCCGTCACGACAACCCAGGACCTTACCGAGTTCGAACGCGCCGTCGCCAAGAGCATCGACCGACACCCGATTGTGAGCAACAACGAATATACGAAGTGGTTCGCGCATGGTGAGGCAACGGTGGAAGAGCTGCGCGACTTCACCGTGCAGTTTTCCGTCTTCAGCCACCTGTTCATTGAGGCACAGCTACGCAAGTGCATCAACGCACCCGGCCTCCAAAGCTACCGCGGGGGCAAAGAGATCCTACTCAACGAACTGGGCGTCACGTTCGCGCCCTCCGGCAGCGTTGAAGGCGGCACGTTTCGCTTTACGGCCGGACACTTCGAATGGCTGGCGCATTTCGCCGCGACCCTCGATCTCGGTTGGGGCGAGATCGGGAAGCGCCGTTTTGGAAGAGCCTCGACGCTGGACTTTTGCGACGCATTGATGTCCTGGTATAGCTCTGAGGATGAATCGACCGCGGCGGGTGCGTCGTACGCGATCGAGCACTGGGCGGCCGCCGGATTTTGGAAGGAACTGATTGCGGGGTTACGAGCGATCAAGAAGAGCCGAATGCCCGAGCTTCCACTTGGATTTTGGACGTGGCACGACGCCTTGGAGGAGAACCACGCCGCGCATACCTCAGACGAGTTACGCGAAGCCTTTGCCAAGCCGAGCTTCAGCGCGCAGCGCTTTCTCGAGGCGGGCGAAGCGATGCTGGATGCCGTGGCGGGTTTTTGGAACGGGCTGGACTCGGCGCGCAACGCGAGGCGCATGGCGTCTTAGAGGGGCGCCCGAAGCCTCGGCAAACAAGCAAGTTCCTACTGCCTCTTGGAAAGGAACGAATATGAAGAAGCTTCTTTCGCAGGTCGTGCTTGCAGCGCTTGCCGTCGCGCTTCCATGCGCGGCGCAGTCTCAGATGATGTCTTCGGCGATGCCGGGCGTCGGTCCGCACGGTTTTGATTGGGCCGTCGGAACCTGGTCGTGCACCAACATGATGCCCTCGGCAATGGGTGGCCCCAGCCACCAATCGATGACCGTCACGCGTACGAACAGTGGCGCCATCATGTATCATTCCGTCGGCACGAACTTCGATAACACTTGGTACAACGTGTATGCGGCCAAGACGCGTACCTGGTGGAGCCCGTTCATCGTCTCCGACGCAAGCTACGGCTCGGAGTCGTCGTCGATGAGCGGAAAGAAGATGGTATGGCTCGGCTCGGCAACCAATGCCTCAGGCACGAACATGCAGATCCGCGATACCGTTACCTATAGCGCGACGAAGACCACGGACCTCGGCGAATATAAAACGAGCGGCCCTTGGAAAGAGCAGTACAACGTTACTTGCGTGAGGACTTAACAACACCTCGCCGCAATCAATGCGGCATTTCTCCGTCGTGGAGGCCGAAGTAGTGCCCGAGCTCGTGAATGACGGTCTCACGCACTTCCTCCACGGCCTCTTCCCGGGTGGAGGCGACTCGGTTGATGGGCCCACGAAAGATGGCGATCTCGTCAGGTAACAACGGCATGTCGTGCGTCCGCTCGGTTAGCGCGACGCCACGGTAGATGCCGAGAAGTTCCGAGTCGTCGCCGTCGTCCTCGATGCTGTCGAGGTCTTCGTCGCTCGGTTCCTCTTCGACGGCGATGACGACGTTCTCGACGAGGTCGGCGAAGCGCTTTGGAAGCGATTCCAACGCTTCGCCCACCACGAGCTCGAACTCTCGACGCGTCAAGTCTTCACCGGCCATCTCGTCCACACCGGATACCCGAACCCGTAGTGTCAGCGGCCCCCTTTAACGTCATATACGCCGCCGAGGAAACTCCAAAGTGCCTCGCACGCCTCGCTCGCTGCTGCGAGAACCTCGGCTCGCTTCGCCGGAGCATCGGCGGCCCGTTCGATCAGACGCCACTCGGCGGCGGAATGGAAAACGTCCGCCTCCTCGTGCACGGTGAAGAATTCGTATTCGCGCGGGTCGGTAAAGCCGTAAAACCGCCGGAGCCCGTCGATCTTCACGGCGGCGATCGCCGGTACTTGCGATTCAAAGGCGTGCAGTGCCGCCAAACCGGCGTAGTACGGGCGGTTCCGGCAGAGATCGGTGAAGGTGTTCACCAGGGATTGCGTCGCGGGCAACGGGCCGGCCGCGGCAAGGTCGTCCTCCGACAGTCCCAACGTCGCGGCGAAGCGCTTCCAAAGCGCGGGATGGTTCTCGGGCCCGAACTCCTCGTCGATAAGGTTTTGGAGGATCGCCTGCCGTGCGCTGAGGTCGCTTTTTCCGTCGCCCGTAAAGTGCGGCGTGTTCGAATGAACCGCACTCAAATAGGTGGGCTCCGCTAACACATGATGCATATACTGGCCGGCATATTGCCGCAGCTGCTCGCGGGAGAGTTCACCCTTCGACCACGCGACATAAAAAGGGTGTCCGAGCAGATGGCGGTCGTTGATGATCGAATGGACTTCGTCTTGGAATGGCGACGTCATTGTTTGCATCGCCGTGGCTTCGATTTGTTCCAGGGAATGTCCGTTGTGGGGTCTCCCAAACGTCTACGCCACATTACACTCTTCTAGGAGGCACGATCATGGGTGATTTTCTCTATCTCTATCGCGGCGGTCAACGAAACCCAAGTCCCGAACAGTCACAGCAAATCATGCAGAAATGGCTCGCCTGGATGAAGGAGCTCACGGTCAGCGGCAATCTCAAGGACCCCGGGCAGCCGCTCGAACTCGAGGGCAAGGTCGTCAAAGGCAAAGGGGGTACGGTGACCGACGGTCCCTTCGCCGAAGCAAAGGATCTCGTCGGAGGATTCACGCTCGTCGTCGCCGACGATCTCGCGCACGCGGCAAAACTCGCCGGCGGCTGCCCCATTCTCGAAGTGGATGGCTCCGTCGAGGTGCGGCCGGTCATGAAAATGGATATGTAAACATGGAGCTGAGCGACCATCTTTTTCGCCAAGAGGCGGGACGCATGGTCGCCACCCTCACGCGGGCATTCGGCCTTCACAATCTAGCGCTGGCAGAAGATGTCGTCCAAGACGCCTTCTGCCGAGCGTTGGAGGTTTGGAAGCTGCGCGGCATTCCTGAGAACCCGTCCGCGTGGCTCATGAAGACCGCGAAGAATCGCGCCATCGACGTCTTGCGGCGCGAACGCACCGCACTGACCTTTGCGCCGGATCTGGGCCGATTGCTGCAGACCGAATGGACCTTGACCAATGCGGTCGAGGAGATCTTCGATCCAACCGGCATCGCAGACGATCAGCTTCGCATGATGTTCTCGTGCTGCCATCCGCGGCTTTCAGCGCCGGCGCAGGTGATGCTCGTGCTTCAGCTCGTTGGCGGCTTTGGCGCTCGCGAGGTCGCAAGTGCGTTCGTTAGCAGCCCTACCGCAGTTGAGAAGCGCTTGAGCCGTTCGAAGAAGACGCTGGCGGAATCAAGCGTGCTCTTCGATATCGCCGACGCCGCCGACTTTGCCCTTCGGCTCCCCGTCGTCCAGCGCGCGCTGTACCTGATCTTCAGCGAAGGCTACCATGGCGCGTCGGCCCACGCCGTCGTTCGCACCGACTTGTGTCGCGAATCGATCCGGCTCGTGCGCCTGCTCGCCGAGCACCCGTTGGGTGCGGTGCCGTCGACATTCGCGCTTTGCGCGCTGATGTACCTCGATGCGGCGCGCTTGCCGGCGCGTCTCGACGCTTGGGGCGACTTAAGCTCGTTGTTCGATCAGGATCGCTCGCGTTGGGATCGGGCAATGATCGAGCAAGGCCGGGCGTGGCTCGAGCGCTCGGCAACCGGCACCGAGCTGAGCCACTATCACGTCGAGGCGGCGATTGCCGCCGTTCACGCCGCCGCACCACGTTTTGAAGATACCGATTGGGCGGCGATCGTCGCGCTTTACGACACCTTGATGCAGATCGCGCCATCCCCGGTCATCGCGCTCAACCGCGCGATTGCCGTCGCACAGTTGCGCGGGCCGCAAAACGGATTGGAAGCGATTGACGCCGTGAGCGGCCGCGATCGGCTGGCGAGGTATCCATTCTATTATGCGGCTCGGGGCGAACTCGAGTTGCGCCGCAAGAATAACGCGATTGCGCGCGAGCATTTTCGGACCGCGCTTGCGCTGGCTCGCAACCCGATAGAGCAGCGCTTTCTCAAAAAGCGCATCGACGCTTGCGCCCGCGGCGCCATCTGAAGGATCGCCCGGGTTCTGGAGTTAGGAAGCTCGGTCGTGTCGAAGTGAGCCGACACCTCGGACACTAACGAAATAAAAGGAGCTCCCGTGAATAGCCAAATCAGGTTCTTTTTGCCGATGCTGGCGGTACTCGCCGTCGCGGCATGTAGCGCCGGCGGCCCTTCCAATATGCCGTCGTCGCCAAGCCAATCAAGCGTTTCGACTAGGCCAATGCCGCAATGGCAGGCGCAGCACCTCGCGCGCCGGGCTTGCCCCGACACCCCGGTGGGATATATGCACTGCGACGTCTTGATCGAGTCCATGAACGGCGCCGGCCCCGACGTCTCCGGGTTGACTCCCGCGAACTTCCAGGCCCGTTACAATCTGCCGTCTACTAAAGATGGGGCCGGTCAGGTGGTCGCGGTCGTCGATGCGTACGACAACCCCGACGCTGCGACGGACGTTGCCGCCTACCGCACCGAATTCGGCCTCCCAAAGGCGAAGTTCACCAAATATAACCAGCTCGGCCAGACGAAGAACTATCCGACGGGTAACTCCAGTTGGGGCGTCGAGGAAGACCTCGACATCGAAATGGTTTCGGCAAGCTGTCCGAAGTGCACGATCTATTTGGTCGAAGCCGACGACAATAGCGGAACCAATCTTTACGACGCGGAGATCGAAGCCGTGAAGTTAGGTGCCACCATCGTCACCAACAGCTGGGGCGGGGGCGCCGGATCTTCGTCCGGGAACGCGTTTGCGACGAAGGGAATAACCTATCTGGCTAGCGCCGGGGACGGCGGTTACGGGATGCAAGATCCGGCCGATTATCAAACCGTCGTTTCCGTCGGCGGCACGTTTCTTAACGTCACGAGCGGCTCGTCGTTCCTCGAAACCGTCTGGCCCGACAGCGGCGGCGGCTGCTCCGTTGTCAACAAACCTTCGTGGCAAAAAGACAAAGATTGCACCTTCCGAACGGGTAACGACGTTGCGGCGGTCGCGTGGAACGTCGCCGTGTACGATACGTATGGCAACTCGGGCTGGGGCACCGTCGGTGGGACGAGCGTCTCCTCGCCGCTGGTCGCCGGCATGTTCGCCTTAGCCGGTAACTCCAAAAAACAGTACGGCGGCGAGAATCTCTGGAAGCTTTCGAAGACCGATATCAAGAAAGATTTCCACAACATCAAGGAGGGAGAACTTGGGGGTTGTCCCACGAGCTTGCAAAATACGTATCTGTGCAAGGCCGGGACCAAGCAGTTCGGACAGTACTCAGGGCCGTCGGGTTGGGGCACGCCCAACGGTGTCGCCGGTCTCTAACTAGACTTGCGCGAGTGGGCGGCGCGACCGAGCGCCGCCCACTCGCAGAACGATAGGGCGACCATGTTTTGCGCGCGCTGCAACAAACCCAGCAGCGATACCGACAAGTGTTCGACGTGCGGCACTCGGCTCAAGACGCTGGAAAGCGCCAAGCGCCGAGGTTGGATAGGCTTTGGTGCAGGCGTCTTTTTGGTAATTTTCCCCACGGCGATCGCGATCTGGATCGATCGCCTGATGGCCGGTCAGACCGCTCCCGGAACGGCCGGCTTTCTTGGGCGGCTCAACTTGGCGTTTGTCTTCGTCGCGCTCTCTGGAGCGCTCGGAATGATCAATGGTTGGCGCCAAGGCCACTCGGGACGGACAAACCGCGGGATCGTCATCGCGACGGTCGTCGTGTTTGCCATCGCCTTCTTCCTCGCATACACCGCATCGAACGCGTACAACCCGTCCTAGAAATCCAACCCTGGATAGGAGGCGGCTGCTTGGATCCGAAGGGGGCTGGCGAAATGGAGGGTCCTTGAATGAAAGGTTCTCAGCGGTTCTACGCCGCGCTTGCGGTGTTACTCATGGCGATGGGCGCCTCGGCCTTTGCCGCCACGGCGAAGGTAGAAGGAACGCCGGTTCCCATGGCTCCTAAGCCCGATATGTCCGGGCTCAACTTCTTGATCGGCACTTGGCAATGCTCCGATTTGAGCTCTCGCCGTCCGGGACCGTTCAGCGTCACGCAGGTCTTCTCAATGGACCCGAGCGGCTACTGGATCGTGCGCGACAACACGACGCACAAGGCGTCCTGGATTCCGCGAGAATCCCACAGCCAAGCCAAAATCACATACGATGCGCAAGCGAAGCGTTGGGTTATGATAACGACCAGCGACACGGGAGGCTACAGCGTGGAGACGGCGCCGATGGCAACCGGCATGAAGAAAACCTGGACGTACGCGATCCAGACGAAGGCGCCGGACATCGCTTCGTACGCGCCGCTCGTCTATGTCAAAGTGAGCGACACGAAGAAGACGATGACCACGTCATTCACCGAAACGACCGGTCGCGTCGTCAACGTCAAGGAGACCTGCACGAAGTCCTAGACTCGCCAGCCGGTCACGGGCCGGCGCTTCCGGACGCTGAATGAAGGTGGGTTTCTTCGAGCGACCCGACCCTCGATTAATCCGAAGCGCCGACCCAACTCCGCCTGCGGCAATCGCCGCCGCTCTGAAGCGAGACGCGCTGGCGTTCGCCGTCTGCTTGCTGGCGATCGCGGGCGCATATGCTGCGACCGTCGACGCAGGACTGCACGCAACCGCTGCGACGCGAGGCACGATTGTCGCGCGGGGACTCTACGCTCCCGTCTCCATCGTGCGCGACCGGCGCGACATCCCGCACATCAAGGCTGCAAATCAGCACGATCTCTACTTTGCGGAGGGCTACGCGCAGGGCTCCGACCGGCTCTTCCAACTGGACTTGAGCCGTCGCTACGCCTACGGCCGGCTCGCCGAAATTTTCGGGGCAAAAGCGCTCGCCGTAGACAAAGCGCAGCGAGCGGTGGATATCAACGGCATCGCCGAACGCCAATTGCGGGCGCTGGCGCCGGACGATCGCGCGGCGGTCGTCGCATTCAGCGAAGGGGTTAATGCGGCCGCGGCGTCGCAACCGCAGCCCGTCGAGTTTCGCATGCTGCTTTACCGGCCTGCGCCGTGGACACCGAAGGACTCCCTGGCAGTCTCCATCGTCGTATCGCTCGAAGTAGCCGACTCGTGGCACGACGTCTTCGCGCGCGATGCCGTTTGGCGGCAGCGCGGGCCCCGCTGCTTCGATACGCTCTTCCCGTTGTCGGATGCCCGGTACGACGTCGCGATCGACGGCGCGCGCAACGCGCAACCTGCACGCGTTCCTCTGGGCGACTGCAATGCATCGGAAGTTGCCGTGCGGCCACAGCGCAATGCGATCGGCAGCAATGCTTGGGCCGCGGGTTCGGAGCGGAGCGTCGACGGGCATGCGCTGATTGCAAACGACCCGCACTTGATCTTGACGATCCCCGGCATCTGGTACCTCATCGATATCGAATCGCCGCAAATGCACGCCGCGGGCGCGACGATCCCGGGGATGCCGGGCGTCGTCCTCGGGCACAACGCGCGTCTGGCATGGGCGGTGACCAATGCCGAGATGGCGACGACCAGCGTATTTGCGGCCGGGCATCTCGGCCGAAGGTTTTGGGTTACGGAGCGGTTTCACGTGCGCTTTGCGCGCGACGTAACCGCGCCGTACTATCGCACGTCGCGCGAATTCTCCGTGCCGAACGACAGTTCCAGCTCGGCGGTTGCCCTCGTGCGTTGGCCGATCTACTCGGAAAAGCGTTCCGCGATTGCGACGGTGCTCGCGCTGGATCGCGCGCGGGATGTCGCCACCGCGCTGCGGATCGTCGCGAACTACCGCGGGTCACCCCAGAACTTCATTCTCGCCGATCGCGGCGGCCGGGTCGCCTATCACGTTGCCGGCCTCGTTCCAGACGATCCGGCATGGGGGCGTTACGTTCACCCCGCGCGCGATTTACGCGCGAGCTTCCCGCCGATTCCGTTCGGGCAGCTTCCACGTAAGGATCCGGGCCGCGACGCAGTCTTGGTCTCGGCAAATAATAAGGCGTATGCATCCGCCTACCCGTACCGGCTGTCCGCACAGTTCGAACCGCCGTACCGCGCGTATCGCATCGCGGAGTTGCTCCACGCGCGTCCGAGGTACGATGCCGCGTATTTTGCGCGGATGCAGCTCGACACGCTGTCGCCGATCGATCTGGAGATCGCGCGCGACGTCGTACGTTTCGCCCGCGCGCATCCCGAGGAGGAACCCAGAGCGGACGTGCTCGCGCTGCTCGGGCGTTGGGACGGCCGCTTCGAACCGGATTCGCGGGCGGCCGCGCTCGAGCACATGCTTCGCGGATCGGTTCTTGGAGATGCTCCCGAGTTTA
>Ga0265760_10000541_pt1 | contig 10656 bp, 7 predicted proteins | sample NZIome_2_FD_200831 | JGI IMG/M metagenome (GOLD analysis project Ga0265760, IMG submission 200831) | Metatranscriptome of rhizosphere microbial communities from Maridalen valley, Oslo, Norway - NZI1 (Metagenome Metatranscriptome) | ecosystem: Host-associated > Plants > Roots > Rhizosphere > Soil...
ACTGAGGGCATGCAGGCAGTCGTCGAAAGAGCACCTGTCGAAAGGGCCGTTTCGTCGCATCGACCAGTTAGATATCCGTTGCGCTTAGCCACAAACTTATTGGCTGGCGACGCACTCATGCTCGTACTGTCTACTTTTATCGCCGTCCTGATTCTCGTGCGCTTCGGCCATCGCACGATCGAGCCGCTGGCTGCAATCATGTCCACTGTCGCGGCCGGGTCCGTGTGGATCGCGGTCTTCGCTTACGCTGGATTCTACCGGCGGTCGTTCGCGGCATCGTGGCACGATGAGTATTATTGGGTGGCCGCAGTTTCGGCACTCGCGATTGCACCCCAACTGATTCTCTACACGCTGCTTCCTCAAATATCGACCTCGCGTCTGCTCTTGCTTGTGACTATTCCAATCAACATCGCGGTGATCGGAACGTTTCGCGCCGGGCTTCGCCGATGGTACGAGCGCAAGGGGCAACTCCGGCCGCGGATCGCTTTCTTGGGTGGCCCGCGCGACGTTCAAGCCGCTGAAAACCGTTTTGGATTCGCAGAAGGCATCGATACGCTTTTGATTCCAGTCCAGGGATGGCCCGACGATACCGGTTTGGAGCACATCAAGAAATCCTGCGAGGGTTGGTTTTGGTCGGCCCGGCAATGGGGAGCCGACCGTTTGGTCGTGACTCGCGTTCCTTCGCGCAAGGTCTTGAAGACGATGATCGCTACGGCCGCTCGCCAGCATCTGCAAATCGCATTTGCCTCGCGCGAGATACTTTCGGGCAGCGGAGAGTTCGAGATCGAGCACTTGGGAGGCGAGCCGGTACTCGTGCCGGTTCTTCCCAGCGGCTGTCATCCGAGCGCCGACGTTTCCAAGAGCATCATCGACCTCGCGTTTGCGATCGTCGGCCTCGCGATTTTCTGGCCCGTCATGCTAGCGGCCGCCATTGCGATCTATCTCGAATCCGGCGGCCCGGTTCTCTTCAGGCAGGAGCGCATCGGACAGGACGGTTCCGTCTTCCACATTTTAAAGTTTCGATCGATGCGGCAGGACGCGGAGCTCGCGACCGGAGCGGTCTGGGCGAGATCGAACGACGCGCGAGTTACGAAGGTCGGCCGATTCTTGCGCCGCACGAGCTTGGACGAGCTGCCGCAGATCTTCAACGTATTGCGAGGGCAGATGTCGATCGTCGGCCCGCGGCCCGAGCGCCCGGTCTTCGTCGAGCGTTTTAGAGATGCCATCGATCGATACGACGAACGCCATCTCGTTCGCCCCGGAATCACGGGGCTCTCGCACGTCCACATGAGTCGCGACGTCGACCAGTCCGCGGTCGGCCAGCGGCTCGAGTACGACCTCTTCTACATCGAGCACTGGTCTCCGATGATGGATCTCTCCATCGTCTTTAAGACGGGCTGCGAATTTTTGCTGCATCGAATTGCCGCGTGAACGTCGCAATTATTTCGTCGCGCTTTCCTCGTTTCGGTGCCGAGGCGTTTCTCGGAGCCGAGCTCAACGGATTGCGCCAGCACTTCGAGCGGGTCATCGTCGTACCGGCACGGGAGTCGCTCTTCTCTCGGCGCACGCTGAGCGACGCGTTCGCTACGGTGCGCTCGCACCCGACACGCATCGCAGGTGTCCTCAAACTCCTATTCCTGGGTTCGAGCCGGCCCAGCGTGTTTTTCAAGAATTTGTTGATTCTTCCCAAAGCCCTCGCCGTAGCGCGAACGGTCGAGCTGGAAAAGGTGGATCACATCCATGCGTACTGGATGTCGGCGCCGGCTACCGTCGCGCTGGTTGCCTCCCAAATGACCGGCGTTCCGTGGAGCTCGAGCGCCCACCGTTGGGATATCTACGAAAACAATCTCCTGCGCCGCAAAGCCGAAAAGGCGACCTTCCTCCGCACCATTTCGGAGCGTGGGAGCCACGATCTCGCAAAGCTCATCGGGGTAAAACATCGCGCTAAGGTTACCCAGGTCCGGGTGGGCGTCGAGGTTCCCGCGATCGAGCCGCGCAGCTCCACCGGCCCGATTCGTCTGCTTTGCGCCGCGAATCTCATCGAGCAAAAAGGGCATCTCGAGCTGCTCGAGGCACTGGCGATCGTCGCCGAGCGAAACGTCGATTACCATTGCGACATCGCCGGCAGCGGGCCGCTCTACGCTCAGATAGAGCGCCGCATCGGGGAACTTGGCCTGTCGGACCGCGTCTCGTTGTGCGGCCGCATCGATCACGCGCAGCTGCTGGCCAGGTTGCGGCGAGGCGAATACGACGTGGCGGTACTCGCGAGCCGCAGCGAGGGACGCGGCCGTATGGAAGGCATCCCAGTCGCCTTGATCGAGGCGATGGCGGCGGGCCTGCCGTGCGTCGCAACTGACTCCGGCAGCATTCCAGAACTTCTGGACGAGGCCTCGGGCTTCGTCGTGCCGGTCGGAAACAGGAAGCGCCTCGCCGACGCGATCGAACGCGTCGCAACTTCCCCCGGCCTGCGTCTGATGCTCGGCCGCAATGCTCGCCGGCGGATCATGCAGCACTTCAACGTCGAGCAAACTGCCCCAGCATTGGCGGAGCTGATCATTCAATCGTGAAAATTAGTGTACTAGGCCTTGGGTATGTCGGTCTTCCGACCGCAGCGCTGGCAGCCAGCCGCGGACATATGGTATCGGGCTACGATAGCAACGCGCAGCTGCGCGAATCGCTTCGCGCCGGCTGGACGAGCGGCTACGAAAAGGACGTTCGAGAAGTCGTTGCTTCTGCCATCCGTGAAGAACGGCTGATAATCTCCGATCGCGTCGAGCCTGCGGATGCATATATCGTCTGTGTTCCAACGCCGACCACGGTTGGCCGCCCGGACATGCGTCACGTCGAATCGGCCCTCGCGGCGGTCGCGGCCGTCGTGTCGGCCGAAGAGTTGATCGTCCTCGAGTCGACGGTTCCGCCCGGTACGACCGAACGAGTAGCTCGTCAGGCCCTCAGAGCGGCGGGAAAAGGTTTCCTCAACGTGCGCATCGCGCACGCTCCCGAGCGCATTCTCCCCGGTGACATCATGCGGGAGCTTCGGGAAAACGATCGTATCGTCGGTGGTCGTACGCCCGAAGATGCGGCGAGCGCAAGCGATCTTTACGCGTCCTTCGTGAGCGGACGGATTCACGCCACCGATTTACGGACCGCAGAGTTCGTCAAAGTAATTGAAAACACGTATCGTGACGTCAATATTGCGCTCGCCAACGAGTTGGCGCTGTTCTGCGAAGAAATCGACATCGACGTCTGGCACGCCATTTCGCTGGCGAACAATCATCCACGCGTCAATATCCTCAACCCGGGGCCGGGCGTCGGCGGCCATTGCATCCCGATCGACCCCCGCTTTCTTGCCGACCAGAACCCCTTCGCCACCGAGTTGATCCAAGCGTCCCGGCGCGTAAACGAGCGCATGCCAAATCTCATTGTGCGCCGCGTCATTAGCCTGATCGGTGAAGGCGACGGCGAGCGAAAGGTTACCATCCTCGGCGCGAGCTACAAGGCGAACGTCGACGACGTTCGGGAAAGTCCGGCGCGACGCATCGGCGACCTTTTAGAAGAACGCAACTTCCGCACGTCCGTTTACGACCCCCTGGCGCGACTTCCCAACGCAGCCAAGAGCCTAGAGGAAGCGGCTGAAGGTAGCGATGCAATCCTCTTGGCGGTGAATCACGATGCGTTTCGCGAGGTCGACCCGCTGGGGCTGGCGGCCGTCGTTCGCTCGCGCGTCTTGATCGATTGCCACAACTTCTTCTCCGAACAGGCGTGGTCGGCAGCCGGGTTCCGCGTTTACGGCCTTGGGCGAGGCTCGCACTTTATGTTTCCTCAGGCATTCTCCCGGCAGCAAAGTTCTTCGGCGTGATCTGTAAAGTTCTGGTCGACGGTCCGCGCATCGCTCGCTGGAAGCTCGATTGTATTGCGCTGCTGCGCGAAAGCAACGACGTCGAAGTCTGCGGGCTAGGGGAGAGCCGCAGGGACGGCTCGCGATCGCTTGCAAGACGTTTCCTTGGCGGAGGGGCGCTGCGTCCCGCGCCGGTCTCGGCCAATCCAGACGCGAGCAGAGCCTGTGACGTTGTTCTGGATCTTCGGACGAACGCCGGGACCGCTCGGCCGGACGTCGGCCGCGCCGCCTACTGGTTTTTCTGCGATGGCGACGGAGGCGTGCTGGGCGAACTCCCCGGCGCACGAGAGATCGCCGACGGCTCGCCGACGTTTACGTTGGAACTGCGCACCTATCGCACCGACGAAGGCTTTGCCGCGCTGCGCAGCGGTACGTTCAAGTCGCTCTACACGTACGCGCGCTCGATGGAGATCGCGCTCGAGGAATGCAAACGTTGGCCGGCGCTGGCGCTCGAGGTCGGCGCCGTGCTGGGTCGGCTGCCCGATCGTCGCCGGACGCCGCCGCATTACGAAACGCCGAAGCCGCCGCTCGCGCGACTGGCACTGCGGCTCGCGGGCGCCTTGCTCTCTCACGTGTTCGTCCATCTATTCGTCGACGCTCGCTGGAGCGTTGGCTTGATCCACGGCTCTCCGGGAAACTTTCTTGCGAAGAACTATCGCCCGCAGATTCAGTGGCTGGGCGATCGTTCCGCGGAGTTCTTGGCGGATCCGTTTGTTTTTCGTCTGCCGGATAGCCGCTACATCATGTGCGAGCGGCTCGACGGCGCCACCCGAACCGGCTTCATTTCGTGTCTCGAAGTGGAAGACGGCGGCAAGGTATTGGGGGAACGAGCCGTTATCCGGTCGGCTTCGCACCTGTCATATCCGTACGTCTTCGAGCACGACGGCACGTGGTATATGGTTCCCGAAAGCGCGCAGGACCGCTGCGTCGCGCTCTATCGCGGACTCGACCTCCCCTACAAGTGGGAGCGAGTCGCGACGTTGATCGAAGGCGTTGCAACCTGCGATAACACGCTCGTGCGGCACGACGGGCGCTGGTGGCTTTTCTGCACGCACAAATCGCGCGATTCCAGCCTCAATCTCTTTCTCTATCACGCGCGGGACCTTTTGGGGCCGTGGCAGCCTCACGTTGCAAATCCCGTCAAGACGGACGTTCGCTCATGCCGGCCCGCGGGCATGCCGTTTCTTTCCTCCGGCGAGCTCTACCGGCCGGCGCAGGACTGCGCGCGAGGCTACGGCGACGCCATTACGTTCAATCGCGTTACGGCCTTGACCGAGCACGAGTTCTCCGAAGAACTGGTCTCCACGTTCCGCCGCGATCTCAACAGCAAAGCCTCGCACGGAGCCCACACGATGTCGTACTCCGACGGCATGATGGCGATCGATTCCAAGACCGTCGTATTCGCTAGCCCGAAGGTAATTCGTCGCCGTCTGGGAGCGCTCGCCACGCGCATCGTGTGCCCAGCGACATGATCGCCAAGCGGCTCTACGCCGATCCCTTTGCATTTTTACGGACACCGATGCTCGTTCCGGTCGTCGTAACCTGTATCGCATTTGCCATCGCGATGTACGCGGCGACGTCGGCCTATCCGATGGGTCTGCTCGTCGCTCTCGGCATCGCGTTGATGCCGGTGCTGCTGGGGCTGACCTTGACGAGCCCGTTGATCTTTCCGTACGGCGCGTACGCCATGCTGGTCCCGTTCGACTTGCTGCTCTCCATACCGCAGCTGGGAACGGTTGCGCGGCTGTGCGGCGCGCTTTCCGGGGTGGCACTCATCTTTTGGCTGGTTCGCAACCGGAACATCGTGGTTCCGGGGCCGGCGTTCGGCGCCTGGGCGGCGTTCATCCTGTGGTCGTGCATCTCGCTGACCTGGGCGATTGGCAGCGACCCAGGCCACGAAGTGGGAACACTCTTGCAGCTTGGCTTTCTCTACGCGATCGTGTCGATTGTTCCGCCATCGCTGCGCGACGCGCGGGCGGTCTTCGCCGCGGTCGTCCTGGGCGGACTTGCTGCGGCGCTTTTCGGCATTCGCGAGCTCGCGCATCCAACCGTTGCACAACAGCTGATCAATCAAGTCTCCGATCGCATTCCGCTCTTGCTGGGAAACCAACGTCTCGATATCAACGAGTTTGCCGACAGTCTGCTGCTGCCGATGGCGCTCGTGACCGTCTACACGGCACGGGTGCGTAACCTTGCGCTCAAGTTCTGTGGCCTGGGGGCGATCTGTCTGCTGCTCTACGCGATGAGTTTGGCGGCCTCGCGCGAGGCCTTCGTCGCCGTCGCACTGATGTTCGGCTACTTTCTCGTCGTTCTGCCCGAACGGCGTCAGATAGCGTTGGTGGCGGTCGCATTGACGGCGCTGGCCGGCGCCAACGGGAACTTGCTGAACCGGTTTCTTTCCGCTTCCGCGAGCGGCGGCTCGGGCCGCCTCGACATCTGGCGTACCGGCCTGGCCGCGTTCCGCGAGCACTGGATTGTCGGCGCCGGAAGCGGATCGTTTGCTACCGCGTACGATCGTGTCTACCTCCAGGTATTCCAAGCCCACGACATGGGCTGGACGCGCGCCGCGCACAATATGCTGATTCAAAACGGCGTCGAATACGGAGTCGTCGGCCTCGTGCTGCTCGCCGGCGCCATAATCTTCACCTTTCGCAGCCTGCCCAAGCTCCTGCCGGATCATCCGCTCTTCGGCATGCGCGCGGGCCTGGTGGGCGCGCTGCTCGGGCTGTGCGTTGCCGGTTTCTTCGTCGATCTTACGACCGCAAAGGTCTTCTGGTTGGCGCTGAGCCTCTTCGCGCTGCTGCGAGCTTGCGTAGCCAACGGCGAATACACGCGAGCGGCGACGGGGCCGGCGTGATGTTTGCGCTGCTGCTCGCCGTCGTGTTCGCCGCACCCAAACACGTGCTGACGTTCGTATACTACAATCAGTCCTTCGGCGCGACCGCCGTCAACGCTAAGGTTAGCCCGCAGTTCATGGCGGCGCATGCGGATTTCGTCGAGACCAGCGGCTTTAATAACGAGGCCGTCAATGCTTTCAAAATGTCCGGCGGACGATTCGGCGGCGCGTACGTCGATCCGACCTACATTCCCTATTGCGTCCCGCCGTTCGTACCGCCGGCAGGACGCTGTGCCGGGCAAATCGGCAATCTCGACCCGCGCGAGGAGGCATGGTTCCACGATTCACGCGGCGCTCGCGTCCATCGTGCCGATTCGTATACCAAACAGTTTCAGGAGTTTCTTAATCCAGCCGCGGCCGCGGCGCAACAGGCCGTCGTGCTGTGGATGAAGGGATATCTCTCCAAGTCGCCCGCGCTCGACTTTTTCTTCGCGGATGACACGGGCTCGACGCTGAACGGCCCCGATGGAACACCGCGTTCGGGTATGTTTTACGGCTTCAATGCGGTCGCGACCGAGATCGCCGGCGATGTTGCCTGGATTGCCGGTGAGAACGCGTTGATCTCCGCCGCGCCGCGAAAACTAATCCTCAACGGCGGCGACGGTTTTCGGCCGGCGTACGACGGCGCCTTCCTTAAGAATCCCAATGTCGCCGGCGCGAATCACGAGGGGTGCTTCAACGCGGCCCCACGCGGTAAGGTGAGCGACGCCAACGGTCTGTGGACGAATCAGGCCGACGGTCTGCTTGCCGACCTGCCGTTTCATAAGTACTCGCTCTGCATGATGAATGGACCGCCGACGTCGGCTAATCGTCTCTACGCCCTTGCTTCGTGGTGGCTCACCTACGATCCCGACCTCTCCGTCGTCGCGCCAATCGCTCCCGCAGCCGATGGCAATGCGCTCTTTCCCGAGTACGACATCGTTCCGCTCGGGGCAAAAACGTCTGCCGCCGGCGGCCGAGTTCGCTCGCTGGGTCGCAACGGTGTCTACGTACGCGAGTTCGCGCAGTGCTTTCAGAATGGAATGGCGATCGGAGCCTGCGCGGCCGTCGTCAACCCAACGAGTTCGCCGCGTTTGGTGCCGTTGTTGAGCAGGCGCTACACTCGCACCTTAACGCTCAACGACGCGAGCGCTGTTTCCGGCGGCCGCGCGCTTTGGAGGTTCCTTGCATCCCCTGATACCTTGGGCCCAGTACAGGCTCTCATTTTGAAACAATGATCGCTACGGAAGTCTCAATCCCCATGGACCTCCACTACTCACATGCGCACGCGTGGCAAGGCGATCATAGTCCAATGATCGTCGATCGCTTTTCGAGCTTTCGGGAGCTCGAAACCCTGGAACCTCGCTGGCGTGAGTTGTTCGCAACAGATCCGCACGCGAATTTCTTCCTCTCGTGGGAATGGATCTGCGCGTGCCTGGCTACGGACGACACACCCTGGCTCGTGCTCGGCGTGCGCGCAGGGGATGGGCCGTATCTGGCCTTCCTGGCGCTCAACCACGGACGCTTTCCCACGATGGGGCCGCCGGTCAATCGCGAGCTCTACCTGGCGGGCATTCCGCGCGGCGATTACACCGGCATGCTCGCCGTTGCGGGTGAGGAGGCTCGCGTTATTCCCGCGCTCGCGCGCTACATCGACGGGCTCTCGTGGGATAACTTCTCGCTCAACGACTGTGCCGACGAACGCCTGGCGATGCTCGTGCGCGAGTTCTCTCCAAACCGGTACACGGTTACCTCGGGTGAGCCCACGCCGTGCCCGTACATCGACCTTCCGGCGACCTGGGAAGAGTACGTCTCCAGCCGCGGGGTTGCGACGCGCCGCACGCTGCGCGCCAAAATCCGTAAGACCGAATCGCTGCCGGGTTACCACTTTCGCTGGGTGCCAAAAGAGGAAGCCGCGGAGGCCATCGAGCTGCTCTTACAGATCAACAGCGCGCGCTGGAAAAAAGACTTAAACAAACGGCGCCGCATCTTCGGCGAGCTTTTTCGCCGCTGCTATGCGTCCGGACGATTCGTCGTCGCAACGCTCTACGCCGGGGACACGCTGCTCGCGGCTCAGGGCTCCTTCGTGGAGCCGTCATCGAGCACGATCCTTGGCTACATGATGGGTTACAACCCGGACTTCCAAAAGCTCTCGCCGGGCGCGGTGCTCGTTGGTTTGAGTACGCGACATGCGATCGAGCATGGTTTCAAGCGCTACGATTTGGCGCGCGGCGGCGAAGAGTACAAAATCTCGCTCTCTAACGGCCTTCACTACACGAGCCATACGAAGCTGACGCGGCGTGGGTTGCGAGTGGCGGCCGTCAACGCCGGACGTGCCGGTTTTGTCGCGGCAAAAGGGGTCGCTCGTAGGTTGCTGAGGGGACCGGCGTGACGAAGTCCGTTCGCAAGGAGATCGCGATCTTTTCGCAGTTTTACGATCCGGAACCGTGTGCCGCCAGCAACCGCGTCGCCTCTTTGGCGCGGACGCTTGCCAAGCGCGGGCATCACGTGACCGTCGTTACGGGCATGCCGACTTTTCCGAAGGGTATCGTCGATGCGTCGTACCGCGGCGTACGGCGTTGCATCGACTACGATGGTGCCGTCCGCGTCGTTCGTCGCAGCGCCCCGCTAGCCGCGCCGGGAGCGGTCGGCGGCCGCTTGAGAAACTGGGTCTCGCTGGCCCTCGTGCTGGCTTGGACGGCGCTGGCCGAGCTGCGCGGCACCGACACCGTCATCGTATCCTCACCGCCGATCACCATGACGTTGCCGGCGTTGGTCGCCGCGTGGCGACATCGCGCCGCGCTCGTCGTCGACGTGCGCGACGTCTTTCCGGATATGGGGGTTCGCCTTGGAGTCTGGAGAGCGCGAAGCGCGGTTGCTCGTGCGCTGGGTCTCTTCGTCAAGCTCCTGTACGCTCGCGCCGCGATCGTCGTCGCGGTTACCGAGAGCGCTCGTCAATCGATTCTTGCGCGCGGTGTGCCGCCCGAGCGCGTGATACTCGCGCCCAACGGCTTCGACTTTTCCCAAGAGATCAAGCCGCGCCGCAGCGATGCACGCCGGACGTTCGAAGTTGCCTACGCCGGCAATATGGGCCTGGCAACCGGCTTGGATATGGTCTTGGATGCCGCAAAACTGCTGCACGACCGGCGTGAGATTCGTTTTGTTTTGGCCGGCGGCGGTCTGGATGCTTCGCGGCTCGTCGCGCGCATCGAGCGCGAGCGCTTGACCAACGTGCGCTTTCTCGGCGTTCTCTCGCGGTCTGAGAGTCTCGCACTGCTGTCGGAGGCCGATGCCGCCATCATTCCGCTTCACGGTGGTCTCGTCGATGCGATCCCGTCGAAGATGTTCGACGCCTTAGCGGTGGGCTGTCCGATGATTCTGAGCGCGCGCGGTGAAGCCGTGCAACTCCTGCAAGAGAGTGGATGTGGGATCCACGTCGAGCCCAACGACGCTCGCGCGCTCGCCAAGGGCATCCTCCAATGCCTGTCCGAGAGAGAAGCGCTGGAGCGCGGTGCGGTTGCCGGTCAGGCATTCGTCCGCAAGAACTTCGATCGCGAGCATATCATGCTCGGCTTAGCCCGCAGAATTGGGGCGCTCGCGTAATGTCCCGGCATATCGTGCACGTTGCCGACTACGGAAATCCCGCCCCGGGCAGTTTCGTTCCGGCGATCGTTGCGCTGGCAAAAGAGCTTCACGTAGCCGGTGACCGTTGTTCGCTCATCGTCAAGAACGTCGACGATGCGATCTGGCACGAGAGCGCCTCGCGTGCGCTCCACTCCTTTGCGGCCGCGTCGACACCGCGCGAGGTCTTCAATCTGCTTTGGCGGGCTGCGCCCGACGTCGTTCACGTGCATTTTGTAGGATGGTCGCTTCCGGCGACGAC
>Ga0265760_10000542_pt1 | contig 10636 bp, 8 predicted proteins | sample NZIome_2_FD_200831 | JGI IMG/M metagenome (GOLD analysis project Ga0265760, IMG submission 200831) | Metatranscriptome of rhizosphere microbial communities from Maridalen valley, Oslo, Norway - NZI1 (Metagenome Metatranscriptome) | ecosystem: Host-associated > Plants > Roots > Rhizosphere > Soil...
CATGAGCACACCGTCGACTGCGAAGGCATCGGCATCGAAATGGAAACACGCGCCGCGGCCATGGGCGCCGCGATGCCCGAGCCGCAATCATTGAGCCACGCACTCGATGCGGAGATGTTCAAGTGGGTCGCGGACACGCTGGTGCAGGAGGCCGGCATCACGCCGCTGCTGCATCGGCTGTGCGTCGCGCCAATCATGGAGAACGGCGCCATTGCCGGAGTGATCATCGAGAGCAAGGCGGGCCGCGAGGCTATCCTGGCCAGGCGCGTGATCGATGCGACGGGGGACGCCGACATCGCCAGCCGTGCCGGCGCACCGTTTCACAAATTACCTAAGAAGGAAATGATGTCCGCGTCCGTGATGTTTTCGATGAGCGGCGTCAACAAGCGCCGCTTCATCGAGGCGGTCAAGGCCGATCCGCAAACCTACGCCGACTGGTCGGGCAACAACGAATGGGATTATGAGACCACCGGCAAGGAGGATCAGCTGTTCTCGCCTTTCTTACGCAAGCCGTTTCAAAAGGCACTCGCCGCCGGCATCATTCCGCCGAACCTGCACACCATCGCCGGCACCTGGGGATCGGTCTCGGAGCAGGGAGACCTGACCTACCTCAACTTGGTGCACCTGCCGGAAATCGACGGCACCGATCCGAATGACCTGACGGTGGGAGAAATGCGCGGCCGGCGCGAGGCCATTTACGCCCTCGAGGCGCTGCGCGGTTTCATGCCGGGCTGCGAAGACGCGAAGCTGCGCAACTTCGGCATGACCTTAGGGATACGCGACACGCGAAAAATCGACGCCCACTATAATCTCACCGGTCACGACGTGCGCGAGCAAGCCCGTTTTGACGATGCCATCGGCATTTTTCCCGAATTCATTGATGGCTACGGCGTACTCATCCTGCCGACCACCGGGCGTTATTGGCAGGTGCCCTATCGCGCCCTTATCCCTAAGGGCGTGGCGAATCTGTTGGTTGCGGGAAGATGCATCGGCGGCGACAAAAGGTCGCACGCCTCGGCGCGCAACATGATGTGCTGCGCCGTCAGCGGGCAAGGAGCCGGCGTCGCCGCCGCCGTCTCGATACAGCGAAATGAGGCGCTCGACAATTTAAGCATCCGCGCCGTTCACCAGGAACTGGCCCGGCAAGGCGCGCGCTTCCAGTGAGGAGCGCTCAAGGGGCTGCGCCGCTGCGCTGGTCGGTGCTGGCGCTCGCCGCTATCGCCGTGTCCAGCAGTTATTACGAAGACGATGTGATCGGCCCTATCGCGGACCTGCTGCACCGCCAGCGCGGCTTTACTCAGTCCCAGCTCGGCATGCTAAACGGCATCATCAGCATCCCCAATGTCGCGCTTGCGCTGATCAGCGGACTGCTCATCGACCGCTTCGGACCGGCGCGCGTGGCCTTCTGGTCAGCGGCAATTGGCGTGCTCGGCGCCGCGCTCACCGCCATCGGCGATCCCTACGCACTCATGGTGTTCGGCCGGTTCATTTTCGGCATCAGCGAGGGCGCGATTTTCATTGCGCTCGTGGCCGGATTGGCGCAGTGGTTCCCGCGCAGCGGCATCGCACTCGCAACGGCCCTGTACCTCAGTCTTGCCCGCGTCGGTTCCTACGCGGTGGACACCTCGACGGCGTGGGCACACCCTCTTTATGAACGCGGCTGGCAAGCGCCGCTTTGGCTCGGCACCGCGATCACCGCGATCGGCTTAGCCTCAGCCGCGATTTACTACCGGCTCGATCTGCGCCATCGGCCGAGAGCCTCGGTCAGCATCGCGGTGGAGCAAATGAAATGGCGCCAACTCCTGAATTTCGATCTGTCGTACTGGTACATCCTCGCGCTGCATGTGCTGTATGCCGCGGTGTTTTTCCCGTTCCGCACGACCTATGCCATCGAGTATTTTCAGCATGCCAAAGGGCTCAGCTTGCAGGAGGCGGGAGTGGCCAATAGCTGGGTATTCTTCGCGGCGATCTTCGCCACGCCTTTTTTCGGACTGCTCGCCGACCGGCTCGGACATCGCGCCCTCATGCTGAGCTTCGGCACCCTGCTGCTGCCGCTGACCTTCGTGGTACTCGGGCTCACCACTCTCAATCTGTGGGTTTCCACCGTCATGATGGGCATCAGCTTCGCGTTGGTGCCCGCGGTGATCTGGCCGGCCACGACCCTGATCGTCGAGCCGCGCCGTCTGGGGACCGCGCTGGGTTTGATCACGCTGATCCAGGCGCTCGGCATGGCGGCGTCGAATCTTGCGGCGGGCAGACTCGCCGACATCGCCGGTGCCGGATCGCAGAATCCCGCAGGCTACGGCATCATGCTGGGATTCTTCTTCCTCTTGAGCCTCACGGCGCTGATCTCGGCCGTGCTCCTGTGGCGCCGGGAGGCCGGCCCGGACGGACACCATCTCGAAGCGGTGCGCAGCGGCTAGCGGATTTCCGCGCTGATACAAAACCGCAATACAACTAGTGCACCATCGAAGTTTGCCACCGGGAGCCGCCATGAGCCAGGACCTTCTCAATCGCCGCGAGGTATTGAATGCACTCGCGGCAACGGCCGCAGTGGCAGCCATTCCAAATGCCTTCGCCGCCTCCTCGCCCTCTCCGTTCAACTTCCTTGTCGTCGGCGACTGGGGACGAAATGGCAACGCAAATCAACGCGAAGTCGCCGTCCAGATGGGCAAGGCAGCTGAGAGTCTCGCGAGCCGGTGCGTGTTTTCCGTGGGCGACAATTTTTATGAAGACGGCGTGCAATCGACTTTGGATCCGCAGTGGCGCTCGTCCTTCGAGACGATCTATTCGGCGCCGTCCCTGCAAATCCCCTGGTATGTGGCACTCGGCAACCACGACTATCGCGGTGTGCCGCAGGCCCAGATCGACTACGCAAAGATCAGTAGCCGATGGCATATGCCGAGCCGCTACTACAAGGTGTCGGGCAGCCAAATCGGCGCCGCGCACCTGGACCTGTTCGTCATTGATACCTCGCCGCTCGTGCACAAGTATCGAAAAGACGTTCACAGTACAATCGCGGACAATGTCTCGACTCAGGACGCGCCGGCACAGCTGCGTTGGCTGGACGATCAGCTAACCCAATCCGCGGCGCCATGGAAGCTCGTTGTCGCGCACCATACGGTGTATTCTGGCGGCAGCGGGCATGGGGACACGCCCGAGACCACCGAGTTGATCGAGCCGTTACTGCGCAAGCATGGTGTGCAGGCGTACATCAATGGCCACGATCACGATTTGCAGCACATTCGCCGCGGCGGCGTCGACTACCTATGCTGCGGAGCCGGTTCCGAGGTCAGGCCGGTGCAAGCCGTGACGGGGACGTTTTTTTGCGCCGCCCGCTCTGGCTTCGCCGCGCTGCGCTCGAGTCTCGATTCATTGTCTCTGGAATTTCGCGACTTCACAGGCGCCACTCTTTATCGCGGCGAAATCCCCCGCGGCCGCAGTGCGGTGGGCAAGGCCGCATAGGTTTGGGTTTGCGTCGATTCTGATTCCGATTCAACGGTAAGGCTCAACAGCAGCGCTTTGAAATCTTCAGTCAGTACGTGGGCGCGGCGGCTGAGCACGTTGTTGCCCAATAATCCAAGCAAGGCGGTCGCGATTCCGATAGCGGTCGCGATCAACGCCGTGCCGATTCCCCGACTGACCGCGGCTGAATCGGAGACGCCTCCCGCCGCGAGCGAATTGAACGTCTCCATGATCCCAAAGATCGTGCCGAGGAGACCCAGCAGCGGCGCCGCCGTCACGATGGTGTCCAGTATCCAAAGCCGTCCGCTGACCTTCTTGTCAAAGCCGATGAAAAGCGCCGAGGAAAAATCCTCCTGCCGCTCGCGATTCGCTCCTTGCGCCATGACCTGCGCGTAACGCACCAGTGCCCTGCTGGCCGGATCCAGCCACTTCACCGCACGAATGTCGTGACCGACGGACTTGTCCGTTCGATCGATCATTTGCGCCAGTTGCCGCATGCGCCAGCCGAGATACGACAAATAGATGCCGCGCTCGAGAATGACGAACAGCAGCAACCCGATGCAGCCGTACAGTGCGTCGAAGGTGATGTCATGGAACAGCTCATACTTCATGGTGAGGATCTTCTCGCTGATACTAAGGGGCGGCTAGTTTGGCCGGCGAAATTCGATTGTGACGGCAAACATATGCTCCGCCTCACCGGCAAAGGCCTTTGCCGGCATCGGTGCGTACCGGCCCAAGGAAACGGTGGTTTGCGCAGCCTCATCGAGAATGGACGATCCCGACGAACGCAGCACACGCACGGCCTTCGCCGCGCCGTTGCGCATCACCACAAAGCCCACGCGCACTTCGCCGGAGGGGTGGCGCAGGCGGTATTGCACGGAATCCGGTGCATGTGTCCGGCGGTCGATATCGGCTCGAAGACTGGCTGCATACTCAGCTTCGAGGTCAGGATGGGTCTCGGGCGCCGGCGCGGGCACCGCGGCCGATGCGACCAGCGCGGCGCCGTCCGGCACCGGCTCGGATGCCTGCAATTGAGGCTCCGCCGGAGCCGGAATCTCGGCGACCCGAGCTTGCTGGACAACGCGGCGCGGCACGGGCTTCTGCACCGGGGGAGGAGGCGCCGGCGGTGCAGGAGCAGCAGCGGCTTCCGTCAGCACCGACACCTCAATGCTCGTCTGATTGGCGGCGCGAGACGCGGACACTTCGGTCCACGAATCCACTTTCGCGTGCAACAGGACCGCAAGCGCCACGCCTGAAAGCGCGAGTGCCACGGCATCGCTGGAAATTTGCACGCCATCGTGGCTCGGCGACATCACGGCTGCTTGGCGATGATGGCCGCGGAGCCGATTCCCGCGCTTTTCAACGCATCCAGCAGGCTGACCAGCGGCTGCAGATGAGCATTCTGGTCGCCGGCAATGATCACGGTGAGCTTGGTATTTTGCGCCAACAGCTGCAATTGCTTCCCGAGTTCAGCAAGATCGGTTTTCGCGCCGTCTAGATAGACGTCGCCGTTTTCGGCAAGAGTCAGCGTTACGCGCTTGGGAACATCCAGATGCGTTGCGTCGGCCGCATAGGGCAGCGCCACTTTGAGCCCCCGCGATGGAAGCGCGTTCAGACTGATGAGCACGAAGAATACCAGCAGGAACATCATCACATCGATCATCGGAATGATCTCGATGCGCGGGTTTTTTCGGGGCCGCACGGGCCAGGTACGCATCGGCTCAAAAGCTCAAGCGCACACCGGCCAGCAGTGTGATGTCATAAAACTCCCGCTGGATTGGACGGGCATCGCTGGTTCCCTCGGTAAACTCCAAAGGCGTGTTGAGCAAATTCTTGGCATCGAAATAGACCTTGATCTCGTGCGCGATTGAATAGCTTGTGCCCAAATCGAGTGTCGTGCGGTGGCGGGAATAAACGTCCGCGGCATTGCCGATGGTGCTGCCGAACGCGAACAGATTCTGTCCGACATATCCCGCGGCGAGGCGCACCTCGAAGGGCTCGCGCTCGTAAAAGAGCGCGGCGTTCCAGGTTACCTTGGAGGTCGACGGCAGGAGTCCAAAGATCCCGGGGTGAATCTGCGCTCGCGAATCAACCAGGGTGAAGTTGGCGCTGTAGCCAAAACCATCAAAGGGTGCCGGGAGAAACTTCAGCTGTTGTTGATACTGACCCTCTATGCCCTCGGCATGTGCCGGACCGTTCGTAAAGCTCTGAACCGTCGTTATCGTTCCGGTGAGGCCGGGATAGGGATAGCCCGACACGATTTGCTGCGACAATAAAATGTAGTCGCGAAACTGTTTATAGAACAGTCCCGCCGCGGCAATCTGCCCATCCCCGGGGTAGTACTCCAAGGCGAGATCGAAATTCTGACCCAGCGTCGGCTTCAGCGCTGGATTGCCCACCGTCACCGCGGCGTTGCTGACGCTGATGGACGCCCCCGGAGTGATCTGCTCGAAGCCGGGGCGAGCAATGCCGGTCGAGTAAGTGAGTCGACCGATCAAGTCGTCAAGAAACTCATAGCGTGCCTGCAGCGTCGGAAAATAATTGGTGTAGGAATTTCGTTCTGTTGACGGCGTGTTCGTGTCCAGGTCGCTGTTGTACAAATTCCCGCCGTAGGTCGCGTGCGTCGACTCTACCCGCACGCCTGCCAGCACCCCGACTGCACCGAATTTCGCCGAATACTGTCCGTATCCGGCATAGACGTTTTCCCGATCGTCGATATTGCCGGACTCATCGGCGGGCAGATCATCGGTGATCGTGCCGAGGTCGCCATTGGCAAGGTTTCGGACGGACACCAGGCTGATCGCCGGTCCGATGTTGTAAAGATTATTGTAGTAGATCTGCGGCGATCCGTAGGTGTAGGGAGCCAATGAAATCGTGCCGTTGGGCGTGAAGACCGGCGATGTGGATTCGCTGGTCTTGTGGCGCTCCCGCACCGACAGGCCAAATTTCCATTCCGCCGTTTGATCGCCGCTGCCCGTGGGGATCGTGGCATCGAGGACCCCGGCCGTCTCGCCGTCGTGAGTGTAGGACTGACCCAAGCCGATGTTGTTCAAGGTGTAATTGTTCGGATCGGCGGGGTTGGTGCCATCGAGCGTATGAAAGCTTGGGAAACGCGGATCGGTAGTGGTGTCGTAAGCAATCGGCACCGGATTAGGATCGGTCCAGGAACTCCCGTAGCTGGTCGAGACTCGATCAGTCCCGAGTGCGAAGGAGGCGTGATAGTCGAGCTTGAAATTCGAGAACACACTGTTACCCCCGACCACCCCCAGGCCGTTTTGGATGCGCTCCAACGTATCGGTGGTGTCCTGCTCGAGCCCGGCGCTCGAGGCGATGAAGCCATTCGGATTGTTGGGATCCTGAATGCAACTGGGCAGCGGCGAACAACCGGCATTTGAGTCCAAATTATTGAGGACCAGGTAGTGCTTGTTGGCGGCTTCGAGATAGCCGGACCACAGCACGCGCAGGTACAATGAAGTATTCTCGCTCGCCTTCGCATCGAAATTGGCAGCGACCCCGTAGCGCTGGCGATGATACTCATAGCGGCGAAATTGCAGATTGCTCAGGACCTTGTCGGGCACGCCGCTGCTCTGCTGATCGGTGTAGCTCTCTTCCACATCATCGATACCGCGCCAGTCGTCATGATAGACGGCGCTGACCACCGCGCTGAACGCGTTCGCCCCGCTGAACAAACCGCCGATACCGTCCCCGCCGTCGAAGCTGCGCCCGGCGCTGACCTCACCGTGATACACGGGGGTGCGGCGCAGCGGCTCGTAGCCCGTACCAATATCCGCATCGAGAAAAGGCGCGCCGCCATGTTCCGCACCGGTTCGGGGGACCAGATTGATCGATCCGCCGAGCGCCTCCGCGTCCATGTCCGGCCGCGACGTTTTCGTCAGTTCAATGCCGCCAATGATTCCGGTCGGGAAGGTATCGAAGGCAACGGCCCGGCCGCCACCCGACGGTGAAGAAGCGTTTGACGCCGGAAGGCGCACTCCGCCATAGCTCGTACCGTTCAGATCCGCATCGAGCCCGCGGATGTGGACAAAGCGGCCCTCGCCGCTGTCGGTCTCCAGCGAGATTCCCGGAATGCGCTGCAGCGCTTCGGCGGTATTGATGTCCGGAAGCTTGATGATTTCGCTCAAGGGTTGCACGTCGATGAGATTCGGCGCCTGCTGCTTTTCGGCGATGGCATCGGCGCGATCGATGGTGGCGCTCGGCACCACGACGTTGGTATTTTCACCTTGACCTGACTGGGTCGTTACCTTGCCGATGTCTGTCTCCACGGGTGGAGTCACTTTCGCGGGCGGCGGGGAGGTTGGCGCCGGCGGATTCGGCACTTGCGCGACAGCCACGCCGCTCGTAACCAGACCGACCACGACTGCGCCGGCGACAAAGCTACTTCGCAACAAGGAGAACGGTATCCGAGTCATTTCCATCCTCCTCCTGCTGGCAGTAGCAGCGCAGGTTATACGCAGGATGTTGCTGATTTCTTACACGGATCAAATCTGCTCTGCGACGCAAAGAGTACTCGCGCAATCCCATTGCGTTGAGGCAGTGAACTGTTTAGCTTAGTGCGCCCAAAAACGGCGTGTTGGAGTTCAGCGACATGAGGCTTCTTGCGAAACCCTTTTCTCCGGCACAGGTTGCCGCGATTCTGCTCGGAATTACCCTCGCAACCGCCGCCGCTGCAAGCGGCGACAGCGGATACCGCATCGTCGGCAAGTGGCCTGCGGGCGGCAGCGGCAAATGGGACTACTTGATCGTTGATTCACCCCATCATCATCTGTTCGTTTCCCGAGCAACGCATGTTCAGGTGTTTGATCTCGACTCGGGCAAACTCGCTGGCGACATCGATAACACGCCCGGTGTTCACGGAATCGCGTTGGCTCAAGACATGAACCGCGGTTTCACCAGCAACGGCAAGGCCGATTCCGTGACGGTGTTCGATTTGCAGACCCTTGCGACGATTACAGAGATCAAAATCTCGGGCAAGGATCCCGATGCCATCGTCTACGATGCACCGAGCAAGCAGGTGTACACGTTCAATGGCCGCAGCAATAATGCGACCGTCATCGATGCGCGCTCGGCGCGGGAAGTCGCCACCGTCGCGTTACCGGGGCGCCCCGAATTCGCGGTGAGCGACGGCGCCAGCCGTATCTTCGTGAACCTTGAGGACAAGGGTGAAGTCGCGGTGATTGACGTCGCCAAAGGCAGTGTGCAAACCACCTGGTCTCTCGCGCCCTGCCTCGAGCCTACGGGAATCGCAATGGATACGGCGCGACACCGTTTGTTTTCGGTATGTCACAATGAGCGTCTCATCGTCACCGACAGCGTAAACGGCAAACGCGTTGCCGAATTGCCCATTGGCAAGCATGTCGATGCGGCGGCCTTCGATTCCGCGACATCTCTCGTGTTCAGTTCCAACGGAGACAGCGCGGATGTAAGTGTTATATCTGCAGCAACCGCGGACGAGTACAGCATGCGCGGCAATCTCACCACGTCAGCCGGATCAAAGACGATGGCGCTGGACAGCGCGAGCCACCGGCTCTATGTGCCGGCTACGGGACCCAACGGCTTTGAGATCTTGGTCGGCGCACCTGTCAATTGACAGACGCGGCTCCAGCGCGTGCGCCAGCTAGCGCACGCGCTGCGCGAAAAGCCGCTGAATTTCGCCGACGAAGCCGCGCCGGAAAAGCAGCACGCAGACCACGAAGATCGCCCCGATGATGACGGAAACCCAAGCCCCGACCAGATCCGAGAGATACTCCTGCAGCGTGACCACGACATTCGCGCCGATAACAGGTCCGAGAAAAGTTCCGCTGCCGCCGAGCAGGGTCATGAGAATGACTTCGCCCGAATTGGTTTGGCTGACGTCCGACAGCGTGACAAAGCCCAGCACCAAAGCCTTGAGCGAACCGGCCAAGCCGGAAAGACTCGCCGACAAGACAAAGGCCATGAGCTTGTAACGATCGACTTTGTACCCCAGGGAGACGGCGCGGGGTTCATTCGCGCGAATGGCTTTCAGCACTTGGCCGAAGGGCGAATGCACGATGCGGCGAATCAATATGTATGCGGCCACGAAAATCGCCAGCACGAAGTAATACATGGTCCGATCGTTGCCAAGGCCGATTGAGCCGAAGAGACTGCCGCGGGGAATGCCCTGCAAACCGTTTTCGCCGCCCGTGAAGTTCGCCTGCAGACAGACGAAAAACACCAGCTGAGCCAGCGCCAGGGTGATCATCGCGAAATAGATCCCCTGGCGGCGCACCGCGATGGCGCCGATCACAAAGCCCAGCAGCAGCGCGACGGCGACGCCGCCCAGTATGCCCGCGATGGTCCCCCAACCCTGCGCCGTCACCAACCATCCGGTGACATAGGCCGAGGCGCCGAAATAAGCGGCGTGACCGAAGGACAGCATCTTGGTGAAACCCAGCAATAGATTGAAGGCGCAGGCGAAAATGGCGAAGCACAGGAGCTTCATCAAAAACACCGGATACAAGCCCAAGAACGGCGCGATCAGCGCGAGAGCGGCCAGGACCCCATAGACAGCGATCTGGGCGCGCATCTATGACTCTTTGCCGAACAGGCCCGCGGGCCGCCAGATGAGCACCACGGCCATGATGACGAAGACCACGATATTCGAGGCCTCGGGATAAATGACTTTGGTGAGTCCTTCGATGAGCCCGAGAATCAGGCCGCTGACAATCGCGCCGAGAATCGAGCCCAGGCCGCCAATGACGACCACCGCGAATACCACGATCACGAGCGATGAGCCCATCAACGGACTGACTTGAACCACGGGTGCGGCGAGCACGCCGGCCAGCGCGGCGAGAGCCACGCCCGCGCCGTAGGTGCACATGACCAGCAGCGGCACGTTGATGCCGAAAGCCTGCACCAGCTTCGCATTCTCGGTCGCGGCGCGCAGCCGCGCGCCTAAGCGCGTGCGCTCGATGAGGAACCAGGTGACGCCGCACACCGTCACTGAGGCCAGAATGACCCAGGCCCGATAAATGGGCAGCACCATGAATCCGAGATTGAAGCCGCCTTGCAGCAACGGCGGCACCGGATATGACTTGCCCGACGCCCCGAAAAGGCTACGCATGACCCCCTCGGCGATCAAGGCGATCCCGAAGGTCAACAGCAAGCCGTACACCGGCTCGACCTGATACAA
>Ga0265760_10000543_pt1 | contig 10633 bp, 9 predicted proteins | sample NZIome_2_FD_200831 | JGI IMG/M metagenome (GOLD analysis project Ga0265760, IMG submission 200831) | Metatranscriptome of rhizosphere microbial communities from Maridalen valley, Oslo, Norway - NZI1 (Metagenome Metatranscriptome) | ecosystem: Host-associated > Plants > Roots > Rhizosphere > Soil...
AAATGTATCGGAATACCGCCGCGAGTTCCCGTCGCCAATATTCCCGAATTATAAGGAGCACCTATGACGATTGATGTTCCCCGAATCGCGCATCGCGGAAACAATTCGTCCAGCGCATCGTGTTCGAGCAACGTATAGCGCCCGGCCAAAAGCACGGCATCAAGATCGAACTCGCGCAGCACGTCGAGACAAATTTCTATTTCATTGACGCCAATGCCCACCGCACTGATAGCGCCGTCAGATCGCAATTGCGATAGCGCCTGCAGTCCACCACCTTGAGTCAGCTCTCGAAACTTTTCCGCATGCAACTCACCATGAGTCGCTCTCCCAATATCATGCACGTACAGTAAGTCGACCCGCGGCAGCCCGAGCCGCTGCAGGCTCGCCTCCCAGGAACGCATAACGCCGTCATACGTATAGTCGTAGGTAGGATAAAAAGGCATCGAGGATCGAAACCCGCAACGTTCACTGTCATCAACGACTTCGCGTGTTGGACGAAGCAATCGCCCGACTTTGGTCGAAATGACAATGTTCCGATTGCCGCGCAGCGCATCGCCGACTCGCCGTTCGCTCAAACCAAAGCCATAGAAAGGCGCGGTATCCACATAGGCGATTCCGGCTGACGTCGCGGACGCCAGAGTCGCTCGGGCCTCCTCGTCCGAAATTGCATGATAGAGATTCCCCAATGAGGCAGCTCCCAGTCCCAACTCCGAGACCTGGAGTTGCGTTCGACCTATTCGGCGCCGCCGCAGCGTTTGACCCACAATTTTCCCTCAGATCCTGTTCTTCACCCGACTTCCAAATTGCCCCTGCGAAGCGGCCTCAACGGCAGCTTTTGCGACAAATTACAGCGGCCGATAATATCACATATGAAATCACTTTCATGAGTACGAATAGGCATAATTAACGCTGTGGCCGTAGCGAATCACGGCATTCAGTCGCCGTACAGAAGTTCGCCCGAGATTTCCTTTGCTGAGGCCTTGATGCAAGTTGCCGCATCATCCTCGCTCATCACCTGGGGAGTCGAATGAACGAAAGGTACGGTCAGCGCCGCGACGGCCGACTCACCCCGCATAATTGGTGCCGAAATGTCGACTATTCCCGCCACAAATTCACTCGGTGCCCTTTCGAAGCCGCGCAGTCGAACTACTTCTGCCCGCCGCCTGAACAGTAGAATCTCATCTTTCTTCGGTGGCGGCTGAAAAAGCCGTTCCCATTGCTGGCGAACAGCATCGCTCTGGAATGCGTAGAGGATCACCCCGGAAACGGTCAACTGCAGCGCGCGCGAATATCCAACGCGAACCGTGAAACCAATTTGTTCGCTGCTTTCCATGCGGGCAACGACGATTATCTGGCCGTTAAAGGGCAGCGCTAGATGGCATGACTGACCGGTATTACGCGACAATTGGCGCATCACGGGCAGTGAAATCTCGATGAGAGTTTTCACATGAGGTTGATCGAGACCGAGGGCGAATAGTTTGCTGGTCAGTCGGTATCCATCACCTTCCTTCGATTGTTCAATAAACCCTCGATATTCCAATACTTGAATCATTCGGAACAACTCACCCGTCGAGCGGCCCAATCTTTGCACAATGGCTGAGGCTGGAATTGGCTTGGCTTCACTCGCGAGCAATTCTAAAATGTCCAGACCTTTTTCCAGGGCCGGAGCGCGGTAGCGTCTGCCGGACTCCTGGTCAACGGCTGCGCGGCGACTCTTACCAGGGGAATCATGCTTCTTTTTTTGCTTCAAAACTGGATCCTCGAAGTTAATCCCGATTGATGCGTGACAAAATGCAATCGAGCAACGGAGCCGGGTCAGCCAGACTGTGCGGATGATGGCCGACATAGGGCCAGAATCGCAAGATCAATGATGTTCACTTACAAAGTCCTACCCCCGCCCGCGCTCGGGTCTCCCTAGGGTAATACACCGAAAGAATTGCGATACGGCTATCCAAGGGGAGCGACGAGCTGCCGGCGGATCGGGAGCGCTCTTCGATGAGCGCTCCCGATGACGATCGTCGACTTGCTAGAACTTGACGTCGAGCTTGATCACACCGGCGCGCGGTAGGTTCGCTCGAGCGTAACCATAGGCATTCGTGCCAGCGATTATCGAGTTTCCGCGTGGATTACCTTCGGTGATGGAGAATCTATCGGTGAGGTTAGTTCCTTGAGCGGACACGGTCATGCTGTGCGTTATTTTATAGCTTACCCCTGCAGCTAGGTCCCAATAAGGGTCGAGTTCCAGCGTATTGGCCAGATCGCCCCAGCGCTTTCCATAATAGGAGCCAGTCACGTAAGCCGATGCTCGACCATCTGGCGAGGAGACGGTCGGAGTGAGGTGCAATTCAATGTTTGGCAGGCGATCGATCTGGTTGCCATCGAAAGTGGTGGTGCCGCCCACGCCGCTGATATCCGAGTGCTGCACGACACCGGTGAGATCTAAGGTGAATAGATTGATCGGACGCCATTTGCTGTCAATCTCCACGCCGTCCGCGGTATTGTTGAGGAAGACTTGCGCGCCGTTATTATTGGTTGCTTCCCCAATGTTTCTGTTGATCGAGCGGAAAGCGGTTAGCTGTGCGTAGAAGGTCGGATTCGAGAAGCGGACACCCACTTCACTGAAGTCAAGCCGTGTCACCGGGCCATAACAGCCGTTGCCAGGGCAGAAGATAATAAAGTCTTGGTCCGTATCGAAGGAACTTGCATAGCGCCCATAGACAGCTAGGTGGTCGGTCAACTCATAGTTGGCTCCGACTGTCCACGCCGTGGCGACGTATACCGCCTTCCCCGTGGTGAATGTACCATCGCCGTAACTGCTAGCCACAGCGTCGGCCAACACGTCAGGGTTGGTCACTCCGCCTAACGGCACATTGCTCACCGTATTTTCGGACGTCGATCGGTAATCGACATATTCACGCCGCACACCGGCATCCAGGCGCAGAGGATCGATCGGGTGCCATTGATCATTGAGGTACACAGAATTGGAGATCACGCCGACCGTACCGTTGGCGTACCCGTCATCGTATGAGAGCACGCCGTTGTTCGTCAGATGTCCGACTGTCTGACCTGCGGCGTTGACCGCGACGACATCAAGGAGATTGGCGTGATTGGTCACGTCCATCAAGAAATTCACCGCATTTTGACTGACGTTCATGTGCTGATCCCATGTCAGCAGGCCTATTGTGGTCACGTTGTTGTCAATGGTGAAGTTGAATTGCGAGTCGTTGACGACTTCGCTGATGTCTTGCATGTACTGATTGGCACCCATCTGCGTCAGCAAGCCGTTGCCGTTCATCGTAGCCGGGTTGGTAATGGTCTGGCCGGTCGCGACTTGAACCAACTTGGCGCCCACGGCACCTTGTGGTGCAAAAGTGGAGATCAAGTTTGACACCAAGGGGCTCGTGGCCAGGAAAGTGTTGGCATCCTGGATCACGCTGTTGCTGCCCAAATTGCGCAAATCGTTATCGACTGTCTGTATATGGGCAAAGCGCAACGAATCCTTCCACGTGAGGCCGTTCTGCCAGTCGTACTTGGCAGCCAAAGTCACCGTGTTCGAGTGTTCATAGATCCCATCGCCCAAATCAATGTTCTGGGTCCCGCCACCCGGGAGCTTCACACTGATGTTTTGTTCCTGTGGTCCCTGCAGATAGTCATACTGGGCGTTGAATCCCGGAATCGGGGTGATTCGTTGAACATTGCCATCTTGGGTGATTTTCACCGGCTGCGGCAGGTAGAACTGCGTGTGATCATCGATTAGTTTATAGCTTAGGGAAATTTCCCCGTTCTCGATGGTGTGCGTAATATTGGCCCTGAATTGCCCGCCGAAGTTGGTGTCGTAGTCCACATTCTTCGCCCCATCGCCGCTGCGCCAATAACCGCCGACCATAACAGTCGTGGTGCCTTCATTGCCGATGGGTGTACCGTAAAAGAAATCGACTCGCGCCTGGCCAAAGCTGTAATACGAAATCGACGCTTCGCCTTCGGGTTTGTCAGTCACCTTGCGGGAAATAAAGTTGACGATGGCTCCAGGGCCATTCGAAGTGAGCACAGCGGAGGGTCCGCCGCGCGTGATTTCCACTCGATCGGTATATAAGTCGGGGCGAAACTCCAGTTCCTCAAGAAATCCGTTGTAGAAAACCGGCAGCCCGTCTTCCTGGAGGCTCATATAGGTGAGAAAGCCGTTTCCTGATCTCACGCCGCGAACAGAGATATTCAGGTTCTCTTCACCACCGCTTGCTTCACCATAGACACCAGGAACGTTCTGCAGCAGTGCCGCCAACCCGATCGCTGGCGAACTCTTTAGCGCCTCTGGGTCAATGACGGTTATCGCAAAGGACGTATCGAGAATCTTCTGGGCAATCGGCGTTCCGGTAACGATGATCTCCTGGAGTGCATCATCGCTTTTCGCGGCGGGCACGCCGGCGGTTTGTGCCACTGCGAATTGACCTACTAGCATGGCAGTTGCGGCCGCGGCGGTCAGAAAACTCGCGCGAAACGACAGGCCTGTTCTGGTTCTTGTCATTGTTCCCCCTGATTTAATTTTTTCCAGCCAACCATCCCGACTTACAGATCCTAGTTCAAGAAAGGAGTTTTATCAATAAAAAGATGTTCACGGATGATAAATCAACTCACGGATTCTATTCAAGTTAGAGATTTCCATATATAAAATTATGGTCACTGGCAAAACGGCGCTATGATGATTCGCCTGTGCGCCAATCGTATGACGGTAAAACCCGAGTGGGCGTTAGAACCTTGGCGATACGGAATCACAAGAGCACGGGCTCTTGTAATCGATGAACCGATGCGAATCGTGCTGCGGAGGAGTAGTCGTGGTCGGCCGAAGGAGGTTTGTGCTGGGCGGTGCAATGGCGGTCTTTTTCGGGGCCGCAGACAGCCGTGCGGCGGATAGCCCGCCAGTTGTTCGAATCCGCGACGGACTCGTGCGAGGTCGTCTAACGGACAGCGTGCGCGCATTCACGGGGATTCCCTACGCACAACCTCCGGTGGGTCCCCTGCGGTTCTGCCCACCTCGCCCGCCCCGCCCCTGGTCAGGACAGTTGGACGCCACCCGTCCGACGCAAGTACCACCGCAGGACACTGACCCTGCTTTGCCGCAAGCGATGCCAATGTCCGAGGACTGCCTACAGCTAAACGTCTGGACCCCGCGGGCACCCGGTCCGCATCCGGTATTGGTGTGGATCTATGGAGGGGGAAATGGGACGGGCAGCAGCAATCTGCCTCCCTACCAGGGCGAGACGTTCGCGCGCGACGGCGTGGTCTGTGTCAGCTGCAACTACCGTGTCGGGGTCCTGGGCTTCGTCGAGTTGGCCGAGATTACCGGCCCGGAGGACGCTGGAAGCGGCAACAATGCACTGCGCGATCAGGTTCTCGTCCTCAAATGGGTCAGGGACAATATCGCCGCATTTGGAGGAGACCCCCGAAACGTGACCGTGGGCGGCCAGTCGGCCGGCGCCTGGAATTGCGCGACCCTCATGGCCCTTCCGGCCGCCACCGGGCTGTTTCATCGAGCCATTCTAGCGAGCGGCGGGGCCGATATGGTTTACACGTCCGATCAGGCTCACGAGTTCGCCAGGCAATTCGTTGCTCGCCTGGGCGGCAGGCAGCGATTACGCATCGCGTCAATCCCGGAACTGCTAACGGCTCAACGGGCGGCCCAAGCGAATGCGTCAAATCCCATCGTCTTCCGACCCGTGATTGACGGCGACTACCTACCGGCGAAGCCGATCGAACTCCTGCGTCGCGGTAGCGCACGCTCGGTCACGACGATGGTAGGCCACACCAGTGACGAAATTCGCTATTTGTTCTCACCCGCAGACGCGGATAGTCCGGCCGCGCGAAAACTATTGCTGCATCTCGATTCCTCGGCGCTGCCTTCCCTGTCGAGCGCGTACGCGCGCGCATTCCCTGATGCAACACCAGGTGAAAGGATGCTGCGGATCTTAAGTGCTGATTGGGTCGGCATTCCGACCCTTCGAGTCGCCGAGGCACAGGCCTCCTTGGGTGCGAAAGTCTACTACTACCATTTGAGCTATTCGATTCCCGGCGGCCCCTTCGGCGCGTACAGTCCACATGGCATTGATGTGCCGCTGATATTCGAGCGCGTCGATACCAATTTTGCTCGCACTGTATTTGGCTACACGTCGGGTGATTTGCCGATGGCGAAGCGCGTCCACGACACCTGGGTCTCCTTTATCAAGACCGGAAGTCCCGGCGAGCACCTACCGACGTGGCCGGCCTTCGATCTGGATCAACGCTACACGATGACGATCGCAGCGAGTTCGCGCGTTACGGCCGATCTAGATCAAGTCGAACGCGCAATCTGGGTAGGTTTAATCTGAATTCTAATTGCACGCGGCATCGCCGCTCGTGAGCGGGTACACCGTGCGCGTCTAATATGCCGCGGATTTTGAATCCGAGGCCAGGACGCGCGCGCCTCTATTTCAACAAACTCAAATGCAACGAGGTCGACGGATCGCTGCGGACCGCAGCGCTGCTGTTCGAATATCCGAGCGCCATGCTCTGCGGCGAATCGGTGTTGCACACTGCGGGATGGATTACCCAGATCCCGGCCCGTCATTCAGTCGCCGTCATCTCACGCCCAAGCTACGTCTCGCTGCATGGGTTCGACATTCACGGCCGCCCGCTTTCGTGGTTCAAAAAAATCCACCCCTCTGTGGATCTCTCTCTCGACAAGCGAATCCATGGTCTGCGAACCTTGCCGACACCGCTCGCGCTGGCGGATTTGTACGGCGACCCGAAGGGGTGGCACCCGGACGTGGACGACTTGGACATTCCCCAGGAAGAGGTCGCGTCCGTCGGAGCAGCGCAACGCTACTCGGTGTCGAACTGCCGGCACCGTTGGGACATAAGAACAACAAGGCGGCGAAGATCTTCGATTCTCTCGAGATCGCGGACGGCAGCGTCCCGTTCGGGACGTAGGAGTCGCAGGTTCAAATCCTGTCACCCCGACCACTGATTTTATTGATGTTTTTATCGGACCAACTAACTTGGGGTCTAGCCTCAGTGACCCTCTGGGGTCCAATTGGGGTCCATTCTGGCGCCCCGGAACGAACGCGAGTTGTGACGCCATCCGGCTTGGGCGAGCGCTCCCCGACCCTCATGGAGGCGAGCCCGTTAACGCGTTCCAAGCGGCGAGAGAGTCCATGTAGTCTCTCCAGTGCACAATCTTTCGGCTTTCCATCTTCATGATGGAGCAAAACCGATTGCTGTACTCAACACCCGTCCTAAGGATGGTCCCGTGGGCTTCGTATTCGATGACGACGGTATTGCCGTCGACAGTCTTGTGACTAACCAGCTTGTCCGCCGACTGAAGTTCAACATTGTCGCAATAGCCGCGGAACTGAGCCATGAGATCCGCTCGTCCACGGATGATCTGAGGCCAACCGGCGATTTCGTAGAGAACCTCGTAGACGACGTTGTCGGCGACTACGTCGAAGAAGTGTTCGCCATCAACGAGGTCGCCCAGCGCCCGTCTAACCAGGCTGAAATAGGGCTCCGCACCCTTGTAAACAGCGTATCTGGGATTTCGCACTTTAGACTCTCCACCTTATTCGTAGAAGTTGCGCACGGATTCGGTTCCACCGAGTTCGAGCATGAAGGATCGACAAGGTATACAGGTTGACTCGATTGGGTCACTGATCTTTGCAGCTGTGTCGGCATCAACACTCTTCCAATACCCAGAGGAAGCGTTCTCGGATCTCTGTAAGTCGTCGTTGTCGATACTGTCCAACGAGGGTTCGTACCAGACGAACCCTCGGCGCGCCAGATAGCGACCCCGCTATCTGAAAAGCCCACGCCGGCACTGGTTTCATTTGTTGCAAACGGCTTCTATATTGTTTCCCTCAGAGTCGAGCACGTAGGCGGCATAGTAGCTTGGACCGTGCTCGCGGAATCCAGGTGTTCCATTTGATTGCCCTCCAGATGCGAGTGCCGTCTGGTAAAACTCGTCAACTTGTTTTCGAGAGGCCGCCGAAAAAGCGAGATGCGCTTTGCGGGTCACATCTTTGCTTTCGGATTCACGCAGCCAGAAATGAAATCTGTCAGTTCCGTAGGCAGTGTATTCATCCTGGTCGTATAGAGCCTTGATTCCAAGTATTTGGAGTACAGGGGTATAGAACTTCGTGTTCTCTTTTCTATTCGAAACATTTAATAGTATGTGGTCAAACATGGGTCGATCTCCTGCTTCCATATTTCACTTAAATTGTCTGCCGGTCGAACTTAGACTGAAATGCCGCTCCTTAGTACGGGGAAGGCTGATTAAAGATAACGAAGAGGCTGACGATTTTTCCGTCTCGAATCTTGAAGTAGTTCGACAGAATCAGTTCTTTCGGCAGATTGGTCTTGTCGTAGTCGCCGTCATAGGCTCCGCGCACGATCGTGTCGCCGTAGTGATCGAGGACTTCGCGAACTTCGATGGTCACATGGTCTCCGACCATCTCCTTCTCGACCCAGCGCCTGATCGCCTCGATCCCGACGATCTCTCGCTTGTTGTCATTGACGAAGGCGTCCTTGGCAAAAGTCGCCAGGATTGCGGCGGGATCAAAGGCATTGACGGCACGAATGTGTTCGGCAACGATGCCGGAGAGCTTGTGAGTCATGGGTTTCTCCTCGATGTACGGCCACGTAGCCAGGTGCGATCACCTTGGGTCGTACCGTGGCAGGAGAGTCAATGCCAACATGTGGGGTTGACTCTCCGGTAGGGGGAGAGTGCACACTTGGGACTGCATGTCCTCTTCACTCGCCATCGGCGATTTCTCGCGCGCCACCCATCTTACGGTGAAGACACTGCGTCATTATCATGAGACAGGGCTTCTCGAGCCCGCTCAGATCGACTTGCAAACCGGTTATCGTCGCTACACGACAGAGCAAATTCCCGTCGCGCAGATCATCAAACGCTTTCGTGATCTCGACATGCCCTTGACTGAGATCCGCGCGGTGCTGTCGGCGCCCGACGTGCGAGCGCGCAACGACCTTATCGCCGCGCATTTAAAGCGCTTGGAGGGCGATTTGGCGCGGACCAATGCCGCAGTTGCCTCCTTGCAGAATCTGCTTGAGCACCCCACACCGGAGGTCGCTATCGGGCATCGCAGGGCGGATGAGGTCTCCGCGGCCGCGATCAGCGAGGCCGTCCATGTGAAGGAGGCATTGTCATGGTACTTGGGTGCGCTCGGTGAATTGCACGCTGCTCTTTCCGCACAGCGAATCAACCCCACCGGCCCAGCCGGCGGCATATTCTCCAACGCCATCTTCTCTCACGCCCACGGTGAGGCGACGGTGTTCGTTCCTTGCGACGGCAAGGTGCGCGCCATCGGCCGGGTCGCTTCGCGCGTCGTGCCCGCGGTTGAGATCGCCACCCTCGTCCACAAGGGCTCGCATGCCAACATCGATCTCGCCTATGGGTCCTTGGCAACTTACGTCACGCGCCATGCGCTGGCTATCGAGGGGCCCTTACGCGAGTACTATCTGGTGGGACCCCAAGACACCTCGGATGAAACCGCGTGGCGCACTGAAATTGGATGGCCGATCTTTCGGACCGGCTGATTCACGCGACAATCGGTTTCGCAGCATTTTCGGCCGAACCGACTGCACCCCCGACCCCACGGTTACTGAACGCTTCGATTCGAAGAGCGGCATCGAGCTGGCGACGGCAAGCTGAAATAAGAAGTTAAGGTCGCTATGCAGCAAGTTTTAGGTTACCCAGAAGGTTTGACCCCAGTGTAGGGATCGAACCTACGACCAATTGATTAAGAGAACCATTTTCTAAACCTAATTTTCTCATTTCAAAACAATCACTTAAGTACAAAGATCTGTGCCACGATTTGCCGAGTTCTGCGACGATAGGGCTTTGAATATGTTGATACCACGCATCTGCAGTGGCACAACCCCCAGAAAGCACGAACGCGCACATAGCGGAAATGCCAGCGTTTCATGCCCAGTCGGATGAAGCGATGCGTGCTCGATCCCTGGCTTTACTTCGGCAGAGTTCCCGCTTGCACGATGATCATTTTTTCCGGGTTAAGATGCTCCTTTATCGCATTGTTCACTTGTCCGAGGGTGACGGCATCGACTGCTCTCGGATACTGGTCGAGCCAAGTCACATCACGCCCACTCAGGATTGTGGAGAGCAGCGTTCCCGTCGGCTCGGCCCCGGGATCGAATTTCTCATTGGCTCCGAGCCCGCGCAGATCGATGGCGCTGGTGGCATCCGCGGCCTCCATTAGACGAGCCACATCAGAACGCGTACCACACAGGTATGCCCCTGACAGCCGATCCAGAAATTGTCCCAGGAGTCTCGCGAATAACGCGGATCTATTTGAATAACATTGTACGAGCACGCGCGTCGATGAAGGTGCGCGACTACGTCGGCTCGCACGTATCAGGGCGCTTCGCTTCGGCCCCCCCGCACTCGACGTGGCACTCGACGCGCAAGCCGCCGGTTGGCAAATTGCGGTAACTCAGCGTCGCGCCAATGCTGCGAGCGCGAAACTCCATAATGGATCGACCAATACCTTGTTGAGGACCGTGAGTTTCAATGAGACCTACGCCGTCGTCCTCGACGACGAGACCGATGGCATTACCGGCGCTATCGCAG
>Ga0265760_10000545_pt1 | contig 10628 bp, 1 predicted proteins | sample NZIome_2_FD_200831 | JGI IMG/M metagenome (GOLD analysis project Ga0265760, IMG submission 200831) | Metatranscriptome of rhizosphere microbial communities from Maridalen valley, Oslo, Norway - NZI1 (Metagenome Metatranscriptome) | ecosystem: Host-associated > Plants > Roots > Rhizosphere > Soil...
ATACACTCCCGGCGTCGCGGCAAAGCCAGTCTCGGCATCCAGGTAGTTCGTCGAAGCCGCCACTTGCGTGGTGAATCCCGTTCCCGCCGTCCACGTTTCGCCGATCGAACTCTTCGCGAACCCAATCAACAAATCGCTCGTCGCTGTGGTAGTGATGTTCGGGCTGCTGACGGCCATGCTCTGCGTCCCGGCATCATCGCCAATTAGCGATACCACATCGAGCGGCGACGGGGCGTTCGAGCCTTTCACCACGATGATGGACATCACTAGTGACTGTGCTGCCGACAACGTCATGGTCACTTCTTCTCCGGGTCCCACCACCGGCATGCGTGCGTACCACACTTGCGTGCGCAGATCGAATCCGGTGGAAGTGTTAGTAGGTCCGGCCACCGAGATCCAGGAGTTGCCAAAGGTGTCCGAGGGGGTCATGGTCACGCCGGCATGCGAGGAAGCGCACAGCACCAGCAAATCTCCTCCGGTGCTGTCAAACGCCGCGGTCGTGTGGGACGTTATCAAAGCCGAATAGATATAGCTCTGCGTGTTAATCACCTGAGGCCCGGAAGCTCCGGCAATCGCCGCCAGACTTCCCGGCGCGGTCGGTACTGCCGTTCCTGCGGTCATGGCCGTCACGGTTGTGGAATATGGTCCTAGGTTGCTCGCCGTGTCTTGTGCCCGCACGCGGTAGCTATAACTCGTCCCCGAAGCTAATCCGGTGTCGCCGTAAGAGGTGCTGGCAGAGGTGCCCACTTGCGCAAAACTGGAACACCCTGCGCCCGAGCAGCGCTCCACGAGATAACTGGCGATAGTTCCACCGCTTTCGGTCGAAGCTGTCCAACCCAAATTGATCTGCGAACTGGAGATGGTGGTAGCCGTGAGACTGCCCGGCGCAGTCGGAGCAGGCGCGGCCCCCGCGGCTTTGAACGCCACGACCTGCGTGATCCAACCTCCCGCTCCGTTCAGCTTCGTCGTCGCGTGGTACGTGCCCACTGCGCTCACCACTTCATCCTCCGCGATGTCCCCATCCGGATAGGTAATCACTCTCGACGTAAATCCTGTCCCTGCCGCCGACGTGCTGGTCAGAACAATGTTCGCTCCCACGAGCAGGTCGTTGGCATTTGTCGTTGTCAGGCCACCGCTGTCGGTCGTCGTGGCTGTCCCCGTCGCTCCCATTCCTCCATCAAACGGGCTGTTGGTATCCAGTCCGCTGTACTCCAGGATGCGAATATCCGGATACGTCGCTGTCGTGCTGAACGTAACCGTTACGGTGTTTGCTCCCGCAGTTGCCCCTGCGATGTTCTTTGCGTAGTAGATTGATTGCGTTAGTGATCCGGAAACCGTCACCGGCCCTGTGGCCAGCAAATACGTGTTGCCCTTGGTGTCCACCACGGACTTCACCGTCGCCGTCGTGTCATTCCAGCCCACAATCACGACGTTCAAGTCTCCGGCAACCTGTGCTTTTGTATACGCCACCCCAACCGTCGCTCCCGTTGCCGGCACCGCCGAGTTCACCTGCACAAACGCTATGGAACCGGATGAGCCACCGGAGGGTGTCGTGCCGCTCGCCGTCGCGGAATATGGCCCGGTGTTACCAGCCGCATCCTTCACGCGCACTCGATAGCTGTAACTGGTCGAGGCCGTCAGTCCGGTGTCGGTATACGTTGTGGTCGTCGATGTGCCAATCCGCGCAAACGTCGTACACGCCGCTCCCGTGCAACGTTCCACCAGGTAGCTCGCAATTGCGCCGCCGGTTTCCGTCGAGGCTGTCCAGGACAAATTGATCTGCGAACTTGATGCCGCCGTTGCCGCCAAGCCGCCCGGCGCCGAGATCACCGGAGCCGTCGTCGTGCCCGAAGCCGTCGTCGAATACGGACCGGTGTTACCCGCTGTATCTTTTACGCGCACGCGATAGCTGTAACTGGTCGACCCGGTCAGCCCCGTATCGTTGTAGGTTGTCGTCGTGGACGTCCCGATCTGCGCGAACGATGTGCAGTTCGCACCCGAGCAACGCTCCACCAGATAGCTGCTGATCGTCCCGCCTGTTTCCGTTGCGGCGGTCCACGACAAATTGATTTGCGCCGCCGACACTACCGTCGCGGCCAAACTCTGCGGCGCGGTAATCACTGGCGCGGCGGTCGTCGCTGCCGCTGTACTTGAGTAAGGACCGAGTGTGCCGACTGCATCCTGAGCCCGCACACGATACTGATACACCGTCGATCCAATCAGCCCAGAATCCGCGTAAGTCGTGGAGGTCGAAGTTCCAATTTGCGCAAACGTCGAGCAGCCCGTCCCTTGGCAACGCTCCACCAAATATTTGCTAATAGTCCCGCCGGATTCCGTCGATGCCGTCCAACTCAAATTCACTTGCGTACTGCTGACTACGCTAGCTGTCAAATTGCTTGGTGGCGTTGGAAGGGTAACCGTGAAAACCATGGAGTTGCTCGCCTGGCCTCCCACGGTTACGACGACGTTTCCCGTCGTCGCTCCTGCAGGAACTGGCACCACGATGCTGTTGTCGCCCCAACTGATTGGCGTCGCGGTCGCGCCGTTGAACATTACTGTGCTCACGCCTTGCGTTACCCCGAAGCTTGTTCCGGAAATCGTTACGGAGGTTGTCGGCGGCCCTGACGTCGGGCTCAAGCTGGTAATTGCCGGTTTAACTTGGAAGGCCACGGCGTTACTGCCGAAACCGCTAACCATAACTTGCACACCCTCAGAGCCGACCGGGAAATTGGGAACAATAACTACAAAGCTAGAGTTGCTCCAACTGGTCGGAGCCACACCGATTCCCCCGAAAGTAACCGTACTAGCTCCTTGGGATGCCCCGAAATTTGAACCCGTGACGGTGACTGAACTGAACGCTGGTCCGGATGCGGGATTCAGGCCGGAGATGCTCGGTGTCACCGTAAAGCTAACCCCATTGGTAGCGGAACCGCCTACATTCACCACCAGGGGGCCGGTCGTCGCTCCAGTCGGCACAGGCACCAGAATGCTCGTCGCACTCCAACTCGTCGGCGTCGCAGGGACCCCGTTGAAGCTAACTGTGCTGGTCCCTTGAGTCGCGCCAAAGTTCGCACCACTAATCGTGACCGAGACACCCACTGGCCCGAAGGCAGGATTGAGGCTCGTGATATTCGGAACCGACAGAATTCCAAAGTTAACCTGATTGCTTGATAGTTGATTAACCGAAACAGAGATCATCGTGTTGGCGAAACCTGCTAAAGAGGTCGGTATTGTAATTACAATGCTGGTATTACTCCAACTGATCACGGGTGCTGAGCCTGCGCTAGTAGACACAAAGTTCGAACCCTGAGTCGCTCCGAAGTTTGTGCCGGTAATCGTCACTTGGCTTCCGATTGGCCCCGAGGTTGGATTCAAGCTGGAGATAGATGGCGCTGGCGTTTGAACGAGAGTGATAGTCGCCGTTGCTGATTTGGTGCTGTCTGCTTGTGAAGTCGCAGTGACCAACACGGTCCCGGGAGTTGGCAGCGTCGCTGGAGCTGTGTAAATTCCGGTGCGCGGGCCTGCGGGATTGGGAGTGACAGTGCCACAGGCAGAGCCGGTACACCCCGCCCCTGATACGGTCCAAGTAACATCTGAAAGCGGGGGCGCATTTTGGAGGGTGGCTGTTAGGCCGAGTTGTCCACCTGTCGAGACTGTGGCTGTGGACGGAGAGACGCTAACCGAAATCGGAAGCACCGTAAAGTTCACGCCATTGCTCGCGACGCTGGCGACCGTCACTACCACATTGCCCGTTGTTGCACCGGTGGGAACCGGTACGACGATAGTCGTAGGACTGGAGCTGGTAGGTGCAGAGATCGTGTTATTGAAAGTGACCGTGGGTAACCCGCTGCCGAAGTTTGTGCCGGTAATTGTCACAACCGTACCAATCCCGCCCGAGCTCGGGCTGAGGCTTGCGACGTTTGGAACTCCGGCTGTTGTAGCCGCAGCCACAGTGGAATAGGGCCCAATGTTGTTCGCCGCGTCTTCGGCGCGCACTCGATAGTTGTAAACGGTGGAGGCCGTCAGGACTGTATCGCTGAAGGTCGTCGACGGGGACGTCCCTATTTGCGCGAAGTTTGTGCACCCACTTCCTTGGCAGCGCTCAACCAAGTAACTACTAATCGTTCCACCCGCTTCCGTCGAAGCCGTCCAGGATAAGCTCACCGCCGTCGCGGACAAAGCTGTCGCGGTGAGATTTGTCGGTGCGGTCGGCACCGGCGCTCCCGCAGTGACAACAGAGACACTGTTGGAATAGGGCCCGTCGATGTTGAAAGCGTCGCTCGCGCGGACGCGGTAGGTGTAGCTGGTTCCAGCTGTAACGTTGGTGTCGTTATAGGTGAGAAGAGTGGTTGTGCCGATCTGGCTAAATGTGGTGCAACCGGTGCCCTGGCAGCGTTCCACCAGATACGCACTGATCGTTCCTCCGGTTTCTGTCGATGCCGTCCACGTCAGATTCACCTGGTTGGGGTTTCCTGCGCTGGCGGAAGGGCTCACCGCCACTACCGCCGATTGCCACGTAGCTGCCGCATTGATCGCAAAGGTGGCCGCGTACACTCCCGGGGTCGCGGCAAAGCCGGTCTCGGCATCCAGGTAGTTTGTCGAAGCCGCAAGTTGTGTTGTGAATCCCGTTCCAGCCGTCCACGTTTCGCCGATCGAGCTTTTCGCAAATCCAATCAACAAATCGCTCACCGCTGTGGTCGTGATATTCGGGCTGCTCACCGCCATGTTCTGCGTTCCGGCATCATCGCCAATGCCCGAAACCACATCAAGCGGTGAGCTGATATTCGAGCCCTTCACCACGATGATGGACATCACCAGCGGCTGGGCGATCGACAACGTCATCGTTACTTCTTCTCCGGGCCCCACCACCGGCATGCGCGCGTACCACACTTGCGTGCGCAGATCGAATCCGGTTGAGGTGCTGGTCGGCCCGGCCACTGAGATCCAGGAGTTGCCAAAGGTGTCCGAAGGCGTCATGGTCACGCCTTCGTGTGAGGACGCGCACAGCACCAGCATGTCTCCTCCGGTGCTGTCAAACGCCGCGGTCGTGTGCGAGGTCAACGAAATCGAATAGATATAACTCTGTGTGGCAATCACCTGAGGCCCGGAAGCCCCAGCGACGGCAGCCAAGCTACCCGGCGCCGTCGGCACTGCCGTTCCTGCCGTCATGGCAGTCACGGTTGTGGAATATGGTCCTAGGTTGCTCGCCGTGTCCTGCGCGCGCACGCGGTAGTTGTAGCTAGTCCCCGAAGCTAGACCGGTATCGCTGTAGGATGTGATGGGAGTACTGCCCACTTGCACAAAACTAGAGCAGCCTGCGCCCGAGCAGCGCTCCACCAAATAGCTGGCAATGGTTCCACCGCTTTCCGTGGAAGCTGTCCAACCCAAATTAATCTGCGAACTGGAGACGGTCGTAGCGGTGAGACTGCCCGGCGCGGTCGGTGCCGGCGCAGCTCCGGCCGCCTTAAACGCCATCGCTTGCATGATCCAGCCGCCGGAATTCGAGAGTGTGGCCGTGGCATGGTAGGAACCGACAGCAGTGAGCAGCTTGTCTTCGGCAATGTCACCGTCGGGAGAAGTAATGATGCGGGTGCTGAACCCACTTCCTGCTGCGGCTGTGCTGGTGAGCACGATGTTGGCTCCGACCAGTAGATCGTTGGCATTGGTGGTGACTGCGGCGCCGCTATCCATGGCCACAGCTGTTCCGATAGCTGCGGAGAACGAATCGAGGGGATTATTGACGTCCAGGCCGCTGTACTCGATGATACGAATGTCGGGGTAAGTGGCCGAAGTGCTGAATTGCACGGTTACGGTGTTCGCGCCGGCCGCGGCTCCCGCAATGTTTTTGGCGTAGTAGATCGACTGAGTGAGGCCGGCGGCAAGGACGGTGGGGCCAACAGCGCGCACATAGGTGTTGCCCTTGGTGTCTGTGACGGAGGTAACGGTAGCGACGGTGTCATTCCAGCCGACGATCACCACGTTCAGGTTCCCGCTGGTCTGCGCTGCTCCGTACAATACTCCCACCGACGCCCCGTTCGCTGGCACCGCATCGTTCACCTGTACGAAGGTTTGTGCTCTGACTGCGGCAGGAAGGAGCAAAAGTGAAAAGGCACAAAAAACGAGCACAGCCCGAAGGCCCTGCAGGAATTTCTCTCGCATCAATGATCCGTCTCCACGCGGATGGTGGCTAGACACACTCAATCTGCCCTAGATGTAGCACGCCCGTTTCCCTTCTTTTGCCCATCGCTCTCCCGGCCTAGAAATGTAAGTCTTTTAAATTTAATACTATAAATGAATTGCGAGTTCGATTGCGCCAACCACAATAGAGTCGCAGAGGCAAGCAAATGCCATTAGTTAGCAAAACTGATGGAGTAACCCATTTGAGGCTCGTAGGGTGATTTATGAGAAACTAGTACCATTTAGCACGGATTGGACACCTGATTCATGCCATCATATTATTGTACATGTGGTGAGTGAACCACAGTTAGGGTCCCCCAGCATTCCAGCCGCCCTTTCAACCTAATCGAAGACGGAGTAATACATGGGGCGTGAGCTCAAGGTGATTGGTATCATTGTAGCTATTAACTTGTACTTTCAGTCGGATAGACAACCTAAGTCTTTTCTTAGATTTACAAGATCTTTGGCATCAATCCTCACCCTTATTGTCCTTCAGATGCTCGCGGCATCGGCCACGCCAGGCGCGACGCACGTTCAGCAAGCCTCGAATAGTAATGTCGGAGGCGCGACGGTTACATCGTTTAGCGCTGTCTTCTCCAACCCCACGACCACCGGAAACGCAATCATCCTTGGAGTCACCTTCGGCGACGTTAGCCCGACGATCACGGCAACCGATAGCCAGGGAAACACCTACGTGCAGGCCGTACAGACTTATGATTCGGCGCACCGGCAAGGTTCCGCTATTCTTTACGCCACCAACATTCGAGGAGGCTCCAACACGGTGAGCATAAAATTCAGCCAAGCCGTGGGCTATCTGGCCTTAGGAGTCCATGAATACAGCGGCATAGCGGCCTCCGGAGCCCTTGATGTTGCAAAGGGCGCCATGGGGAACGGCTCGACCCCATCCAGCGGGACAGTGGCGACCACAACGAGCGGCGACTTGATTTTTGGTTGTGGCGTGGAAGACAGCAGCGGCAGCGGCGATACGTTTAGCGCCGGAACATCGTTTGTCAAGCGGGTCGATCTCAGCAATGCCGCCGCTTACGCCGACGAAGATACCAATCAGGCCAAGGCAGGCTCCATCGCAGCTTCCTGGACTCTGAGCCCCGCCGGAAGCTGGATCGCAACCGTTGCTGCATTCAAGACGGGCGGCGCATCAGCTAACTCACAAAGCCCCACCACAACCCCCGCCATTGCCGGGATATCTCCGGCCTCCGGGCCCGTTGGAAGCTCCGTAACCATTAGCGGAACGAACTTCGGCGCAACAAAAGGTACCAGCGCAGTAGCTTTTAACGGCGTTTCGGCGAACACCACGAGTTGGAGCTCGACGGCAGTCGTCGCGACGGTGCCGAGCGGTGCCACAACCGGTAATGTCAACATCACCGTAAACGGATTCACCAGCAATGGCGTTGCATTCTCCGTGACACAGGTGTCCGTTGCGGTCTCTCCGTCCTCGAGCACCTTGCAAGTGGGGAAGTCTCAGGGCTTTACGGCCACTCTGCAGAACGACACCCAGAATAAAGGTGTGACCTGGAGCCTTTCTGGTGGCGGCTGCAGCGGTTCTTCATGCGGCACTTTGAGCAACGCTACGGCAACCGGCGTGACTTATACGGCGCCGGCGGCGGTGCCAAGCCCCGCGACCGTGACTTTGTTGGCGACCTCGGTGGCTAATACGACCAAGTCCTCTTCCGCAATCATCACGGTGGCCACGACGCCGGCGATCAGCGTCTCTGTCAGCCCCTCGTCGGCCTCGGTGCAAGTCTCTGCGTCGACGTCTTTCACTGCATCTGTGCAGAATGATATTCAAAATGAAGGAGTTACTTGGAATTTGTCGGGGTCCGGGTGCTCTGGAAGCTCTTGCGGAGACCTCACCAATCCGACGAAGTCCTCGGTTACATACACGGCACCCACAACGGTTCCGAGCGTACCCACCGTGACCATTACCGCTACGTCGGTCGCCAATACGGCGAAAAGCGCTGTAGCTTCCGTCACCGTAGCTGCAGCTCAGTCCACCGGAGGCGGCAGTGGCGTCCCGACGTTTGCCGAGAATCATGTGAGTGGTTCGAGCACGCAGGGCAACCCCGTGACTGGCTATATTCTCCGGTTACCCAATCCGTCCCTGGCTGGAAACTGCATCGTGGTTGGGTTTCAGTACTCGAATATGTCCGGCGTCAGAGTGTCGGTTAGCGACGACCAGGGGAACTCTTACAGCGCTCCCGTGCAGAGCACCGACGGCAATCAAATAGTGAATCTATCGTATGCGCTCAATGTAGCTCCTGGAGCGCAGAGGATTACCATCACCTTTTCCGGGGGCTCGCCGACTTACGTGTCCGCCCTGGCCTCGGAGTTTTACAATGTGGCTTCGGCTAGCGCTATCGACGGCTACTCCGGCAACTACGCAAGCGGCAGCAGCGTTTCGGCCGGGGCCATTACCCCCTCTGTCAGCGGCGACCTGATTTATCAGTATGCTATACAAGACGGGAGTTCGTCGGCAATCAACGCGTGGACTCAGGGTGCCAACCCGTGGGTTTTGCTCAGTGCTGATCTACTCGACAGCTCCGCAGCTCAATACCAAGTGCAGTCGACTGCCGCCGCCATTACTCCCACCCTAGGTATGGCGCCAGCACAGAGCTTCCTTTCCATTGCACTTGCCCTGAAGCCCGCGAGCGCGGGAACGGCGCCTCCGGCTGGCATCCGGGTTGTTCGCGTTGAACATAATGCCGTTCCACAATATACGAGCAGCCCGATACGGCTGCAGTTTCCTGCGACCGGTAACCTATTGGTTGTGTCTTGGATCGGCGCTCCGGGTATCGACATTACCGGCGTCACTGACGGCAATGGCAACGGCTACGCATCGACGGGCGCCGCTTTCGGATACGGTGTGTCTGGAGACAACCAGATCTACTACGCGGCAGGCGCGGCCACCAGCTCGACGATGACCGGCCCCACGCTGGCCACAACCGGCAGTCAAATAGGCGGTTCTACCGCGGTGCTCTTCGATATTCGAGGTGCCGCGAGCGCTCCTTACGACTCGGCCGCCGGGCGGGCGACGGCTTCGGGTAACGTGAGCTCCGGCGAAAGCGTTACCGGCGTTACTGTCTCCCCGACGACAGCCAACGGCTTAATTATCACCTCGATAGGCATCGATTCCAACACAATCGTAGGGGTGTCACCGGGCAACTTGCTATCCACCGTGCCGGCTCCCGTCTCCAGTCCTAACCCCGTCGATCAAAACAACGGCTGGGCTCTGTTTTATAACTCCACAGCTGGTCCCGAGACGTTCGTTTGGACCTCACAAGGCGGCGCTGTCGACAACTGGGCGGCTATTGGCGTGGCCTTCACGGCCGCTCCGCACTGAGCGGAGTTGATTCGCGAGGGGAGCGTATTTGAGCAGATGGCTAAATACGCCCCCTCCTGAGTGGGTACTACAAGTAGAAACCTGACCTAGGCCTGATAACCGCCCACATCGTCGCTGTACCGACGGGCAGATTCACATCTGTACTCTTGCACCATATCCTGCAAACGTTGCAGCGGCTAACATCATCCAAGCAGGGAAGGCTCGCCTTTCAGACACCCTGCAACTGAAAAGTCGCTGACCCACCAGCGCTTCTTTTCGACAACTTATGGGGATCAACATCTTGGGAACAAGCAGAAGCATCTCCTTTGCCAGCCACGTTTCGAGCACGAATTTGCGCGGGTTACAGCGAGCTGCCTATGCTGCAGTCGTTTCCTTCGCGTGCTTTTGGCTGACTTCTTGCGCGGGCCTGATCCATTCTCAGCAGTCGGAGCAGGCGCCGGCTGTCGCGGTGGCGTTCACTTCGGCTAGCGCGACGGTTCAAGTCTCACAGTCCCAGGTTTTTACCGTTTCAGTCCAAAACGATCCTTCCAATAGGGGAGTTACGTGGTCTCTTTCAGGGGGCGGCTGCTCGGGCGCAGCTTGCGGGACGCTGACCGGCATGGGACCCACGTCGGCGACCTTTCACGCACCTGCCACAGCACCAGGTCCCCCAACGGTTACGTTGACTGCGACTTCCGTAGCCGATAGCTCGAAATCAGCCTCAGACACCATTACCATCTCGGCCGATCTGCCTCCCATCTCTGTTTCCGTAAGTCCTGCTTTGGAGTCGATTCAAGTTTCGACTTCCGCGAATTTTACCGCTTCGGTACAGAACGATTCGCAGAACGCGGGGGTGATGTGGTCGCTTTCGGGAGCAGGCTGCTCGGGAGCGAGCTGCGGCACGCTCACCGGCGTCACCAGTACCTCAGTGAGTTATTCCGCGCCAGCGACCGTGCCGTCGCCGGCGACCATCACGCTGAAAGCTACATCTGTAAGCGACGGGACGAAATCAGCGACTGCGACTTTGACGATCACGGCCGGGCCGCCTCCTATTTCTGTTTCCGTGAGCCCAACGTCAGATTCTGTACAGGTCTCCACGGCGGCAAACTTCAGC
>Ga0265760_10000546_pt1 | contig 10613 bp, 7 predicted proteins | sample NZIome_2_FD_200831 | JGI IMG/M metagenome (GOLD analysis project Ga0265760, IMG submission 200831) | Metatranscriptome of rhizosphere microbial communities from Maridalen valley, Oslo, Norway - NZI1 (Metagenome Metatranscriptome) | ecosystem: Host-associated > Plants > Roots > Rhizosphere > Soil...
CTCCGCTCGCCCCAATTTCGATCTCAACACAGCTTACGAAGTTGAAGCTTTACTCAAGCGCTTTCGCGAAGCCGCCGGACACCAAGCCGTAGGCCGCAAAGTCGGTTACGCCAACAAAGCCATGTGGCGCGTGCTCAAGCTCGAAACCCTGGTCTGGGCCCACATGTACGAAGACACCGTGTACCACAGCGCCAACAACTCCCCCACGCTAACCCTCCCTCACCACCGTTCCCTGAAGATCGAACCCGAAATCGTTTTCGGCCTGAAAACCGCGATTGCCTCGGAAGGCCTCGACGCTACCACCGCGCTCGAATCAACCGAATGGCTGGCGCTGGGATTCGAAATCATCGACTGTCCCTTCCCCGGCTGGAAGTTTCAACCCAGCGATTTCGTAGCCTCCCTCGGCCTTCACGCCGCTCTGGTAATCGGAGAACGTGTACAAGTAAGCCCCGACAAGATTCCCACGCTCGTAGATCAACTGGCAAAATTCAAGCTGCGCATGTCGAAGCACGGAGGGTTCGTGGAAGAAGGATCCGGAAAGAACAGCCTCCGCAGCCCAGCCCTCTGCCTGGCCGAACTAGGAGCAGCCATCGTCCGCCGCTTCCCGAACCAGCCGCTCAGCGCAGGAGAAATCATCAGCTCCGGAACCCTCACCGCCGGACACGCCACAGACAAAGGCGATCTCTGGACAGCCGAGGTCGAAGGCCTGTCGCTACCGCCGCTAACCCTGTGCCTGACCTAACCGATCTTAGAAACACGAGGTTGTACTTGATCTTGAGTGACGCAGCGCTTCCACAGCCTGCGGAAAATTCACGAAGCCTCCTCCGCTGTGATGCGCCAATCTCCTTGGCTCGAGAACTTCGCTGCAGTTTCCAATTGCACACGAATTCGCATCTGAGAGAATGCTTTGAGGATAGATTCGTGCGAGCCCTATTCATTGAAAAACTCGCCCTGCAGATCGGCGCACTAACACTCCTCATGTGCTCATCTCTCGCCCAAACTCACCCCGCTCCGTCAAACGCCTCGCACAAACTTGAGGTCACTGTCAGCGACGAAAATGGCATCGCCGTCCGTTCCGCCGTCGTGTTCCTGAGTACCGTATCGCAAACCAATCCCCGGCGCTGCGAAACCGATTTCGCCGGACACTGCTTCTTCACCAGTTTGCCCACGGCGAGGTTTCAGCTTCGGGTCGAGAAGCAGGGCTTCTATACGGCAGTCTTGCCATCAGTCCAAGCGCAGGCAACAGCTGCGGTGGACGTCACGCTATCCCATCTTCGCGAAGTGCGGTCCGTAGTCAACGTAAGCGAATCTCCCTCGCCCATCGACCCCGCCCAAGTTTCTTCCAAGGAACAGATCTCGGGCCTCGACGTAATCGATATCCCGTACCCAGCGACCAATGACTACCGCAACGTGCTGAATTTCATTCCTGGCGTGGTGCAGGATGCCTCTGGCCAGCCCCACGTTGCCGGCGCGCAAACTTATCAAACGCTCACTCTGCTCGATGGCTTCAACGTAACTCAGCCCGCCAACGGTCTCTTGCTTGTCCGCGTCAGCAGCGACGGCTTCCGCTCCATCGAAGTCGAACCCAGCCGCGAGCCCGCGGAATACGGCAAAGCTTCCGGCGGCATCCTCGGCTTGAACACCGGCATCGGCGACGATCAGTTCCACATTATCGCCACCAACTTCATTCCCTCGCTGCAAAACAAGAACGGCATTGCTCTCGACCAATGGACGCCGCGCATCACGCTCTCCGGCCCGATTCGCACCCGCAAAATGTGGTTCTTCGACGCGCTCGAAGGTGAGTACGACAACTTCATCGTCACCCAACTACCGTCCAACGCCGATGCGGACCATTACTGGCGCGCCGGCAATCTTGCCAAACTGCAAACCAATCTCAGCTCGCGCAACATCCTCACCACCAGCTTCCTGTTCAACTATCTCGACGACCAGCACGCCGGCCTCTCGCCGCTTCAACCTATATCCACCACGCCGAGCGACGTCGAATTCGCATACATCGGCACCGTCAAGGACCAGCATTACTTCAGCGGCGGCGAACTGTTGGAGATGGGTTTCAACGTCGACCAGTACAATCTCGCGCTAACCCCGCTCGGCACCCAACCATACTTCATGACCCTGAACACCGCCGGCGGCAACTACTATCTCGACTCGCAAACTCACGCCCGCCGACGGCAAGGCCTGGCGAACTTGTACTTACCGCCGCACTACGCCCACGGCCGCCACGACCTGAAGCTCGGTATCGACCTCGACCGCATCGACTACGATGCGCGCTTCCTCCGCCAGCGGATTTCATTCTGGCCCGGCGTCACCGCGACTACACCGAACGGTGCGTGTCCGACCAATGCCAACGGAGGTCCCGTCGTACCTTCGCCCTGTGCTCGTTACTCAATTTTTTCAGGCGGCAACTATTCCGCCACCTACAATTTTGAAACCAGCGCGTACGTGGAAGACCGCTGGCAGCTCACCAACCGCTTCCTGCTCGAACCCGGCTTGCGTCTCGATTGGGATGAAATCGTGCGCAGCCCGCTGCTCTCACCTCGTCTCGCCGGAACTTATGTGCTGGACAATTCCGGCAACACCAAGATCTCCGCAGGCGCCGGCTTGGTTTACGACGCCACCGACCTCATCCTGATCGCGCGTCCCCAAACCGGAGAACGCCAAGACTACTTCTTCAACTCCTCGGGCCAGCCCACAGACCTCAGCGGCACTGCAATCCCCACTCCGTCGCCGATTCTCTCGACTTTCACGGTCAACCACCAGCATCTTGAAGCGCCGCGCTTTCTGAATTGGAGTGTCGCACTCGAAAAGAAACTCCCAGCAGCTCTGTTCATGAAGGCGGAATTCCTGCAGCGCCAAGGCACTCACGATTTTGTTTACAACACGCCCAACAACTTGCCCGGCGGCAACTTCATCCTGCAGAACACGCGTGACGACCGCTACAATGCATTCCAAATCACACTGCGACGCAGCTTTCGCCAACGCTATACGGTGATGGGCTCGTATACCCGCTCCAGCACCCACTCCAACCAGATCCTGGATTTCAATGTGGACGCTCCCATCCTCGGCCGCGTGCTGCCCGGAAACACCATTGCCAGCCCGCAAGCCCCCGGCCCTTTGCTTTGGGACGCACCCAACCGATTTCTCTCCTGGGGTTTTCTGCCTTTTTTTCGCCTGCCTATCATTCACGAACTCGACCTCGCCTACTCCGCCGAGGCGCGCACCGGATTCCCCTTCAACGTCTTCACCGATCAGCAACTCCTCTTTGGATCGCCCGGCTCCTATCGTTTCCCAACTTATTTCACTTTGAATCTGCAACTGGAAAAACGTTTTCATCTCTTCGGCTATTATTGGGCGCTGCGCGGCGGCTTCGACGATATTACCGGCGCCTCCAATCCAGTGGTGGTCAACGCCGACATCAACTCTCCGCAGTTCCTGACTTTCAGCGGCTACAATCGCCGCGCCTTCACCTCTCGCATCCGCTTCCTGGGCAAAAAGTAGCCACGTATGCGGACACTCTTGTCCGTGTGCTGTTGGCTGGATTCGTAAGCAAAATGCGGAGAGAAGTCGCTTCACTCAGTAGCTCAGCAGGATTCTCAGGTCGCGTAAGTTGTTGCCGGTTGGTCCTGTCATAATTGTGTCCCCGAGCGCATCGAAGAAGGGGTAGGCGTTGTAGGCGAGAAGGCTGGCTGCAGGATCCAAGCCGCGAGATCCTGCGCGCTCCAGCGTGGTTCCGTCCACGACCGCGCCTGCCGCTGGGCTATTGCCATCGATGCCATCCGTCCCGGCGCTAAGTACGGTGATATTTTCGCCCGCGATTCTCTGTGCGCAGGCCAAAGCAAACTGCTGGTTGCGCCCGCCCGCGCCCCCGTTGGTAACCTTCACCGTGACTTCGCCGCCGGAGATCAGACAAACCCGCGGCGAGTTCTTTCGCGATTCATGCAAGTGCTTTAACAAATAATCGGCCGCCTGCATATAATCCCAGTCGTCGCAACCATTATCCACTTCTACGGTGAAGCCATAGTGCTCGGCTTCTTTTTTGCAGGCCTCAAGCAAAGTTGAATTCGAAAGCACCGTCCACCAGCGGCTGCGATGAAAGGCCTGGTCATCGGATTTTGGAGTCTCCTCGAGAGCATGGCGTTGAAACAATTCCCGCACCGGCGCCGGAAACTGCTCCGCCATCCGATGCTTCGCCGCAATGGCGTAGCAATCTTCTACGCTCGTGGAGTCCGGCATGGTTGGACCCGAAGCCAGTGCATCCGGCGTGTTATCGGGGACGTCCGAAACCAGAATCGAAACCTGCTGCGCCGCCAAAGCCGCCCGCGCTAATCGCCCTCCCTTGATCGCGGACAGGTGTTTGCGAATGGCGTTGATCTCCGCAATGGGCGCGCCAGAGTGCACCAGCACGCGGTAAGTTGCGATCAATTCCGGCAAAGAAATTTCGTCATCGCTGGGCTTCTCCGCAATCGATGAACCCCCGCCACTCAGCATGAAAATCACAAGCGACGCCGCATTCTGCGCGCTCAGCGACTTGAGCATGGCTTGGGCGGCCCGGATCGACTCTTCATTCGGCGTGGGATGGCCGCCTTGAAAATAGCGAAACCCGCGAGCCTGCGAACCCGGCTGCACTGAACTGGCGACGATTCCTTCAAAATTATTCCCTGCCTGGATTTCCAGCGCCGTCACCATCGTGTGCGCGGCTTTGCCGATGGAAACCACCAGCACGCGGTTGTACGAATGAAGATCGTAAAGGTCTTCGCAGACACGCAACACCCCGCGTTCACAGGAAACATGACGGTCGAAAGCCCGATCAATGCTGGATTCGCCGAGGGCGCGTTCGAAAAGATGCCGCGCCGTGACCCGCATCTCGATGGCGGTTCGTTCCCGATTGCCCATCGCCCAAGACATGGAAGGATTATAAAAGCGATTACTTCTCAGCCACGCCTGTCCCCACGTGATTTGTCTGGAATGCTTTCTTTTATCCAGGTCTCAATCGCTTCGCGTAGTTCTCGCAAGCGCCCTTCAAAGAAATGATCCGCGCCCTCGACAATCACTAACTTCTTCGGCTCTGGAAGGTTTTCCACCACTTTTGCCAGTTTCGCCCGCGGCCCAAACTGATCACGATCGCCGCTGACGAATAGTTTGGGCTTCAGGCACTCTCGCAGAAACGCGAACTCATAGACTCGATCATCAATTGCATCGACCGGCAAACCGAGCCCGATCACTGCTTGCACACGCGCATCGGGGCAAGCCACACGCAATCCCACCGCAGCCCCAAACGAGAATCCGGCGAAGATCAATGGCAAGTGGAACTCGCGGTCCAGCCAGTCCATGGCCGCGCGCACGTCTTCAACTTCACCGTTGCCGTGGTCGTGCTCGCCTTGGCTCAGTCCCGCTCCGCGAAAATTAAAGCGCAGCACCGGGTAGCCAAAGCTGTTCAGCGCTTTCATGGCGTGAAAAACGACTTTGTTGTGCAGCGTTCCCCCATAAAGAGGATGGGGTTGGCACACCAGCGCAGCTAGAGTCGCATTTTACTCACCCGTGTTGAGCAGCGCTTCCAGCTGGCCAACGGGGCCGTCTAGAAACAGAGAACGAATCGAACTGGATTGGACATTCATCGCAGTACGTTCTCAAGCATAGCAGCCCGGAGCACATGGCTCGCGCAGAGACGTTGCAAGCAACGTCTCTACAGCGGACTTCTAAAACCATTGTGTCTGCGCATTCACTCCTGCGTTATCCTCTTTCCATGGATGTCGTCGCCTTCACGCGTCAACTGGTAGACATTGAGTCGATCACCGGCAACGAAGCCCTCGTCGGTGATGTGGTTCACACCGAGCTCAGCCGCCTGGGATACGATGCCGAGAAGCTTCCCGTCGAAGGCAAGCGCTGCAACGTGTACGCGGTGTCACCGCAACAGCCCAAGCCCACGATCGTGTTTTCGACTCACATGGATACAGTCCCACCCTTCATCCCATCCTCTGAAGATTCCACTCGAATTTACGGTCGGGGCTCCTGCGACGCGAAGGGAATTATCGCAGCCCAAATCGCGGCCGCCGAACGTTTGCGGGAGCAGGGAATTCACGTCGGACTTCTTTTTCTTGTAGGCGAGGAGCGGAACAGCCTGGGCGCACAAGTCGCGAATCAGCACTCTCGCGGCTGCAAGTTTCTGGTAAACGGCGAGCCCACGGAGAACCGGATGGCGACGGCCTCGAAGGGCACGCTGCGAGTCAACGTAATCGCTGAAGGAAGGATGGCACACTCCGCCTATCCGGAACTGGGCGAATCTGCAATCGACAAACTTCTCGAAGCTTTGCATCGGCTTCGCGCCATGAAGTTGCCCGTTGCAGAAGGCATCGGTCCATGCACATTAAACATCGGAGTGATCGAAGGCGGCCGCGCTCCCAACGTGATTCCGGACAAAGCCCGGGCGCAAATACTTTATCGGCTGATCGGGCCCACGGAACAATTACGGCGAGAGGTTGAGCAGGCAGTCGCAGGCCTGGCCAGAGTCGAATTCATTTTGGAGATTCCGTTCCTTCGCCTGCGCACTCTGGATGGCTTGCCCACCATGGTCGCGGCCTTCACGACGGACATCCCCGCTCTCACCAACTGGGGCGAGCCGCTGCTGATCGGGCCGGGATCCATTCACGTCGCTCACACCGAAGGCGAATACATTGAAAAACAACAATTACTCGACGCCGTCGACGTGTACTGCTCGATCGCAAAGGAGCTTGCAGCACCCATGTAACCCCGGGGGCATCGTCTGGGCGGCTATTCTACGATTTGCTACGGAAAAGTTTGTGCAGGCTGAACGCTGCTGCCGCTTTTCTCAAACTCGAATTTCAGTATCCACTCGCTCGGAACGCCTTGGCCGTTGACCTGCGGGGCCTGAAATGTCCACTGTTTTGCGGCTCGCAGCGCCCGCTCTGCAAAATATTGACTGGGACCCCGAGAATCGAAATTCGCAACGGTCACGTTGCCCGATGAATTCACTGCGACTTTCACTCGAACCTTTACCTTACCGTGAATGGTTCTCAAAGCACTCCGAGAGACGTCCGGCGAGATTTGCTGGGCCACGGCGCCGCGAGCTCCGGCGGAATTGTTGGCGGCGGCACTCTTGGTCGCACTCTTGTGGGCGGCAGTACGCGAAGCATTCGGCCGTGCCGAAGTTTGCTCTTGGCCTGGGCTAATCTGCGCCGCCGGTTGCGATGCACCGGGTGACTGCGATTCCGTTTGTCCCGCGGAGGAGTCGATAGCAGGTCCTGACTCGGGATGACGATGGATTAGCCTGGGGCCCAGGATTGCCGCTAACAGTCCGGCCGCAATCGCTGCCGCAACATAGCCCCACTTCGTAAATCCGCTTCGCGGTGGAACGACCTCCTCTGCCGCAGGTGAGGTCTGCCGCGATTTTGCTGCGATTTCTGCAATCGTCCATCGGCGCTGCGGATCTCGGCGCAAACAATGACTTGCAATGTCGAAGAACGGCCCCGGCAATTTATCGGGCAACACCAACTCTGCCTGTTCCGTTCTCTCCCACGCAGGCGGGTGCTGAGTCAGAGCTTCGACCAGCGTCATGCCCAACGACCAAATATCCGACGCCGGCGATATGCCTCCCCCGTTCGCGATCTCCGGGGCCGCGTAAATACCGGGTGTGCCCAGGACTCGACTCGACTCGCCCGCTCCGCACAGTCCGTCGCTCGAAAGTTTTATCTGATCGCCAACCGCCATGATGTTCGCGGGTTGGATATGGCCATGCACAAAACCCTTGGCGTGAATGTACGCCAGCCCATCCAGAACACTCTGCAGCATGTCCTGTGCTTCCGCGGGGGTGAGCGGCCGGTAGGGAAGAATCTTTTCCAGGCTCTCTTCCGCGTATTCGCTCACGGCATAGAGCAGTTCCGTCCCATGCATTTGGCATCGGCCCAGTTGAAAAAGCCGAAGCAGGTGAGGATGAGATAATTTCGCTGCGAGTTCCCACCAGGAGAGTTGCAGTTCCGGATTGGCAGCATTGGGCAGAATAAGTTTGATCGCCGCTTCCTGGGGTTCGCGGTCCGCCCGCTTGGTCAGAAATACGGCGCTATGCTCCGAACCGCCCAAGTAGCGCAGCAACTGGAACTCTTCGTTTACGACTTCCCCTTCCCACTGTTTCCAAGCCTCCGGCATTCTCCTCCACCGCCTGCTGTTTTGTGCGAGTCAAAGTATTGTACCAATGTAGGCGCGGGCGTCCACGCCCGTGCCCCGCCGATTCGAAATTCATACTTACCGAATTATGATTTTGGCCTGGAATGCCGGGCTTCATACGCAGCTATCTCGGATTCATGCTGCAAAGTGAGTCCGATGTCGTCCAGTCCTTCGAGCAGGCAATGGCGGGTAAACTCGTCGATGTGGAATGCGGCAGAGAAGCCGTGCTCGTCGAGAACCTGGCAATGTTCGAGATCTACGGTGATTTCATAGTTCGGAAGTTCCGCTGCTCTGCGGGCGATCTCGCCGACTTCAGCTTCATTCAGCGCCACTGTCAGGATACCGTTCTTCACGCAGTTGTTGGCGAAGATGTCGGCGAACGAAGGCGCAATCAGGACGCGGAAACCGAAATCCTCTAGCGCCCAGACCGCGTGCTCCCGGGAAGATCCGCAACCGAAATTCTTTCCTACAACCAGAACGCTTGCGCCCCTGTAGCGGAGATCGTTCAAAGAGAATGATGGGTCGGGTTTGCCATCGCTTCCGCGCCTCCAATCGAAGAATAGAAATTCGCCAAACCCAGTCCGCTCAATCCGTTTCAGAAACTGTTTGGGGATGATCTGGTCGGTATCAACGTTGGCGCGGTTAAGCGGCATTACCCGGCCTTTGTGAGTCCGAAATGGCTGCATGGTGTTACCTCAAAACTCTGCCGTAAGCTTCCTAATGGTTTGCCTTTGTGTACCTTCGTGTCCTTTGTGGTTCTAGTATTTGCACTTCATCGACCCAAAGGACACCAAGGTACACAAAGGATGCGAAAACTTCACATGTCCTCGCCCGAGGTTCCGTTAGTGAAAACGCCAATTGCGAATATCCGTGAAATGCCCGGTGATAGCGGCAGCGGCAGCCATCATCGGACTCACCAGGTGCGTCCGCCCGCCACGCCCCTGGCGGCCTTCGAAATTGCGATTGCTGGTCGAAGCGCAGCGTTCCCCGGGCTGCAGAATATCGGGATTCATGCCCAGACACATCGAACAGCCGGATTCCCGCCACTCGAATCCCGATTCCTGAAAAATCTTGTGCAAGCCCTCGACCTCAGCCGCTCGCTTCACCGCCTGCGAACCAGGCACAACCATGGCCCGCACTTGGGCAGCGACGTGATGTCCCTTGGCCACGCGAGCCGCGGCACGCAGGTCTTCCAGCCGCGAGTTGGTGCAGGAGCCAATGAAAACGCGATCCACAGAAATATCTTCAATGCGAGTGCCCGGCTGCAGTCCCATATATTCCAGCATGCGCTCGATCGCTGGACGATCTGCATCCGTCTTCAAATCGCTTAACTCAGGAATGCGCCCATCGACGGGCGCGATCATTCCTGGATTCGTACCCCAGGTAACAAACGGCGCCAGGCGCGAAGCATCAAGTTCCGCAACCGCGTCGTATCTCGCCCGGGGATCGGAAACCAGCTTGCACCAACGCGCGACAGCTTCGTCCCAGTCGCCGTTACGCGGCGCAAAACGCCGCCCTTTCATGTAAGCAAACGTGGTCTCGTCCGGCGCGATCATCGCGGCTCGCGCCCCGGCCTCGATGCTCATGTTGCACAAAGTCATCCGGCCTTCCATGGAGAGCGCGCGAACCGCTTCGCCGGTGTACTCGATGACGTGGCCGGTGGCACCGTCGATGCCAATCTGTCCAATCACTCCCAACGCCAGATCCTTGGCGCTCACTCCCTCTCCAATGCGGCCACGCACATCGATCTGCATGGTCTTAGGCTTGCGTTGCGGCAGGCATTGGGTGGCGAGCACATGTTCGACTTCCGATGTGCCTATGCCGAATGCCAGCGCGCCGAACGCGCCGTGCGTGCTGGTATGGCTGTCGCCGCAGACGATGGTCATGCCCGGCTGCGTCAATCCCAGCTCCGGCCCGATCACGTGCACGATGCCCTGGTCGGACGAATCCATATCGAACAAGCGCACGCCGAAATCCTTGCAGTTCTGCTGCAGCGCCTGAATCTGCCGGGCGGCAATAGGATCGGTGATAGGAGTGCCGCGAGGGTCGGTAGGAATGTTGTGGTCCACGGTCGCGACCGTGCGCTGAGGCTGGTGCACCTTGCGGCCGGCCACGCGCAATCCCTCGAAAGCCTGCGGCGAGGTGACCTCGTGCACCAGATGCAGATCGATGTAGATCAGCGGGAGCTGTCCGGAGGGAACACAGACCACGTGCTCGTTCCAGATTTTGTCAAATAGGGTGAACTTCTCAGTCATGGTTTTGCGTTGATCCAATCTAACGCGAGAGGGTCGGTTTTTCCAAGCGTCCGGGAAAAAGTCTTCAGAGTGGTAGCACGGAAAAGAAGAAAGGCTGCGAGTTTCCTGTTGCCAGTCAGTCACGCAGCCTACCACAGATTACATCCACAGAGAGCCTTGCAC
>Ga0265760_10000548_pt1 | contig 10609 bp, 14 predicted proteins | sample NZIome_2_FD_200831 | JGI IMG/M metagenome (GOLD analysis project Ga0265760, IMG submission 200831) | Metatranscriptome of rhizosphere microbial communities from Maridalen valley, Oslo, Norway - NZI1 (Metagenome Metatranscriptome) | ecosystem: Host-associated > Plants > Roots > Rhizosphere >...
GAAGAAGCCAGGTGCCGAACCTGGCCTCGCCGCGAAACTGCGAAAGGTGGCGGAAGGCCTTGAGGATCGAGTCCTGTGCGATATCTTCGGCATCGGCTTCATTTCTTACAATCGAAAGCGCGGCCGCATACACGCGTCTGTCGTACGGTTGAATCAGGCGATAGAACAAATCATGTTCGCCGCTCTTGATGCGCTGCATCAGCTCCGCTTCGTAGGCGGCTTCGGCTGGATTTTCCGGCAAGAACGTCATCCCCTCACAAGGTTGCTGCGGCAACTGCTTTTACTCGGAAAGATATTCCGGATCTCTCTTCCACCCGGTCAGCATGGAAACGAAGTTCTGCAAGCCATGTAGCGCGACCATCACCAAGTGGCCGAGGATGAACAGAGCTAGCGCAATCATGCTTAAGAAGTGCCACAGCCTCGCCCAATGGAAACCGCCCATCAGCCATGCCAGTCCGGACAGTTGCGCTGGTTTCCAGATGGCAAAACCGGTGACCACGGAAAGCACTCCTAAAATCATGACTGTGGTGTATGCCTGTTTCTGAAAAGCGTTATAGGCCTTGCGCCGCTGCGGCTTCGGGCCGAAGAAAAAATACCGGCGCACCATCGGCCACACGCCCGCGAAGTCGCGGTGAGTGAACATCACCTGGTGGTAGTTGCCGGAGAATAACTGGTATCCGAGATAAATAACGCCGGTGGCCAGATAGATCCACATAAAGGTCAGGTGCCATTGCAGAGCACCGCCGAGCCAGCCGCCTGTGGCGAGTGACCTGGGCCAGTCGATCAGATTTGTCTGCGGCACCTTGCTGCCAAAGCTGGGGAAGGCACGGAAGATCTGCAAACCACTGCCGATTAATACAAAGAGCGAGATCGTGTTGGCCCAATGGCAGAGACGCACGATGTATGGGTGTTCATAAACAGCAGTCGTCGTGCAACTTTTTTCGTCCTCGATTCGAATGGTTTTGGTTTTCAATGCGGCCTCATCTTCAAATCGAATAGAACTCGGAGTATCCCTGATCTTCCCAGTAGCCTACTTTCGACAAAACATTGGTGACCGTGAGCGTCGTAAGATATTTCGCTTGCTTATAGCCAATTTTGGTCGGCATGCTCAGCCGTAAGGGTGCACCATGCTCCCGCGTTAACGGCTGGTCATACATCTCGTAGCACATGAGCGACTGCGGATGCAGCGCGGTGGCCATGTCCACCGATTCGTAGTAGCTGTCGGCACACTCAACCGTGATGAAGCGGGCGTGCGGATCAGCGCCCACCATGGCTAGAAAATCTGCGAGCCTGGCGCCGCCGAAACGGCCGATGACATCCCAACCTTCCACGCAGATGTGCCGCGTATTCTGAGCAAATTTCGGCAGGGCCGTTATGGCTGCCAGGTTGTAAGTACCTGGCTTCTGGACTTTTCCGCTGACCGCAAGGGACCAGCGGTCGAGGTCCACTTCGGGGTCGTCGACGTCAAATGTGTTGACGTAAAACTTGTCCAGGGGTGTGAGGTCACTCGCCTTAAACCTGGGCGCAAGGTGATGCGAACGGTAACACTTGTCCGACATCCAGTCGCTAAACGCCAGTCCTTTTTTCAGCAGCGGCTTTTGAAACCTAGGAACGGCAAAAGCGGCGAGGGCCGCCAACGGCAGCAGCTTGAACAATTCACGGCGGCTGGCGGCGTTAAACTCCCCCTTGTCAGTAGGCAATGCCATTCGATTTATCGACGTGTCTGGTGAATTTTAGTAGCGGATCACTCGCAGCTGACCTAGTGGCCGACATGCGGTTTGAGGTCATCGGAACTCATCAACTCGACGCCATCTGGGTGTTTCTTGTTCTTCAACGTCTACTTGCCATCTTTTTCGGCGATGCAGCCGGTAAACGTCATCTGTTTGCCCATGGCATCTGACTTTTCAAGAAGGAATCGCCGGTCATGGCGGTCTGTCCGAACAACGAGGCCGAACTCGCCAGCATAAGCACGGTCATACAATTCATGCCAATTTTCCTATTGTTCCTCTTGAAATTAATAAGCTGATCGAATATCGATGCCGTCGTTTTTTGATGCGAATGCCCTGATGCCGCCGAACCACAGTAGAGTTGACTATCGAGGTGGCAAGAAGTTTCAACAAAGGACAAGAGACTTAAACCTCGCGAGATTTCGCTGAATGCACGCTTCATCGCTCTCCCCAAGCTCTGTTCAGATCCAGGCTGCCGTTGAAATCCCATAACGCGCCGCGTCCGCCACAAACGCCCAGCGGCTTCCTCCTAGTCTCCTTATCGAAAACGCCTCGGACCGAGATCGCGCTCCGCCCCGCAGTTTGCACCCGAGGCGTTTCCGATCAGGGGGCTAGCGACTAATCGAGACCCAGCGAAAGGTGGAGTAGCCACGCGGAAATTGCAGGTGATCAATCGGGGTCGTCAAGTCCAGAAGTTTTGTACCGCGCTGAAATGCACATGTACCATGAATGGAGGTTTCCCCGGACCAAAAATGACGACGGGAACCGTGCAAAAAGGTCCACTGATATGGCTGGGATTGATGGTGCTGGTTGTCCTTTTGGGGCTGTGTACGACCTTCGCGTTGGTAGCGACGGTGGCACAAGCCTGGCAGGAACACGCCCAGGCGCGATGGCCGGAGGTGACGGCGCGCGTTGACAGATGCGACCTAATTAAGTCGAGCACCGGCCGGAAGAAGCACGGATGGTACTACATCAGTTGCCGATTGAGCTACGTGGTGGGCGCTGAGCAGAATGCGACGAACGTCTATTCGACCAAAGGTCCTCCGGCGGACGTTCGGCAATACCCGCCCAACCAGATTGGACCGTTCGAAGAGTGGGTGGACCAGCATCCGCCAGGGACGCCGATCGTCGTGCGTTACGATCCTGCCGACCACACGAAAGTAGTGCTGGTGGCGAACTACATGCCGCGCGGTGGACCGCGAACTCCGAACAACGTGAAGCTGCTGGAATTCCTGGCAGGAAGTTTTCTGGCCCTGCTGGCGATTGCACGAATCACACGCCCGCGAACCCTTTGGCGAAGCGGAAGTTCTTCAATGCCGCGGAACCCATAGGCTCTCGCGTTTCCGTCAAGTTCTGTTTGAAGGGGCGAACTGTCGGCTTCCGTGATAATCCAAAGCTTTTCGCCCGCTGCTGTGGTGTAGCCGCTCAGCAGCCGAAGCTGGCTTTGGCGCAACGCAAAGCAACAGCACGGTCAACTTCTTTGGCAGCAGCACCGCGCCCCAGATCCTTAGCTGGAGCGATACTGGAGGAAAGCAAATACGAGGTCGTCGCCGGGCACGTCGCCTGAGAGCGGCGAAACTGGCGGAACTCGAAACAACCACGACGAAGCGAAGCTTCGTCGTTACCTACTCGGCACGTGTACCCCAGATGAGGCGAATGACATCGACCGTTCCATTCTAAGTGAAGACTCGCAGCCGATTCTGGAAGTCGTCGAGGACGAACTGATCGAAGACTACATTACCGGCGAGCTGGACGAACCTGATCGACGTCGCTTCGAGGGGCGACTACTCCGCAGCAACTCAATCGCCAAAAAAATTCAGATTTCTGCGCTGCTGCTGGGCCGCCAAGATGCGGCTCGAGAAATAACGAGAAGGATCGCAGCTGAGGCTGCGAAGGCGTCTGCTACACCGATCGAGGAAAAGCTGCTAGGCATGGTGCGGGAACTTCTCAGAAACGATGCAGTTGGGGCAGAGGACAACTTTTTCTTGGCGGGAGGGCACTCCTTGTTGGGTATGCAGCTCGTGATGCGCATGCGGAACGTTTTCGGTGTGGATCTGACATTGCGACAGCTGTTTGAAGCCCCCACCGTTGAGCGTTGGGCTCTGTTGGTCGAGACCATGCTCATCGACGTCGTCGAAGTCAGACAACGGAGAGCTACCTCACTTCCTCCTCCGCCGAGGAAACCTTACGTTTTGGGGTCGAACTTCGATCTGTCCTATCTGGAACGCCTCCGCGCGGGCGATAGGAGGACTCAGGAGCACTTCGGTAGGTACTTCGGCGCGCTCATCAAAATAAAATTGGGTTCAAAGCTGAATTCTCCAGAGGGCATTGCGGAAGTCCAGCAGGAGGCTTTCGCGCGATTCTTCTCGGCCCTGCACGATGGGAAGATAACGGAACCGGAGCGCCTAGGCTCCTTCGTGGACTCGATCTGCAACGACGTCTTACTGGAGTTCACAAGGGGGCACGGCTAGGCAGGTCAGCAGCATGGAAACGGACAGAGTTTCCTGAGAAAGCGCCCGAGTTGGTCAGTCTCCTTGCCGCCAAGGAAGCCGCCGAAAAGGTCGGCGAAATCATGAACGGTTTTATCAAAATCGACCAGCAGTTGCTGCGAAAGCTAACATCTACGGAGATGTCGTGACCAATGAGATGGCTCAGGCTCACTCCAAGGTGGTTCGACTGGCCATCCCGAAACCATCGTGATTTGAAGTGATTTGTCGTGGTGCAAGTGCTTTAGAATCTGGCGGAGAGAGTGGGATTCGAATCCACGCTAAAACGTACGTAGAACAACTTACAGCGCACGGACGGCTAACAAATACACGGAAGAACATGTAAGTTCAGGTTAAGTGATTGCCAAGTGATTGCACACCGTTATATCAAACGGAAATCACCAGCCACACGGGCGGAAGCGGAATCGGTGAGCCCGGCCTCCTTAGCGAATTCCGGCCAGCTCTCTATCGCGGCATGAACCTCCCTTGACAGGTCGTCCGCCCTCGCCACTCCGAAGCGTTCCGCTTCTTTAAGAAGGTCCGCGCGATCAATGTCTTTAAATTTGCCATTCACGCTCATCAGGTGCTGGTAAGTCCATTCACCCTTTGGGTTATAGGCATGGGTTACGTCATAGGCTGGTGCGAGTTCCCAATTTCCTCCTTGCTTCATGAGAAACGCAAAATTCTTGGTATGGTCGTCGCAATTACGCGCCATGACATTGAATGCCATCCGGCGAAAGACCTGTTCCAAAGCCGCATCCCCCAAATTCAACTTTGAGACAACGATGAAGAGTTGGGCGTAGGCGTGAGTGGCACGCTGTTTGAAGTCCAGGTGGTCCATCGCACAAAGCGTCTGCACATGATGTTTGATGGTATGACCGTCCACTACGTCGCGGTCAAAACGGCGTGTCATAAAGTGAGCCCGCCCATTCTCCTCAAGCAACCGGCATTCGTGCCTGACGATCCCTGCCCGTCTGGCCATCAGATAATATGCGTACTCGATCCGGCCGTAATCGGCCCCCGTCCCCAACTCGAAATCTTTGCCGGTACCATCGAATTTCAAAAGCCAATGCTCAAAGCCTTTTGCCGCATCGAACTGCCCGCTGCGGATAATGTTCGTTTTAGGGTTCCAGGCAATGACCGCTTTCGCGCGCGCGCCTCCCGCCGAAGTACCTACGTGAATGATATTGGCAAGTGCTGCTTGGGCAGGAGCGTCGTGCGTGAGATCTCCCTCGATCAGCTGGCGTGCTTCCTCCACGAGGGATTTCATTTCAAGAGGTGCAGCGCTTTCTCTATGAGAACCTCGCTCTGGCTTGAACTCCAGGGCACCCATTCCTCGCTTGCCCATGTAGGCCAAGCGGTCGAGCGGTGTCACAGCACTCTTTTCCATACCGTGCTGGGCCATCCACGCATCAATGAGAGCATTGCCGAATGCGTCGGGCAATGCGTCAGCCAGCATTCCAGGCAAGCGATGAAATGTTGGAACAGGAAGATTGGGAAAAATAAACGTGGGGGTTCGATCGTCCACGGGCAGAGTGAGGGGCGCTAGTTCGCTTGCTGCGCGTCGCCAAGCTGGCTCATATGCAAAAGCATAAAAACCGAGTTTTGGATCGAGTGCGACGGCACCTACCCGCTTCCCCCAAATACGAACTTCAATGACCCGGACATCTTTCACAGTCCGACCTTTTGTTGTTTTCGCGATCGGCGCACACGCTGTGGCGGCTTGGCTCTACGCAACAGTGCGAGCGGATCGACGGTCGTCTCGGGGGCGAGCATCTCTATTCCCTGCGTGTAACCAAGAGCCTTGAGGGTCCTCAGCAGCGTTTCAACGGTTGATCCGTTTCCGGATTCAAGGTTGCGTAGAGCTCTCTCTGAAATCCCTGCCTTCCCGGCTGCGGCTCTCTGATCGATATTGCGCGATAAACGGAGGCGCCGGAGACGCTCACCAAGATTAGCCTGCAGTTCATCCGGGGTTTTGAATGCAATATCTTCCATATCGGTATATTATGCCCTATTATGCCTGAAATCAATTCCAATAGGCTTAAAGTGACCTATTGGATATATATCTAGCAATAGGCATATATTTGCCTATTACACTATATTGCATAATAAATCGGTATAAAAGTGCCGCTTAGAATAGAAAATAATTATTCCATTTATTATCAACTGTTTACGGATCGGGGACGGCTTGCGCCGCGTGGGAGGGAAGTTTCTCTGCTGCATGCGATCGCCGGATGGGCAGGAGTTCTGGAATGGGACTGAGTACCACGAGATTGTTCCCTACGAGAAGATTGTTTCCTTGATGTACTTTTCTGACCAGGTGGGAAACAAGATTGACCCTTCCCAATTAGGCATTGAACATGAGGCCATCGAGGGTGCTTACGACGTGACTCTTTTTGAGGATCTCGGAAATGGCCAGACGAAGCTTACCTTCATTGGAAATGAACCCATGGAGAGCGTAAAGAATAGCGGGCAACTCGAGGGCTGGAACCAGATACTCGACAAGCGGCGGGTTCATGCTACTACTTCACGAATCCTGTGCTGGGGCAGAAGCCTCCCGCGGGAGAAGATCCGAAGCGCGACCACTACAAGTCAAAGGCCGACATCGTTGCGTTCGTCAAGAAATCCTTCGCCGATGGCGCAACCGCCATCCAGTCGAAAGGCGAAAAAGGCCTGACGACGGAGGTTGTTTATTTCCCCCAGCAGAAAGCGCGCGTTATCGACATTGCATACGGCATCATCGAGCATAGCGGTGAACACTACGGCCAGCTCGTTGTGTACTACCCCTCGCAGGTCTTGTGCCGCCGGAGTCGCGGCCCAAGAAGTAAAGCTCAAGAGACCAGGTACCCCGTCCTTATCGCGCGCCATCTGCGCGAATGGGCGGGGATTTTGGTTTTTGGAACCTTAGTATTCAATGCGCCGCGCGGCATATGGATATCTCTGCTTTCGTTCGGCTGCAAGATTTGGGGTTCGGTCGCGCGCCGCCCGTCTCGCCGTCCAGTGCGTATTCCACAATGAGGAAGGAACTCGCTCTGAGTTTCTCTCGTTGCTTCGCCAGCGCCCCAACGGTGTCCAGGATCGACGAAAATCGATCTAATGTATTCCTCTGTAGCCCTGTGTTCTCGGGGGGGAGATTTTGGTCCTCCGCGCGGAGAACGCCATGCTTTCCTTCGCGAACTTTGTCGAACAAGATGGTCCCGCTCAACGTCATCCTGCGCGAGCAACTGAACGTAAAGCAAAGGCAGCGTATCTCGGAGACCCCGGCTAAGGGCGGCGGAGGCTTAGTTGAAAACCTGCTTCTCGTCACTTGGCCGGATGGTCGCCTTTCCGGGCGAGCGACCTTGGCTCGGCTGTCGCCTTCAGGGCTCAGTACTCATCGAGTGCTATTTGAAGGATGTTCGGCGGATTAGTACCGATAGACGCCGTTCGATCCTTCGATCTTCCACAGGGTGTCAATGAGTGCATTATCGCTAATGCGCTTACCGACACTGGATCAGTACCGAAATGTCGGCTAGTGTTTAGCAATCCGCCGGCCACTGAGATCTCAGTTTCTTGCTTCCAGGCCAGCTCACTCATCGAGCAAGAGTTTGAGCGGACCTCGGACATTCGTCTTCTTCCCGGGTTTAGTTTGCGCTTTCGCAGCGGCCTTCGCTGGTGGCCTCTTTCGCGCGAACACGATAACCTTTAGGCCAAACGTCTGCTGCTCGATTTGTATTCCGCGGATGGGCACGGCGGACGAGGCAGGTAGACCATGAGTAAATCAGGGCACGCCAAACTTTCCACGGAACGCGGCGATGGACACAGACGCTCGCCATTGCGAAGCACACGGCGCGTCCTGATTGTCGCTGTGCCTCCGGTGAGGACACTGGACGTGTTCGGCCCGCTGGAGGTGTTCGGAGATGCCAATCGCTCTCGGAGCGACGGGGCTATTTACGAAATCAATATCATCTCGGGCGGAACGGATCGGGATGTTCTGACTCATCTCGGTACGACGCTGCGAACGGATCGAACCTATGGCGAGTATCGTGGTCCGGTCGATACACTTCTTGTCGCCGGGTTCGACGGCGTTTCGAAGGTCCGATACGATTCGAAGTTTCTAAGTTGGCTGAAAGATCGATGCAGCAGCAGCCGACGGTTTGGCTCGGTCTGCACAGGCGCGCTCGTCTTGGCAGAAGCTGGCCTGCTCGATGGGCGTCGCGCGACTACCCACTGGAACTGGTGCGATGAGCTTGCGCGGGACTACCCGCGTGTAACCGTGGACCCCAACCCCATCTATGTTCGAGATGGAAACTGCTATACGTCAGCAGGGGTGACGGCCGGAATCGATCTCGCACTCGCTTTAGTGGAAGAGGATCTGGGCAGGTCAGTCGTACTTAAGGTTGCTCAAATGATGGTGGTGTTTCTGCGGCGGCCGGGCGGCCAATCGCAGTTCAGCGCCACTCTCATGGCCCAGATGTCTGCGAAATCACCCTTCAACGATTTGCTCGCATGGCTTCCTGACAATATCCAGCGCAATCTCTCCGTCAAAAGTCTCGCCCAACGTGCAGCTATGAGTCCCCGGAACTTTGCTCGCCTGTTTCGGCAGGAGGTGGGTAGGACGCCGGCAAGGTATATAGAGGACCTCCGCCTTGAAGCTGCGCGCCGTCAAATCGAATCGGCAGCGATGAGTCTCGAGGAAGTAGCGGCTTCTTGCGGCTTCACTTCTTCTGAGACACTTCGCCGCGCATTCGAGCGCCGGCTGGGTGTCACGCCTCGCCAATACAGGACCTCTTTTGGGCGCGCACGGGTGCGGTAATTTTCTCGCTTGCCGATTGGCAGGAATGGCTGTTTCTTTGTCCTTAATCGCTTGGTCCTCTCGAATCGACCCCTGCATCCAAAGCGTTGTATGAGAATGCTGGCGTGGCCGCCAAGATCAACTCTTCAGGAGAATCGTCATGAATAACCTCGACCTCATGTTGAGACGCAACAAAGAGTCCGCTGCCCCTATGCCGTCGCTTCCACAATCTTTGAAAACTTTGAAGGCAGTCATCATCGGTTGCGCCGATATGCGCGTTGATCCTGCTCAAGTGCTTGGAATCAAGTCCGGTGAGGCCGTCGTAATGAGAAACATCGGCGGTCGAGTCACGCCCAGTCTGCTGGAGGAGTTCGGTCTGCTCGGACGAATCGGAGAGGTTGCCGGAACGATTCCGGGAGGCGGCGGTGAGTTTCACTTGATCGTACTTCATCATACGGATTGCGGCAGTACGCGTCTCGTGGGAGATCCAGCCATGCTGGCACACTACTTTCAGATACCGGAAAGGGAAGTGGAGACCAAGTCAGTCCGCGATCCACGCAAGTCAGTGGCTGTCGACGTTGCTGCGCTCAGGGCGATTTCGGCATTGCCCGATGAGTGGCTCATCTCCGGCCTCGTCTATGACGTCGCGACCGGGCTTGTTGAGGTTGTCGTGCCTGCAGCGCCAATTCGCACCGCCCAAGCCAGCCTGACGACCGAGGCTGCGTAAAGAACGCTGGTGTCACCGCGCAGGAACTGGGCGCGGAGTGCATGTTTCCGACTTACGTCGCGGAGTGATAGGGCTTTATGAGCAGTCCTTTGTTTGTGAGTGAGAGATCGAAGCCGGGGTTGACGACGCGGCCGCTTTCTGTGGGCTGCCTCATCTGTGAACGGATGGATCAGATCGACTTCACGGGACCGTTTGAAGTTCTGTCGCGCATGCCCGACCCCACGGTCCAGATCATCGGGAAAGAACGTTCTCCTATTCGCGACGTTCAGGGGCGGATTGCCTCTCTCTCTCTTGCAGTTCCGATCGGCTCGTGCGGGCAGCGAGTTCCGGGACTCTGCCAAGGTGTGAGTGCCGCGCTATCCGGAAGTTGGCCGGTACACCGATAGGTGAACCTGAACTCGGACATCCAGTCTAGTTTGGTGGCTAACTGCTCAGTAGACGGTGGTCGACTCTTACTTCGCTAGCACCGCGTCCTCGGACAAGTAGGCTTCCCAGATACAACGTCAACACCTTTTTGAATTCAGCCACAACCAGGACTTTCCCTTTGGGATCTGCTTCCCCATAGAGGGTCATCATGCCTCTGACTATCTGGAGAGATACGTTTGCAGCAAGTAGAGACTGTTCCTTCGAAAGCGACGGATTCTTCGCCTGAAAGGCATTTGCAATTGCGACTCGTGAAGCCTTTCGGGCTGCAGGGTCGCGGCGAAAGCGGATTGGCGCGGCCAGCAGGCTCGGATAAGCGGGACGCTCCTGGGCGAATTGGGTGATGCGTTCGATGAACAGATCGGCGAACTCCGCATGGGTGAGTATCTCCGCCTGCTCCATCAGCGGCTTCCAATGCGCCTCCATCTCTTGGGAATATTGATTTACCAGGGTGAACGCGATGGACTGTTTA
>Ga0265760_10000549_pt1 | contig 10602 bp, 10 predicted proteins | sample NZIome_2_FD_200831 | JGI IMG/M metagenome (GOLD analysis project Ga0265760, IMG submission 200831) | Metatranscriptome of rhizosphere microbial communities from Maridalen valley, Oslo, Norway - NZI1 (Metagenome Metatranscriptome) | ecosystem: Host-associated > Plants > Roots > Rhizosphere >...
GTATCGAAGAAGCGCGCTAAGTACTCCAGCGGATGCTGCCTGCGGTGCGACATGCCCGACGGATAGAAAACGCCGTCCCAGTCTTTGTAAGACCAACCCGCCGTACCGATGCGGATATCGTGATGGGCAACTTGGGGCAAACGCACTTGGGCCGAGGATTCCATACGCGGAACCGCAGACGGAGGGCAGGAGCAAGGTTAGCACAAGGGTCGCAATACCTATGATACGTTTCCCAGTCTTTGGAAGACCAGCCCGCCGTGCCGGTTGGCCCAGAGAAGGAACTTGCGGCAGCCCGCAATTTGTGCGACACAAGAGAATGAACTCGCGTTTAACCTCCACCCTCATTTGCTGCCTTTTTCTAGCATCACTGACCCCTGTGGCAGCCCAGGAGAGACCTGACGCCGCCTACATTCGCTCGCTGGAATTGCAATGGACCGAATCGTACAAGCAGCGTCAAGTCGACATGCTTGCTTCCCTGCTGGCCGACGACTTTGTCATCACCATTGAAGACGGCAGTACGTACAGCAAGACGGGCTATATCAGCCACAGCGCCGAGCCTTCGGTTCACGTGGAAGTGGCCGAAATGTCCGACCTCAAGGTTCGTATGCACGGGAACACCGCCGTCGTGACGGGCGCATATCACGAAATAGGCGAGTCCAACCGCAAACGCTACGAGTATCACGACCGGTTCACCGATATCTGGATGAAGAACGGGGGCAAATGGCAGGTTGTGGCTTCGCATTACAGCGTGCCAGTGAAGTAGGGATCAGGGTTCACTCCAGCGACAGGACCACCCAATACACGCCTGTGGGATACGTCTCGGTGCGGGCATAACAGGTGCCCACCGAGAAGCCGCGCAGATTGTGGCTGGCGAGCACGCGTCCGGCATTTGCGGGCAACGTTTCCGGATGCACGCTCGTGTAGGTCATCACAGTGTAGCGTTGCGAGAGTTGATGAACTGCTGAGGTGCCTAGCTTGTCGGCCTGCGCCATGGAGCAGGCGGCCGCGTCTGCGTTAGGCAAATCACTGCGGACGAGATCGGGTTGGCTAGCTTGACGCCGCGCGTGCGCCACGGTCGCCGCAATCCGCTCCTTCACCTCAGCCGTTGAGTAACTGGGCAGGGCATGCCCGAAATCCTGCACAATGTAGAGACGGTCTCCGGTGCGGACCACTCCTAACCCGATCACGTTGTAAGCCGGATTGAGCAGGTTGGCGCGATGCGGAGGAGACAGCATGAGATGTTTGTGCCCGTCTGCGGCGTCGAAGTCGAGCGCGACGTTCTCGCCTTCCTGATCGAGTTGCGCAGCGGTCGCGGTCGCCAAGCGTTGAGGAAGGGAGGGCTCACCGTCGAACTGGTGCGAAAGCTGACGCGCCGCGAACATCGCCTCGGCGTGCGCGCGTGCCGCCCGGCAAAGTCCGGCATCGAGCGTCAGATGCGCAGCACCGGCCTGCGCTCTCGCCTGATTCGCCAGATCCAAGAGTTGCTGTTCGGCTTGTGAATCGTAGTCGCTGAAAGAAATATCGGGAGCGGCTGCGGCGGCCGGCTTTAGAGTCGCGCGCTGCGCCGATTGGCCCGCAGGACCGTCGTTTCTCCATGATGCAGCCATCACTTGAGACGACGGCGAAAGCGAGGCGGCGCCCGCCACCAGCAAAAGTGCCATCGCTAATCTTTTATCGATCACTGGCTTGATCTCATACAGGCTTTTGGCATTACTTGGCCTACTCAACTCAACCTGGGGGGATCTGACTTCAGGTTCAAAACTTGCCGCTAGTGCTAGGCTAGAGGCTGGAAGCCAGCCTGAGAAGTTACCTTCGCTATGGAACTTTGGATCACAGGGGTCATCGGCCTGTTGTTTGGCAGCGTGCTCGCCTGGCTCGTGCTGCGCTCCCGAACCGCGACGCTTAGCGCGCGCTTGTCCTTGATGGAAAAGGAATTAGCAGCCGGAAAGGCTGATCTGGCAGGGCTTCAGAAGGCACACACCGATCTGGTCGCTGGCAAGGCCAGGCTCGAGTCCGATCTCGCATCGGAACGGAGGACCAACGCCGAAAAGATAGAGTTAGTGACTCGCGCGAGTGAAGAATTGCGCAACGCCTTCAAGGTCATGGCCTCAGACGCGTTAAAGAGCAACAACTCGTCTTTCCTGGTGATCGCCGAGGAGACTCTGAAGCGCTTCCAGAGCCAGGCCCGGGGCGACCTTGAAGCTCGTCAAAAGGCTGTGGCCGACCTGGTTGCTCCGGTGCGCGATTCCCTGAATAAAGTGGATGCGCAGATTCAGCAGATGGAGGTTGCACGCGGGGACGCTTACGGCGAACTGCGCGCCCAGGTGCAATCGCTCATCACGACTCAGAAAGAGTTGCAGTCAGAGACCGGCAATCTGGTGCGGGCGCTGCGCACTCCGAACGTGCGTGGGCGCTGGGGAGAGATTCAGTTGCGCCGCGTGGTCGAGATCGCCGGCATGCTCTCTTACTGTGATTTCACGGAACAGGAGTCCGTGACCACAGAGACCGGCAGGCTGCGTCCTGATCTGGTGGTGAAGCTGCCCGGCGGCAAGAACGTGGTCGTCGACGCCAAGACGCCGCTGCAGGCCTTCCTCGATGCGTTTGAAACCAATGACGAAGAAACCCGGCGTACCTGCCTGGCCAACCATGCGCGGCAGGTCCGCGATCACATGAAGACTCTGGCCGGCAAGAATTACTGGGAGCAGTTCGATCCCACGCCCGAGTTCGTGGTGATGTTTCTTCCCGGGGAAACATTTTTTAGCGCGGCGCTGGAGCAAGATTCCAGCCTGATTGAACAGGGAGTGCTAAGCCGCGTGATTCCGGCATCGCCGACCACGCTGATCGCGCTGCTGAAAGCGGTCAATTACGGATGGAATCAGGAAAAACTGGCGCGCAACGCCAAGCAGATCAGCGAACTCGGCAAGGAACTCCACGACCGCCTGCGCCTTTTAGCGGGCCACATCACCCAGGTCGGCACTGGGCTCGACCGCGCAGTCGAGTCTTATAACAAAGCTGTAGGATCGCTCGAGAGCCGGGTGTTGGTTTCGGCGCGCAAGTTTGCCGAGCTGGGCGCGTCAGTGGCCGACGACATTCCAGAACTCGCCCCCATCGAAACCACGGCGCGGGCGCTCTCGTTTGAGTGGGACGACGAAGACACCTCCCCAGAAACCACCGAGGATGAGCGGAAGGCAGGCTGAAACCGCTCTAATGTTCCGACTCCTTCTCCAAGCTCTCTTCGTGAGGGAATTCTTATCCCGCACGTCCGCACCCTGTCAGTCTTCGTTCCGCGGGATTCCGGGAACGCGCAGCCGACTCGCTTTCCGCCTAAAGATTGCCTCGCTACCGCCGATAACGTAATTGAAGAGGCTGCATCGTAAGCGGCATCGCTCTCCCCTCGTTCAATCCCTCTTCGCGAAAGCCATGTGGCAAGGAGTTATCGGGCCCGTGAAGCGTGCAACCGCATCTCACTTCGACAAAGTAGGGATCGCCATCCCTCCGGCCACAGCCTCGTCCGACGCGCCGATGGACGCCCCGCTCCGGCGCAGAGTTACAGTCGGTTTCATCGTAGCCGTACTACTGACCATCTTCATCGGCGTTTCCTCATGGCGTGGCGCCCGGCGGGCGGAGCAGGACGCCTACTGGGTATCCCACACTCATGAGGTGATGCAGACAATTCAACGCACGTCCAGACACGTGATTGAAGCTGAAACCAGCGCCCGCGCCTTTGCCTTGACCGGGCAAGACCCGTTGCTTTCGAACTACCGGAAGGCCCGAGTCAGCATTCTTGAGGACGAAAACACCCTGCGCCACCTCACGGCGGACAATCTGGGCCAGCAGCGGCGGTTGGACGTGCTTTGGACGCAAGTAAACACGGCGACCGAATTCGCCGCAAACATCATTGCCGAACGTCAGAGGACGCAGCTTTATCCGGGAGTTCGAGATGCTCTGGAGGTCGAACGGCTCCTCGACGCGGTGCGTTCAACCACTCACGATATGTATGAGGAGGAGACGCGGCTGCTGGGCCAGCGCACTCAAAGAGCTCAGGCGGGGCAGCGGTTCACGAGGGTCATCGCCTTATCGGGTGCCTGTCTCGGGGTGGGCTTGTGGGTGTTGGCGCGGCTCGCCGTCAACCGCGAGATTGACGTCAGCTCTCGGGCACAGGCACAACTCAGCACTCTCAACGCCGAGTTGGAACAGCGCGTAGAGCAACGCACATCGGCCCTGCAGTCCGAAATCGCCGACCGAAAGCGAGCTGAGGGGGCGGGAGTGCAGGTGCTCGCGGAGTTGGCCGAGCAGAAATACGCTCTCGACCAACACGCCATCGTTGCTACCACCGACGTGCAAGGAACGATCACGTATGTGAACGACAAGTTCTGCGCCATCAGCAAATACTCGCGCGAGGAACTGGTAGGCCAGAACCACCGCATCCTCAACTCCGGCCACCACTCCAAGGAGTTTTTTCAGCAGATGTATCACACCATCGCCAACGGGCAGGCGTGGCGGGACGAAATCTGCAACCGCGCCAAAGACGGTTCGATCTACTGGGTCGATACCACCGTCGTCCCGTTCCTCGACGCCTACGGCAAGCCCAGACAGTACATGGCGATCCGCGCCGACGTCACCGAGCGAAAGCGGGCGGAGGAAGCCCGCGAGCGCCTGGCCGCGCTGGTCGACTCCTCCGACGACGCAATTATCAGCAAGACCCTGGACGGAACCATCAAGACCTGGAATCGCGGCGCTGAGAGGGTGTTCGGGTATTCGTCGGCGGAAATGGCGGGCAAACCCATGTTGCTACTCATCCCGCCAGATCGCGTGAATGAGGAATCCGAGATTCTGGCCCGAATCCGGCGCGGCGAGAGCGTCGAACATTTTGAGACCGTGCGGGTTCGGAAGGATGGCAAGAAGATTGACATTTCTGCGACCATCTCGCCAATCAAAGACAGCAGCGGCGCGATTGTGGGCGCCTCAAAAATTGCCCGCGACATCACCGAGCGCAAGCAAACTGAAGACCGTCTCGCGGGACAGACGGAAGAACTTTCCCGGCAAGCCGAGGAGTTGCTGCGTTCGCAGCTGGCCCTTGAAACCCAGACTCTGATGCTGCAATCCGTGCTGGACAGCATGGCCGAGGGACTGGTCGCCGCCGACGCGCAGGGAAAATTCATCATCTGGAACCCGGCCGCGGTGAAGATTCTTGGCATGGCGGCGGCGAACTTGACGAGCCAGCAATGGACCGCACACTACGGCCTCTACCTGGAAGACATGGTCACACCTTTTCCCGCCGATCAGCTGCCTTTGGCTCGCGCTATCCGCGGGGAATCAAGTTCTGCCCAGATGTTTGTGCGCAACCCGGAACTCGAGCAAGGGACCTGGATTGAGGTTGGCGGCGGCCCCTTGAAAGACAAAGACGGGGCGGTGCGCGGTGGCGTAGTGGCTTTCCGTGACATCACGCAAAGAAAAGCGGACGAGCGCGAGATTCGCAAACTGAATGAAGAACTGGAAGAGCGGGTAGTGCAACGTACCGCGCAGCTGGCGGCCGCCAACCATGAGTTGGAAGCCTTTACCTACTCCGTGTCCCACGATCTGCGGGCCCCGCTGCGTCATATCGGTGGTTTCTCCAAGATCTTGTCCGAGGATTTCGGTCCCGGAATGCCCGCGGAAGCCCAGAATCACCTGAAACGAATCGAAGATGGCGTTCACCGCATGGGGTTGCTGGTGGATGAGTTGCTGAATCTGGCGCGGGTCGGCCGTCACGCTCTCCATCTCGAGGCCACGGGGTTGAATTTCCTGATCGAGGACGTTGTATCCCTGCTGCAGCCGGAAACTGAAGGCAGAGCCGTGACCTGGAAGATAGCGGAGTTGCCGTCGGCGGAGTGCGATCCCATCCTGATCAAGCAAGTTTTTCAAAACCTGCTGGCCAACGCTCTCAAGTTCACCCGAACCCGCGACCGCGCCGTCATCGAGATCAGTCAGCAGCTGGTAGACGGGCAGATGGTCGTCGCCATTTCCGACAACGGTGTCGGCTTCAACATGAAGTACAAAGACAAACTGTTCGGCGTTTTCCAGCGCCTGCATCGGGTCGAGGATTTCGAAGGCACGGGCATTGGCCTGGCCACCGTGCAGCGCATCATTCACAAGCACGGAGGCCGGGTGTGGGCGGAGGCGGAACTGGATAAGGGCGCGACGTTCTATTTCACGCTCGCAGCTGAACCCGCCGCAGCCAAGCCGGAAGAGGCTCATTCAGATGACGCGAAACCAATTGCTGTTGAGAACAAAACAGCGGCCGCAGGAGCCCAATCATGAACCCAAACGAAGTCGATATTCTATTGGTCGACGATAGTCAAGACGACGTAGATCTCACTCTGCACGCGTTGCGTGCGGAAAATCTGGCCAACCGCGTCTTCGTCGCCCGCGATGGTGAGGAAGCGCTCGATTTCCTGTTCTGCTCCGGAGCTCATGCCGGAAGATCCTTTGACCATCCTCCGAAACTGGTTCTGCTGGACCTGAAGATGCCCAAAGTGGATGGGATGCAGGTCCTCAAGCGGGTCAAAGGCGATGCGCGGACCCGGACCATCCCGGTTGTTCTGATGACTTCGTCGCGGGAAGAGCGGGACATGGTTAGCGGCTACGACCTCGGCGTCAACAGCTACCTCCAGAAGCCCGTGGACTTCGACGAGTTCCGCAAAATGGTGAAGTTGTTGGGACTTTACTGGCTGGTGACCAACCGGCCTCCCGTAACCAATGGCACTCCGCAAATGCCAGGGCAGGCGAAATGAGGGGTACTGGAACCAAGCTCGAAAAGCAAGCCTCCGTCCACAACGAGGTCAAGCTGCGGGTCCTGATGGTGGAAGACAATCCGCTCGACGCAGCGCTGGCGGTGCGGGCGCTGCACAAAGATGGTTTCGACGTCACCGCCGACGTTGTACAGGATGAATCTGGCTTCATCAAGGCGCTTCACACCCACCCGCCCGAGGTAGTGCTCGCCGATTACAACCTGCCGGGCTGGAAAGGGATGGACGCGCTCAGCGTGATTCAACGCGAAGGTCTCGATATTCCGATGATTCTGGTTTCAGGTGCGCTGGGCGACGTGAACGCCGTCGAATGCATCAAGCAGGGCGCTACCGATTACGTCCTCAAAGATGGACTGGCGCGACTGCCGGAAGTTATTCGCCGCGCCTTGCGGGAAAAATACGAACGCGGTTTGCGACTTAAGGTGGAAGAAGACCTCGCGAGGAAAGTGGATGAACTGGCCCGCTCCAACGCCGACCTGGAGCAGTTCGCCTATGTAGCGTCTCATGACTTGCAGGAGCCGCTGCGCATGGTGACAGCCTATACCCAGCTGCTGGGGGAACGGTATCGCGGCCGGCTCGACGAGAATGCTGACAAGTTCATCGGCTACGCCAGCGAAGGAGCTCTCCGGATGCAGGTCCTGATTCAGGATCTGCTGGCGTTCTCCCGAGTCGGACGGAAAGACGCTAGCAAAAGCTTTGATTGCAACGACGCAGTCAAAGAAACCCTGCTGGCTCTCACCTCCGCGATTGAAGAGAGTGGCGCCGTCGTGACCCACGGCGAACTCCCCACGCTCTGGGCGGATCGCACGCAGATCGTGCAGCTGTTCCAGAATCTGATCGGAAACGCCATCAAGTTTCACGGCAAGGAACCGCCCACAGTTTCAGTGCAGGCTGAAAAAGTGGGCGAGCAGTGGCAGTTCAGCGTAAGCGATAACGGAATCGGAATCGAGCCGCAGTACGCGGAAAATGTCTTTGTCGTCTTCCAGCGCTTGCACGGACGCAGCGATTATCCCGGCAACGGCATCGGCCTAGCCATCTGCAAGAAGATCGTCGAGGGCTATGGCGGGAAGATCTGGGTCGAGTCGCAAGGCGGCTCGGGTTCCAGCTTCAAGTTCACCATGCCCTGCCAAGGTCCTGATGCGGCAGAAGGAGCGCGTCCATGAAGCTGCCACTTGAACTCCTGGTCGTGGATGACAACCCAGCCGACGTGGCCCTGCTTCGCGAGGCGCTGGCGGGAAGCAAGCATCGCAGCCAGATAAACAGCGTCAGTGACGGTGCGGAAGCGCTGGCCTTTTTAAATCAAAGAGAGAAGTACGCAAAAGCGGCCCGCCCGGCCCTGGTCATCCTCGACCTGAATCTGCCGAAGAGAGGCGGCCTGGCGGTGTTGGCTGCGATGAAGGCAGGACCGGATCTGCGGCGGATTCCAGTCGTCATCTTCAGCACCTCCGAGCTGCGCCAGGATATTGTGCGCAGCTACGAGATGGGCGCCAATTGCTATGTCAGAAAGCCGGGAAACATGAGTGATTTCTTTTCCGCGGTGAAAGCGATTGAAGAATTCTGGCTGGGCGCTGCAATCCTGCCACCACAAGGAGAGTAATGGATCACCAAACCACGCAAGTATTGCTCATAGAAGACAACCCCGGAGACGCGGATCTGGTTCGATTGCGCCTGGTCGAAGGGCAATCTCCAGTAACCGTGAATTGTGTCAACAAGTTGTCCGACGGGCTGGCCTCCCTGACCAAGGAAAGGCCTTCCGTCGTGCTGCTGGACCTGAACCTGCCCGACAGCCACGGCGCGGAAACCTTTCGTCGCGTACTGGAACACTCGCCCGACGTGCCAGTCGTCGTGCTCTCCGGCCAGGACGATGAGGCGCTCGCCATGAAGGCTGTGCATCAGGGAGTGCAGGACTACCTGATCAAAGGCAACATCTCTAGCAAGCAGTTGGAGCGCGCCATCCGCTACGCCGTGGAACGCCAAGGGCTGCTGCGCGCCCTGGACATGGCTCAAAAGCAACAACTGGAATTCAAGAACCAGTTCTTGTCCCACGTTTCCCATGAGTTGCGCACGCCCCTGACCTGCATTCATCAATACGTGACCTTGATTCTGGACGGCCTAGCCGGTCCCGTCGCGCCCGACCAGATCGACCACCTGAAAACCGTATTGAAGAGCGTGAATCAGTTGCATGCCATGATCCGCGACCTGCTGGAAGCCACTCGCGCCGAGAGCGGCAAGATGCGGGTTGAACCACGATGCATTTCGCTGCGCGAACTGATTCAGCAGGCGGTCACCATGCTGAAGCCCACGGCGGATGGTAAGAAAATCGGGCTGGAAATCGGACTGGACCAACGGCTGCCCCTGGTGCATGCCGATCCCAGCCGCGTGCTCGAGGTGCTCATCAATCTGGTGGACAACGCCATCAAATTCACGCAGCAGGATGGGTCAGTCGTGGTCAAGGCTTGCATGGTCGAAGCAGACCCCGGCTACGTCTACATTTCGGTGAGCGATACTGGCCGCGGTATCGGTCCGGAAGCCAAGGCACTGATCTTCGAGCGCCTCTATCAGGACCCTGATTCCGTCGACAACAGTCGCTCCGGGTTAGGACTGGGACTGTTCATTTCCAGGGAAATCGTACGCTTGCATCAGGGACGCATCTGGGTTTCGAGCGAGCCCGGACAGGGCAGCACGTTCACCTTCACTCTGCCCGTGTACTCCCTGGCCAAGTTGCTCACCCCGGTCATCATCCATGAGGATCGTTTGCGGCCGTCTTTTGTGCTGTTGCGGATCGAACTCGCGCCCCTCTCCAGTCTTCCCCGTGGCAACTGGAAAGATACCTGGCGACAGTGCCTGGAGATCCTGCGGCACTGCGTGTATCTCGACAAAGACCTGGTCCTGCCGCCGATGGGAACCTCGGCAACGACGGAGACTTTGTTCGTCGTGGCATCTACGGACTTGCAAGGTTCTGGGGCCATGACGCTCCGCATTCGCGAGCAACTGGAGCGTCTGGGTAGCCTCAAGACTAAGTGCACGCTGACCGTCACCACGGTTCCCATTGAGCTTCCCCCGCAAAATTCGGGCACAGGCCTCGAGCAGCAGGTTCAGAACGTAGCTGATCGGGTAACCCAGATGATTCTGAAGAGTATGGAACGAAAACAGTTGGGCGCCAGAAAGAGCACCAAAGATTCCAATTAATGAACCAAAAAAGGAGAACTCCAATGCCAAGACCGAGAATTCTGCTGGTCGATGATGATCCCGATCTACTGCGTGCCCTCCGGCTGAGGCTGCGGGCGAACAACTACGAAGTCACCACCGCCAGCGATGGTTATGCCGCCATCGCCGCAGCCCAGAAGGAGCGGCCGGCACTGATCATTCTGGATCTTGGCTTGCCCGTCGGCGATGGGTTTGTCGTGCTCAACCGGTTGCAGAACAGCGATGCCCTTTCGGGTGTGCCCGTGATTGTGCTGAGCGCCCGTGATCCGCAGAACAACGAAGAAAAAGCGCTGAAGGCTGGGGCAGCGGCATTTTTCCAGAAGCCCGCGGACAACGACGAACTGCTCAATGTCATCCGCGTGAGCATCGGGCCTGCGGCGGCCACACAGCCAGCGTCCTGGCCGTCCTAAGACTGCCCGGCGAAAAAGCCCGACACTCAGCCCGCTGAGTTCGCCGAGAGGAGTATCCCCAACCTCGGCGCCCTCGGCGTGCTCGGCGGGTCCAAGGTTCCTGATCGATCCCCTTCGCTGACCCTAAACGTCTTCCACCCATTCAGATACAAGATTCCACACAAACCTCCAGAAAAGCGTACGTAGTTTCCGCAAAC